>Ga0169931_10003322_pt1 | contig 25554 bp, 24 predicted proteins | sample Kivu_15m_20L_FD_129675 | JGI IMG/M metagenome (GOLD analysis project Ga0169931, IMG submission 129675) | Freshwater microbial communities from Lake Kivu, Western Province, Rwanda to study Microbial Dark Matter (Phase II) - Kivu_15m_20L... | ecosystem: Environmental > Aquatic > Freshwater > Lake...
CACGCTTGAATAAGTACGCCATGCCTTCCTACGCGCAATACGTGCTCAACACCCAGTACCAATTCCAGGGAGGCTGGAAGGGCATGGCCGTGCAGCTGCTGTACCTTTATAAGATGCCCTTGTACGACCAGGCCCTCACCGAGCGCCAGGCCTTCAACAAAGTGGACATGCACCACCTCAACCTCATCATCAACTACGCCTTCTGACCCATGAAGATCTCCACCCTCCTGTTCAGCGCTCTTATGCTGACCTCTGTGACCGCTTGCACGCAGAATGCGGTACCCGCAGTGACGACGAAGGAATTCCAGGCCAAGCTGAAGCCCGATGTGCAGCTGATCGATGCACGCACACCTGGAGAGTACGCCCAAGGGCACCTCGCCAATGCCGTGAACCTGGATTGGAACGGTGGAGCGCTGCAAGAACGAGTAATTGAACTCGACCCGAAGAAACCTGTGCTGATCTATTGTGCCAGCGGTCGCCGGAGCGCAGCCGCAGCAGCCTTCCTGAAAGAGAAGGGCTTCACCGACGTGACGGACATGGCGGGCGGCATCGGGGCCTGGCAACAGGCGGGCATGCCGGTAACGCGCTGAACCGATCATCATCCAACTCACCACGACACCATGGGTCTGCTACAAAAACTGTTCGGCATCGGTGGTCCTTCGGTGGAACTCGGCCAGAAGATCAGGGAAGGCGCCAGTATCATCGATGTGCGCACTCCTGAGGAGTTCCGCTCCGGTCATGTGAAAGGCTCGGTGAACATCCCGTTGGACAAGCTGCAGGCGCAGATGGGCAAGATCGACAGGAGCAGACCGGTGATCACCTGCTGCCGCAGCGGCGCGCGCAGTGGCATGGCCGCCGATGTACTGAAGCGCAACGGGTTCGAGTGCTACAATGGGGGGCCCTGGACCAGTGTGCGGGCGATGAAGGGATGACAGATCGTGGATAAATAGGCCACGTCATGCTGCAGTATGGGCTCCTTCCATGGATAGCTTTCAGTTCAGACCTTAAAGACACCAACCATGAAGACCATTCGCAAGACCGCCCTGCTTTTCGCAATGAGCTCCCTTGTCATCACCCAGACCGGGTGCTTCGGGGAGTTCGCCTTGGTGCGAAAAGTGTACAGTTGGAATGAAGGCCTCGACAGCAAGTTCGTACGGACCCTGGTGTTCTATGCGCTGAACATCATTCCGGTCTATGGCATCGCCGGTTTCATCGATTTCGCGATCCTCAACCTGATCGAGTTCTGGAGCGGCAGCAATCCTGTATCCATGAGTGAAGGGGACTATGAGATGCAACTCGTCACCGTCAAAGGCGTGAAGTATCGGATCGAAGCCACCAAGGACACCTTCACCACCACCCAGCTCAGCGGGGAAAAGACCGGTGAGGTGCGCATCATGAAGTTCGACCGTTCCGATAGGACCTGGAAGTATACTGACAGCGCAGTGTGTGACAAAGCAGTATTGGGCTTCCTCGATGAACAGGGTGAGCAGGTGCGTCTTTACACGGATGTGGGTACCATTGATATGGCTGCCGCTGACCTGCAGAACAAGGAAGCTGTGATGGCCAGGCTCGGGGACTGCAAGAGCGGGGCCATGGCTGCTGCGCACTGATCATACGTGAACGACCAACGAAGAAGCCCGGCCACCCGAGATAAAGGGGTGGCCGGGCTTTTCGTTCCTGTGGTGCTTATCATCAACCTTCGCTGGTCATCTTCGCAGGATCCACCCATTTATCGAAGTCCTCCGCGCTCACGTGGCCGAGCGCGATGGCGGCCTCCTTCAGCGTGGTGCCTTCCTTGTGCGCCTTCTTCGCGATCTCGGCCGCCTTGTAGTAGCCGATGTGCGGGTTGAGACTGGTTACCAGCATCAGCGAGTTCTCCAGGTGGCGCTTGATCACCGGACGGTTCGGCTCAATGCCCTCGGCGCACTTGTCGTTGAAGCTCACACAGGCATCGCCAATGAGGCGTGCGCTCTGCAGCACGTTGGCAGCGATCAGCGGCTTGAACACGTTGAGCTCGAAGTGTCCGTTGCTGGCACCGATGCTCACAGCCACATCATTGCCCATCACCTGGGCCGCCACCATGGTGAGCGCCTCGGGCTGCGTGGGGTTCACCTTGCCGGGCATGATGCTGGAGCCTGGCTCATTGTCGGGGATAACGAGTTCACCGATGCCACTCCGGGGACCACTGCTGAGCATGCGGATGTCGTTGCCGATCTTCATGAGGGACACCGCCAGGCGCTTCAGCGCTCCGCTCATTTCCACCATGGCATCATGCGCTGCGAGCGCCTCGAACTTGTTGGGCGCGGTAACGAAGGGCAGTCCGGTGAGCTCGGCGATCTTCTTCGCCACCAGCACGCTGTAACCCTTGGGCGCATTGAGGCCCGTGCCCACGGCCGTGCCGCCGAGCGCCAGTTCACGCACCATCTCCAACGCGTTGTTCACCGCGCGCAGACCGTTGTCCAATTGCTGCACATAGCCGCTGAACTCCTGGCCCAGCGTGAGCGGCGTGGCGTCCATGAAGTGCGTGCGGCCGGTCTTCACCACGTCCTGGAAGGCTGTGGCTTTCTTCGCCAGGGTGTCACGCAGCTTCCTCACACCGGGGATGGTCACCTCCACCGTGAGCTTGTAGGCCGCGATGTGCATGGCCGTGGGGTAGGTGTCGTTGCTGCTCTGGCTCTTGTTGACATCGTCGTTGGGGTTGAGCACCTTCTGTTCGTCGGTGAGCTTACCTCCACTGAGCACGTGCGCGCGGTAGGCCACCACCTCGTTCACGTTCATGTTGCTCTGCGTACCGCTGCCGGTCTGCCAGATCACCAGCGGGAACTGGTCGTCCAGCGCACCGGTTAGGATCTCATCGCACACCCGGCCGATAAGGTCGCACTTCTCCTGGGGAAGCTTTCCAAGTTCGGTATTAGCAAGTGCCGCGGCTTTCTTCAGGTATGCGAAGGCATGCACGATCTCGCGCGGCATGCTGCCCGGCGGCCCGATCTTGAAGTTATTGCGGCTGCGCTCGGTCTGGGCACCCCAGTACGTGTCGGCGGGTACCTTCACCTCGCCCATGGTATCTTTCTCGATCCGGTATTCCATGTCAAGACTCAAGTTTCAAGAGACAAGGCTCAAGTGGTCAAGGTCGTTATCCGATCGGCTCGCGACCCACCTTGACCATTTGGGGCTTGAGCCTTGTGTCTTGTGGCTTGCCTATACCTTCTGGCTCTGCCCCTGCTGCATGAGGTAGGCCTTCAGGAACTCGTCGATGTATCCGTTCAGCACATCGTCCACGCTGCTGGTCTCGTGTTCGGTGCGTACGTCCTTCACCAGCTTATAGGGTTGTAGCACATAGTTGCGGATCTGGCTGCCCCACTCGATCTTCTTCTTGCCGGCCTCGATCTCGCTGCGCTTGCTGCGGCGGCGTTCCAGTTCAGCCTCGTACAACTGGCTCTTCAGCAGTTGCAGGGCCTTGGTCTTGTTATCGAGCTGGCTGCGCGTCTCGGTGTTCTCAATGATGATCCCCGTGGGCGCGTGGCGCAGTCGAACCCCGGTCTCCACCTTGTTCACGTTCTGGCCACCAGCGCCTCCGCTGCGGAAGGTGTCCCACGTGATGTCCGCCGGATTGATGTCGATCTCGATGGTCTCGTCCACCAGCGGGTACACGTAAACGCTCACGAAGCTGGTGTGGCGACGGGCATTGCTGTCGAAGGGGCTGATGCGCACCAGGCGGTGTACGCCGTTCTCACCCTTCAGCATGCCGAAGGCGAACTCTCCCGCCACCTCCAACGTGGCCTGCTTGATACCGGCTGCTTCACCATCCTGGTAGTCGAGCACCTTCACGCTGTAGCCGCTCTTCTCAGCCCACATGCGGTACATGCGCAGGAGCATCAGTGCCCAATCGTTACTCTCAGTGCCACCCGCACCGCTGGTGATCTGCACCACGGCGCTCAGGGGGTCCTCCTCGGCGCTGAGCATGTTCTTGAACTCCAGCTCCTCCAAGGCATCATTGGCCCTCTTGAACTGCGCGTCGAGCTCCTCCTCGCTCACTTCCTTCGCTTTGAAGAACTCGAAGGTCACTTCGAGGTCGTCGATCTCGCGCTTCACGCTCTCGTACAGGCCCACCCAACGCTTCAACTCGCGAATGCGGTGCATCACCTGCTGGGCCTTCTTCTGGTCGTTCCAGAAGTCGGGGTCGAGGGTGTATTTCTCCTCCTCCAGGATGCGACCGCGCTTGTCCTCAATGGCCAGATAGCCTTTGAGGGCTTCCAGACGTTCCTTCAGTTCGTCGATCTTGTCAATGGTGACCATGAGCGCGTGCGGATGGGGCCGCAAAAGTACCGTTCCGGCGGCGAAAGGACCGTAGGCCGCGTTACTCCGGATCGGCACAGCGGCGTAATGCCCGTTCCACCGCATCGGCGCCAAACCCGCGGCCAAGGAAATAGCGCAACAGCCGCTGGTGCTTGCGGAAGGCGTCAGGTTCCTTGAGACGTTCCCATTTGCGCTGAACGGCCTGCTGCAGCCCCCGATCGTACTCATCCAGGTCAAGGGCGCGCAGGGCCAGGGTAATGCACGGAGCGCTAACCTGCTTCTGCTTCAATGCCGCCTCGATCTTGCGCAGCCCCCAACCCTTCTGCCGGAACTTGCTCACCGCGAAGTGGTCCGCAAAACGCGCCTCGTTCAGATAGCCTTCGGCGATCAACTGGCTGATGATGCCTTCCACCTGTGTGGCCGACACCTTCCATACGTACAGCTTGTCGCGCACCTCCTGTTGGGCACGCTCCTGACGCGAGCAGTAGGCGCGGGCCTTTGAGAGCGCCGAGCGTTCCTGAACGTGCTGCATGATAACGGACGGGGGGAGCACCGGTTCGTCTAAACCACCACCTCGTTCCCCGCACCATCCTTCACAGAGAAGGCGAGGAACTGCTGGGCGCCATCGGGCATCACCTTCACCCACTTACGCCAGCGCCACCACCATTTGTGTTGGATGCTGGGCAGGCCCTTGGTGAGGTAGGCGTGAATGAAAGGGTGTACGTGCAGCGTGAGGCCGCTCAGATCCTTCTCGCCGTGGAGGTAATTGAGGGCACTTTCGATCTCGTCGATGATGAGGATGGCGGCCTGCACTTCACCGGTGCCCTTGCAGGTGGGGCAGCTCTCGTTGGTCTCGATCTCGGTCTCGGGCCGCACGCGCTGGCGGGTGAGCTCGATGACCCCGAAGCGCGACGGTGGCAGCACGTTGTGCTTGGCCTTGTCGTCCTCCATGGCATCCTTCAACGTCTTGTGCAGGATGCGGCGGTTCTCCGGTTCGTAGAGGTCGATGAAGTCGATGGCCACGATGCCACCCATGTCGCGTAGACGCAGCAGTCGGGCGATCTCCTTGGCGGCCTCCACATTGATGTCGAGGGCGTTCTTCTCCTGTGCCTGGTTGCCGCCCTTGCGGCTGCCGCTGTTCACGTCGATGACGTGCATGGCCTCGGTCTTCTCGATGATCAGATAGGCACCGCTGGCCAGCATCACCTGCTTGCCGAACGCCTGCTTGATCTGGCGGTTGATGCCGAAGTTGTCGAAGATGTCGAGGTTGCCCTTGTAGTGCTTGACGATGCCTTTCTTCTCCGGAGCGGTCTTCTCCAGGGTCTGGTAGATCTCCTCGGCCAGCACCTCGTCGTCCACTTGGATGCTGGTGAAGTCCTTGGTGAGCACATCGCGCATGACCGCGCTGGTGCGGTCGATCTCGCCCAGCACCTTTTTGGGCGCTTGTGCATTGCGCAGGTTCCGGAACATCACGTCCCAGCGCTGCAGAAGGGTCTTCAAATCGTTCTCGAGGTCCTCGGTCCGCTTGTCGCTGGCATTGGTGCGGATGATGACGCCGAAGTTCTTCGGGCGGATGGCCTGCATCAATTCCTTGAGCCGCTTGCGCTCTGCTTCATCGGTGATGCGACTACTGATGCTGACCTTGTTGATGAAGGGAACGAGCACCATGTAACGGCCGGCCAGGGTCACTTCCGCCGTAAGGCGCGGGCCCTTGGTGCTTATCGGCTCCTTGGCGATCTGCACCAGGATGCTCTGGCTGGCACTTACGGCATCGGCGAGCTTGCCATCCTTGGGGATGTCGGCCTCCAGCTTCCAATCGTCCAAGAGGCTGCTCTGGGTGGTGCCACTAACGGCTGCCTTGGCGAACTTGAAGGCGTTGCGATATTGCGGCCCGAGGTCGAAGTAGTGCAGGAAGGCATCCTTCTCGTGCCCCACGTCCACGAATGCAGCGTTGAGCCCGGGAGCCACCTTGCGCACCTTGGCGAGGAAGATATCGCCCACAGCAAAGCCCCGTTCGGTGCGTTCCCGATGCAGCTCGCACAGGACCCTGTCCCGGAGAAGGGCAATGGCCACCTCTCCACCGGCAGATCGGATGACGAGCTCGTTGTTCACGCGGCTGTGGGGATGGTCCGGGACAGCGGAGGCAGCGAAATGCACCACACCGCCGGATAGGGTGAGACCCGAGGACCGAGGTCCTCAGGCCCACGCCAGATCCTGCCCGGAAGAAGGACCTTACCGGTTCTTCTTCTTGTGACGGTTCTTCCGCAAGCGTTTCTTCCGCTTGTGCGTGGCCATCTTATGCCGCTTTCTCTTCTTACCGCAAGGCATGGTTCGTCAGTGTTGTTCGTTTCCTTCCAATTCCATCAGGAAGCGGTCCACTCCATCAAGGATGACCGTATCCGTTGTCAATGTCCTGTACTTCCTGAGGCACTCGATCGCTTGCTCGGTGCTATCCAGGGTGGCATAGGTGCGTCCCAGGTAGAACCAGACATCCGGGAACTTCCCAGCGTCCAGCTCACGCACCTTCCTGAAGCGGTCCAGGGCCTTCTCGTACTGTTCGCTCTGAATGGAGAACAGGCCGAGGTGCCAGTGGGCCTCTGCGTTGTCGGGGTCCTGTTCCACCACCTCGCGGAGCATCATGATGCCGCGCATGGGGTCCTGGCCCTGAACGAGCGCGATGGCTTCGGCCATCTTCACCTCAGTGGGGCTCAGGGCCTTCACCGCTGCGGCGCTCTTCCCGGAAGGTGTCCGGGATAACACTACCAAAAGAACGACGACCGCCAGTGCCCCCAACAGGGCCAGGAACTGGGGCCGCTTGAGACCCATCACTGCCCGCCTTTGGGACGGTTCTTCACCTTGTCCACGAACACATCGGCAGGCTTGAAAGCCGGCACATCATGCGCGGGGATGATGATCGTGGTGTTCTTCGCCAGGATCCGGCCGGTCTTCTGGGCCCTGTGCTTCACGATGAAGCTGCCGAATCCGCGCAAATGCACATCCGTTCCTTTCTCCAGTGTGCTCTTCACCTCTTCCATGAACGCCTCCACGGTCGTCAGGACCACCTGGCGCTCCACTCCGGTGCGCTTGGAGATGATGCTGACCAATTCTGCCTTCGTCATTCCCTGTCGTTGATTTGGGGCCGCAAAGATAGCCGTTCCAATGGATCGCGCAACCGATCTTTGCCCCTGTATGTCAACTGCTTGGTTCACCAATGCCTTGGTGCCCTGGTACAGGGAGCATAAGCGCCCCCTGCCATGGCGCCGCACCACGGACCCTTACTCCGTGTGGCTAAGCGAGGTGATCCTGCAGCAAACACGGGTGGACCAGGGCACCGCTTACTGGTTACGCTTCATGGACCGCTTCCCCCGTGTGGAGCTGCTGGCTGCTGCTTCCGAGGACGAGGTGTTGCGCCTTTGGCAGGGGCTGGGCTATTACAGCCGTGCCCGCAACCTGCTGGCCGCCGCCCGCCAGGTGGTGGAGCGCCATGGCGGCCTGTTCCCCACCACCCATGCAGAGCTGCTCCAACTGAAAGGCGTGGGCGACTACACCGCAGCGGCCATCGCCAGTATCTGCTTCGACCAGCCGGAAGCCGTTGTGGATGGCAACGTATACCGGGTACTGGCAAGGGTGTTCGGCATCGCCACGCCCATCGACAGTACCGAAGGACGCACGGAATTCCGGGCCTTGGCAGGCCAACTCATCGACCCGTACATGCCGGGCGACCACAACCAGGCGGTGATGGAACTGGGGGCCACCGTCTGCACCCCGCTCAAGCCCAGCTGCATCCAATGCCCTTTGGCCAACCGTTGCCACGCCCTGGCCCAGGGAAGGATCGATGCATTGCCTGTGAAAGCAGGTCGTGTGCACGTGCGTGAACGGCACCTCAACTACCTGCATGTGGCGATCGGTAGCGGCCTTTACATGCAGCAACGGGGTCCAGGCGACATCTGGCAGGGCCTCTGGGAACTGCCACTGGTCGAAACCGATGCGCCCCTCGGCCCGCGTAGCTTCCATAAACTCGCGGCACTTCTGCCAACTGGCCGCCAAGGTGGCCAATGGAAACTGCTGGAACAGCTGGGCCCGGTGAAGCACGTGCTAAGTCACCAGCACCTGATCGCCCGTTTCTGGAAGGTACGCGCACCAGTGGACTGGATACCGCCGCCCGAATGGCGCATGGTGACCATGCAGGACCTCGCGGAAATGGCCATTCCAAGGCTCATGGAACGCTATCTGGCGGGCATCGGGAACGAGAGCACACGCTTGGTGTAGGTCAGGCACCTTGCATGGGAGGATGAAAGGGGACCACGGATGCTCCCAAGAGGGCTATCTTCGCATTCCATCATTATTCTCGAACGACCATGGCCGGAGTGAACAAAGTGATCCTTATCGGAAATCTGGGCGCGGACCCCGAAGTGCGCCAGGTATCCAGCGATGCCAAGGTGGCCAACTTCCGGATCGCCACCAGCGAAACGTACAAGGACCGCCAGACCGGCGAACGACGCGAGCAGACCGAGTGGCACAACATCGTCGCATGGCGTGGATTGGCCGACATCACCGAACGCTTTCTGCGGAAAGGCAGCAAGGTGTATGTGGAAGGCAAGCTGCGCACCCGTCAATGGCAGGACAAGGAGGGCAACACGCGCTACACCACGGAAGTGCACGCCGAGGAGATGACCATGCTGGACCGGGCCAACAGCGGTGAAGGAGGGGCGCCGTCAGGTCCCGCGATGGGTGCACCACGGCCATCCGCACAGCCCATGGCCGGCGCGACCATGGCCAACGACCCGTTGGACGAGGTGGATGACCTTCCCTTCTAAGGCCACCGCCAAGCAACCGCCCCCGCCTTTGGAGCCTCCGTCCACATACGTGTTGACCACGGCCTTGTACATGCGCCCGCTGGACCCGGCCACCGGTGCCGTGCTTGCCATCATCACCTTACTGCTGGCAGCTTCTGCGGCGATGAGCGCGAGCGAGGTGGCCCTTTTCTCGCTGACACCCACACAGCTGCGTGACCTTAAGGAGCGCGGTGGAAGCAGCGGGCAGCGCGTGCTCGATCTGCTCGCCAAACCCAGGCGCCTACTGGCCACGATCCTCATCGCCAACAACTTCGTCAACGTCGGCATCGTCATCCTCAGCACGTTCGCCGTGAACAACCTGCTGGACTTCACAAGGATGCCCGCCTACCTGGTCTTCGGCATCCAGGTGCTGGCCGTCACCTTCGTGATCCTGTTGCTGGGCGAGGTGCTGCCCAAGGTGTACGCCACCAGCGCGTCCATGCGAGTGGCGCAGGGCATGGCCGGTCCCCTGATGGTGTTGCGTGCCCTGTTCAAGCCGCTGAGCGAAGCCCTGGTACGAAGTACCACCTTCATCGAAAAACGCTACACCAAGCGCGCCCAGAACATTTCCGTGGATGCTCTCGGCCACGCCCTCGAGCTCACCCAGGACGCCAGCACCACCGTGGAGGAACAGCGCATCCTGCGGGGTATCGTGAAGTTCGGCAACTTCGAGGTCAGGCAGGTGATGCGTCCCCGGACCGAGGTGATCGGCTTCGACAGGGAGCTCACGTTCAAGGAACTGCTCGCCAGCATCGTTGAGTCGGGCTTCTCCCGCGTTCCGGTGTATGAGGGTACGCTGGACCGCGTGGTGGGTGTACTCTACATCAAAGATGTCCTGCCGCATATCGGTAAAACCGAGTTCGACTGGCGCAGCCTGCTACGCGCACCCTATTTCGTGCCGGAAGGGAAGAAGCTTGACGATCTGCTGAAGGAGTTCCAGAGCGAGAAGGTGCACCTGGCAGTGGTGGTGGACGAATATGGAGGCACCAGTGGTATCATCACCCTGGAAGATGTCATCGAGGAGATCGTGGGCGACATCACCGATGAGTACGACGACGAGGACCTTCTCTACAGCAAGCTCGACGATCATACCTGGGTGTTCGAAGGCAAGGCACCGTTGCCGGACGTGTACCGGGTATTGGCTGTGGATGGAAAGCTGTTCGAGGATAACAAGGGTGACAGTGGCACGCTGGGGGGCTTCATTCTGGAACTGACCGGCCGCATTCCCAAGAAGGGCGAACGGGTGGACCTGCAGAACTACAGCTTCGTGGTGGAGGCATCGGACAACAAGCGCGTGCGGCGCGTCAAGCTGATCATGCGCGATGAGAGCGCAGGTTAGGCTGGCCCTGCTTTTGCTCCCACTGGCGGCCTGCACGGCCGAGCCGGTGCCAAAGCCGCGTGGCTACTTCCGCATCGACCTTCCGGAGCCGGCCTACACCGGTTGGACGGACAGCACCACCATGGCACTGGAGATCCCGGCGGCTGCGCGGATCACCGACCGGGGTGCGCGCGGACAAGCACGTTGGTTCGACATACGCTACCCCGGCCTGCGTGGCACCATACACCTCACCTGGTCGCCGGTGGCCAACGACCTTCCGCAGCTCATCGAGGACGCGCATGCCTTCAAGAACACGCACCAGGCGAAGGCGGGAGGCATCCGCTCGGAGCGCATGATCCGGCCTGAACACCGGGTCTTCGGCACGCTCTTCAGCGTGGATGGCGATGTGGCCAGTCCTTTCGTGTTCTACCTCACGGACAGCTCATCCAATTTCCTTTACGGAGCCCTGTATTTCGACGCCCCGCCCAACGCGGATTCACTCGCCCCGGTGTCGGAGCGTATCCGCACCGACATGGCACACATGGCCGCTACGCTGCAGTGGCGTTGAGGGCCCGTCCGCTGCGGTGAACCACCAGCAGCACCATTGAAAGCAGCAGCAGGGCACCGAACTGGTGGGCCACCCCGAGAATGATGTTCACCTGCGTGAGGATGGTGAACACTCCCAGCGCGAATTGGAGCGCCACCAAGCCCACCAGCGGTTTCCAGGATCCTGCAAGCACCTTTGAATTGCGGTTCAGCAAAGCAAAAGCCACCACAGCGATGGCAACCACCCAAGCCAGGTTACGGTGAACGAATTGGACACCATCGCGATGATGCGACAGGTCGAACCACCAATTGCCGAACGCCGTTACGTTCGCCGGCATGAAGCTCCCGGTCATCAAAGGCCATGTGTTGTATATGCGCCCCGCATCGAGACCGGCGGTGAACGCCCCCCACACGATCTGAAGCAGCACAAGGGCCAACAGCCACCGCGCCTGCATGCCCACCGCCGTACCATCCCCCCAGAAAGACCGGCGACCGGAAAGGATGTCGAGCACGGTCCAAAACACGAGGCTGAACACGGTGAAGGCTGCCGTCAGGTGGATGGCCAGCCGGTAATGCGATACATCGGGGTTGTCCTGCAGTCCGCTCGCCACCATGAACCAGCCAAGGGCCGCCACGGTGGCACCCGCGATCAGGATCGCCATGGAACGTGTGCGCAACCAGCCCCGCAGCAACCCTCTCTGAAGGAATATGGCAAATGGCAGGATGAACACAAGGCCCATCAGGCGGCCCCAGTTCCGGTGCAGGTACTCCCAGAAGAAGATGCCCTTGAAACCACCCATGTCCATGTGCTGGTTCTTCAGGGTGTATTCCGGGATCTGCTTGTACTTGTCGAAGGCCACCTGCCACTCCTGTTCGTTCAGGGGGGGAAGTGCACCCATGATGGGCTGCCATTCGGTGATGCTGAGGCCACTGCCCGTGAGGCGGGTGATACCACCGATGACCACCATGCAGGCGATAAGGACAAGTCCGGTGATGAGCCAACGGACCACGGGTCGCAGGGAGGGGGAGCTACTTCGGTCCATGCAGGATCGCGAAGGTATCAACAGCCCTCAGCCTTGATGGTTCACGCCACGAACGTTCAGCAGGGTACCCGCCCTCCGCAGCGACCCTGCCCGGATCAACGCTAACGCATCAGCTCCTCAGGATCTGCGAGAGCAGCGCCACCAGGCTGGGCAGCACAGCAGGGCGGGGCAGGAACACCTCCACGGAGGCTGCGTTCCCCGAAGCCACGGGAGCTGTACCCTCGGCACCGGGTGCCACCACCTGTCGGGTGATATGCACGGCCCTGACCTGGTACTGCCCTTCATGCAGGGCCTGGATGGCCTCGATCATCTGCGCATCGGACACCTGTGAGGGGTCATAGGTCACAATGGCATGGTCACGTTCATCACCTTCAACGAAGGCGATCTCCGTGCCGCTGATGCCAGGCAATTTGGCCAGTGCCTTCTTGATGGAGCCACCGCACATCATCTCGCAGCTCATTCCATCGATCGCGAGGTCTGCCGTGGTCACGGGAATTCCTGCGTTGATGACCTGGTCGGTCACCACACGTTCGATCCCTTGGGCTGCGACCTCAGCAGCTGCATCAGCAGCGTTGGGGGAGGAAGTGCTGGTGCACGCAGTGGCGAACAGGGTTGCGCCGACGATCAGGGAGAGAAGGTGTTTCATCGCACGGTCCGGTCGGGTGAATGAGCGTATGGAACGGGAACGATATCCTGACCACAAAAGTACGTCGGAACCGATCCGATAGCTTCGCACCCGGATGACGCCACAGCGCCCCTCCTCCCTGGTCTGGCCTCTGCTGCTTGTGCTGGCGCTCATCTGGGGCAGTTCGTTCATCCTGATGAAACGCGGGCTGTTCGCCGAAGGCGTACCGATGCTGAGCTCCTGGCAACTGGCGACCGTGCGGCTGAGCGTGGCCTGGCTGGCCTTGTCCCCCTTCCTCATTCGGCATCATGCTTACCTGCGCAGCCACTTCTGGCCGCTAATAGGGGCCGGCGTGCTGGGTAATGGCATCCCCGCGTTCCTGTTCGCCACAGCCCAAAGCCGCATCGACAGCTCCTTGTCGGGCATGTTGAACAGCCTGACCCCCTTGATGACCCTGGTGGCTGGGGTCCTGCTCTTCGGCACGCGGGTGCGGGGCATCCATGTGCTGGGCATCCTGCTCGGGCTGGTGGGCGCCTCCGGGCTGATCCTGGCCGCACGCGGTGGTGGTCCGCTGGATGTGAACGCCTACGCGCTGATGCCCGTGCTGGGAACGGTCTGCTACGGCCTCAGCGGGAACATCGTGAAACGGCACCTGTACGGGCTCCCGCCGATCGCCACGGCGGCCCTTGCGCTCACCTTCGTGGGACCCGTGTCCCTGGTGCTGGTCGCTGGCAGCGGACTGGACGACACCCTGGCCACCGTGCCCGGTTCAGGCCGGGCCCTGGGATTCGTGGTATTGTTGGCCGTGATGAGTTCCGCCCTGGCCCTCGTGCTTTGGAACATGCTCCTGCAGCATACCTCCGCGTTGCGCGCTTCCTCGGTCACCTACCTGATGCCCGTGGTGGCCATCGGTTGGGGGGTGTTGGACGGCGAACTGATCGGGCTGCGGGAACTTGGCATGATCGCCTTGGTATTGAGCGGTGTGTACATCGTGGGCATCGCCGAACGCGGCCGGTGAACCGGCTTGGCCATCGTGGCCCATCTTTGCAGCATGTACCAAGGCCAGAAGGTGATCGTGGTGCTGCCCGCCTACCGGGCCGCCCTCACGTTGAAGCAGACCTACGAGGAGATCCCCTTCGACCTGGTGGATGATGTGGTCCTGGTGGATGACAAGAGCCCGGACAACACCGTGGAAGTGGCCCGGCAACTGGGTATCCGGCACGTGGTGGTGCACGACGTGAACAAAGGCTACGGCGGCAACCAGAAGAGCTGCTACGACAAGGCCAGGGAACTGGGGGCGGACATCGTGGTGATGCTACATCCCGATTATCAATACACACCGAAGCTGCTGGCCAGTATGATCACCTTGATCGGCAACGGCGTATACCCCGTGGTGTTCGGCTCACGCATCCTGGGTGGTGGTGCGCTGAAGGGCGGTATGCCCCTGTACAAGTATGTGGCGAACCGCGTGCTCACCCTCACGCAGAACCTCTTGATGGGCCAGAAGTTGAGCGAATACCACACCGGATATCGCGCCTTCCATCGCAGCGTGCTGGATGCCTGCCCCTACCACGCCTGCTCGGACGACTTCGTATTCGACAACCAGATGATCGGACAGATCTTCTGGAACGGCTTCGAGATCGCGGAGATCACCTGCCCCACCAAGTACTTCGACGAGGCCAGCAGCATCAACTTCAGCCGTAGCATGACCTACGGCTTCGGGGTGTTGAACGTCAGTTTCCGCTACTTCCTGGCGAGGATGAGGGTGATGGGCTGGCAGCTGCTGGGCGATCGCCGCTGAACCATGATGCTCCCCTCGCGCGGCCAACTCCAGCTCCTCATCGTCGCGGTGGCGGCACTGCTCTTCGTTCCGGGGCTGGGTTCGGTGCACCTGTTCGATTGGGACGAGATCAACTTCGCGGAGATCGCACGGGAGATGATCACCACGGGGGACTGGACGCGCCCGCAGATCGACTACCAGCCCTTCCATGAGAAGCCGCCGCTGTTCATCTGGATGCAGGCGGTGAGCATGAAGGCATTCGGGGTGGGTGAGTTCGCCGCGCGCCTTCCCAACGCCATCAACGGTATACTGACCCTGCTTCTGCTGTACCGCATTGGCGATCAATTGCGGGGCAGGGTGTTCGGCATGATGTGGGCATTGGCGTATGTAGGCTCCATCCTGCCCCATCTCTACTTCCGCAGCGGCATCATCGATCCCTGGTTCAACCTGTTCATCTTCCTGGGGCTGCATGCACTCATCACCTTGGTGCAGCGTGACCCCAAGCGGCATCCCAGTGCGGTGAACGGTCGCCGCGATCTGCATGCCTGGCTGGCAGGGCTGCTCCTGGGGCTGGCGGTGCTCACAAAAGGTCCGGTGGGGTTGCTCATCCCCGGGCTCGTGCTCGGCGTGTATTGGGCCATGGGACGCTTCCGCACCATCCTTCGCTGGCGTCGCATCGCCATCATCGGTGCGGCCACTTTGCTCACCATCGCCACGTGGGGCCTGTATGATCTGCTGCGGAACGGTCCGGAGTTCATGGTGGCCTTCTTCTGGCGCCAGGTGGCCATGCTCACCACGGAGGATGCCGGTCATGGTGGCTTCTTCGGCTATCACTTCGTGGTGTTGCTGTTGGGGTGCTTTCCAGCCTCGATGTTCGCTGTGCAGGAACTGCTGAAGCCCACGCGGGAGGAGGAGCACGAATTGCGCGATCACCGCCGCTGGATGGTGATCCTGCTGTGGGTGGTGCTGATCCTCTTCAGCATCGTGAAGACCAAGATCGTCCACTACAGCAGCCTGGCCTACTTCCCCCTCACCTACCTCGCGGCCTTGCAACTGGAGCGCATCTGGAAACAGCGCGCAGCCTTCGGATGGAGTCGCTTCGTGCTCGGCGGCCTGGGATCCCTGATCGCCGGCGTGTTCATCATTGTGCCCTTCCTTGGCATGCGCATCGAACTTCTCAAGCCGCTCTTTGCACAGGACCCCTTCGCACAGGCCAACCTGGAAGCAGCCGTGCGCTGGACCGGTTTCGAAGCATTGGCCGGGCTGCTGTTGCTGGGCGCGCTTGTCACAGGTCATTGGCTTCACGGCAAAGCGCGCTATCGCGAAGCAGTGCTGGTGGTGTTCGGCGGCACAGCGCTCTTCGTCACCGTTACACTGTACTTCTTCATCAACCGCATCGAGGGCTATTCGCAGCACGCGGCCATTGAGTTCTTCAAGGAACGTCGAGGCGAGCCGTGCTACGTGATCACGAAGAATTACAAGAGCTACGCACACCTGTTCTATACCGCCAAACCGCCGGTAAGCGATGCGCGCAACCACGACGAGGAGTGGTTACTGCATGGGAACATGGACCGGCCGGTCTATGTTGTGTGCAAGATCACCGCAGTGGAAGAAGTGGCGGCGATACGCACCTTGCAGGAAGTAGGGCGGGAGAACGGATTCGTATTCTTCAAGCGGGATCCGTGATCACCCATTGGGAAGTCCGGTGCCAAGCGATTAGCTTTCGCTACCGAACCACCTGATATGCGTCATTCCTGCTTCCATCGAACACTCTTGGTAATGGGGTTCTTTCTGGTCTCAACTTGGGCTGTGCTGGCTCAAGGTGATACTTGTACAACAGCCCTTCCGATCATCACGGGTGTTCACCTTGCCGATGGTCCTACCAGCGGTGATGGACAAGGTGGCGTTGTTTCCTGCGGTGGTGGACAGGACGGCGATTGGTATGTGTACACGCCTTCCTTCACCGGAACCATCACCATCACGAGCTGCCATCCGCTGAACAACCAGACCGACGATGACACCTACGTTAAAGTGATGACCGGTGAATGTGGTGCGCTGACGTGCGTCGGGTTCAATGATGACATGGGAAGCGGCAATTGTCCGAATTACAGCTTCGCGTCGTACTTGGAAGTCCAGGTCGCCGCTGGCGAGGACTACTACATCGTGTGGGTGGATGTCTTCGATGACGATGCCTTCTATTGGGAGCTCAGCGAATGCGCTGGCACCGTGACCGGTGTGACCTACGACGATACCAACAACAATGCCGCACGCGAACCCGAGGAGGACCAGGTGGACGTGATGTTGCAGATCGAACCAGGCGGTCTGTTCCGCTCCGCCAGCACCGACCCCTACTCCTTCTGCTCCGACTTGGGAACCTTCACCGTAACCGTGCCGAACCCGCCCTTGTACCATACCGTGTTGCCTGCTTCGCAGAGCTTCACCATCGCTGCACAAGGTGATCAGATCACCGGCCTCGATTTCGCACTGCAACCCACACCGGGCATATTCGATGCAAGCGTTGCGATCTGGGGATGGAACCCTTGGATCGGCAATAACACCATGCTGCACATCAGCTATGCCAACATCGGCACCGAGACCGTTGATGCCACGGTGAACCTCACCCTCGATCCGCTGCTCACTTTCGTGGGAGCTACCATGCCCGCAACATCCTTGAGCGGACAGGTGGTGGCATGGGGTCTTGGTCCGCTGGCACCTGGAACCAACGGCACCATCACCGTCACCATCTTCACCTCCATCGAGGCCGATCCGAACGAACCGGTGAGCAATAGTGTGGCCATCACCACCGCACAGACCGATATCAACGCCGCGAACGATAGCGACGTGCTCAATGGCATCGCTACCACCGCCTACGACCCCAACGACAAGCGCGTGGACTTCGAGACCATCACCCCGGACGACGTGTTGGCGTCGAAGCCCTTGGAATACATCATCCGCTTCCAGAATACCGGCAACGCGCCGGCTGTGAACGTGGTGATCAAGGATTCGCTGGACGCGGATTGGGACCTGAGCACCTTCGAGATGATCGGCGCCACGCACCCGTACACCGTCACCGTCACCAACGAGATCGCCATCTGGACCTTCGCCAACATTTTCCTGCCCGACAGCTTTGTAGATCCGCTGGGCAGCATCGGCAGCTTCAGCTATCGCATAGCGCCCAAGAGCACGCTGGTGCTCGGTGATCAACTCACCAACCGCGCCGACATCTACTTCGACTACAACGATCCGGTGCTCACCAACACCACCGTCACCACCGTGGCACTGCCTACCGGTATCGATGCCGTGGACGTGAACAACGGTCTGCGGATGCACCCTTCACCCAGCAACGGCCAGATGAACATCACCTGGACCCGCGCCGATGTGGCCAACGCACAACTCATCGTGCTGGACGCTCTGGGACGTGTCTCCGCCACCGTAGCCTTGAACCAACTGGCCGCACAAAGCACCCGCACCATCGACCTCAGCAACCTGGCGCCCGGCACCTATACTATCTGGCTCCAGGGCACAGGTGTGGAGGCACGCAGCCGCTTCGTCATCCAACGCTGAACAACACCGCAACTGCAGGGAAGGGCGCTCTACGGGGTGCCCTTCCTTATTCCTGATCTTCGCACCATGGACCTCTCCCATATCCTCACCCACCTCGGCGAAGAACGTGAACGCGGTTACGATGCCGTTGTTCCTCCGATCGTACAGAGCGGGAACTTCACATATCCCTCTGTTGCCGACATGCGCGCCACCGTGCAACAGGAAATGGAACGCCCTCTTTACACACGCGGCTTCAATCCCACCGTGGGCATGCTGCGCCAAAAGTTGGCGGCACTGGAGCACGCCGAGGATGCGCTCGTGTTCAGCAGTGGCAGTGCCGCCATCGCCGCAGCGGTAATGAGCTTCGTGAAGGCCGGTGATCACATCGTGTGCGTGGAGAAGCCCTACAGTTGGACCAAGAAGCTGCTGGCGGAGCTGTTGGATCGCTTCCAGGTATCGCACACCTTCGTGGATGGCACCGATGCAGAGAACTACCGCCGCGCGATCAGACCCACCACCACGTTCTTCATCACCGAGAGCCCCAACTCGCTCACCTTCGAGCTACAGGACCTCGCGGCGGTGGCGGCCATTGCGAAGGAACACGGGATCATCACCCTATGCGACAATAGCTTCAACAGCCCGCTGTTCCAGAACCCCATCGATCTGGGCATCGACATGGTGGCACACAGCGGCACGAAGTACCTCAACGGCCACAGCGATGTGGTCGCAGGCGTGCTGGCAGGGAGTGCTGCGCACATCCGACAGGTGATGAGCCGGGAATTCATGACCCTCGGTGCTGTGCCCTCACCGCACGATGCGTGGCTGTTGATGCGTGGGCTTCGCACCTTGGAACTACGGGTGAACCGCAGCGCCGACAACGCCGAGCGCGTGGCCCGTTACCTGGAGGGACATCCCAAGGTGAGGCGTGTTTACTGGCCGGGCCTGGAGAGCCATCCGCAGCATGCGCTCGCACTGCGGCAGATGAAGCGCGTTGCGGGGCTGATGAGCATCGAACTGAATGCACCGGACGAGGCAGCGGTGGAGCGCTTCTGCGACAGCCTCCAGCGGTTCCTCATCGCCGTGAGTTGGGGCGGGTACGAAAGCCTGCAATGGCCGGTATGCGCGCTGAAAGGCCCCAGTGGATATTACACCGAGCTACCGTTCACCATGATACGGCTGTATGTCGGTATCGAGGAACCGGAAGCCCTGATCGCGGACCTGGAGCAGGGATTGGCGCGGATCTGAGGATACGCTTACTTCTTCCGGAAGAACAACCGGATAGGCACGCCCGTGAAGCGCCAGTTCTCGCGCAGACGGTTCTCCAGGAAGCGCTCGTAGCTGGGCTTGATGTATTGCGGCAGGTTGCAATAGAACACGAAGGTGGGTACGTGCGTTGGCAGCTGCTGCACGAACTTGATAGTGACCTGCTTCGCCTTGTACATGGGCGGTGGCTGGCGTTCGATCACGGCCAGCATCACATCGTTCAACTTGCGCGTGGCGATGCGGCGCTTGCGATCCTCATACACCTGCATGGCCAGTTCCATGGCCTTCAGGATGCGCTGCTTCTCCAGCACGGAGATGAACAGCACGGGAATGTCCGTGAAGGGCTCCAGCCGCTGCTTGATCTCCGCCTCCCAGGCCTTCATGGTGTTCGTCTCCTTCTCCACCAGATCCCACTTGTTCACCAGCACGACCAGGCCCTTGCCGTTCTTCTGGATGATGGAAAGGATGTGCAGGTCCTGCTGCTGCACCCCATCCTGCGCATCGATCATAAGCAGGCACACATCGCTGTCCTCAATGGCGCGCACCGAGCGCAGCACACTGTAGAACTCGATGTCCTCGTTCACCTTGCTCTTCTTGCGGATGCCCGCCGTGTCGAGCAGCATCACATCGAAGCCGAAGACCTTCCAGCGGGTGTTGATGGGATCGCGGGTGGTGCCGGCCACGGGGGTCACGATGTTCTGCTCGCGCCCCAGCAATGCGTTCACCAGGGACGACTTCCCCACGTTGGGCTTGCCCACGATGGCAAAGCGGGGCACATCGGCCTCTTCCACTTCAGTGGGCTTGGTGAAGCGTTCCACCAATGCATCAAGCAATTCACCCGTGCCCGCGCCAGAAGCCGAGGAGATGTTGTACACCTCTCCAAAGCCGAGCGAATAGAACTCGGCGGCGTTGATCTGATGGCGGGACTCGTCCACCTTGTTGGCCACGAGCATCACAGGCTTCTCGGTCCGGCGCAGCCGTTCCGCGATGGACTCGTCCATTGCCGTGACCCCATCGTGGGTATCGACCAGGAACAGGACCACATCGGACTCCTCCGTGGCAAGGTCCACCTGCTTGCGTATCTCAGACTCGAAGACGTCATCACTACCGGTGACATAACCGCCGGTATCGATAACACTGAAGAGCACACCGTTCCATTCGGACTTGCCGTAATGGCGATCGCGGGTGGTGCCGGCGGTGGGGTCCGTGATGGCCTCCTTGCTTTCGGTGAGGCGGTTGAAGAGGGTGCTCTTCCCCACGTTGGGCCTTCCGACGATGGCGACGATGTTGCTCATGGGCTGTGATCGGGAGCAGCACGCTACGGGGCTGCGTGCCGGTGCTTTTCAGTATCCGTATCGTTTCAACTTGGTGGCATCCTCGCGCCAATCCTCATCCACTTTCACACGCAGGTCGAGGAAGACCTTGGTGCCCACGAAGCGTTCAATGGCCAGGCGCGCCTCCGTGCCAAGCTTGCGCAGTGCATTGCCGCCCTGACCGATGATGATCCCCTTCTGGCTTTCACGCATCACGATCACATCGGCCTGGATCTTCGTCAGGGCCTCCCCTTCCTCGAAGCTGTTCACCACCACCTGGGTGCTGTACGGGATCTCCTGCTTGTAGAAGGCCAGCACCTTCTCGCGGATCATTTCGCTCACGAAGAAGCGCATGTTGCGGTCGCTGAGATCCTCCTTGTCGAAATAGGGCGGATGCTCAGGCAGCTGTTCGATGAGGTAGGCGCGGAGTTCGTTCACGTTGAGGCCATGGAGGGCACTGATGGCCACAACCTTGGCGGTGGGGAACACCTCCTGCCAGATGGCACATACCTGTCCCACGGCTTCGGCGCTGCCTGCATCGGCCTTGTTCACCAGCACGAGCAGGGGGCCTTCGTAGCGGCGCACGCGTTCAATGAGGCGCTCGGAGCGTTCGGGGCGCTGGCCCAGCTCCACCAGTGCGATCAGCAGGTCGGCATCCTGCAGGGCCTCCTCCACGGCACGCATCATGGCGGCCTGCATGCGGTACTGCGGCTCTAGGATGCCCGGGGTATCACTGATGACCAGCTGGTAGCTCTCGCCATTGAGGATGCCCAGGATGCGATGGCGCGTGGTCTGCGCCTTCGGGTTGGTGATCACCAACTGCTCACCCAGTAGGGCGTTGAGCAGGGTGCTCTTACCAACATTGGGCTCCCCGATGATGTTGACGTATCCGGCCTTGTGTGCCATGCTCATGCGCCTTGCGAAGATCGGCAGCGGATCGCCTGCCACCGGCCTTCAATGTGAAAGCCCGGCCTTGCGACCGGGCTTTCCTTCGTAGCGGGGGCAGGACTCGAACCTGCGGCCTTCGGGTTATGAGCCCGACGAGCTACCATCTGCTCCACCCCGCAATGGTCCGCAAAGGTACATGATCCGATCGGCATCCGCCATTTTTCTTTTTCGCGAGCCCTCCATAGGCGTGGGGGTGTCACCCGCATCAGGCCTCTTCACCGAGCGCCTCCACATCAGCGGCTGCAGCCTCCCATTGCTGCATCACGGTGGCAATGCGCTGCGCCAGCTCACCGAGCCGTGCATATCCCTGCTGCAGCGCGTCATTGGATGCACCGGCCTTCATCACCTCCGCCTGGAGCGCCTTCTCCTCCAACTCGAGTTCGGACAGCTGCTTTTCCAGCCGTTCGACAGTGTTCTGGGCCTTGCGTCGCTCCTTCTCGCGGTCCCTGCGGTCGCGTTGGTCGCCCTTGTCCTTCTTCTCCTCCTTCACGCGGGCCGAGGATCGGCCGATGTCAGCGGTCTGGAGGGCCTTGCGTTTCTCGATCAGTTCAAGGATGTCGATGTGCTGGTCCCGGATGCGCAGTTCGTCGAGCTCCAGGATGCGCGTGGTGAGACCGGTCAGGAAATCACGGTCGTGGCTCACGAGCAGGAAGGCGCCCTCGTAGTTCTTCAGCGCCTCCTTGAGCACGTCCTTGCTCTGGATGTCCAAATGGTGCGTGGGTTCGTCAAGGATGAGGAAATTGAGCGGTTTCAGCAGCATGCAGCAGAGTGCGAGGCGAGCTCGTTCCCCACCGCTCAACACTTTCACCTTCTTGTCCACGTCCTCGCCGCTGAACATGAATGCGCCCAGCATGGCCCTCACCCGCACCCGGTTCTCCTCGCTGGCCGCATCCTCTGCGGTCTCCAGCACGGTCCGTTGCGGGCTCATGCGCTCGGGCATGTCCTGTGCGTAGTAGCCCACGATCACATTGTGCCCCAGGCGGATCTCGCCCTCATGGGCCTCTTCGCCCATGATCATGCGCACCAAGGTGGACTTGCCGGTTCCGTTGGCGCCGACCAATGCGAGGTGCTCGCCCTTGGCGATGGTGAGTTCGGCACCCCGGAAGATGTGCTTGTCGCCGTAGCTTTTGCTCACGTTCTTCACCTCGCACACCAGCTTGCCCGAACTGGGCGCAGGTGGGAACTTCACAAGCATCTTGCGCAGGTCCTCGTCCTCCTCCTCGATGCGCTCGAGCTTCTCCAGCTTGGTGATGAGGCTTTGCGCGAACGCCGCCTTGCTGGCCTTGGCGCGGAACTTATTGATCAGCGCCTCGGTCTCCTTGATGTAGCGCTGCTGGTCACGGGCGGCGGCCGACTGTTGCTCGCGTTCCACCTTGCGCAGTTCCACATACTGGCTCCACGAGGCTTTACGATCTATGATGCGCCCCCCCGCAACTTCGATGGTACGCTTGGTAAGACGGTCCAGGAAGGTCTTGTCGTGCGAGATGAGCACCAGTGCCGACGGGTAGGTACGCAGCAGGTCCTCCAGCCACTGGATGGCCGGCAGGTCCAGGTGGTTGGTGGGCTCGTCCAGCAGCAGCAGGTCTGGCTGCATCAACAGCAGGCGGGCCAGTTCCGCGCGCATCCGCCAGCCACCGCTCAGCTCGCTCATCAACCGGTGCATGTCAGCCCCTACGAAGCCGATCCCCTTGAGCATACGTTCGATCTGCATGTCGTGGTCAGCGGCACCGATGGTATTGAGGCGCTCGTGTGCATGCGCCAGCAGTGTGGCGAGCTCCATGGCCTCGTCGTCGGTGGTGGCCTTCTCCAGGTCCTTCTCGATGCGTTCCAGCGAGGCCTGCAGGGCAAGTGCCTCCTCAAAGGCCTTCTCGGCCACCTGCCAGGGGGTGAGCTCGAGGTTGTGGGCCATCTCCTGAGGCAGGTAGCCGAGGGTAAGCTCCTTGGGCCTTCCGATGGCACCCTTATCGTACGGCTGTGCACCGGCCAGGATCTTCAACAGAGTGGACTTGCCCGCACCGTTGCGCCCCACAAGACCGATGCGGTCATCGTTGCCGATGAAGAAGGAGACCTCATCGAACATCGGGCGTTGTCCGAAGTGGAGGCTTAGGCCTTGAACGGTGATCATGCGCGGAGAATTGGCCGACGGGGCCACGTGGAAAGGGCCGCAAAAGTAGCAAAGCCCCGGGGGACCGGGGCTTTGCAGATCAGTTGGGGAGGTGGCGGCTCAGAAATTCCACAGATCGTGCTCGAACTCGAACAGTTGCTGCTTGATCTCCTCACCTTCGAGCAAGGCGTTCAGGCCTGTCTTGTACTGGTTGATACCACGGTCGTATACGTTGCTCCACTTGGTGATGTAGCTGCTGAACTGGCGCTTCCAGAAGATGTCCTCGAAGCTGCGCCGCTCGGCATCGTTCTCCCGGTTGAAGGCCTCCCAGTTTGCGAACAGGTAACGGCACTCGGGGTAGTAAAGCCAGAAGAGGGGGGTGTAACCGCGCACCTCTCCGTCATCACCGCGGCTCTCCTTCAAGGGGGCGATACCGATGATGCGGATATCCAGGGTGGACCGCTGCTTGTCGAAGATCCAATCCTCCTTCACGCTGTACATCTTGATGTCGCGGCTCTCCAGGTTGATCTCCTGGATGAACTGCTCCATCTCCTGGGTCTCGATGCTCTCCCTGTACTGGGTGTCGATGCGCGTGAAGATGTCCTTGAGCTCACTGGCGAGCAAGGGCTTCTTGAACTCATCATCGGTTCCCACAGGACCCACGCTGTAAGCGGTGATGGACCCATCCACCAGCAACCCCTGACGGATCACGTCGAAGAGGCTCTTGCGGTCGTTGATGGCTTCCGTGGGGAAGTACAACGGGTGGTTCAACTTCTCGCGCAGGTCGATGGTGCGCCAAACGCGGCGGGCCCACATCACATCCGCTTCGCGGATATGGGTGTAAGGCACCACACGCTTGGTCTTGGTGTGCTCCTTGATGTATGCACCATCGAGCACGGTCTGGGCCACGGCCTGCGGCGTGGTACCGACGCCGACCAGGGCGAGGACGGCTGCTGCGGTGAGGTTCTTCAGGTTGCGCATCATGGTGCTCATCATCAATTGGTATCAAACCACCTTGAACGAAAGGCCGCCGAGGTTCCGCACGGTGCCATCAGGGCCACGCGCCTTGATGCCCTCGATCCAAACCTTCTGGCCGGGCTTGGCTTTTTGGAACATCTCGCGCATCTCTCCGCTCACTCCAGCGCCTTTCACCATCTTCTCGATCGGGGCGCCGTTCACCACCATGGTGACACGGTACTCCACCACATCGAACTTCAGGTCGAACTCGAAGTCGATCATTTTGGCGATGACCCCGGCGGCAGCGGTGAGCTCGGCTTTCTTCACGGTCTCGTCGTTCACGCTCTTGCCAGCGAAATAGGGCGTGGGGCTGGGAACGTTCTTCACGCGGAACTTGATGCCGGGCATGCTCTTCTTGGAGCCGTCCGGATTGGTGACCGTGGCACTGATCGTGGCCTCATTGTCCTTGCCTGGACGCATGATGAACCCTTCACCCCCCTTGGAAAGTGAACCGTTCGTGGCGCTCGGCTGGATGTCCTTGTCGCTGTAGCCGCTAATGCTGATGCTCACGGGATTGTCCACACCGCGGTAGAACACGTTCATCTTGGTGGGGCTCACCACCAGGTTGGGCGCGGCCACCTCGTATTCGGTGGTGAACACCTCGGTTGTCACTTCCTTACCCACAGGCTTGTACTTGATGATACCGCTCACCGTGCGCAGACCGGCACCGGAGGCCGTCTGCTCCAGCCGGGACATGGCACCGATGTTGGGAAGCTTGATGGACTCACCGATGATCTCCTTCTTGACGGTATCCACGCGGGCCCCTGGTCCGCAGATGAATACCTCCTGTTCCACTTCCGGATCATAAGCGCCCAAGAAAATATCGGCGGTATACTTGGCACCGATCGTCACATAGCTGCTCTGGGGCTTCACGATCGCGGTGAGCTTGGTGAACTTGTAGCTCTTGTCCTCCACGGCGTCCA
>Ga0169931_10003323_pt1 | contig 25554 bp, 23 predicted proteins | sample Kivu_15m_20L_FD_129675 | JGI IMG/M metagenome (GOLD analysis project Ga0169931, IMG submission 129675) | Freshwater microbial communities from Lake Kivu, Western Province, Rwanda to study Microbial Dark Matter (Phase II) - Kivu_15m_20L... | ecosystem: Environmental > Aquatic > Freshwater > Lake...
CAAATCCTGTTATGACTCACTCTTGAAAAAACATACGGCAGACTTTGTTGAAGGCTACTTTAAGAACACTACGGCTACAGACTCCCTTCTCACAGCCCCCAAGTCTAAAAAATAGGTAGCAAATTCCCCTTGTATTTACAAGCTTGCAACCCACTGCTACTAGTCAAGTCCTATTACTAACTTTGCTTCGCATTATCTTGAAACCACCGAAAAATCATTCCCTACCCTTAGACTCCTAACATGTAACTATCCCGCTAGGCTTCCTATCCAAATTTCATCACTCAAACCAAACAGGTTATGGATACACAGCTGTTGGCGGCAGTCTTGTCGCGGAAATCAAGAGTGGGCAACTTCTCCCATCTCGAGTACGAGTTTTTACTAGGCAAGCCCTGGGACCTTTTTTACCAAGGAGTCAAAATCTCCTACCTCGGGGAAACCACCTTCCTTACCTGTGAGGAGGTAGAGGAGTTGAGGGAAATCGGGTCTTTAGGGGAAACAATATACTACATAGGCGAACACCGCACTAAGTTCAGCTATACCAAACTGGAGGTCGATACCTTGTTGGACCTCTACCTAATACTGGGAGACCTGGAGACCTATCTCCAAGGGCTACAGAGAGAAGTTTTTTGGGAAGAGCGGGCCCTGCGGAAAGGCAGCTCTGGAAGAGAACGAGGGAAGCAATCTTTTTTTCCCATCTTGGGAGAAGGGGAGGAGTCCGGAATCTACAGATGGAACAAATACGCTATGCGGCACTGGCGATGGGACTGAGTAACCGGAACCACTCTTTTGCTGTGCCTACAGGGCACTTCAAATCCCTTTTTAATCAACAAATATCCAACGCAAACATGAAAAATAAACTACTTGGGGCTTTATTGTCCAAAAAGAAAAAAATAGGCAATCTTTCAGCAGCAACTTACGAAAAAGCCCTGGGAAGGACCTGGGACCTGTTTTACAAGGGAAGGAAAATCACTTACCTCGGAGAAAAAGAGTTTGGCACCACCGCATGGGGGGAAGATGAATGGGGAGAGGAAGGGTTCCAAAGTCTAACCCTCTGCTACTCCTACCTAGATACAGATACCTTGCTGGATCTCTACCATGTCCTTTTGGATATGGAGACCCACTTCGAGGAACAACGAGCACGGGTGTTTTGGGAGGAGCTGGGCTTGAAAAAGCTCATCTCCAAGGAAAAACAGGCAAGACAGTCTACCTGCCCAAGTCCAAACTGAATTACCCTACTTTAGAATAGAAATTCTTATCTTTCTCTACCAATGATTAATCTACATAATCCAACCTTTCCAATGGAACCTCATGAATTACTAGCTCTTAAACATTTGCATCCTCGCTTCTATAATTGGCAGCATAATTATTGTAATGGTTATTTAGATCTTGTTTTACGTAATGAAAATAGTGACTACCGAGGTGAAGAATTTTTACTTCAACTAAGCAGGCAATATCCTTTTTCTTTTAAGTTATTGGCTGATCAAGAAGAATTTGATATTCCAACCTATATCTACATCGAAGCAGGCATTCAACAATTAGCGATTGATTCATCACCTTATACGATGGATGAATTTAATCTCCTTAAATTTTTCATACAGGTCGTTCCCAATTTCGAAGATCAAATAGACATGGAAGTCATTTTTCCTAAAATGATGAAAAAAAACTCAAATATTATGAGAAGTTGGCCTGAGTATTCAGCAAGAAAAGATTGGGTGGAATCCCTTGCTTTACGCCAATACACCTCCTTCGAGTTTGCAGATTTTATTTTAAAAAATGATCCTTCATTCGTCACCTCTCTGATTTTGAAACAGGCAGAATGTTTTAAATATGCCTCATTACCCATTCGCAATGACCTCGCCATAGCATTATTGGCAGTTAGTCTAAATGAGTCAAATTTTTCAGTTGTAGGAGATGTTGCACTACAAAATTACGAACTCTGCCACCTTGCCCTTTCTAAAAATCCAAAGCGAATTCAACAAATTCCGCAAACCCATCCACACTTTACCCAACTTTTTGAATACGCCTTGGAAAATGACCCAGACGTAATTCACCTACTTCCCAAACACCTTCTAGACCCCAAAAAAAAACTGGACCAGCTCCCTCAGCATGCTTCTTTACATTTGGCCTACGGGGCTACGCCTACACGATTAAAAATCAAACTTACTAAGGCTCTAGAAATCGCAGATAGCGGACTTGTTCAAATCTTCCTGATCTACCATAAGGAGTTGCAGACCTTTACGCTTCCTTACAAAAAGATCCATATTCCTACATCATCCTACCAGTTACTTAATTTAGATTTACGCCTAAAAATTCATGATCAGGAACGATTTCTGGTATGGCAAGAAGAACTTTCTGAAGGTGGAGCCTTACAGCTTCAATTCCAAAATGTGGGGATCAACTTTCTCTCATCTTAATTTGAATGGATACGTAGCTTTGCTCCTTTCTCTTTTTTAAGGGCAACCTCATTGTGCTTTTCAGAAAGCAATTCTTATTTCAAGAGCAAATTTTTTAGCCCAAAAATTCTACATTTTACAAGCTTGCAAATCCAAAAACTGTCCCAAAAAGCCTCTATACCTTTGTGTCATTGATTCGGGAATCGAATCCGTATTCACCCAAACCATCTCTCCATGATCGTCTCCTTAGGAAAACACTTCTCACTCACAACCGATGCCATTTCACGCTACGATGACCTCCACCAAGATCTATTTTGGTACCTATTGCAACAAACCCAGATAAACTGCTGCATGGACACCAACAGTCTTCGCGAATTTCTGATCCGCTACCTTTTGATCAGTGAGCGCCCTCTGGATGAGACTGCGGAGGAGTTTATCAATCAAGGCCTCCTGATCTCAGGAACCATGGGAGATCAGTCTTTTTCCTTTTACATGAAGGACCTCTTCCCCTTTCTTGGATTTGCTGCCACTTCTGCCCGCTACCAAGTACGCGGAAGGTTGGAAGATTTTATCCAATCCTACCGCACCAAAAAGTACCTGATCCTCCTCGAACCAGGCGAGGAAGGAGATGGAAAAATGTCCCAAGATGTACTTTTTTTGATTTTGGCAGGAGTGAAAACGCTGGTTCAGATTGACTCCCTCAACATCAGCTTCCGGGAAGACCTCAGTGAAGTGACTGCAGCAGAGGTGACTCGGGTGAGCAACTTTGTAGACTACGTACTCCAGCAGATCCCGTCGGAAATAGTTGAGGACTACCAAAACCAGTTTTCAGACGAAATTTCCTTCTACACCGAGTACTACAGCCCAGGGGAAGTAGTCAACTTCGATCCCTGGACCCAGTTGCCAAAAGAAACCTTGGTGGCACTATTTACTCATCTGCTGGGTGCAGAGCATCACTTGGTGGAAGATTTCAGGGATTCAGAAATCCCGGACGAGGATACCCTCCATGACCTACAGTTTGAGATCCCGTATATCAAATTCGCATACGGGGTCAAACACGGCTATGTGACGCTGGACGACAACTGGTACACTCCACATCTGGAGAATTACTCCCCAGACTTCAACCTAAATCCACTGGAAGAATTAGCAGGTGAAGATGGAGAAGTCTATTCCACCAACAGCATCTACCAAACCTACCGAATGGAAGAGTGGATTCACCTGCTTCCTTGAATTGGTCACAAGAAAAACTACTAAAATCGCAACTAAACAAAAAAATAATGCATCAACCATCCACTCCCCTAGAAAAAAGAGCTATGGTGCTCTCCCAACTGATCCTCAACACGCAGGAGGTCTACCGTACTGCAGAGGAAAGCGAAAAAGGCCTTCTCGAAACACTTGTAGGCGCTGCAATCTGGTATTTGCCCAACTTACCCGAGTTGTTTAACCAAAAAATATCCAAGGCGGCACTCGCCAGTTTGGAAGAAAATCCAAACAAAACCCGCTTAGTGGAGGAGCATGCTATCCCCCGTAAGGTGGCAGGTAGACTGCTGTACACCACCTATGTGAAGGAGTTGGAAAAAGATCCCAACACCTTGACGGGTCTCTATTTAGACTTTTTTGGCCGATACAACTTGGTCTTGAAGTCGGAAAATGACAGACTTAGAAAATTCCAACGAACTACCGTCTTCACCACAGAGGAGGAGGCCTACAAAAAAGCGGAAATTGAGCTCGTAGACTTTAGCGAAGCGGACTACCGAGCGTACAAGAGACAGGTGCGGATGGCGCCAAGCAAACCAGCCTGGGAAGAAAAAAAGTGATAAATCGAGTCATCCCTGTCTACTACCAACTACTTTTGGACTGCAGCTACAGCATGGAACCTATCTGGGAAAAAATACAATCCCAGGTAGGTGCCCATTTTAATCGCTTGCAGGAAGAGTTTAGAGCGCAGAGCGGTGCAGATTCCATTGGATTGTTCCGTCTGATTTCGATCCCAGCTCCTATGGAGTTCCCCCCCTATTCAAGTTCCCTAGATCCTCTCCTCCTTCACCTTAACCAAATTATTCCATCTGGAAGGTCTGACCTTTCAGATATCATAGTAAGGCTACTACTCCAAATTCAAGAGGAAAATGAAAATAGCCCCCTAAAAAAAAGCCCTTATTTGATGGTGGTGATAACAGACGGTTGGGAAAATGGGTCTTACTTCAAGCCGTCTAAAGTAATGGAATATCTGGAAGGACTACAACAACATGTCTATATTGAACTTTGGATTATAGGACCTGAACATCATTTAGATTTTGGAACTAAACGGCTTACCTTGATTGGATTAGACCGACAAATTCTTGTAGAAGAAGATTTGGAGTGTTGCTTCCAAGAGGTTGAAAATCAGTTAAAGAAAATCACCCAGGATTAAGCTTTTTTGTTTTTATTTTACTTTCGGCTAACTTTCTAGTAAAATACTGCCGATATGCCCTATTCTATTATTTTAACGGCTGAAAAGCAGGATGAAGTCCAGCTGGTTGAGGTGAAAGAGGTGCTGGAATCTATTCCAGGAAAATACTTAGAATACCAACTCAAAAAAGGGAGTAAAGGCCCATTTATACCAAGTAGAGAATATACAGCCGCTCTTAGTGAACTAGAATTTTTTAGGTGGATGCAGGAGTTCCGAATAGGATTCGATGTAGGGGATGAACAAATCCTGGTATTTCTGACCAGTCAACCAATTGAGAATCGGCACTTCAATGGTATAGATTTTCTGAACCGAACTGTTTTTGTAGACCTCAACAATTGGGAAAAATTACTTGTTGGCAATCACCCAATTAAATACCCAATCGCCTTTCATGTTCTGATATCTCTGCTAATCATTATTTATTTCAAAGAGGAGGCTGGAGCGAAAGCAGCATTGCATCAAGAAGATATGGGCTGTATTCTGGATTTAAATAGAAAAAAAACAAAAGTAGATTTAAAGCTCTTGACTGCTCGAATTTGTCCCTCATGCATGGATACCTTTTTGAACAATTTACCGGATATCAATTTGCTAGCCTATTTCCGCTCGGGATTGGAAAAAATCAGGTACGATATGGTGGAAGGAGAATATTTTAGAAAAATTAAACCAAAACCTATCACGGTCAAACTTCAAAAAGTATTTAGTAAAAAATTGGGGTATTGCATTTGTTTTGATGGTATTGGGAGTGTTAACCTTGATGCTACACATACGGTAGTGTACTTGTATTTTTTAATTAAACCTCAAGGAGAATCACTAAAAGAGATATACAAAGATTACCTGTTTTTACTTCAGCTGTACAAAAAATTTACAGGTACATACAACCACGGTCTGATCGCTAAACTTTGTAAACTTGACTATAAGGTTGATGCTAATGGTAAAGAAATATTCAAAAAATTGAAAAGAGAAAATTCAATGAGCGAGCGGATTTCCAAAATCAATAAAGAAATTACCGTGCTTCTTGGAACCTTTGGCCTTGAGAAATTCTACCAAATATTAAAACGCACAGAGGAATCCCATGGGGTTGATCCTCAAATAACATTTGAGGACGAAACAAAAATTTTACAAGAACTAAAATCAAATCTCGGAAAATTCAAAAATTTACCTAGTTAAAAAATTATCCCCTATTTAAATAACAGCTAGGACAAAATGGAAATCTTTCCTTGTCCTAGCTGTATTTGGTGCAGGGGCCCAATAGCCACCGATGCAGCAGGGATGTGGCTTAATTTTCTGAATAGCATGCTGGATCTGCAAGCGATTTACCAACTCAAATCCCAGGTCCCCCGCCGCCTCGATTAATCCAACAGCTCCTGTCCTCCACTAAGCTCCAGCGCATCAATTTGCTGCACCGAATTTCCAGCGATCCCCCGAATGGATCCATACATGTCGATCGTGTTTTCAATCACCTTATCGATCTGCTTTTCCCGCTCCTTCCAAATCCGCTGCATGGATCTTTTTTCGGTTTCCAGGGAATTTTTCATTCCCGAAAATCCCTCTACAATGGCCTCCACCTGCATTTTGAAGGTAGTACTGGTCAAGAAATCATAGAGGAGATGCATCTTATCTCCCTTATTTTCTTGGGAACTGACCGCCTCATTCAATTTGATGACCGATTCTCGCAGCACCAAAGAAAGCCCCTTAAACTCCTCGTAGGTACAAATCCAGACCCCGTCTAGGATTCCCATTCGCTCCATCCCAGCAGGCATGGCCTCGGTCACTAGTAAGCCAATGTCAGCTCCCTTTTCCCGCATGTCTCCCTTGAATTTCTCCACCCAATTCGCTTGAAACTCCTTGGTGCGCTTGCTTTCGTAGTAGATTTTACCACAATTCTGCGCAGTATAGGTATTCACCACCTGCAAGCAGTCCGCTCCTCTTGCCCCCTTTTTGATTTCAACGATGGAATCCAAGGGAAACTTGGTTTGCAGCCACTCCTCGATGGCCAATTCCAATACTTCACCCTGCAACTGCATGGAGCCTTGTTCCTGCTTCCGCTTCATTTCTTCGGTCAGCCTTTTTTGATCTGCCAGTTGCTTTTCGAGCTCCTTGAGCTTCAACTCCACCTTGGCCTCCTCTTGAAGTTTGATTTTTCCAGCTTCTTCGGCAAGTCTAGCTTTGTTTTTTGCTCGCTCTTCCTCCAGAGCTGCGCTGAGTCGCTGCTCGGCTTGTGCCTCCACGGCTTCCTGAAGCTCGTCCTTTTCCCGCTTCAATTTTTCGAATTCGGCTTTGGTGCGATTCAACTCCCTCACCTTTTCAGACTGTTCTTGGAGCTCCTTCTCCAGCAGCTCCAGACGGCCTGCCTCCTCCTTGGCAATTTTTTGTTTGAGCTCAACTTCTAAGGTTTGGGTCATTTCTTGTAACTTGGCCTGTAGCTGCTGCTGAAACAAACTTTCTGCCTGGCGCTGCTTTTCAGCAAACTCCTGCATGCTCCGCTCCAGCTCCTCCTCCTTTTTTTGAAGGCTCGCATTTTCTTTTTCCAGCTTTTCTTTAAATTCGCGTTTCAGTTTTTCTTCTACTTGGTGAGCTAGTACATCTTGTACATCAATGCTGCTGCCACAGGTAGGACATTCGATTTGGGTAAGTTGACTCATCGTTTTTTGGTTTAGAGTGAATAATTGGTTCCCTTTAACTCGCTGATTAAAGCCCCAAAATTAGACACCCGGATTTTCAGGCCCTCTCCATTTGCAAGCTTGTAATTTTATTCAGTTCCTCATTTTTGGTTTTTTTCTTTGTGGCATTCCTGTAGGCTTCGGCCTTTGATCCAGGAGTTTGTCAGCCATGAATACACTCATTATCCACCCGGAGGATCCCACCACTACCTTTCTGGACCCCATCTATGCGGGCATTTCCAACCAAACCCGTATCCAAGGCGGCTACTCCAAGGAGGAGGTGCTTGACTTGATCCAGACGCATGACCGGGTCCTGATGATGGGACATGGCACCTCCCTAGGATTACTCTCCATGGGCAAGTTTCAGGTAAGGTCTTGCGGCTGGTCCTCCTACATTATCGACGAGAAGGCAGTAGGGCTGCTTCGCGCAAAAAAAGACAGCTTATTTATCTGGTGCCATGCCGAGCAGTACGTAAATGAATTTGGCCTCAAGGGTTTTTTTACAGGAATGTTTGTCAGCGAAGTAGCCGAGGCCATCGCCTACGGGCTGCCAAAGGTAAGCCAGGAGCAGGTAGATGAATCCAATGCCTGCTTTGCTGAAGTGGTCTCCCAATACCTTCACCTACCCATTCCCGAACTTTGGCAGCGGGTACGGCTCGGCTATGGAAAGCTGGCTGAAGCAGGCAATCCCGTGGCGCACTACAACCAGGCGCGGCTGTACTTTAACACAAACTAACTTGGTAACTTTAGACAGACTTTCCTCACCCAAACGCGTCAATGCCATGCCCGAAATCTGGAATCAAAACGAATTCAAATTTACCCTCCCTTCTGGGCGGGAAGTACAAATGACCTCCTTGCGAATCCGCATGACTTATGAAGGGATATTGGAAGGGACACCCGGCCCCAAGATGAACCAATATGTGCTGGACCACCTCGATCCTCCGGAGCACTGGCGCTCGACTGCGGTAGCCATCGATACGCCAAAGGACCTGTCTGCGAGCCTCCCCTACTGGGTATGCTTTGGGGAATTTGTTTCTTGGAAGGGAATTCAAAATCCAAAAGCTACTTCCCAATTGAACTACATCTGGTTTATCGACAGTCCCGATGGGGTATCCATCAGGGAGCTGATTAACTCAGCGCTCGCCAACCTGGATTGGGAGGATTTTGCTGAGGAGATAGACGAGGGAATGTTTTAATTCACATCACCCCAACTTAAAAAAGTCTGCTTCATTAGCCTACTACCGCTGATACCTATTTTACATGATTCAGTATAGCTCAGCACCAAAAATTTAGTAAATTACCTTGCCCATTTTCTTCAACCTTTTCAGCTGCCCAACTGAATTATAGCGATGATTTATCCAGAGAAATTCCCAGAGTTCCGTCAGAATTTTGCTGAGCAGCAAGTGTATACTGCACTTGAAGCACTCGGGGATGACTTTGATATTTTCTATAACAAAAGCTTTGCGCGCAAGCATGCCAAGGAAGACCTTTTGTATGAGATCGATTTTCTGGTGATGGACCTCCGTGGAGGCAAGTTTAATCACCTCTTTGTCATTGAAGTCAAAGGCGGCAACATGTACTATAATACCAAGCGCAACCAGTGGAAGTCCGGCGATCACTACTTGGATACCGCACCTGAGCAGCAGGTAATGGGCTATGTCACTAACCTACTCTATCGCTACCATACTCAACTGGCACACAAGGTTCCCATCACCTGGTTACTTTGGTTTCCAGATGGAATAAAAAACAAGCGGGAATACCTTCCCACCCATTTATCTTTCTGGAGAGTTTTGGACCAATATGCCTTAGCCAATCCCTTGAAAAATTTGGACGCGGCCATCCAGGGTCTCTCCCAAGACTATGTGCAATTTCAGGGTATTGAAAAAGCGGTATATGAGGAATCCATCAAAAAAGAGCTTATACAGACCTTTACAATACTACCCAATGCCAAGGCCTTATTGCAAGAGATGCAGCTATCTGTAGAGGCCATGGAGCAACAGCAAAAGTTGTTTTTTACGGGATTGCTCGGAATTCCTCGCCTCGGTATAGAAGGAGGTGCAGGGAGTGGCAAAACTTTGCTCGCTCGATTTTCAGCAGTTCACCTTGCCGAGCAGGGCAAAAAAGTACTGCTCCTCTGCTTCAACCAACAGCTAAAAACACAACTTTCTGAAGGAATGCATCCCAATACGGTGGTCAACACCATTCATTCCTTTATGGTGGAGCAGATCAATCAAGTCGATTCATCCTGGTTTGAAAAGGAAAACAAGCAAGATCCCGACTTGTACGAAGAACGTATGCCTATGAAATTCAAGTCCCTTATTCAAGGCAGAAGCTTGACTGAGGAGGAGCGTTTCGATGTGCTGATCGTAGATGAAGGTCAGGATATGGATGGCGCGTGGATCGAGACGCTGTTGCTGCACTTCTTAAAAAATGAGGGACAGGCGATTGTCTTTTTTGACCCTAAGCAAAACATATTTCAGCGGGATTTCTACCTTCCGAGAGCTGAAAATTGGGCAAGCATGCAGCTGCTATACAATTACCGGAATGCAAAGACAATCAATCGCTTTGTCAATACCCATCTCGGGCTAAATACCCAATCTGGAAATGTACCGGAAGGAATACCTGTCAAAATCCGGCCTTATCATTCAGAAAATTTGGTAGAAGAACTCGATCGGCTACTGCTGCGACTACTGCATATTGAAAAGGTAAATACTCGGCAGATCACCGTGATCGTGGATGGGTCTACACAAGATTGGGGGCTTGAAGGAAGGGAACTGCCACAGGCAAAACTAATGCTACGCTGGCTGAGCCCAACTGAGGAAAAAGAGAAGGGAAACCTGTACATGACCTCAATCAACCGCTTCAAGGGATGCGAATCTGATGTGGTGATTTTGATTTTAAAGGAACCCCTTTTGCCCATTTCCAATGCCAATATTCGATATACCCAATTGACACGAGCAAAGGGGGCATTGTGGGTATTAGAGGAGATATCAACGAAAGATTAACTTCTAAAATGGGAAACGAAGATTTTATATACTTAGATTACAATGCTACTACCCCTGTTGATTCTAGGGTATTAGATGAAATGATGCCATTCCTTACATCCTCATTTGCAAATCCAGCATCTTCGCATTCCGCAGGAAGGAAAATAAAAGATTCAATTGAGCGAGCTAGAACTCAAGTTGCTGACCTCATTGGTGCCTCAGGAAAAGAAATAATATTTACCAGCGGGGCAACAGAATCAATAAATCTTGCCATAAAAGGGGTTTTTGAGAATTCAACTTCCACTAAAAACCATCTTATCACGTTATCAACTGAGCACAAAGCAGTACTTGACACCTGTAAATACCTCGAATCCAAAGGAGTGGAGATCACCTATCTATTTGTGGATTCAGAAGGTCTAATTGATCTAAATCTTCTTGAAGCTTCCATAAAAGAGCATACCAAATTGATTTCAGTCATGTTTGTGAATAATGAGACTGGGATAATCCAACCCATTAAAGAAATTGGGGCACTCGCAAAAAAATATGAGATTCTCTTTTTTTCAGATGCAACTCAGGCCGCAGGTAAGATAGAGATCGATGTTCAAGAACTAGGAATAGATTACTTATCGATAAGTGGGCATAAAATTTATGGACCAAAAGGAATTGGAGCCCTTTATGCAAACAGAAAAAATAAACAAGTAAGATTAACGCCACAACTACATGGAGGGGGACATGAAAATGGATTAAGAAGCGGTACTTTAAATACTCCTGGGATTATTGGATTAGGAAAAGCTTGTGAAATTGCTAAGGGAGATTTGAATCATAATTATCAAAAAGAGATTGGTATTTTAAGAGACAAATTGGAGAATGAATTATTAACCCTACCGCTAACAAAAGTGAATGGTAATAAAGAAAATAGAGTATTCAATACAGTCAACCTTTGCTTTCAAGGGCAAGATGCCTCAGTCCTTATCGAGCGATTAAAAAACATTGCTGTTTCTACGGGGTCAGCATGTTCATCCTCACTCATCGAGCCCTCTCATGTACTTAAGGCCATGGGGTTAAGTGATGAAGATTCATTTGCTTCAATACGATTTTCATTAGGAAAATTGAGCACTATTAATGAAATTAACATCGCCCTTGATCGTATAAAGATGATTTTAAACTAGAATAATCGAATGGGAAAATTAAAAGACTGTGTGTGGTCAAAAAATTACAAATACATCAATGGTAAAAATCCAGAGCCAATTCATTTTTATATGGAAGGGCTCTTGAACAGCACTGAATTTAATTTGCTTTTGGGTTACTTTAGTTCTTCAGCCATTAGTCTTTTGGCTCCAGGTTTTGCTAATTTCATTAGCAATGGAGGAAAAATGAAAATGGTAATTAATCAGTTTCTATCCCCGAAGGACAAGGATGCATTTGAAAAAGGGCAAGAAGGAGAAATTGAAAAAGCTTTTGATTTGTCAGATGTAAGTTTACTTAAAACCACATTAAATAAATATGATCAACATTTTTTCGAATGCTTAGCGTATTTAATTTCTGAAAATAGAATTGAATTTAGAGTAATAAGACCTAAATATTCGGATGGAATATCCCATTACAAACAAGGAATTTTTTATGATGGAGAAGATTATGTAGGATTTTCAGGTTCTTGCAATTTTACAGCTTATGGATTAAGGCATAACAAAGAGAGTTTAGACATATTTCTACGTTGGGAGGATCATCGTTCCGAAATCTTTATTGATAGCCAAGTTGATCTTTTTGAAAATTACTTCACTGAAAAAGATGAAACAGTGGAATATTTATCTTTGAAAGAAATTGAAATTGCTATAAAGCATAAATTCGGAGATAAAAATATTCAGGAACTTCTAGTTCAAGAAGAAGATCTAATCAAGGAGAGATTAAGTTTGAAAACAAACCCTGAACTCCGAGAGATACTTGAAAAGGCACAAAAACAAATAACCGAAAAGATCATCAGCCAAACAGAGCCTCAATCCAAAATTCCAGGCTTCCCTTATGCAGAGGGACCTAGAACCTATCAGATAGAAGCGTATCAAAACTGGGTTGCCAATGATTACAAGGGCTTATTTGCCATGGCTACTGGCACAGGGAAAACGATTACATCACTGAACTGTCTGCTCCAAGAATATCACAAGAATAAAACATATTATGGAATCATTTTGGTTCCATCCAAAGCGTTACTAGATCAATGGATCAAAGAGGTCACCATTTTTAATTTCACGAATATAATTGCTATTGGTGGGGGTCACAATGGAATAGATCAACTACCGAACTTTATATCAAATTTTAAAGCAGGATTGAAAAAGAATGTTATAATCATAACGACTTATATAAGTTTTTCTTCTGAAAAATTTCAAAAAAATTTTTCCAAAATACAAAATTCTTTTGTTTTGATTGCTGATGAGGCGCACTACATGGGGGCAAATCAAATAAAAGAAGTTATGGCAAAATTAACAATCCCAAAAAGAATTGGCCTAAGCGCAACCCCTAAAAGAAAATATGACCCTGAAGGAACAGACTCAATCTGTCAATTTTTCAATGATAAGCCACCTTTCTGCTACAATTTTGGAATGAAGCGAGCAATGAAAGAAGGAAGGCTTACAGATTATTACTATTACCCAAAAATTGTCCAACTAGATGAAGATGAAAAAGAAAAATATGTGAAAATTACAAATGAACTTTTTAAGTATTTTGATTTTGAAAAAGGATGTTTTAAAAAATCTCCAATTGTTGAAAAACTTCTTCTCAAAAGAAAGACAATTATTCATCAAGCAAGAAAAAAAATACCTGCATACAAGGAGATATTAAAGGATCTTAACAAAAATGATAAACTAAAATTTGTATTCACATATGTTCCAGTAGGCGCAAGTAAAGAGGAAGAAGAAAATAATAATGATATAGCAAACAAATTTGTTTATTTATACTTAAAGGCTGCCCAAGAAGTAAAACCTGATCTAAAAGCAAGTACTTACACATCTGAAACGGAAGATAGGCAAAGCAAAATTACAGCTTTTTCAGAAGGTAAAATCGACATGCTTTTAGCAATGAAAATGCTTGATGAAGGTGTTGATATTCCAAGAGCAGAAATTGGGATTTTTGCAAGTAGTACGGGAAATCCAAGAGAATTTATTCAAAGAAGAGGACGATTATTAAGAATTCATAAGGACAAAAAATTTGCTCAAATCTATGATATGATAGTGGCACCAGTTCCAGCGCAGGATAATGAAAACCTATTTCGAATCGAAAAAAACATGGTAAGAAATGAACTAATCAGAGTAGCTTATTTTGCGAGTCTTTCGATGAATTTCTATGACTCCAAAAATGTTTTGCAAGATATTTGTGATAAATATGAACTTGATTTAGATGAAATATTAAACGAATTAGAAAATGAATAATGCCCTGCTAAAAGAAGTTTTGAGGGACAAAGAGTTAGCCTCAAAATATAAAATTAATGAAGAAATGATTTCAAAAGCAAAACTTGCACCACCTTATGAAAATGAGATTATAGAATATTTAGCCGTAATTATCAAGTCAAAAATGCTTGATAACCATGGAGATGTTACTGTCTACAATCAAGTTAGAAACTTAATTAGATGATTTTATGGCAAATATCATAAATCAAATTTCTTTCCAAAATTTTTATAATTATTTTGGATCATTCGATAAGAATCAATATGAATTTTCAGAAGGAGTAAACATAGTTGTTGCTGATAATGGTGCAGGTAAGTCAAAGTTTTTTAACGGATTTCTTTGGATTTTTTATGATGAGGTACTGGATTCAGACACGAAAACAAGAAAAAATATTAAAAATCAGGCAGTAAAGATTTGTTCTGATAAGGCAAAAAATGAGGCATCGGTTAATGATTTCATTGAGTGCAATGTTGCCCTCGAGTTTAGTGATAAGAGATTTAGATATAGGATCTCTAAAGGTTTTAGGTTAAAAAAATTAAAATCGGATTCTTCACTGACAGAAAGTGCAGACTGGCAGGTATTTTTTAAAGAATTAGAAGTGTCAAAAAGAGATATTCAGTTATTAGTGTATCATGAAGTTTATGATTCGGATGAACAAAAAAGAATTCTTAATTCTCTAATTCAACCAAATCTCAGAGAGTACTCATTATTTCAAGGAGAAGAAGTTGATAAATTAATTGATTTCAATCAGGCTGACAGCATAAATAGGGCTGTCAAAAGTCTTACAGATATCAATAAATATGATGAGTTGGAAAAAATTACAAAATATGTTGCTACAAGAGCTGAAGGAGAATTAAATGAAATAATTAAATCTAGCAATGCAGCTTCTCTAAACTATACAAAGAAACTTGAAGAAAAAGAAAGTAAAAAGAATTCTCTTGAAAGCGAACTTGAAAAGTTGGTTTCTTATGAGAATTCATATTCATTGTATAAATCAGAAGTTGATAAACTAGAAAATCTAAATGAAAATGCAGAAGGCAGGAAAGAATTTGATGATAAAATCAAAGAAGAAACCTCTAAACTAAAAGAATTAAAAGAGGAATATGATAGACTTGTAGAAAAATTGAATGAACGTTTTTTTGATGGGAATTTTGGATGGATTGCAATAGGTTGTGAAAATGAAGTAAAAAATTTTAGAGAAAAGCTTAATTCATATCGCGAAATTCGAACACTAAAAAAAGCATCAAAGTTAAACGATCATTCAAATCATCAAATAAACTTACTTCCTCCAGACTCCCCTGATTCAGTTACACTACAAACAATGTTGGATAGGGAACATTGTTATGTATGTGACCGAGAAGCAAAAAAAGATTCGGAGTCTTGGAAACATATAAATAGTCTTTTGAATCGAAAAGACTCTAGCCAAAATAAACCTATTCAAGTGTTTAATAATGATCTTAATGATTTCTTTGGAGATATCCAGCTTGGAGCTCAGCCATATGTAGGTAGAATTATTGGGATTGAAGAATCAATTATTCGAACCAGAGAAAAAGAACAATCACTTTTAGATAAAATCACAAAGGTCAAGGAAAAAATAAATAATCTAAAGGAGGAGCGTTCACACTTGATTATTGGGGGAGATGAAGATAATTTGAGTGATGCTCGTCAAATTATGGCACAGTATAGAGGGGCATTGACACGACTTCAAAAAGCTGAGGAAGATATTATTAAATCAAGGACCAGGATAGATGGTTTAAATGAAGGGATCAGGAAGGATGAAAATGAACTATCAAGGATGCGTCCTCAAGATACTCCCAAGGAGTATGAATTCCATTTTGAGATATCATCTGATTTGAGAGATGCCGCTCAACGAACAAAAATCAGAGTTTTTGATGAGATGATTTTAAAACTCGAAAAAATGGCAAATCAACATTTTCAAAACTTAATAAAACATAATGATTTATCAGGTGGTATTCTAAAGTTTGAAAAAAATCCAATTGGCACTATCGATTTTAAGTATATTGATGAAAAAGGAAACGAAGTAACGGGCGCGTCTGAAGGTTTCCAAAGAATGAAAGTTCTTGCGGTACTAATGGCAATTATATCTGTAAATCCTAACGGTTATTTATATCCCCTTTTAGCTGATGCACCACTATCTGCTTTTGGCAAAGGTTTTATTCTTGGATTTTTCGAGGAAACTGAGAAGGTATTTCCACAAAGCATCATCTTACTTAAAGATTTATACGATAAAGAGTCAGATAACAAGCTAAATAAATTGGGTAACGAACTTCTAAAAAACAAAAGTGTAAGTTCTATTTACTTAAATCAAATTCCAGAAAACCTAAAGCAGATTGAAGTTTATACTGAACATATAAAAATAAAATAATGACAAGTAATGAATTTAGAGATATGATCTTAATAAAGACACCAAAATACTCTGTGTCTTTAGAATATCTGTTCGAAAAACTAGCCAATAAACAAGGTAAGGGTGAATTTTCCCAATTTGGCCCATTATATGAACTGTATGTTTATGCTTTTTTTCTTGGTCTCAAAATAGGGAGTCGAATTGAGTTAGCCTCAGGGAGCAATGCAAAGAAATTTGTAGAAATAGCAGGATGGAAAAGCTCATCTCCACTAATTGATTTCCTATTATTAACCATTTTTAGCAGATCAGATGAAATTGGGTTTGACTGGAACGAATTAGAAGATATGGAAGAAAAAGATCTAGCAGAAGTGGTCCGCAAAATCATAACATTTATTGAAGAGTATGCTTATGGTGGGTTAGACTACATAAAGAATAAGTTTGATAATGGGCAATTAGATAATTCCCAGTATCTATTCGTAGATCTTATAAGTGAAGTGGTAAATCAATAAATTGATTTTATTTCTTTCTAATGGCCTTCAAATTATAAAGTTCTTTAAAATTAAAAATGAACTTTCATTTGAATTTACAATGATAAAAATTCCAACACTTAAGACTATACAAATTTTACCTGCTTAAAAAAAGATACTAAATAAAACAACTAGCACATCCTTCTCCCTCTGCCTCATCCAAAATATCGACGAGGTAGGGGGATTTTTTATTTTTGGTTTGTCTTTCAGTCCGCTTTAGGTATTCTTCCTTAATTTGCAGTATCCGAGCGGGTTGGATGAGTTCTTCCAAAGTTTCTCCTTGCATCCAAGTATAGCCATCCTTTTCGTAGGCCATTGCTTTGGTAAACCGCTCTGGGTGTTGTTCATACAACCAAACCCACTCAATTTTTTGTTGGAAAAAGCAAAAAAAGCAGCCCGATCTACTTCTTGCGTAGGTTCCTTTTTTATCCTTTACTTCAAATTCTTTTTCCTTGTAATAGGCGGGCACCCCTACACCGCTATCTTCTAGGAGTTTGAAGATATCGGCTCGAACTAAAACCTCCTCATTTTCAATCAATGGAAAAGATTCTTCTACGGCTAAAGGATATAGGGTGGTTTTGAGGTAATCAAAAACTAAGGCATTAAAGGCTATTAAATCCGTATCCAACAAGAGATTTAATTTTTGCTGCTGGGTATGACTGATTGAAATCTCTTGTTTGAGTAACTCTTTAAATCGATCACTTACTGCTATTCCTTTAGTGGAAATCGAACTGAAAATGGAATCAATGCTTGTATTGGCAAGAAACTTTTTGATGACATCTTCGCTCCAGATATTCTTTCGAAAAGGAAAGATGCTTTGAATATTCGATTTTTTTGAAATGTAGCCTTCACGATCCTCATCTCCTCGGATGCCTACATAGGAGATCACGGGATCATTCCCTACAAATTTTTCAAAGGGATCAAGCTTTAATTTTTTGGTGCACCACCTTGCATTGGAGGACGGCAAATAACCACCATACATTTTTAAGAAGTGATCAAAAGGATCTTCATTGCTGCCTTCCGCTCCTTTGAGTTGCACGATTTCCTTTCCCAAGTAATTCTCCAGATTTCGGATCAGTTCATAGGTCTCGTCTAGTTCTTTTCCTGTATCGCAGGTATAATATTCAATATCCAGTTGTGGATAGTTGTTTTTCATGTAAATGGCAAGTGCAGCGCTGTCCTTGCCCCCAGAAATACCTAAAAGATGCCTTACTTTTCCCATAAAATCAATCCATTAATTTCTTTAACAAGGTAGCCAAAACGTATACATCCGTTCTTTTTTCCCCAGTAAGTGATTTTTCCAGCCTACTTTGTATTTCGTTTAAGTCTTGCAATTTGCTTTTCGGTAGCCGTAGGATGTTTTTCTTCTTTTGCTCGCCAAAGGAAGCGATTTCAATCTCCATGGCCTCTTCCTTTTCTTCATTAAATTCAGAAGCAGCTAAATTATTAAGACTATCCAATTCCAAGATCACTTCCTTGAACTTGTGATAAAGCTTTACCTCAAGTGCATCAGTTGCATTCTCAAGCGGAACTCCAATCACAGCTTGACAAATGGAACTTAACCAAAGATTTCGCTCCTCTAGGGGAGAGTCTATTCGCATCAAAAATGTTTTCTGATGGGGGAGGCAAAGGTGTCCTTGAATCTTCTGGTACCGATTCTGTAGTGTTTGTTTGTAAACTTCAAAATCTACTTTTTCACCTAAAAGTTCATCCTGAATAAAACTTTCAAGTCGATCAAAAAACGCGTCTAAACTATTTCTGATCTCTCGAATCGCATCCTGGAGTTTTTGAATATAGGTATTGAAATTCTCTTGAGATTTTTGAAGGCTAGTAATGGAATAGCCTAAGGCAGTGGGAAAGTCTTCAAAGAAGGTTCGCTCTGGCTCTTTGGAAGAGGCTATTGCCGCTCGAATGGCAAGTGCAGCTTTACTTAGCCTGGTGGTCTCTTTTGCATAAGGTTTGAGATCTCGATAAAAAACAAGGAAGGGCTTTATGGTTTCAATGAATGTGTCGTTAGATGGGTTAATGGATACCGATTGATTAAGAAATACCCTGTAACTATTGAATAGATCAATCTTTACACCTTCCAAATCAAAAGCCTTTATTTGGTAATTCCCTGGATACTTGATGACTAATTGAAGAATCTCATCCGTCAAGTAGGGTATATAGGCCGAATCACTGAATAGCGCAAAGTCATTCCGATTTAAGAACAGAAAAGATGCAATCCAAAAGTCGGTCACTCCCTGCTTTAGCTTAAAGGGTCTTTGAGAAAGTAGGGTGCTCAATTCTGAAATGGCCTTCTTGTTCTTTTTTGTAGAATCAAGAAATTCTTTGGAAGCACTCCATAGATGAATGAAAGAAGATTCCTTTAGTTTTTCGAAGTTAATCCCAGAGGGCTCAAGGCCATTTTGCTTGAGTAGCGAAATATAGATAGTTCTTTCAGGGGGGAATTTGGTTAGTTCAAATCCTAAATCCTCTTTGTCCCAATTGTTAATTAGTGCCTTTAAATAGTTCTTCTTGGCAGTATGTATGGTGGAAGAAATCTTGTGCCTATTTACGAGTTCATTTTTAAACTCTGGAGCCTTATTGTAGACATCTCCACATACTTCACTCAACAGCTTGTTGAATTCTTTTTTGCTTTTTACCGATCGAAAAGATCCCCTAAAAAACCAAGTGATGTACTTATTGTCGTTGTAGAGGTTAATGACTACATAATGACTTAGGAGCTTTTTTTGATGGGCTAGAATGTTGTTTAATTCCTTTAGGGCGACTTTATCTCCTAAATTTTCCTCTATGACCTTTCTGGTTTTTTCGATCTCAAATAATTGCGTCTTTATGGTGTCGAAATTCTTAAAATACCCATAAACGATTGCTTCTTCCGTATTTTTTGAAATTTCTTTTACTTCGTTTTCCCCTACTGAAGGATTAAAAATTAGGTTGATGAATCCATCGGTATCCTTTTCAGGGACTTGTTGGATAGGCTCTTCAGAAATTACAAACTCGAAAAGCCGAGGCGTACCCATTTTATAGGAATAAGCTTTTGCCAAAATGGGATCAAACTCATACTCCTTTTTTAACAACCCAACTACATCAACTACTTCACTGATTTTATCTGCAGCAAGAGTCAATGCCTCTGTAATATCCAAATCCGTGCCTTCAAACAAAGAATATCGAGAATTGTAGGCTCGGTAAACAATGATTTTTGATTTTTCTAATTCTTCGATTACATCCTTTGCATTAGAAATTCCCAAAAAGTGCTCAGCATAAGTGGCGAGGAAGTTGTAATCAAGTTTGGACCCAGAGACAGCAGTTAAATTCAACAATCCTATGGCTTTGATAATTTTACCTGCTTCTTCTAGGTTTTTACTCCACTGAACATCGATTGTTTCGAGGGCATTTTTAATGGAAACCCAAATGGCAAAATCAGGATTAAACCTGGAATTTAAGAAAGAATAAAAGTTAGAAACTAGGTAATCATAAACTCTACCAAGATGGTAAAAATAAAACGTATCAGTTTTGGATTCAAAATCCTCGCTTTCTAAGAAAGTAAATAAGGATCGCTCATTTTGCCCATACTTTTGAAGAGTTAGGGTTAAAACATTGGATGAAAAAAGTTCAAGAGGCGCAAGTTTATTTGCAATATTCTTGGCATAATCTTGATTTAAGTTGAATGCCTTTGAAGATTCAAATAAGTTCAACTCCAAGTCAATTAGGTTTTTGATTTTGACATTTTGAGTTTGTTGGTTTGACAAACTCTCAGCAGCCAAAAACAAAAGCTGTTCTATGGGTTCATTGAATGTTACTTCTTTAAATCTGCCTTTAACCTTTGCCCATTCTTGGCGCTGGGCTGCATTCAATCCAAAAGAATACGCATCAAAGTTTTGGTGAACGGCTGTAATTAGAAGGGTATTATTTGCTGGGTTATTAATAAACTCTGCTAATTCTTGAATAAAGTACAGCTCTCTTTCTGGGTTATTTTTTGAGGCATACTCAAGGAATTTACCAAATTCATCGATAATGAAGACTAGTCCTTTTCCTTGACTTTTTAGAGCGAAATATTTGTTAAAAATTTCAGAAAGTAGGGCGTCTGGATAAGTTGAATCTAGTTCTAGATAAGTTGCTAGGGTATCGATAATTGATCCATACTTACCAACAAACTTCCAAACTTCTACTTCCTGATCTCTTAAAAAGTTTGAATCGAAGAATTGTGAACCCTCCTGAACTGACTTTTCAAAAGCCCATAAAAAAGAAGATTTACCGGTCCCGTAGGAGCCAATCAAATTGAAAGAGTGAATTCCTTTTTGAAAGTCCTTTTCAAGTTGTTGAAAAACTCTCTTTGCATTTGGGGTGGGGACGTAATTTATCTGCCTCCCAGCATCTCTTAATATGTTTGTAGAGGTTGAGAATTTATTTTCCATAGTAGGAGTTTAATACATCAAATGGGGAGGGCTTTTCTTTAAATTGTAATTCCTTGATGCCAGCCTGGTCATTAAAAACCAAGAAATCATATTTCTCAACCATGCTTTGTACTTTGGCATAAATCCCAAATTTATTCATGGAAAAAATATTGCCAATTCCATTTACATCTGTTTCTAGGGTTCGAAAATTAATTGACCTATCAAACCCTCCTTTTTCCAAAATGGAATACAAAAGAATTTCTTCTGGTATCTCCTCGTGTTCTAAGTTTTCGATCACATAATATTCTATGCTTTCGGATTTAAATGAATTAACTAAGTTCAATTCATTAAGAAGCTCAGACAGATTATCCTCTCTGTCCTTGGATTTCGTGGGATTTCGAACATACATTCTTGAAAATACATTGAAATCAGTGTTCAGTGTATTTTCATTTTGGTCCCCAAATTCACGTTGAACAAACTGAATGAAGTTCGTTTTGCTGAATTCTAATCTCTCTTTTCTTAAAAAATTGAAAATCAAAGAATAGATAGACGCATGACCTGTTTTCACTAAATGATAGTGCAAAATCCAGAGTGTGGCATCATCCTCTAGGTAGGGGTCCACACCTGTAGCATCACTAAAAATAAAGTAGGCAAGTTCGGTGAGTTTATTGTCCTGATCAAGCAAATCAAATGCCTTCATCCAGTACCTGATCGCATTGACCATGTTCTTCCCCACACCTAGAACTACGACTGAATCCTCATCCGAAAAAGATTTACCGGATAAAACGTAATCGAAACCCTTTTTTAGCCATAGGTTTCTGCAAGGAAACGAATCATGTCCCAAAAAAGTTAATCGAGGCTTTTCTACGTTTAGATTCATTTTTTTATTTTATTATTTACCCCCCTCCTTTTCCCAAACGTAAAAAAGGAAACTATCCAGAGAACTATTTTGACCTCTCTTGTCCTGATTAAAAAAGACTAAACTGTTTTATTAATTTAAAAATCAGCTTATTAGAGAGGCCAAATTTGAAATATTAAGGATTGCCTCAAGTCTTAATTCTTAATATCCGCCTTAACGATTATTAAAATTACACTTATTTGAATTAGGATTAAATGACTCAGAGTCCAAAAACTGACATTTTTTGACAAAAACAAATTACAGTTCGTATTTAGAACTAATTATTTCACATTTTACTTTTCCCCTTTTTAATTACACCGAAACCTCAATCAGACACGGCACCTCAATTTGTGGATACACGGTGTAATTGGCAGTGGCCCGGGCAATGAATTCTTGGAAGACAAGGTTGTTATCCGAGCGACTTTGATTCAAGTTGAGCAGATTTGCAAATTCACCTTTTTCTTTATTCATGTACGGCCTAGTAAAGGGCAATTGGTACTCGTGTGTTTTCCCCTCGTACTCAAACTGCACATTTACCACTCCACTTCTGCCATACTCGGAAAGATGGGCTTTCACAATTCGTGAAGGAATATTTGAATTAATTCTAGAAGCAAATCGAAGTACTGCAGGAATTGATTTCATAGCTTTTTAATTTTTAAGATAAACAAAACAAATTAAGGTGTTAGAAATAGGTGATTTAATATCCTGTAATTTATCAAATTAGAAATAGAATTTTGATAATTTAATCCATGAAAAAAAGCCCTGGAAACAAACTAGTCTTAGCAGGTGGATATGGCAGTGGTTGATTATTTGAGTCCAAAGGGCTTTGACCTGGGTGTCTTGGCTTCACTCTTTTTGAATTTTCGGGCGAAATTAATTCTTTACGAATTAATTTTTGGTTAGCTACTTCAATGAGGTATTTATTGCCATTGGGTAGCGTGTCCGTAGCTTCTCCCTCAGGGAATCCATCCTTGAAAATGCCTTCCAGCGATAAACCATCTGGAGAGGTAATTTTACCCTTTCCGTGGAGCTTTCCTAGCAGCACCTCTCCCTCGTAATACAACGGTTTTTCCATATTGTAAAAATTTGAAACTTAAGATAGAAACTCCTCTTGATAATACCCAATGTAACGATGATCCAAACAAAGGGTCAACTTTAGGTCCGATACAGCGGAATATTCGTTCAAGGCTTCAAGAACCCCAGCAAAATTTTGATGGCGGGCTCTTTCCTGCTTTGACTTCAGTTCGATAAACTGGGTCAGTAACACCTTCTGGAATCCCCTCTTTTCACAAAGCTTCAAGAGCTCTAGCATAAGCGCTTTGGAGGCAGCCGCATCATTGGGCACCACAGGAGTTAATATAAAATAGGGGGTAGACTGTTTGGGTTCCACCTCTCCTAGATATGCTAGCTCACGAATACTACACGGGGACTGCTCCAGGCCGAGGTGTTCAAAAATAAATGAACTGTAGGCATAAGAGTAGCCTCCAAAATCCGTCCGAGCTGTTGCAAAGACAGCATCTATCCCTTCCAAAGGCAGCTTAGAAATAGCTTCTCTCCCATAAGTGGTTGCAAGAAGATGTAGTGTGTATTTTCCCATTGAATTTAAGTTTTTTAATGATGAGTGATTCAGTTTTAGGGCTTCAACTCCCTTCTTTTTTTCTACAAAGTTATCCATCCAAAAATCCCCTCCTCTCAAATTACAAGCTTGCAAAATGCGTTGACGCTATTTTTTGGTTTTCTAAGTTTGTATCCACATTTCGACAATACACCCCCAAAAGTGCCGATCCCTGTGGGTGAGGATACAAGAAGGGTACTCGAAGAATTCAATCCAAAAAACTTAACTAAATCAAAACGTATGAAACCAGCAGAAATTAACCAGGGAGTATTTGTAGAATTAATGGGTACACAAACGCGTAAAAGTGCATTCGAAACTTTTGTGAATAAGGAGCACCTCATGAATTCTTCCTTCGAATCCGAATTGCTAGTGGAAGAATATACGGCCATCATTAACTCCATTCAACGGGAATTAAAATTCGCCGCCTTGTTTGAAGAATTAATCATGCTTCACCGTGCTAAAAATAACATCAGAGATATTAAAATCAGCTTGGTACGTGAATACATCTATGTTCGGATGAACTGCTATCGGCCAAACCTTGCCGTAAAGGATGTACGCGTTATTGTGGGTACCACCTCCCAGTATGGTGACGATGTAGATGCATTATTCGCCAATGTGGACTTCATGGATAAAGCGAAGCAAAAGATTGAAGTTCAAATCGACGAAATGATTCAAGACAAGCAAAAGGAGTTAAATCACTTTTACGGGATTCCCACCCATGCTTTATCTTACTGAACTATGGGAAAGATCATCAGGAAGGAATTCGTGCAAACTCGGAGGAGGTCCTTACGCCGCCCAGGCCTTGGAGATCTCGCATTAGGACAAGGTATCCTACGCCGTTGATCAATGGTTTCAAGAGGTATTTTGGGAAGATTGGATTAAATCTCTCTGTGATTTAATTTTCTCTTATCACGCAGATGAGGCAGATCTAAATCCGAAAGCCCACCAATCTGCGTTTTTTTATACTTAAATCCGCGTGTACTCATTTTTTAGAATTGAATCCGCCGTGGAAGACTCTTTGCGGCTTGGCGCCTTTGCGAGCCATTCTCTTCTTCTCGACAAGCCTGCCTCTCGGAAGACAGTCCGCAAAGAAATCGTGATCTACTTCTCGCTTCTAATCTCTCGCTTCTCGCCTCTTTCAATGTCGAATTTCCAACGCCAATCGAAGAAGGAAGATTGGGAAAATTAGGGCCAAACATTATTTGACACCGCCAACTTGTTCCTCTAAGCAAGTCCAGAAACACAAAAACCCCAACAGGTTTGCTGTTGAGGGAGCCGGTGATTTTACTTTTTCTGAGACACAAAGGTACTCGAATCACAAAGGCAACGTTGGAGATTACAAGCTTGCAAAAAGAACTCGGCATACCCTGCAATTTTTTAGGTTTGCCTTCCTATTTTCACCTACTATGACTCCCCATACCCGCATCTCCTCCCAATTGGACCAAATCCGTCAGACCCTACAATCCGAGTTTATCGGACTAGATCAAATCATCGACCAATTTATCGATGCGGTCACCCCCTGGTGTATGCTGCAGGACACCCAGACCCGTCCCTTGGTAGTCAACCTCTGGGGCCTTACCGGGGTGGGAAAGACGTCCTTGGTTCGCCGGTTTCTACAGCTTTGGAACGAGGAGGAGCAGGTACTTTGGTTTAATCTCGGGTCAAAAGGCTACTTCAAAGAAATTCTCAACTCCATGCAAGACCTACGGGCCATGGATGGGCAACCCGGAGTGATCGTATTGGATGAGTTTCAACATGCCAAGACCCTCGGCCCAGGAGGAAAAGAAATGGACGAGCCCCTGGATCGCATGATCTGGCAGCTGCTCGACGATGG
>Ga0169931_10003324_pt1 | contig 25549 bp, 22 predicted proteins | sample Kivu_15m_20L_FD_129675 | JGI IMG/M metagenome (GOLD analysis project Ga0169931, IMG submission 129675) | Freshwater microbial communities from Lake Kivu, Western Province, Rwanda to study Microbial Dark Matter (Phase II) - Kivu_15m_20L... | ecosystem: Environmental > Aquatic > Freshwater > Lake...
GCACCTAAGTAGGGCTTCTCGAGCACCGAAGTCCCGGAATCTGGAAACAGAGACCGGGACTTCTGCTTTCCCGGTATCGATCTGCTCACGACATCGGGTCGACTGCCAGCCACCGGACCAGGTCCCGATCGGCCGGCGGTGGTGGCACTGTGGATGCTGGTGGCCGGCACTCTGGTGGCCACCATCCGGCGGCGTTGGCGACTGCTCGTCTGAGGTTTCGACTCCGACGGTGAGTGTCTCGGGTGCTTCGGCCCCGCGACACTCACCATCCGGTCATCCGGCGCAGTCGATGCAGTAGTTGTCGGCGAGTGGAGTTCCGTCCAGGAAGGCCCGCAACCACTCGATGAAGCGAACACCGTTCAGTTCCTCGGAGTACATCTCGTTCCGCCCGAGGATGGTGTGCGCGTCGCCGGGTCCGACCCAGGAGGACACCGTGGTCCCCGCCGCCTCGATGCGCGCCTCGCCGGCCCTCATCACGTCCACCAAACCGTCGGGGGAGAGTCCGGCCATGCGGGCGTAGCTCGACAACACGTTGTCGTAGGCGTAGTCGTGACGGGCGAACGTCATCGACGGGTTGCGGGCCCCGGCCACGATGAAAGTGAACGGCGGGTTGAAGTCGGCCGGGGTCGTGCCGGCGAACTCGGGCCAGTCGGGAAGTGTTTCGATCGTTCCCCAGTTGCCGACCACCGCGCTCATGGCGTCGGGAATCGCTCCACCGCTGTCGGAGATCACCTTCACCATCGCGTCGGGTAGCAGTTCGGCGGTCAACCCTCCGTAGATCGGAGTGGGGAAGGCACCGGCACTCGATCCCGCGACCACCACTTCGGTCGCACCGCCGAAGCGATCGGCCAGGTCGCGCAGTGCCGTGGTGCCGTTCACGAAGCCCTTGTGCTCGATCACCACGCCATCCCCGTAATCCTTGGTGGTGTCGCCGGCGTGGACGTCTCCCGTGCAGTAGGGGACGTACACCATCGACCACTCGGCGAAGGGGTTGTCGGGATTGGCGAGATCGAACACTCCGGTGGTGGCGCCCGATCCGCCGGCTCCCACCGATTCCTTGTAGTTGCCGCTTCCCGATGCGCACATTTCGGCGGTGAAGCAGGCGCCGCCTCCCTCGAGGTAGAACATCACCTTGGTGGGGTCGGCCTCGCGAACGAACCAGGAGTACTCGCTGCCGTCGGCGCACATGCAGTCGGCCGGTGCGGCGACGGTTTCCCACTGGTCGCCGAAATCGACCGGCACCTCGCTCGTCGCGACGTCGGTCAAGACCGGATCGGTGGATGGTGGTTCGGTGACCAGTGGATCGGTCGACGGGGCACTCGTCTCCGAGTTTGCGTCCGAGGTTTCGTCGTTCGGATCCGACGATCCGCAGGCGGCGAGCACGACGAAACTCGTCGCCAACACGAGTCGTCCTAGAAGGACGTGCTTCCGATTCATGTGGGTCTCCTTCCCGGGAGACCCGAAGTCTGTCCGATGGCACGGCGCCGAACCGGGATCGGCGGGTGTCCGATCAGTCGACGGGAACCAGACCACCGCCGGAACTCGCACTCCGCAAGGCGGCGTCGCAGATGCGTTGCACGAGTGCACCGTGGGCGATGTCGGGTGCGAAGGGTCGGCCCGCGGCGACCGCCGACACCCAGCCGCGGGTCATCGCTTCGGTGGCGCGGAAGACGTCGCGATAGGTGTCGTGCACCGAGCCGGTGCGTAATCCGCTCCAGATCGACGGCGTGCGGTCGAGAACACTCGCCGGACCGGTGGCGCCGGCCTTCAGTCCGCGCACCTCCTGCACGGTGTCCCAGTCGTTGAGCGCGTACAGCGTGCCGTCGCTGCCGTGCACCTCGACGTGATGGGTCTGGTTGAAGGGAGTGCCCTCCCAGCAGACCGCACTCACCGTGAGGTGTCCGACCGCACCCGACGCGAAGCGCACCGTGATGAGGGCCATGTCCTCGCAGACCTCGTAGGCCCGCCCGTCGGGCCGAGGTGACCTCGGAACCGTGGAGTTGATGACGGCACCGACCTCGGTGATCGGCCCGAGCAGGTACAACGCCAGGTCGATCCAGTGGCTGCCGAGATCGCCCAGCACTCCCGAGCCGGCCTCGGCTCGATCGAAGCGCCAGGCGTACTCGCCATCGCGCGCGAATCCGGTGTAGTAACGCGCCGCCATGTGGTACGGCCGACCCACGAATCCCGATTCGATGCGGTGGCGCAGCTCGCCGAACACCGGCATGAATCGATAGGTGAACGGCGTGAGCGTGGTGGCACCGGTGCGGGCGGCGGTCGCGGCCAGGTCGTCGGCTTCAGCACCGTTCAATCCGAGGGGTTTCTCGCACAACACGTGCAGGCCGCGTTCCAGGGCGGCCTTGGCGATCGCGTGGTGACTCGAGTTGGACGATGCCACGATCACCGCATCGACGTGATCGAACATCTCGTCGGGTGTGGAGTGAACCTCGGGCACGTTCCACTGGGCCGCCACGCGACGGGCCTTCTCCACGTCGCGTCCGCACAGGGCGGTGATGCGTCCCTTCGGGTGGGACGCGAGAGCCGGTAGGTACATGGCCTCGGCCCACCAACTGGTGCCCACGAGGCCGACACGCACGGAGTCGATCATGGTGGCACCCTATTCGGGCGCGTGGCCACGCCCCACGAGACGTTGGCCGCGGCGGACACGCAACTTCAAGCGGAGAAAGCGAGAGGGCCACCCCTCGCGGGGTGGCCCTCTCGTCCGAAACGTTCGGCGACTGGATCAGTCGAAAGCGACCCACTCGTTCTGCTTGACACCGCAGTTCACCGGAGCGGCGCAGCCGTTGTAGAGGCCGTTGGCGTCCGGGGCCACCGTGGCGTCGGCCAAGGTGATCTTCACCGTGTGCACCTGGGTGGCCGCGTACGGCTTGTCGGCGGCGAGCATGCCCATGCCACCGCTCATCTGGGCCAACGGAACCTCACCGAGGTTGAACGTGGCTTCCATGAACGAGGCGCGGGTCGGATTCGCTCCGGCCGCGGTGAGAGCCAGATTCAGCACGTTGGCGATCGAGCACTCGAGCGGGGTGTAATCCGAGATCAACTCGTTGCCCGCGACGTCGGTGATCTTCTGACCGGCCGGCACTCCGAGACGCGACTTGCCTCCGTAGTACTCCTCGAACGACGCGTCGAAGAACGCGCGGCACTCGGCCTCGAACTCGGACTCGACCGACAGTTCGCCGTCGGCGTTCGTGGCGTGGTCGAAGGTCGTGGCGCACAACGTTCCACCGGCGGCGGCCGCGATGCGGCTCAGACCGAACGGCGAGCAGCCCGACGACGAGGTGTCGAGCATCGTGAACGGCATGCTCGCCGCGGCGGCGGCGGTCCAGAAGCCGGTGTTCTCGGTGAACGCCGTGGCGACCAGCACCTCGACGGCGCCAGCGGCCTCGAACGTGGCCACCGGGGCCTCACCTTCGGCGTTGACGGCAGCGTTGTCGCCCGACAGCGAGTTCAACTCCACCTTCTCGACCACGTAACCGGCCTCTTCCAGGGCGGCGGCGGCGGCCTCACCGGCGGCCGAGATGGCCGGGGTGTTGTTGGCGAGCACGCCGATGGTCGCACCGGCCTCGGCGGTGGTGGAGGACAGCCACGACGCGACACCCGCGCGAGCGGCGGCGTCCGACGGCAGAGAGACGGTCATCATGAGACCGCTCTCGAGTTCGGCGGGAGCGACGGTGTCGCCGTAGAAGATCGGAATGCCGGCCTCGAGGATGCACTGACGGGCGACCGACGAGAGACCGGTGCCGTTGAGGATCATGAACAACTCGTTGTCCACGGTGGCCTCGGCGCACAGAGTATCGAACGACGCCTGGTTCAGCGGGTCCCAGACCAACTGGACGAGTTCGATCGTGCGACCGTTGATACCGCCATCGGCGTTCCACTTGTCGGCGAACACCTGCCAGCGATCGAAGAGGTGCTCGGTGGTGAGCGTCTCGGGAATCGAGATACCGGCGGCGCGCACGGCCTCGAGGTCGGCCACGGCGACACCGATCGAGATGGTGGTCTCGGTGATGCCGACGTCGGACGCCGTGAGTTCCTCGGCGGGTGCCTCGGTGACGGCAGGTGCCTCGGTGGCGTCCGGAGCTTCGGACGTGGGTGCCTCGGTGGCGGGCACCTCGGCTTCGGAACCCTCGTCGTCGCCACCGCAGGCGGCGAGCACGAGAGCCGCACTGGCCGTCAGGGCCAGGGCGATGCGGGAACGCTTCTTCATTCGGTTTCTCCCCCTCATGAGATGTGAACAGAGCCCCGCCGACGGCGTCGGCACGTGGGCACCGCCACGATAGCACACTCCAAGCGCATTTCTGACGGCTCGTCAGATACTTCTGACCGACTACTCTGTCCCCCAAGGGGGGTCGTCATGACTGTTTCGGGACCGAGCGAGGGTCCGACCGGGGGCATCGCCGCACTCACGGCTTCGATCGTCAACGAGGAGGAGGCGCGCGCCGCCGCCCAGCGCGAGCAGGAGAACCAGGACGACGCCGGTTACCCCGGCGCGGCCACCGCACCCATGAGCCTGCGACACGGTCTGCGCTCCGGCGGGTACGGCATCGCCACGGTGCTGCTGCTCTTCACCATCTTCGAGGAATTCGACCGGGTCGCCATGCAGGTGCTGGGTCCCGACATCCAGGACTCACTCGGCATCTCCGACACCGTCCTGCTCGGTCTCCAGAGTTTCGGTGGCGTGGTGCTGGTGCTGGCCACCATGCCCTTCGCCTGGTTGGCCGACCGGCGACGTCGGGTGCGGGTGTTGAGTGGTGCGTCGACGCTCTGGCTCGGTTTCGTCGGACTCACCGGAGCGGTCGTGAACGCCTTCCAACTCGGCGTGGCCCGAGCCGGCTCGGGATTCGGAGCGTCAGCGCGCATACCGGTCGGACCGTCGTTGGTGGCCGACCAGTATCCGCTGTCGGTACGCACCCGGATCTTCGCGATCGAGGCTCTCGGGCGTCCCCTCGGTCAGGTTCTCGGACCCTTGTTCGCCGGACTGATCGTGGTGTGGGCCGGCGACGACGCCGGTGACTGGCGCGTCGTGTTCTTCGCGCTGTTGGTGCCGGCCGGCCTCTCGGTGCTGTGGTCGTACACGCTGCGCGAACCCGATCGCGGTCGTCAGGAGCAAGAGGCGGTGCTCGGCGCGAAACTGGCCGACGGCTTGGTCGAGCCTCCCGTGCGACTCTCGGCGGCCTTCCAGCGACTCAAGAAGGTGCGCACCTTCTATTACCTCGTGGTGGGCATCGGTGTGCTCGGGTTCGCCTTGATCGCCGTGCCCGGAGCGTTCAACCTGCTACTCGAGGACGCCTACGGCTACAGCGCGTTCCGCCGCGGCTGGATCGGCGCCATCACGTGGTCGGGCGCGCTGATCGGAATCCCGTTGGCCGGACGGCTCGGCGAGAAACTTTTCCGGCGCGAGCCCGCGTCGGCGCTGAAGATGATGGGCCTCTTCATCCTGCTCTACGGCGTGTTCGTCACCGTCGGAATGCGATTCCAGAGCGCGGCCCTGATGGTCGCTTTCGTCACGATCGGCAACGCCTTCCAGGGTGCCGCGTTCACGCAGATGGGTCCGGCGGTGTCGGCCATCGTTCCGTACCAGATGCGCTCGCAGGCCTTCGCCATGGTGGGCGTCTACATCTTCTTGATGGGCGGCTTCTTCGGTGGCTTGTTGGCCGGCGCGCTCTCCGATGCCCACGGCGAACGCACCGCGCTCACCGTGATCGTTCCTCCGGCGGCTCTGCTCGGTGGCCTGCTGATCCTCTACGGAAGCCGCTTCATGCGGCGCGACATCGCGCTCACCGTGTCGGAACTGAAGGAACTGCAAGCCGAGCACGCCCGCATGGCCGCCAACCCCGACGACGTTCCGGTGCTTCAGGTGCGCAACGTCGACGTGAGCTACGGAAACCTGCAGGTGCTCTTCGACGTCAACTTCGAGGTGCGTCGGGGCGAGGTGCTCGCTCTGCTCGGCACCAATGGCGCCGGCAAGTCCACCATCTTGCGGGCAATCTCCGGTCTGGTGATGCCCGATCGGGGTGCGATTCGCATGAACGGCCGCACCATCACCTTGGTCGATCCGCAGTACCGCGCCTCGATGGGTCTGGTGCAGATTCCCGGTGGCGAGGCGGTGTTCACGTCGATGACAGTGGGCGAGAACCTCGCCATCTGGAGTCGACAGATCGATGACGCCGGCAAGCGTCGCGCGAAACTCGAGTTGGTCGACGAGACCTTCCCGATTCTGCGCGATCGCAAGGACGACCGCGGGGGATCGTTGTCGGGAGGTCAACAGCAGATGTTGGCTCTCGCCAAGGCCGTGATGCTCGAGCCCGAGTTGCTCTGCATCGACGAGTTGTCGCTCGGACTGGCGCCCGTGGTCGTGCAGGACCTCCTCGTGGTGGTCGAGAAACTGAAGGAACAGGGACTCACCATGGTGATCGTCGAACAATCGGTGAACGTCGCCCTGTCGATCGCCGACCGCGCGGTGTTCATGGAGCGAGGTCAGGTGCGCTTCGAGGGTCCGGCCCAGGAGCTACTGGAACGTGGTGATCTCCTGCGGGCGGTCTTCCTCTCCGGAGCCGGTGCATGAACACCGTGGTCGCACTCACCTACTCGAACGACATCCTGTTCGACGGCCTCGTGCAGGGGCTGTTGTACGCGCTGGTCGCCTTCGGGTTGCTGCTCGTCTACCGGGCCACCGGAGTCATCAACTTCGCGCACGGCCAGATCGGTGCGTTCGGCGGCTACATCATGGCCCTGCTCTTCATCCGGTACGACATTCCGTACTCGCTCTCCATGCCGTTGGCGCTGGCGACCGGTGTCGTGCTCGGCATGGTGTCCGAACTGGTGTTGCGTCGACTCTTCACCCAACCCCGACTGTTGCTCTTCGTCGCCACGCTCGGCCTGACCCAGGTCATCCAGTTGCTGCAGTTGCGTTTGCCGATTCCCGACGAGCAGGCCACCAGCGTCACCTATCCGGTGCTCCTGAGTGGGCGTTGGGAGATTCTCGGGATCTCGGTCACCGGACCGCAGGTGTCGGTGATCATCATCGTGCCGGCACTCATGTTGTTCCTCGGTTGGCTCTTCCAGAAGAGTCGTTTCGGCCAGCAGGTGCGCGCCACCGCCGACAACCTGTCGGCCGCCCAGTTGGCGGGAATCGGGGTGCGCAGCGTGTCGACCAAGGTCTGGGCGCTGGCCGGGTTGCTCGCCACCCTCAGCGTGCTGCTGATCGCGCCGTTGCAGGGTGGTTCGCTCGGCGTGGTGCAGGAGGCCCTCGGGCCGAAGTTGCTCCTGCTCTCGTTGGCGGCCGCGATGGTGGGTCGGATGAAGTCGTTCTCGTGGACGCTCGTCGGTGGACTGGTGGGAGGCGTGCTCGACCGTTTCCTCGTCACCTGGGGGCTCACCAAGGAGTTCCCGGTCGGTTCCAACGTGGCCGTGATCTTCGCCCTCTTGGTGATCGTGCTGTTCACCGTCGGACGTTCGCAGATCATGCGGGAGGATTCGTGGCAGCTCACCACCAAGGTGCGCGCCGCGCGACAGGAACTCACGCGCCACCCTTTGTACCGGGGACTCACCGCACTCGGCGTGGTGCTGATCGGCGGACTGGCGTTGCTGGTGCCGAGCCAGGTCGACAAGGCCAGCGACATGCTGAAGTTCTCGTCGATTCCCGTGTACCTGATCGTCGCACTGTCGGTCACCGTGGTGACCGGATGGGGCGGCCAGTTGTCGCTCGGCCAGTTCGGTTTCGTGGCCATCGGTGCCTACCTCACCGTCTACTACTCGACCGAATTGCCGTATCTGCTCTCGATGCTTCTCGGCGTGCTGTGGGGTGTCGCGGCCGCGATCGTGGTGGGTGTGCCCGCGCTGCGCGTGAAGGGCCTGTACCTCGCGGTGGTCACGTTGGGTTTCGGTCTCGCCATCCGCACCTGGTTCATCCTCGGTTCGAAGTTCGCACCGAAGGGTGGTGGAGTCGCCGAGGCCAACCTCGATCGCAACGAGGGATTCCGTCTGATCTTCTGGACCGTGAAGGGGAAGAACTTCGACGGCGTGTACTACTTCGCCCTCATGGTGGCCGCGCTCGCCATCGTCCTCGTGTGGCGCATCCGACGCACCGGGATCGGCCGCTTGATCATCGCCACCCGCGACAACGAGAACACCGCCACCGCCTACACGGTGGCGCCGGCCCGGGCCAAGTTGCTGGCCTTCGCCGTCTCGGGTGGATTGGCGGCGCTCGCCGGAAGCCTGATTCCGCTCACCGCGCGCAACGCGCAGTTCAAGATCGACCCTCTGTTGTTCGACTTCGACGAGTCGTTGCGGGTCGTCGCGGTCGCCGTGGTGGGCGGCATCGCGTCGATCACCGGTGCGATTCTCGGAACGTTGGTGATCGTCGCTCTTCCCATCATTTTCGACGGCACCAAGCAGGTCGAGTTGTTCGCCAGTGGCGTGGGCATGCTCATCGTCCTGCTCTATTTCCCGAGCGGACTCATCTCGATCATCCACTCGGCCCGCGACAATCTGCTGTCCGCTCTCGCGCGACGCACCGGTTGGACCCCGCCGGTGCGCAAGGAGGGTGCCGCCGTCGCGTCGTTGCGTTCCTCGTCGTCCCGGTCCGCGAATGATTCGTCGCCGGAAGAGTCGTCGCCGGAGTCGACCGGCAACGTGTTGTCGACCAGCGACATGTCCATCACGCTCGGCGGCCGCAAGATCGTCGACCGGGTCTCGATCCACGTCGGAGCAGGCGAGATCGTCGGCCTCATCGGAACCAACGGCGCCGGCAAGACGACGATCGTCAACGGTCTGTCGGGGTTCGTTCCGACCACGGGTCGCATCGAGTTGTTCGATCACGACGTGTCGTCGATGTCGGCTCATCGTCGCGCTCGCCTGGGTCAGGGACGAGCCTTCCAGAACGCCCGCCTCTTCTCGTCGCTCACGGTGCGCGAAACCGTGATGGTCGCGCTCGAGTCGCGGCAACGTTCGCTGCTGGTGCCGTCGTTGCTGGCTCTGCCACCGTCACCCGGCGCCGAACGTCGCAAGCGTCGCGAGGCCGACGAGATCATCTCGTACCTCGGTCTCGGGCGCTACGCCGACTCGCTCCTTGGCGAACTGTCCACCGGCACCCGACGCATCGTGGAACTGGGTTCGTTGATCGCTCTCGACACGCGACTGATGTTGCTCGACGAGCCGACGGCCGGCGTGGCGCAACGCGAGACGGAGGCGTTCGGTCCGCTCATCCAGACGATCCGCCGCGAACTCGGCGCCTCGATCCTCATCATCGAGCACGACATGCCGATGGTGATGTCGATCTCCAACCGCATCTACAGCCTGGAGGCCGGCAGCGTGATCGCCGAAGGAACACCCGCGGAGATCCGCCAGAATCCGGCGGTGATCGCGAGTTACCTCGGCACCGACGACCGAGCCATCGAGCGCAGCAACAGTTAGCGGCGAGCGAAGAGCGGTTCGTCGGGTCGCCGGCGATACACCACCGCGACGCCTCCGAGCGCGAAAGGAGGATTTCAGGTGGAGAGCCCCAGCCCGTAGTCGGCCACCACGGGAGCGTGATCCGACCAGCGCTCGGCGTACGACGGCGCCCGATCGACCTCGGCCGAACGGGCCAGGGCGGCCAGTTCGGGGGTCGCGATCTGGTAGTCGATGCGCCACCCGGCGTCGTTGTCGAAGGCCTTGCCCCGCCACGACCACCACGAATACGGACCCGGGCCCGGTCCGGCCAGCGTCCGGCCGACGTCGACCCACCCGTGATCGTCGAACAGGCGGTCGAACCAGGCGCGTTCGGTGGGGAGGAAGCCCGCACTGGCCAGATTTCCCTTCCAGTTCTTGATGTCGACCTCGCGGTGCGCCACGTTCAGGTCGCCGGTCAGCAACACGTGGTCCGACGAGCGACGCAACGTCTGCAGGCGGTCGGCGGCGGCGTCGAGGAACGACAACTTCTCGCTCATCCTCTCGGGTGATTCGGCGTCACCCGTGTGCACGTAGGCCGAGACGACCGTGAGGGTGTCGCCGCCGGTCGTCCGAAGGTCGACCTCCACCCAACGTCCCGAATCCGAGAAGGTCTTCCGATCGCGCGCGTGGAGTCCCTCGCGGACGTCGATCATCGGCGAACGACTGATCACGGCGACTCCCGCGCGTCCCTTGTTCTCGCACTCGCTGTGAGCGACGTGCCAACCGCCGTCCACCAACTCCTCCACGAGGCCCGGCACCAACTCGTCCGGAGCACGAACCTCCTGCATGGTCAGCACATCGGGTCGGCGGGATTCCATCCATGTGCGCATTCCATTGCGCGTCGCGGCTCGGAGGCCGTTCACGTTCACCGTGACGATTCGAGTGGTCGACCGGCGGGGCATGGCAGGAGATTCGCACACTCGGCGATGCCCGGTGAATTCCTCGGCCTTGGTGTCGGGCGCGCCACGAGCCATCGCACTGTTGTGAGGGGCCGAGAAGGCCGAGATGACTCCGGGAATCGCGTGTCGCGGGCCCGGGGAATCGACGCGCTCATGGAGTGGGTGCCGTGACGGTGTTCGCTGACGAGTGGCAGTCTTGTCGCCATGGATGACGAACTGCACGAACGAAGGTCCTCACCACTCGGCGATGTCGACCGGACTCCCTCACCGGATCGATCGTTCCTCGGTGGTCCGCGACTGCGTCGTCGCGAACTGCGAACGGTGTTCAGAGTGGCGCGCGAGATGATCGATGGCTTCCGGCATCTGCATTTCGCGGGACCGTGCGTCACCGTGTTCGGATCGGCCCGGGTGGCTCCCGGCGACTCCGAGTACGAGTTGGCGCGCGAGGTCGGTGCGGCGATGAGCCGTCTGGGTTTCACCGTGATGACCGGTGGGGGTCCCGGCGTCATGGAGGCCGCCAATCGAGGTGCGCACGAGATCGGAGGCCGCAGCGTCGGGTGCAACATCGTGCTGCCTCACGAGCAGCACGCCAATCCCTACGTCGACGTGAGCGTGGAGTTTTCGTACTTCTTCGTGCGCAAGGTCATGTTGGTGAAGTACTCGTACGCCTTCGTCGTGATGCCGGGCGGATTCGGCACGGTCGACGAGCTCTTCGAAGCGCTCACCCTGATCCAGACGGGCAAGATCAGCGACTTCCCGGTGGTGTTGATGGGGGTCGACTTCTGGAAGCCGCTCCTCGGCCAGTTGGATCGGATGGTCGATGACCGCATGGTGGATCGCGCCGACTTGTCGTTGATGCTCGTGACCGACGACGTGAGCGAGGCGGTGCGCCACGTCGAGCGGTGCGCGGTGAATCGATACCGGTTGCACCGTCGACTACGGCCACTGCGGGCGCTCGGCGAGACGACCTGACCCGACTCCGCCCGTTCAGTGACGGCCGTTCGGTGACGGCCGTTCGGTGATGGTCGTTCGGAGATCGAATCAGTCCTCGGGCCAACGTTCGGCGGCGGCCAGCAGTTCCTCGCGGAAGTCGGGGTGGCCGATACCGGCCAACGCTCGGGCGCGTTCGCGAATCGTTCGTCCTTCGAGTTCGGCGATTCCGAACTCGGTGATCACCACGTCGACCTGGTGTCGCGGGGTGCTCACCACGCTGCCGGCCGGCATGGTGGCCAGGATTCGTGACACTCTCTCTCCGTTCAGGGTGCTCGACGACGGCAGGCACACCAGGCTGCGGTCGGTGGGGTCGAGACCCGGTCCGCCCACGAAGTCCTCGTGTCCACCCACTCCGCTGAACTGTCGACCGGCGATGGTGTCGGCCACGATCTGGCCGGCCAGATCGACCGCCAGAGCACCGTTGATGCTGACCATGTTGCGGTTGCGTGCGATGTTCTCGGGTGAGTTCACCACGTCGACCGGCAGGAATCGCACGGCGGTGTTCTCGTGGAGCCACTCGTAGAGCTCGGGCACTCCGGCGGCGAAAGTGGTGGGGGAGAACCCGTCGAACGCGCTGCCCTTGCGGTTGCTCACCTTGCCGGCGAGATGCAGCCGCATCAGGCCGGTGGTGAACATCTCGGAATGGATGCCGAGGTCGTCGACGTCGCCGTCGGCCAGGAGGCTCGCCACCTGACTCGGTATCCCACCGATGCCGGTCTGCAGGGTGCATCCGCTTCGCACGAAGCGCGTGGCGAACTCGGCGATCGCCCTCTCGTCGTCGGTGGGTTCGGCATCGGGAAGATTCAGCGGCGCCCGATCAGACTCGACGATGACGTCGACCGACTCGATGGGGAGACGATGGGGATGGGTCGGCTCGACACCGTGGGTGCGCGGGAATCGGTCACTGATCTCCACGATCAACAACCGCTCGGGGTCGGCCCCCGCTCGCTGCAACTCGTTCACGGTCGCGCCGGCGTGAACGCTGAGGCTCACCCAACCGTCGACCGGCGGCGCGGCCGCGGTTGCCATCACCCGCGGCTTCAGTCGCTCGAGAATCGGTCCGAAGCGACGGAAGTCGGCGGGGACGAAGTCGACCCGGGCACCGGTGTCGCGAAGGAATCGTTCGGCGGGTCCGAAGAAGCCGCTGCGATAGTGGACGCCGGCGCGGGTGAACAAGGCGAACAGATCGGGCATCAGCGCCCCGAAGACGCGCAGATCGACGAAGTCGTCGCGCTCGCCGAGGGCGTGGAGAAAGCCCCCCGGAACGCCCGGACCGAGTGGCACCGCGAGCGTGTCGCTGGGTCGGACGAGCGCGACGGCTTCTTGCATCGAAACGACGTTCATGTGGAGTCCTCGCTCCACCGTACAACCGCGTCAGGCGGCTTCCCATTCGGCCACACGAATGCGACTGATCACCCACCCGACATCCACTCCATTGGTCATCAACCACTCCGCCACCCGTGCCGACTGCTCGGCGGCGACGGTGTCGGAGGTGCCATTGCGCTCGTGCCACCAACGCAAGGCGTCCTGGGCGTAGATGATGCCGGCGATGGGACGTGAAGTCTGGATGGCCTCCAAGGCGGTGAGAGGTTCCCAACCCATGGCCAGAAGGATGGCGAAGGCCATCGATGGACCACGATTCACACCCATATGACAATGCACCACGGCGGAAGTGGCGGAGTCGCTGAGGGCACGCACCGCCTTCGGAACCACGGAGTCGAACCAGTCGTTCGATTGACCCTGACCGTCGTCGTCGACTCCTGCCCAGATGTAGGAGATGTGTGGGGCCTGCTCGGCGACGAATTCCTCGTCGCTCCACTCGACACGCACGTCGACGATGTGGGTGATGCCGGCGTCCACCCACTCGGAGAGTTGGGCGACGGCACGGACCCGGTCGCCGTGGAGGTCGCCGGACACGGCGATGTTCGTGCCGGGGATCCAGCAGAGTTGGCGCCACATGTCGACCGGGTCGACGGCCGATGTGTCGCGGAGGGTGTGGGGGGAGGTCGGATGTTCTTCGTTGGTCATGCCACGGGAACGACCAACGATCGATCGAATGTGAGGTCGGGCCGGAAGAACGAACGAAGAACGCCGACCGAACGCGACGCCCCCGACGATCGTGCGCACGGTGTCGTGAGCGACCAGAATCGTGCCGTGAACCACGAATCCTTCCGGGCCTATCCGGGTCGACTGCTGCCCGATCTGTCGATCGAACAGCAGATGGTCCTCCTGGCTCGCACACTCTGGCGAGAGGGTTACAACGACCACCTGGCCGGACACATCACCGTCAACATGCACGACGGCACCCTGTTGTGCAATCCGTGGCCACTGCTCTGGAACGAGTTCCGCGCGTCCGATGTGATTCGCATCGATCTCGACGGACGACGAGTGGCCGGCGAGTGGGATGTCCCACCCGGAATTCCGCTGCATCTCGAACTGCACAAGGCCCGCCCCGGAGTGGAGGTGGCGCTGCACAATCACCCGCTGTTCGGAACGGTGTGGGCCGACATGGGAGAGGTACCCGCCGCTCTCGATCAGTCGTCGGTGCTCGGAGGTGGTGGCGAACCGGTGCTGGTGGCCGAGTACGACGGGAGCGTCGATGACCCCGGCAGCGCCGCCAAGGCCGTGGCGGCCATGGGTGCCGCGGAGTTGGTGCTGTTGGCCGGTCACGGCGTGTTCGTGTTGGGCACGTCGATACGGGCCGTGCACCAGCGAGCGGTCGCACTCGAACAACGATGTCAGCGAGCATGGCACGTGCGCGCCGCCGGTGGTTCGGGGGCCAGCCCGTTGCCGGCGTGGTACCGCGACCGCATGGCCGCTTCCGACGGTGATCGATTCATCGGGTTCTGGGAGGCGATGGTGCGCCAGGAACTCCGGCTCGATCCGACTTTGCTCGACGACTGATCAGTGATTCCGAGGATTCGCACTCGATCACCGGAGTCGGCGAGAGTGTTCCCGTGACGTTGTTCCTGCGAATCCAGGGTTCGTCGATCGAGTTGTCGGATCAAGGGTCCGTGGTGGCGCGCCGGGAATTGGGCATGGATGCGACGGTCGAGCATTGGACGGACGCACTCGGTCACCTCGCGGAGTCCGTGACGCGCGCGTCGTGGAGCACGCTGGTGGTCGAGCCGTGCGGCGGATTGGTGGCCCTGGGTGCCGACGGGGTCGCGGTGCGCTCACCGATTCTGCCGGCCGACGAACGTTCGGCGCCCGATTCCGGCTGGTGCCTGAAGAAGTTCGACGCCCCGTGGTGGGAGTCGCACACCGGTGGACAGCCGACACCCGATCGAACCGTGTGCAAGTTGTCGTGGTTGCACCGCAGCGAAGCCGATGCGTGGTCGGCGATGGCCCGGGCCTGCACGGTGTCCGACTGGTTGCGCTGGCGGATCATCGGTGGAGCGCCGGACGTCGACCGACTGGTGACCGACTCCGGGACCGCACCGCACACGGGTCTCTGGAACCCGGCGGAGGGTCGTTACAGCGACGAAGCCTGCCGACTGATCGACGCGGACCGCGATTGGTCGTCGGTTCTGCCACGCCTTCGCGCGTGAGTCGTCGGTGGCGTTCAGCTTCCCGGATACGTGGAGGGCAGATCGATGAAGCCGCGCCGCACGGCGATTCGCCAACCGTCGTCGGTACGCACGAGGGAGTCGCGGTGGCGACCGACCATGGTGAGCCGTGGCGACCCGTCGGCTCCACGATGGATCACCGTCCACATGACCTCGGACGATGCGACGTCACCGTCGAGTCGGATGGTGGGACTGCTGATGATGTGGAACGACGAACCGACCAGTCCCTCGATCGCTCGCGTCATCAGGGCGACGATCGCCGGTCGACCCTTGGCCGACCCGAGCGGACCGAGTTGAAGCTCGCCGTCGTCGGCGAAGAGTGCGGCGAAGCCGTCGAGATCACCGGCGTCGAGAGTCCTTCCGTACTCGACGAAAACGTCGCGAATGGCGTCGAGATCCTCGAGGCGACGCAATCGAACCTCGAGATCCGGAGAGGTGGGGGACGGTTTCGTCGGATCTTGACGGTCGACCACGGTGGCATCGTAGGCCTGGTCGGGTAGAAAGAAGGCACGAACCCCGAGGGGTTTCGTTCCTGAAGTGGATCGTGATGAACATCTTGGTGATCGGCGCTGGCGGCGTTGGAGCCTCGATGGCGTCCATCGCCGAGACACGCTCCTTCTTCTCGTCGTTCGTGTTGGCCGACATCTCGTCGGCTTCGGCCGAGCGAGCGGTGAAGGCGCTCGACGACCCGTCGAGGTTCGCCGCCGCCGGGGTGGACGCGCGTCGACGCGAGGACCTCGTCGAATTGATCGGTCGGACGAGAGCCGACATCGTGGTGAACGCCTGCGACCCCCGACTCAACGAGCCGATCTTCTCGGCCTGTTTCGAGGCCGGGGTCGGCTATCTCGACATGGCGATGAATCTGAGTTCGCCCCACCCCACCGATCCCTACAACCAGGTCGGAATTCCGCTGGGCAAGGAACAGCTCGACGCTGACGAAGCCTGGAAGGAGAAGGGAATCCTCGCTCTCGTCGGCATGGGTGTCGAGCCCGGACTCTCCGACATCTTCGCTCGTTACGCGGCCGACAACCTGTTCGACACGATCGAGGAGATCGGGGTTCGTGACGGTTCGAATCTCTCGATCGACGGATACGACTTCGCTCCCACGTTCTCGATCTGGACCACGATCGAAGAGTGTCTCAACCCGCCGATCGTCTGGGAGAAGCAACGTGGTCTCTTCACGACCGACTGCTTCAGCGAACCGGAGATCTTCCACTTCCCAGCCGGTATCGGTCCCATCGAGTGCGTCAACGTCGAGCACGAGGAGGTCCTCCTCATACCACGTGAGATCGACTGCAGTCGAGTGACCTTCAAGTACGGCCTGGGTGCCGACTTCATCGATTGGCTGAAGACCTTCGCCTATCTCGGACTCGACAGCAACGAACCCATCCGCGTCGGCGACGTGCACGTGTCGCCCCGCGACGTGCTGGCGGCCGTTCTTCCGAACCCGGCCAAACTTGGCCATCTGATGCACGGCAAGACCTGCGCCGGCATCTGGGTGAAGGGCATGTACGACGGACAACCGCGCGAGGTGTACCTGTACCACGTGGCCGACAACGAGACCACGATGCGCGAGTGGGGATCGCAGGCCGTGCTGTGGCAGACGGCGATCTGTCCGGTGGTCGCTCTCGAACTGCTGGCCAACGGCACCTGGAAGGGCGTCGGCGTGCGAGGCCCCGAAGCGTTCCGGGCCGAGCCCTATCTCAACCTGCTGGGCGAATACGGTTCGCACCACGGCATGGTGGAGATGGGACCCAAGCTGTGGCCGGGACCGCGCCCCACGGGTCAACCCGGCTGGGACCGCCCGGTGCGCCGCGCGGTCATTCCCGGCTGACGATCAACGACCGCGCTCGAGCTCGTACAGCAACACGCTGCCGTTGCGCCGCACCCACAATCCGGCTCCGGCCTGAACGAAGTGCTTCTCGAGTCGGGTGCGATACCACTCGGCCGTTCGCTGGTGAACGTCCATATCGGTGGCGTCGGCGTCGACCACGTACCGGTAGTCGAAAGCAGTCGGCACCTCGAGATACAGCACCTCCTTGCACGCCGCGGCCAGGTTGTCGATGGCCCGGCTCGCGGCCTCGTCGTTGGGATACTGCAGCACCCCGTGGCACACCACGAGATCGAAGGGACGCTTCGGTGTCCACTCCGAGATGTCGCGTCGTTCGTGTCCGAACTTCCGGCAGGCGTGTTCGCTCACGTCGACCGACACCACACGGACTCGCGGATGTTCGCTCCGGTACCAGTCGCGCCAATATCCCAGCCCGGCTCCGACGTCGAGCACCGAACGTGGTGCGACTCCCCACCATCCGCACATGTTGTGCACCGCGGTGGCCAGTCGCGCGATCTGGCGACGATCGTGCACGCCGCCCTTGCCGTAGAAGCGGCGGTAGTAGTCGGCTCCGAAGCGCGTCATGACCGTGCCACCGTAGTGCGACGGCTCACCGGCCGTCCCATGTGCGACGAGGTCAGACGCTGACCGGGAAGATCGGTGGCTGCGCCCCGTCGAGACCGGCCGGAATCGGATGCGCGAAGTCGGGGAAACGGCGACGGGCCTGCTCGCGGTATCGGGTGGTGGAATGGACCGGATCGCGGTCGAACTCGGGGATCACCTCGTTGCCGAAGATCTCGAGCATCTCCAACACCTCGTCGTGGGTGTAGCCCTCGTCGGGAACCCCGAAGGCAACCTGATCGCAGCCCACGCTCTGGTAGCGCTCGAGTTGCTCGCACACCTCCTCGGGAGTGCCGCAGAGCATGTAGCCGCCCTCGATGGCCATGTCGAGCATCTCGTCGGTCCACTCGACCTTCGCCGGAGGAGTCGGCCACACGCGGGCATCGGGCGACTTCGGCATGGTGTCGTGGTACAGGTTCACCATCGTCACGCGGTATCCGCTGCGTCGCTTGGCGATCGCGCGTGCGCGTTCGCGGTCGCGCAGACAAATGCACGCGTTGGTCATCATCACGTTGTCGTTGCGGTACTGGCCCACCTGCTTGGTGGGGTTCTGGATGGCTTCCTTGTACGCGGCGATGCGCCCCTTCAGGTTGTGAATCGGCTCGAAGTTGAACGCGATCGCACCGATGCCGTGCTCTCCGGCCTTGGTGTAGGTGTCGACGTTGCCGCACGCCACCCAGATCGGGGGATGCCCCTTACCGTGGGGCTTGGGAAGGATGTTGTGGGGAGTCGGCACCGAGAAGTGCTTGCCGACGAAGTCGTAGTCCTTCTGTTCCCACATCCGTGGAATCTCGTGGATGATCTCGTCCCACATCGACTTGGTGTCGTCGGTCCGGGTGCCGTTGAAGGTGGCGACCTCGTGGCTACCGGCTCCGCGACCGGTGCCGAACTCGAAGCGACCCTCGGTGATGTGGTCGAGCATGGCGGCGGTTTCGGCGATGCGCACCGGATGTTCCTTGGCCACCGGGAACGAGTTGATGGCGAATCCGAGATGGATGCGCGACGTGCGGGCCGCCACGTAGCCCATCACCGGCGCCGGTGCCGACAGGTGGCTGTACTCGGGCAGTCCGTGATGTTCGCCGAACCAGGCGAACTTCCAGTTGCACGCGTCGGCCAGGATCGCGTACTCGATCTCGCGCATGAGCATGAGGTGCTCGGCCGCTTGATCGTGCGCCGCCGGACCCGGCAGATAGCCGTTGAAGAAAACCCCGAATTCCATGACCTACCCCCTCGTGGTCGAACCTCGCGGTCGACGATTTCTCATGTAGTACATCAGAAATCGTCGACCGGTCAGGGCAGGTAGACGGTGGCGATGGCGCGGTCGATCACTTCCAGATCGGCGTCCTTCTCGGCCTGGGCGGCCACCACCACCATGGCGTTGTAGTACTGGTCGTAGAAGGCTCCGACCACGAACCAGGCGCCGGTGCCGCCGCAGTTCTCGTAGACGTCGTAGATCCCGTACACCGGGAACTGCGAATCGCCGTTGTCGTACTCCTCCGAGGTCAGGTAGTCGCAGTCACTCGCCGCGAAGAACTCCTCGGCGAAGTAGTCGAGAGTGCTCGAGAAGTTCGAATCGTCGAGACCGGGAGCCGCGATCACGGTGACCCCCGAGGTTCCCCAGGTGGTCAGATACTCGTTCAGGTCGGTGGCGGCATCGATGCGTGGATACTTGCCGCCGAGGAAGTCCCACTCGGTCGAATCGCGGCTGGTCCAGAGCACCGGCACCTCGACCTCGATGCTGTTCGAGTCGTCGGAGATCAGCTCGTACTCGTACACCGACCCGGTTTCGCTCCCGGTGATGGTGCCGGCGATGGAGGCTTCCACCTCGAGTGGCCGTTCGGGATTGTTCAGTTCGCCGACCAGGATCTCGCCGGTGTCGTACCGGAGGACGCGGATCGACATCGGCTGATCGGCCCCCTGGGTGCGAATGACGTCGCAGTAGCCGGACTTGGTGGGGTAGCCGTACTCGGCGAGATCGTCCGCGCTCACCACGTCGCGATCGGCCAGGGTGAGGATGATGTCGCCGGCCTTGATGCCGAGGTTGCTGGCCGGGCTGCCGGCGCGAACGCCGTTCACCCAGATGCCCGCCACTTCGCTGTCGGCCACCGCCGTGCCGTTGACTCCGATCGAGTCCTGATCCTCGCCCGATGCCAGAACCTCGATCACGCCTTGGGCGATCTCGCCGGGGATCGCGAAGAACTGTTCGGTGCCCGTGCCGGGGTCGCCACCCATGTAGTTGACGCCGATGACGCGGCCGTCCTCGGCGACGAGGGGTCCGCCGGAATTACCGGGTTGGATGTTGGCGTCGTGCTCGAGCGAGTAGTCGAGCGAGGCCCACGTGCTCTCACCGTCGGCCTCGGCCTTCACGATGCTTCCACTCGTCAACGAATACTCGGGATCGCCGAGCGGGAAGCCGGCCGCCCATGCGTCGAGTCCGGGCTCGGCCTCACCGTCGAACCATTCGAGGTACGGGAAGTCCTCGCCCTCGAGATCGAGGACCGCGAGGTCGTTGCACTCCGACACTCCGAGAATGCGCGCGTTGCGCGGACGGTCCTCGCCATCGAGGTAGATGTCGAGCGAGCCGGCTCCCTCCACCACGTGTTGGTTGGTGACGACGAGTCCATCCGAACTGATGATGAATCCCGAACCTGATCCGCTGAAGGTCGTCTGTCCGACCTCGGGATCGCGGTAGCTGCCCTCGGCCGCGATGTACACGACGGCACTCACGACGTCCTGTTTGTCGGCGATCGTTCCGCGGGACGGCGCCTCGGTGTCCGCCGGGGCTTCGGTGGCGTCCGGTGCCTCGCTCGCCGCGGGCTTGTTGGCCGGAGCGTCCCCGCCGCCGCAGGCCGCCAGCATCAGGAGGCCGGCACCCAGTGTCGCCACAGTCGTTCGTCGTGTCGTCGTTCGTCGTGTCGTCGTTCGCTGTGTCATGGCCCCCACGTTTCGGTTCGTGGACGAGCGTCGTCGCCCACGGTCAGAAATCACGGTAATGAATGTGACCTTGCTTGGCAAGTGTCCACCGCTATGGTCGGGTCGTGCCGATGAGGGCCCGAGCGCGGGGAAAGCGTGCGGTCGAACGCGACGAACTCGTGCTCGACGCGGCGCTGATGGAGACGGCGTTGCACGGCGTGGATCAGCTCGGAATGGTCGCGGTGGCCCGCCGGGCTGGCCTCACCGCCGGTTCGGTCTATTCGCGTCACGAGAACGTGGCCGAGTTGTTGGTGGCGATCTGGCTCGAACGTTGTGCGCGTCCCACGCTCGACCTCGTGACCGGTGCGGTGAATCGGGCGTTGGGTGTCGACTCGCAGGACCTCGGCCGCGCACCGTTCGCTGATATCGCTGGCGTTACTGGCGTTGCCGGTGTCGACGTGTTGATGCGTCGCTCGGCTGCCGTCGTGGTCGGTGTCGAGATCCTCGCGATCGCTCGCCGACATCCCGAGTTGGCCGAGGAGGTCGTGCCGGCCCTGGAGGAGATACTGCGATGGCACGACCGAACCGACCTGGAACGGGCCCGGATCGCCACGCTTCTCGGACTCGTTCTCGGATGCGTGGTCCACGGCGGTTCGTCGGCGGTCGACGTCGATCGTTGGCGGTCGGTGTTCGGACTGGTCGTCGACGCCGTTGCCGTCGCACCGTCGACGCCGCCGACGGAATGGAACCCCGCGCGGGGTCGGGCGGTGCGCGCCGACACGGGCGAGCCGTTGCGCGACGCCCTCCTCGACGCGACATGTGCCGTGATCGCCCGATCGGGACTGGTGGCGGCCACCAACTCGCGGATCGCGCGTCGCGCCGGATTGACCCCCGGTGCGGTGTACACGCGGTACGACGCCAAGGACGATCTGGTGATCGACACCATGCGATCACTGCTCGACGATGCGATCGGTGACAACGAACCGGTCACGTCCGGCCTCGATTCGGCCGAACGGATGGGACACGCGGCCGCTCAATTGCTGTCGCGCGGGGGTGGTGACGAACGTCGACCGTGGTTGCGCTTCCGCCTCGAGATGTATCTGGTGGCGACCCATCGCCGCGATCTGGCCGCGGTCCTCGACGAGATCCACGAGATCGGTCGTCGTCGATACGAGGAGATGCTGGCCCCGGCGGGATTGCGAACCGACGTGGCGGGCTGGGTGGCGCTGGTGGGCCAATCCATTCCACTCGGTCTCGCCATCCTCGACTGTTACGCGCCCGGCATCGAGTCGATCGACTTCCGGCCGGTTGCCCTTCCGTTGTTGGCCGCTGTCGCCGCCTCGTAGCGCACCGGACCCGAATGTCTCGTCAGGTCGTCAGGTCGTCGGGCCAGTCGGCCGGGATCGACGAGGTCCAGTTCGGGCGACGACTCTCCAGGAACGCATCGACACCCTCGCGCGCATCGGGTCGGGCGAACAGGTGGCGGTGTCCCTCGGTCTCGGCGTCTCCGACGGTTCGCCGATCGGACTCGAACGATCGCCAGAGCAACCGCTTGGTGAGGGCGACCGACACCGGCGACGTGTTCACCGCGATGTCGTCGGCCAGTTCGAGCGCCACCCGCAGTACTTCGTCGGCAGGCACCGCGCGCGTCGCGAGTCCGACGCGAAGAGCCTCGTGTCCGTCGAAGATGCGACCGGTGAGAAGAATGTCGGACGCCGCGCCGAGGCCCACCAGGCGCGGAAGGGTCCAGTGACTGAAGGCATCGGGCATGGCGCCACGTCGCACTTGCACCACCCCGTACTTGGCGTCGAGGGCCATCACCCGGAGATCGCAGTGCAACGTGATGGTGAGTCCGATGCCGATGGCGTGACCGTTCACCGCCGCGATCACCGGCTTACGAATTCGCGATGGCGTCGGATCGAGTGGACACGCCGAGAATCCATCGGAGGCCGGCGCGAACACCGACGACCCCCGACTGAGGTCGGCCCCCGAGCAGAAGGCCGGCGGAGCACCGGTGAGCACGACCACTCGGGTGGCGTCGTCGAGGTCGGCCACCGACAGCAGCCTCGACAGTTCGGCGGCCATGGCGCCCGAGAGCGCGTTACGGGTGCGCGGAGAATCGAGCGTGATCAGCAGCACCCCGTTGTCGAGTCGTTCGGCGACCACCGAGTGATCAGCGGACATCGGGGCGCCGGATTCGGGGTCGTGTCGTTCGGGATCCCGTCGTTCGGGATCCCGTCGTTCGGGATCCCGTCGTTCAGAGTCGTGTCGTTCAGAGTCGTGTCGTGGGTCTCGATCGGGTGATCCCGGGTCCGGCATGTGTCGATGTTGGCAGAACCATCGTGCGGGGAGGCGATCTATGCTCACCACATGGCGCAGGATCCCGACCGTCCCTGGCTCGGACGGTGGCAACTCGTCGCTCAGACCGGTTACCGGGAATGGCTGATCCATCGGGGAGTCACCCCATCGGACGCCGAGACCGACCTCGACACGCTCTTCCATCTGACGACCCTCCGAATCGCAAACCACAAGACGGGAGTGCGCTTCGTGTGGTCGACCAATCGACCCAAGCGATTGTTCGACGCCCGCACCAAGGTTCGGTACGAACTCGACGGCACGACCCCGACCATCGTTCCGTCGCCGGTCGGTGAGACCTCGAGCGTGGTCTCCACCGACGGCGCGGAACTCGTGCACCACGTCACCGGTGGCTCACATCGCGAGACGCATCGTCGTCGCGTGGTGGGTGACCGGATGTTCCAGGAGATGACGGTCGACGGCTCGCCCAAGAACACCGGTACTTGGTGCCAGTTGGAGTGGCTGCGCGTCTGAGCGGTCAGACGCCGCGCGTCAGATCGGGAACGTAGAGCACGTTTCCGCGAGCCGCCCGGCGAAGGTCGTACGACAAGGCGCCCGGTCGCGAGACCACGGTCACCGGCACTCCCTCGCGCACCAGGGCCCGAACCGGATCGGCGAAGCGGCCGTCACCGGAGCCGATGAACACCCGCCCGATTCGTCCGGTCGAGATCTCCTCGTCGATGGCCTCGATGAGAGCGAAGTCGGCACCGTCGGGCCCGGGACGACGCACGAAGCGGGCCGGTCCGCTCCAGGTCGACTGCACCACCAGCACATGGCTTCCGTTGCATCCGGTGCCGAGCACCATCCGGGTGTGCGGACCGGACTCGAAGCCGGTCACCTCGACGTAGAACTGCTGGACGAGGCGAACCCAATCGGGATCCTCGGTGGTCGGATCGCCGATGAGATTGTCGGCGTCGAGCACGTGCAGGGTGATCAAGTCGGAGTTGGTCACCAGACTGCACGCGTTCGTGCGACGCCGCCGGCGTCGCGTGTCGTTCGGGTGATGACGTTCGTTCGGATGATGTCGTTCGTACGGGTCGGTCGAGTTGGCCGGGCCGATCGAGTTGATGGAGTTCATCGAGTTGATCGAGGTGGCGAGGACGAGGTTCATGTTGGGTCTCCTGTATCTGTGGGTGTTCGTTGGATGTGCGGGTTCCGAAACCCGGGTGACCGGACCGTGTTGCATCGGGTGCATCACGGTGGGTGCATGACGCTGGATACATGACGGTGTCGGATACCCGAGTAACGACTCGTCGGGGGCCGAAAGTGACGTCGGCCCCCGACGACGACGGCAATGTGCCACAGGCCTGTCGAGAAGTTGTTCCTGTTCAGGGGTTTCTCAGATTCGGCGGGGTTCCGATCGTTCTCCGAACATGTCCAACGCAACCCCCACCCACCTCGTCCATTTCGACCCGTCCTTCGTCATCGACGGGGGATTCGACACCATCAGCAAGAACGGACGGGTAGCCGAAGCGCTGCGTCGGCGCCCCGATCTCGGCATCGGCATCGTGTCTCCGGTCCCGGTCGAGGCCGAGGGACTGGCCAAGGTTCATGCCCCGGACTACGTGCGGGCGGTGATCTCCGGCGAACCCCGAGATCTGGCGGGGTCGGCGGGTATCGGATGGTCGCCGGCCCACGTGAATTCCTGGTTGGCGTCCACCGGGGGTGTCGTCGACGCCGTGAAGCGGGTGTTGGCCGGCGATGCGGTCTCGGGATCCCTCTCGAGCGGGCTACATCACGCCCGATACGGCCGCGGTTCGGGCTACTGCACGTTGAACGGTCTGGCTCTCGCGGCCTTCGAGGCGATCGAATCCGGTGCGGCGGCCGTTCTGGTGATCGACGTCGACGCCCACGGTGGAGGCGGAACCGCCGACATCATCGAACGACTGCACCTCGAGGGTGTCGACGGCATCCATCAGGTCGACGTCTCGGTCAACCCCTTCGACGGCTACGAGTCGACCGACCGGGTCAGTCACGTCCTGTCCGGGGCCGACACGTATCTCGACGACATCCGACGCGCCCTCGAGTCGGTGAAGGATCCCTCGCGATACGACGTCGTGATCTACAACGCGGGCATGGATCCGCACGAGAAGGCCGGCGGACGGTTCGGAATCGACACCGAAACGATCACCGAGCGCGAGCGCATGGTGTTCGACTGGTGCGCCGACAATCGATTGGGTGTGGCCTGGGTTCTGGCCGGCGGGTACGCATCGGGCGATTTCGATCTCGACGATGTCGCCGAACTGCACGTGTCGACGGCGCAAGCCGCCTCGCGGGTCAATCGTTCGCGGTGAGTCGGATGACGATTCCGGCGTCGGCCACCGAACGGCGGCGCAGTTTCTCGGTGACCCACCCGCTCGCGACCACCGCGCGGTACTGCCACCCGTACTTCCGACGGATCGCGATCTCGACCGGCGCGAAGTCGGCGCCCTCGACCACTCGGGCGGTGCCGTCGATCACCGCGGTACCCGCCGTGGGCTCGCCGCGCATCGAACACGGCTGAAGGGTCACGCGGGCGTCGCGGCGGACGCGCTTCACCTTTCCCGCGTTGCCGGCCGTCGTGAAGCAGAGTTCGTCGGCTCCGAGCGGCGCGATCCAGACCGGTGTCGCCACCGCCGAGCCGTCCTTTCGGAACGTCGTCAGGAGCACGTACCGCTCTCGACCCAGGTCGGCGACTCGACTCATCGGCGGTAACGGTAGCGGCGCACGAGAGCCTTCTTGCCGCGAATGACGGTGCGCTGCATCGCCACGAGCACGTGTTCGGCCACGTCGGCCGGAACCTCGACCGTGGAATGGGTGTCGAAGATGCGGACGCCGATATCGCGACCGGCGACACCGCTCTGATTGGCCACCGCGCCCACCAGATCGGCCGGACGAACACCGGCCTTGCGTCCGATGGACACGTGCAGGGTGGC
>Ga0169931_10003325_pt1 | contig 25539 bp, 27 predicted proteins | sample Kivu_15m_20L_FD_129675 | JGI IMG/M metagenome (GOLD analysis project Ga0169931, IMG submission 129675) | Freshwater microbial communities from Lake Kivu, Western Province, Rwanda to study Microbial Dark Matter (Phase II) - Kivu_15m_20L... | ecosystem: Environmental > Aquatic > Freshwater > Lake...
ACGATAATGTCGTCAGGCTTTATTGGGTTGCGGTCTTTGGCCGCTTCCCATTGCTTTTTTACCTTGATTTGAATTGTTGTTTTCATACTATCATTATACATTGTTTATCGGCGTTGTCAAGTGTTTTCTTAAAGGATTCTCAAAAGTTTTCTGACCGCCGGGCCGCTGTATTCCAGGTAAGATGATGGGTGCGGTTCGCGCTGTACAAAGCCAACGAAGGGACTCGAACCCCCAACCTACGGTGTACAGGACCGTCGCTCTACCATTGAGCTACACTGGCATATTTTCCATCCATATTATACACCCTCAACTAAAGATTGTCAACGGGGATGCCGATATATACAACAAGGAGATTTTACTATGCGAAACTTGATTTTGATTGCAATCTTGGGCCTTTCTGGTTGTGCCAGCACCCGCGTTGAACATGTTACAGTTAGGGCAACACCCAACAGAATGAATGACCGGTATGATTTTAGCGTGGAATTCTTTTTAGAGCAGACGACTCAATAGACGTTCTCCCTAAGTTGTTGGTACACAAGGACTTACGACTACGGGGCCGCCCCCGTTGTCCTAAGTCGTTGCGACGTAAGGACTTGGGGCTTTACAGCAAATCGAAAATGTAGTCAGGTTCTAGGCCGAATTCTTCATACAAGATTTCTTCAGGGTCTGCTCCGTTTGCAACCAGGTTGCGGGCTTCTGCAATCTGCTCCATTGCTTCGTTGTATGTTAGTTCGTCCCGCTTCATTAAAATTCTGCACAATTCAGACATTTGCGTTTTCCTTGTTCACCAATAGGTCGGTCAGTTCCACGATTTTATACTCTGTGTCCCTTCCAAGGCTGCTGAGCATGATGGCAATCTTTGCGCCATATCCTTTTGTGAGATCAGCGGCGATTTCTTTTAATCGCGTGTCGTCGTCCACTGCGAGAGCAATCGTTTCGTAAGTATCGCAGATAGAAGTCCTTCCGTTGTCGGGGCAGTCGTAATATTCCGTCCAACATGCCCGTAGTTCAAATAGTCTCATTGTTTTTCCTTTCGTGTTTGCTGTTGACTACTACATTATACATTATCGGCGGTAGAAGTCAAGTGACTTGAATAAATTTTAGCAAGTTTTTTTTGCAGTAGAAGCCCTCGCTCTAAGTCGTGTAACGACAAGGACTTACGACTACGGGGCCGCCCCCGCCGCCCTAAACCCTTATGGGATAAGGACTTAGGACCGCGTTATGATACCGCTTCGTTCATGCTTTTTACTGTTCGTATATATTGCGTTTCATCGCTTGACAATATCTGAATGTTCCATCCGCTTTCTGGTGGAAATTCTGTATGGGCAATTTCAAACACCATATTAGCTGTATTGTACATTGCTTCGTCGGTATTTACAACAAACAAACCGTATGGTATCAACAATTCTGTACGAATATCATCACAAATCCGCACACAATGAGCCACAAATCCGCGAACCGTATTTACTTCATTCATTTTATATTTAATCCAAATCCACAAAAAAAACAAAAAGGGCAAAAGGAATCACTATCAAATTCACCAGTGTTAACATGATTGTTAAGTTAATCAACGCGGTCATTATTCACACCCCCAAATCGCACAATCGCGAGCTTTGTGGTCGCTGTACTCTTTGCGCTTTGCGTCAAATGCCGGAACGCGATACCATCGTGTTTTGGCGTCATATACGGTTTCTACATCGCCAAATTGGTCAATGTACGCTTTGCGGCTGTATTCATCGCCAACAATCATGACCGAATCCGTATCGGTTTCGATGCGCAGGGCGCGACCACCATCAACGGGTAGTGGTAATTCTGATACTTTCATTTTCTTTCCTTTTCAGTAGATGCCTCAATTATATATTCAGTATCGGCAAAGTCAAGGGGTGGGCTTAAATAAATGTGGAATTTTTTTGGGTGGATTTTTGTTGACGTAAACCCTTGTGGCGTAAGGACTTAGGGCTGCCGGGCCGCCCCCGCCGCCCTAAACCCTTGTGGGGCAAGGAGTTATAAAAAGGCAAAAGGAGGAATCGAACCTCCGCATGGACATTTGAATGCCTACTCTGCTGTCGCAGTTCGGAACTTTCCATACGCTACCACTACGCTATTTTGCCATAAAGCGGATAAAGGGAATCGAACCCCTGTGTTTAGTTTGGAAAACTACTGCTCTGCCATTGAGCTATATCCGCAATGGTCGCAAATTGCGACCCGCCGCCGCGTTATTCGTCGGGCTGGCCGTCGTAATCGTCGGCGTAATCGTCCACCCAGTCGCAATCCTCGCCACGGGCATCGAGGTACGCGTTGTATTCGTCCCACTCGTATGCAATGGCCTCGACTTCGCCCTCGGCCTGGGTTGCCAGCCAAGCATGATACTCGGCCCAGTCCTGGGCGGTTGGGCGGGCAATGTTAGCGAAATCGTCCGCGTGCAGTTCGTTGGTGAAGTTGTTCATCGTTTTTTCCTTTCGAGTGATGTTGTTGACTACTCCAGTATTATACATTATCGGCAGTAGATGTCAAGAGGGTTGAGTAAATTTCTAAAAGTTTTTTTTGCAGTAGACGCTCTGGTTTGGGCCGCTGCATTCCAGGTAAGTTGATGGGCGCGGTTCGCGCCGTACAAAAGGATCGGGCGGGAATCGAACCCGCATCAGAGTGCCGTGATGGTTGATCTGAAACACCGCACACCCAGCCTTTCAGCCGCACACTTGCAAATTCCCACACTTGCAGCCGATCCACACCTATTATACCCTTTATATCGTCATCTTCAAGGGCTATCTTGAATTTTTTTCAGTAGACGCTCTCCCTAAGTCGTTGTGGCATAAGGACTTACGACGCGCGGGCCGCCCCCGCCGCCCTAAACCCTTGTGGGATAAGGACTTACGGCGCGCGCTTAAATGTTTGGGCTATTGAGTAATTACGACAGAGCTAGCTACACTCCACACCCCGTTAGGGGGACGACTGTATTTCGGCTACTCGAACCTATCTGCGATGAGTTTGCCGTTTTTGTACAGCTTGAACTCACCTAAGATTGGCACTCCACCGCCACAAATCCCGCTTACGGGATCTTGGCCAACAGAGCGGCGATAGTTAGGGTGAAAACCCTTAGCTAGCGCTACTGCCTTTTTGGGCGAGCGGCTGATTCCGATTTTAGTTTCGGAACCATAACCACCATAGCCGCCAAAAGGGCCGAAATATTCAGTGATAATGCACTTGAACATTGTTCCTCTATTATACCTTTTTATCGGCAAAAGTCAAGGGGTAGGATAACTTTTTGTAGGATTATTTTGCAGAATTATTTTGTCGTCGTAAACCCTTACTGCATAAGGACTTACGACGCGCGGGCCGCCCCCGCCGCCCTAAACCCTTGCCACACAAGGACTTACAACGATAATGAGTTTAATATATTATCAATATAATCGCGGCTACCAATACGCCATATTGAATATACATTGTTACCACGTATCCAACCCAAGCACCATTGACCGGGATAGTCTGATGTGGTAAACATTGATATAGTGGATGTAAAGCCGCCGATTGTAACAACTTTATTTCTAACAATGTTCATTATTAATATCCTAGCGCAAGTTTTAATTGATGTAAATTATTAACCGGGAAAATTTCAATACCATTGATGGTGGTATTGTTGTCAAGATACCAAGTAAAGGGAACGTGAACATCAACGCCGCCGCTAATGTTTAATGTAGCCCGTAAGCCATGGTCATTTGCAATTTGTATCATATGCTCATTCGTCATTCAAATCATCCTCATCGATCAAACCGCTGGAAATCATACCCGATACCATTGCCATCATGTTACGATGCAATTGGATATCGTTTCGCTCATTATTGCTGTAGTCGAATTCTTGACCGCTTGCAACTTGAGCCGCAAGCCGTTCGATGTTCCTGGCCTTGGCGGCCTTGTCAAGCTTGTGTTGCGAAACCTTGTCGGCCTTGATTCCGCAAAGACGTTGAACGCTGGCGAGTGTGCGACCACCACGCTTGCTGTGTAGTGCTGGTGGCAATAGGCTGTTAGGAACCTCGATTGCCCGACTTAGTTCAAGCCGCAAATCCGCAAGAATCTTACCGCCGATTGTGTTTTCAAATTCTGATGTGTTCATTTTTTACCTTTCGTGTTTCTTACTGACTACTCTACCATTATACCATTGTATCGGCAAAAGTCAAGGGGTGGAATAACTTTTTGTCGGATTATTTTGCGGAATTATTTTGTTGACGTAAACCCTTACTGCGTAAGGACTTACGACGCGCGGGCCGGCCCGCCTCGTCCTAAGTCGTTTAGGATCAAGGCTTTACGTCTAGTGTGACGGAAATAATACGTTAGCCAAACCACGGGGGCATAGGTCGCAGTGTACGCTATTTTTGGTTGCGGTGCAAGTTACAACGCCACGACCACGACGGATTTCCGGGCAGGTTATAAACTTCTCACCCTCCAGCACAACCAGTTTCGGCAACGCCGCCCGCCATGCGTCGGCCTTAGCCTTGCCACGCGGACGCTTCGGGGCGATTTTGGTATCGCTGTCGCACCACGCAAACAGTTTGAAACCAGCAGCCTTAGCCTGTCGCATATCCTCGCCGTCATGGATACTGGCATACATATTGATATACTTACCAAGTTCGGTGGACAGCCGACTATCATAAATATGGGTATAAGCCCACATGGTCGGCAGACTACCGCCATCGGCCACAATACTCTCACATGCCCACAGTACGTTATTCACATACTCGGTATCGAGACTACCATCCTTGAAAAAGTCGCCACGCTCATGCCAGCGTACATCTTTATTTTTCTTGACGGCATCGACAAGCATAGAGCGGATACGATTTTTTTCCGTAATAAGATTTTGCATACCGGCAGGGCGAACACTGGGATAGATATTTTCCAAGTCCTCGGCATAGCAACCGTTTCCAAGAAAATCACAATCGGGCGGGCAAGTATCGCCAACGGGGCGACTCACAACGATGCAGTTTTCCTTACCCAACTTGTCATTACCGTTTGCCGTTTTCATCGCTTTTCTCCTGTGTGCTGCTATTCTACACTGTATATCGGCATAGTCAATAGCAAAACTTGTGGAAAAATCTATTTTGTTCGTAAGTCGTTGTGGCGTAAGGACTTACGACACGCGGGCCGCCCCCGCCGCCCTAAACCCTTGCGGGGTAAGGACTTACGACGCTTCGTACATCGCATCAATTTCATCAGGACTGGGATAACGCGAATCGTACCAATCGTTTAGGTCTTGGTGTTCAACGAATTCGTTCATTTCTTGCCAATCTTGCCAATCGGCAAATTCGCGGGTATCTTCAATTTGCATTTCGTAGTCAAAGCTCATAATCAAATCCTTGTGTGAATGAATTGTTCTTACGTAGTAAGTATATCGGCATGTGGCACAAAAAACAAGAGCTAAAATGGTATTTTAGGAATTTATTTTTTTCAGTAGACGCTCTCGCTCTAAGTCGTTACGCCACAAGGACTTACGACGCGCGGGCCGCCCCGCCCGCCCTAAACCCTTGTGGGGCAAGGACTTACGACGATTAGTAGAATCGCGACAGTTTAGCGAGAGCCGACTGCATTTCGCGTACCGCATCTTTGAAATTTTGACCATAGTTTGGATTTTTCTCTAAATCCGATAGCAAACGCGATACAAATTGCAATAGTTGGTAATTCATTTTTTTTCCTTTTCTTTCGTGTTTCGTTCTTACTACTCTATCATTATACCATCAGTATCGGCATTGTCAAGACCGATACTTTATTTTTTCTGGAAACTTTTTATTGCACTTGGTCGATATCGTCAACGTGTCGCCCATGCGAATCCCCATCGTTATCAACCGTGGTGAATTCGCCCCATTCGTCAACTTCGTCAATCACAACTTCCCAAACCATTCCATTGTAACGATCCGAGATCAAAACCAATTGTCCAATTTTTAGTTCCATTTTTCTTTTCCTTGTGTTTGTGTTGCGTTTCGTTCTTATGCCTTAATTATACCATTGTTATCGGCGTTGTCAAGTCCGTCGATAACTTTTTCCGAAAAGATTTTGGAAAGATTTTGGTGGGGGTGGGGTTTTATCTTCCACCACTGGGGGGGTGTCGCCTAGCAAAAAACGCGGGGGGGGTTATTAAACACCTATACCACCACCCCCAAATGTAAATTCCCATCCCTCCACATCACGCAGCACACACCCCGCCCATTAACTCTCCCGTGCAACACAGTGGCGGTTGCTTTGGGGGAGTGCCCGTGTTGAAGTACTGTGTGTTCTCGTTGTGGTGTTGCACTTGGTGGGTTGAGTGCCGCAGGGCAAGCGGCCAACGTTGCTACAAGGCATTCGCTGTCAAATTTTGAACTCGTCACAACGGCGCTCTTGAGTGATGTCTACTCAAAACACATACGCTGCCTGGGTGGGGCTAGCGCTCTCCGCAGTCTTCCTGTTGCACAAAAATCTACTCATAACCTTGTCAGTAGACGCTCTCCTTGAGTGGCGCATGGCGACTCTCTGTGTTGCGCAGCAGCTGATTTGTTAGCCGGAACCGTTTGCTACCGGAAATTTTTTACAAACGATATTTTAAATTTTTGCGGGACAGTTACAAGGGGTGTAATTTCTAAACCTTATTGATCGGCCCATTACTGTACCGATTCTATGTATTTTACATTTTTTTGACGTTTAGATTAACTTTTTTACAAAAACTTTGTATAATAAAGTGTAAATTTATCACAAAGGAAAAAAATATGCAAAAAACACAACGAGACTTTTTTGTTGACAGTGAGTTAGTGTGCCAAGCCTCTAGTAATATTACACCAGAATTAGCATCTGGTTGTTATTCTGAAACAAAAAGTTTTTTTGATCAGGAACGGAAAAAGCTAAGGGAAATTTTGAATGCCTGCGAACAATATAGTAACAAATAAATATGGAATTTCAATGGTTGCCGTTAGCGGTGGCCTATATAAACTGTTAACATCGGCAGAATCTTCTGGCCCAAGCATCACTACTATTTCTGTATCTTTGGATCAAGATTTAGAATCTACCAACTCGTCATCGGCATTTGCTCCGTATATAACTAATGAAAATTTAGTGCAAAATAATTTTTCTGCCGGTCAAAAATTTTGTTATACATTATATGATGGCAATACACACGAGGTTGGATTTGGTGAAATAGTCAACTCTGGCGCAGCCACTATCCTTGATCGACAGGCGCACGTATATTATTTTGATGGAACAAATAAAATTAAGTTAACCAGCCCCTTTGATTTCTCTAGCTCTATATTATTTTTGCAAGTTTCTCCGCCTCCATCTTTAGAAGATTCACTTGTTTACGAAAATAGTGTGCTGGGAACTTCTTCCTCTGGCATACCAACCGTTGTACCACTTCAAAACAACACGGTTCTTGGATGCAAGAGCAATTATTTACAATCAATAGACGGTGAAGAACTGGTGGAAATGTTTGGAAACAATATTACTGGCGCCCTAAATGGCCAAAACGTTTCGTGCGCGGCCCTAAATCTTTATTCTATAAGATTATTACCATCTGGCAGACCAATAAACCCGCCGAGAGGAACCATAATTTATAATGACCAATCTAATATAATTGAATTTTACAACGGAAATTCTTGGAGCGCACTATGATAATACCAAGCGGAATGACCGAAGAAGACACGCTGAAAACAATGCAGCGAGTTGTTGAAAAAATTGCCCCGCGATATGTAACACATGGATATTCGGTTCAAGATATGCAACAAGAAGCATATATCATGTGTATGGAGGCACTACCAAGATATGACAATGAGCGGCCCCTTGAGAACTTTCTTTCTGTTCATGTTTCAAATCGCATGAAAAACTTTTTGCGCGACAATGTTAAAATTAAAGATGAAAAAAAACACAAAATCATCAAACCAAGCCAATTAACTCATGAAGTTGAAAATTCTTACGAAGAAGATTTTAACGAAAAATTAGATTTTAAAAATATGTCAATAATTGTAGACAAAAATATACCGGCTGCAATGCGCATGGACTATTTAAAAATGGTAAATAATTTTTATGTGCCAAAACCAAGAAGAGAAGAAATAAGTGAATTTATACGCGATCTATTGAAAGAACACGGATATGAAGAAGGGTAGGATCTCAAAAGAAGAAGAATTTTATATCGAATCTAATATCGGTAGACTATCTGTAGAGGAGATATCTAAAAATTTAGACCGCGACCCAGAAAGCGTAGGTGCTTTCGTAAAGCGTAAATTTGGGCTTGGAGCATCGCCAGAAGAAGCTGCTGCATACGACCTAGAAAATCGACCATACTGGAGCGAACTAGAAGCACAATTTACTCGGGGCGAACTAGAACTTTTTAAGTATCACTGGAGCCGTATAGTGGCTCAGTTTAAAGACGATGTGGTTCCCACAGAAGAACTACAGGTGGTTGATTTAATTAAACTGGAGCTGCTTATGAACCGTTGTTTAAAGCAAAACAAGGACAGCATAGAACAAATACGTGTTTTTGAAGAAATGCTGGCCGATGAGCGCAATGTTGACAAAGATCAGCGAGATAAAGAGGCGATTTTTTCCATACAAACACAAATCAATTCGCTCAAAGCTTCACAAGAATCTCTCAATCGTGATTATCGCGAACTTCAAGTTAAGAAAAATCTGATGCTCAAAGAAATGAAGGCAACGCGTGAACAACGGGTCAAGCGATTAGAAGATAGCAAGCAAACTTTTACGGGCTGGATAACATATCTCATGTCCAATCCGGAAAAACTAAGAGAATATGGAATTCAAATGGAAAAAATGCGACTCGCCACAGAAAAAGAGCGCGAGCGCCTTGGAAACTATTATAAATATGACGACGGTGAAGTTGACCGACCATTGCTAACACCCAATACAGCAGGAGAAAATCGTGAATAATAAGAAAGCATTAATTTTTGGTATAACTGGACAAGACGGTAGTTATCTTGCTGATTTTCTTCTTGGAAAAAGTTATAAGGTTGTTGGCGTTTCAAGGAGAACGTCTACTGACAACAAAAGTAGAATTCAACATATTCTTCACTATCCAAATTTCTCACTGCAAGAGTGCGACATAACCGATGCTCATAGCGTCTACTGGACTCTTGACAAGCACGACGATGCTACTGAAATTTATAATTTGGCGGCACAATCTTTTGTTGGAACTTCTTTTAGGCAACCAGGATTGACCTGGGATGTTACGGGTAAAGGTTGTTTAAATATATTGCAATCTATTGTAGATCTTAAATTGAATGCCAGATTTTATCAGGCCAGTAGCAGCGAAATGTTTGGCAGCAGCTATAGCTGTTGTGGCAACTCAAAATGGCAAGACGAAAACACTAAGTTTCTGCCCCAATCCCCTTATGCTATAGCAAAATGCGCCGCACACTATATGACGCGGCTTTACCGCGAGGCATATGGATTACACGCCAGCGCGGGGGTGCTTTTCAATCATGAGAGTGCCCGCCGTGGCGAACAATTTGTAACACGCAAAATAACTAAGTGGATTGGCGAATACTTAAAGTGGAAAAATAGCCTTACAGAAGATTTTGATTTTGATCTAAAAACATCAAATGAAATATGGACTATCAGAAAGAGCGGCGCTGTGTTTGGACCAAAATTTCCAAAGTTGCGTCTTGGCAATCTTGATGCATACAGAGATTGGGGTCATGCCGCTGATTTTGTTGAGGCTATGTGGATGATGCTACAACAGGATCAGCCAGACGATTATGTTATTTGCACCGGCGAAACCCACACCGTGCGAGAATTTTTAGACGCAGCATTCGGGCGGGTTGGTATAGACAATTGGTCTGATCTAGTTGTTCAAGATCCAGAATTTTATAGGCCAGCCGAAGTAGATTATCTTCGAGGAACATACGCTAAAGCTAAAAATAAATTTGGCTGGACCCCAAAACATTCGTTCATAGATTTAGTAAATTGCATGGTTGACGCAGATCTTCAATGAGAAATTATCAAGACCCGGCATATAAACTTTTTCGTGAAACTGTTCGTAAAAGAGATAAGTATAGGTGTAGAATGCCTGGATGTGGTGCAAAAAAACATTTACAAGTTCATCATATTAGGCCGTGGTCAAAAAACATATCTTTAAGATACGACCCATCAAATGGTATTTGTCTTTGTAGATCCTGCCACAAAAAAATAACTGGTCACGAACATCTTTATGCGGCAACATTTCAGGAGATAATTCATGGCTAAGATAGCTAAAAAATATACCGTGGTTGTAGATACGCGAGAAAAAGCCGCATATACATTCAAAGAATTTGATAATTGTTCTGGCATGATAAGAAAAAAGCTTGACACAGGAGATTATTCTATAGAAGGCTTAGAAAATGTAGTTTGCATTGAACGAAAAGCCACAGTAACAGAAATAGCTAATAATATAACCGATACAACCCACAGATTTGATCGCGAAATTCAAAGAATGAGTTTTTACGAACATAAATTTATTGTATGCGAATTTTCTATTGACGATCTTATTAAATTTCCAGAAGGAAGCGATTTGCCGATATCTGTTCGTGATAAACTAAAAGTTGGTGGAAAATTCTTACTTAAAAAATTAATGGAGTATCAAGTTTATTCTAATGTGCATATAATTTTTTGTAATAATAAAGAAAACGCGTTTTATTTTGTTGCAAGTTTGATGAAAAGATTAAGCGAGAAATATTCATGACAAATTATAATGATTTAGTAAAAGATATACATGATTATAGCGTAGATATAATTAATCGCCACATATTTCTTAATAACTATCCATCTGCTATAGACGACGGCAATCCTGGTGTTGAACATAAGATGGCCAATACATTTATTAAAAATATTAGAATATTAGATTCTATAAATAATGATCAAATTATTATTCATATGCATAGTATTGGTGGTAATTGGAATGATGGTATGGCAATATTTGATGCAATAACTAATTGTAAGTCTAGAATCTGTATTATAGTTTATGGTCAAGCGGAATCTATGAGTAGTATTATATTGCAAGCTGCCGATTGTAGAATTATGATGCCTAATGCATATTTTATGTGTCATTTCGGGTCTTCCGGTTTGTCTGGAAACTATTTAGATGTTCAACAAATCGCAGCATTTGAAAAGCGGATCGTTGACCGAATGCTAAATATATATGCAGAATCATGTGCTGGTGGAAAGTTTTTTACAGAACAGATACCAAAACCATCTCCTGGCAAAATAAAAGCTTTTCTTAAACGTAAATTTAAAGATGGCGATTGGTATTTAGACGCAGAAGAATGTGTTTATTATGGATTTGCAGATGGCGTATTTGGATCTAAAAATTTTAAAAATATAGCGTCTATATGACAGATCTAAAAATAATCGAAGACGCTTGGCTTGATATTGATGTAAATGAATCGGAATTATTTGTTCCAACCAAACTACTATCTCCCAACGATAATGATTTTCATTTACAACTAACATATCTTTTAATGCAGCCAGAGCATTTACCGTTTGTATGTAAAGAAATACTTGGCATTCAAATACTGCCTTTTCAATCTGTTATATTGCAAGAAATATGGAGCAGAAAATTCCCCATGTTAATTGCGAGTCGTGGCGCAGGAAAATCGTTTTTGCTTTCTGTTTATAGTATTCTCAGAGCAATTCTTTTTCCAAATCGCAAAATTGTTATTGTTGGGGCTGCATTTAGACAATCAAAAGTTCTTTTTGAATACATGGAAACTATTTGGAGCAATTCGCCTATATTAAGAGATATGTTTCCAGGACAAGAAAGCGGCCCTAAAAAAGATACAGACCGATGCGTACTACAATTGGGTGGCAGTAAAATCATATGTCTACCGATGGGTGATGGTCAGAAAATACGTGGTCAGCGCGCAAATGATATAATTTGCGACGAGTTCGCCTCTGTTCCTCGTGATATTTTTGAAACCGTTGTTGCTGGCTTTGGTGTTGTAAAACCAAACACAATAGAAAGTGTTCAACAAGAAGCCGCAAAGAAAAAAGCTAAATCACTTGGTATTACACTAACAGAAAAAACTCAGGGTAATGATTATTTAAAAGATAATCAAATTATTCTTTCTGGGACCGCATATTATGATTTTAATCATTTTGCTTCGTATTGGAAAAAGTGGAAATCAATTATAGAAAGCAAGGGAGAACCTAATAAACTTAAAGAACTTTTTGGCGGCGAAATGCCTCCTAAAGAGTTTGACTGGAGACAATATTCAATTGTAAGACTACCATACGATTTATTACCAGATGGTTTTATGGATGCCGCCCAGGTAGCAAGATCTAGGGCTACAGTTCATACTGGTATTTATTCTATGGAGTTTGGAGCGGTTTTTTCTAAAGACTCTCAAGGATTTTTTAAGCGGTCATTGATTGAATCTTGCGTTACTGGTCACGATAAAAAAATACTTGATGCTAGTGGCGAACCAATAGTTTTTGAAGCTTCTCTTATGGGTGATTATGGAAAACAATATGTTTTCGGAGTTGACCCGGCTTCTGAAGTTGACAATTTTAGCATTGTTATAGTTGAAGCAAACGCAGATCACAGAAGGGTTGTTTATTGTTGGACAACTACGCGAAGCGATCACGTAGAAAAAGTTAAAAAGGGACAAGTCAAAGAAAAAGACTTTTACTCATATTGTTCTAGAAAAATTAGAGATTTAATGAGATTGTTTCCATGCGCAAGAATAGCAATGGACGCTCAAGGCGGCGGCATTGCTGTTATGGAAGCTCTTCATGATACATCTAAACTTGGAGCTGGAGAACATGCTATATGGCCCGTTATTGATGAAAACAAAAAACAACCATGGGACAATGAGCGCGGATTGCATATTCTTGAGATGTGTCAGTTTGCTAATTATGAATGGTATTCTGAGGCTAATCATGGTATGAGAAAAGATTTTGAAGATAAGATATTGCTGTTTCCATTTTTTGATTCTGTATCGTTAGGCATATCTAGCGCAGAAGATTATATCAAGGGTAGATCTTATGACACTTTAGAAGATTGCGTTATGGAACTTGAAGAATTAAAAAATGAATTGTCTATTATTCAAATGACTCAAACGGCCAGCGGAAGAGACAGGTGGGATACTCCCGAAATTGTTGTATCGGTTGGTAAAAAATCAAAAATGCGCAAGGACCGTTATTCAGCTTTACTTATGGCCAATATGGCTGCTAGAATTATGAGCAAAATACCGACCAAACAAGAATATCAATTTTATGGTGGTTTTGCATATCCGCCAGAATCTAAAAAACAAGAAAAAAATGAAGATTATTATATTGGACCGGCTTGGTTTGTTGATAAAATGAAAGATGTGTATGATATTTATGACTAATTAAATTTCATTCACAATGCATTTGGATTAAAAAATATGGCTGAAGAGCATTATATTACATGGGATAAAGATAGCGAATCTAGCAAAAGAAGCGCTGTAGAAAAACATTCTGAAAATATTGAAAATTACGAAGCGGTTGCTTCTTATGGCAGAAGAAGTCGCGACTTTATTGATATAGAACCAAATCGCTCTGTTAGACCAGGATATACTTTTACTGATTATTATGCTTTCCGTCCAGACGAAGAGGTGCCAGATGATCAAAAGAAAATTATCAAAATGTGCATGGATGCATATGATAAGGTTGGAATTGTAAAAAATATCATTGATTTAATGGGCGATTTTGGATCTAAAGGAATCAATATTGTTCATGAAAATAAAAGCGTTGAAGATTTTTATCAAGAATGGTTTAAGAGAGTCAACGGTCCAGAAAGATCAGAACGAATATTAAATAATCTTTATAGAACCGGAAACGTTATTATTTATAAAAGTTATGCAACAATAACTCCAGATATAGTTAAATATATTAAATCAATTGGAAAAGACATTACAGTAGAAATTCCTGAAATAGAAAAAAATGTTGTTCCTTGGACATATACCTTTTTTAATCCTTTAACAGTAAATGTTAAAGATGGAAAAGTTAGCTTATTTCTAACTAGAAAAAAATATAACTTAAATATTGGAACATTTGTAGATAATTTTAAAGACGGCAGTATTCCAATGCATTATCTTGATACCCTGCCTCCAAATATTAAATCTCAAATACAATCGGGCACAAAACAAATAGATCTTGATCCAGAAAGCATATCCGTATTTTTTTATAAAAAAGACGACTGGCAAACATGGGCAAATCCAATGGTTTATTCTATTTTAGATGATATTATAATGCTTCAAAAAATGCGATTAGCTGATTTATCGGCTCTTGATGGTGCGATTTCTAATATTAGACTTTGGACACTTGGAAACTTTGAACATCAAATTTTTCCCACCAAAGCCGCTATTAATAAACTACGCAACATTCTTGCCAGTAACGTTGGCGGTGGAACCATGGAGCTGGTTTGGGGTCCAGAATTATCATATACAGAATCTAATAGTCAAGTTTATAAATTTCTTGGATCTGAAAAATATCAGTCGGTTCTTAACAGTATTTATGCAGGACTTGGTGTACCGCCAACGTTAACTGGGATGGCTGGAAACGGCGGTGGATTTACTAATAATTTTGTATCGTTAAAAACGCTTGTTGAACGGTTACAATACGGCAGAGATAAACTTGTTAAATTCTGGGAAAATGAAGCTGAAATTGTTAGAAAAGCTATGGGCTTTAGAAAGTCCCCACACGTTGTGTTTGATCAGATGAGCTTGTCCGATGAAGCTAGTGAAAAAGCTTTGTTAATTCAGCTTGCTGATCGTGAAATTATTAGCCATGAAACTATTCTTGAGCGATTTAACGAAGTTCCTAGCGTTGAAAAAATGCGTCTCAAACGTGAATCTAAAGACAGAGAAGATGAAAATCTTCCAAACAAAATTAGCCCATACAGAAAACCGGCAGACGAGTTTGAGGCCGAACTTAAACTTAAAAAAGATCAGCAAAAACAACAAGATCAACAACGTAAATTTCAAAATCCAAACGGGCGACCACTAAACCAAAAAGACAACGGCCCACGCAAAAAACGGGTTGACACTCCAAAATCAACGCCGGGAGTAGCCAAAATAGTTACTATGGCACAAATTGCATTTGAAAAAATATCTAATTTATTAAATGAGGCGGTACTAAGTCAAAATAACAAAAATAATCTTCGTCAATTAACTAAACATGAAACAGAAGAATTAGAAAATTTAAAATTAATAGCATTTTCAAATTTTGATGTTGCAGAAGAAGTAAACGATGAAAATATATTAAAATCATTGAAAAAATCTAAAATTTCTGATTCATTTCAAAGTCTTTTAAAGGGTTACAATATTTCTTATGCAAACATGACTGTTGATGATTATAAAAAGGCTCTTATCGGTGTATATGTTGAGCATTATAGCCCCTAAATAAACAAATTTAATTCTTTTGTGTATATTTTATTTAGAGGTAAAAATGAAAAAAATACAAGTATTCAAAACAGAAATTAAAGATGGGCTAGAATCCAGCGTTGCTTTTTGCAACTCTGTTGCTTACTGCTCATCTGTAAATATTCATAAAAATGAAACTTTATCTCTAGAACGAGTTATAGCAGAAAATAAAGACCAAAAAGATCTTTATTATTTAGAATCAATTTTGGTTAGTACTGGTTGGAATAAAAATGATGATGTTTTTTTACCAGCTAATACTTGGTCCGCTAGAAATACTCCAGAGGACAAGCAGTTTAATCTTATGCACGATGAAAATGATATCATTGGGCATATAACCGGAAGTTATGTATTAGATCATCGTGGAGAAAGAGTTGATTTAGAAACCGACACTCCTCCCGATCATTTTGATATTTTAACTCAAGCAGTTATTTATAACAGCTGGACAAATCCAGAAAACCGCGAAAGAATGCAAAAAATTATTGCTGAAATAGAAAATGGTGATAATTGGTATGTATCAATGGAATGTATTTTTTCTGGTTTTGATTATGCATTATTAGATCAATCTGGAAATGGCAAAGTGCTTGCTAGAAATGAAGAATCTTCATTTTTAACCAAGCACCTTAAAGCATATGGTGGGCCAGGAGAGTTTGAAGGATACAAAGTCGGCAGAGCGCTTCGTGAAATAACATTTTCTGGTAAAGGACTAGTTTCTAAGCCAGCTAATCCACGTAGCATTATTTTAAGTTCTAAATCTACAGCTACGTTTAAAGATAATATATCTAATTTTTCAATAGGAGAAAATAATATGTCAGTAGAAATTACTACTTTGGAAAAGCAAATTACTGAACTAAAATCAGAATTAGCTTTGGCCAAAGATGAAAACAAAGTTGTTAAAGCTCAAATCGAACAAGCAAAGGATAAAGAGTTGCAATCTACAATTCAAGCTTTTGAAAACGATCTATCGCAAAAAACTTCAACCATTGCAGAAATGGAACAAACAATTAATAGCACAAAAGCAAGAATAGCAGAACTCGAAGACGCTTTGGCAAAATCTGCTGAACAACTAGCTTTTGCTATGAAAGAAATGGACGACATGAAAAAGAAAGAAAAGTCCATGAAGCGCAAAGCGGCTCTTGTCGAAGCAGGTTTTGAACAAGACGAAGTAGATGAAGCCGTTGCTAAATTTGATGCTGTTTCTGATGAATCTTTTGAATTTATGGTTGCTGCTATGAAGAAAAAAGCAAAGTGGCAAGAAGATAAAGAAGAAATGAAAAAGGAAGAAACAAAATCGGAAGAAAATGTTACTCAAGCATTTGAACACGTTGAGGCAAAAGATGCACCAATTGTTCCGCCCGAGAATAATTCAGTTGAAGCAGCTCGCGCTTCGATTGTTAGCTGGATCGAAAATAAAGTTTTATCAAAAAATCTTAAATAAATAGGGAGAATCGAAATGGCTTTAAAAGTAGATAGACACGAAGAAACAACAGATATTAGCTTTTTTTATACTGCTGGTACTGCAACTCGCGGCGGCGTAGTATGCTTTGATGCACTTGCTGCATCTGGCGCTGCTATGGACCAAGGCGGTAACAGTGTAAGATATGTTGCGGCAACCGCAACTAGCGTTCCAGTTGGCATTCTTATGAACGATGTTGTTAATAAGGATTTGACTCGAACACACTTAAACTGGTACAAAGACGAAGTTCAGCAAGGTGGAAAAGTTACAGTTCTTACTCAGGGATATGTTGTTACCAACAATATTACCGGTAATCCTACTCCTGGTCAGGTTGCATACGCAGACTTTGTTACCGCAGGAAATATTTCCAATTCAGCATTCAACGCTGCTGCTTCTGGAAACCATGCAATTGGCCGTTTTATGAGCGCAAAAGACGCAGACGGCTATGCAAAAGTGCGCGTTAATCTTCCCAACTTCGGCTATGCAAACTAATTAAAGGAGAATATAAAATGTCGTATACAGATAGACCTAGCGATGAATTTATCGCCTTACTTCGTAAATCCGGCGATCCTGATTTACAAGTGGCGAGTGCGGCCCAGCACGAATTTGCTAAAGCTTTAGAACTTCCTCTTCGTAAAGGCGTTTTAGTTGGCAATATTCTTGGTGATATTTTTGAAACTTTTACCGTCGAACCCGGAGCTAGCACCGAGTATCCTCTTGACTTGGTTTCTCCTGGTCTTGAAGGCGAGCATGTTGCTTACACCAATCCTGGTCACGGCAGAGTTCCTGAACGAAGCGTAGAAAGCGATTTCGTAACTATTCCAACATATGGTATTACTAGCTCGGTTGACTATCTCATCCGATATGCTCGCGATGCTCGTTGGGATGTTGCTGCTCGCGCTATGCAAGTTATGGAAGCTGGCTTCGTTAAGAAAATGAATGACGACGGTTGGCACACGCTTTTGGCGGCTGGCGTTGACCGCAACGTTCTTGTTTTTGATGGAGATGCAACTGCTGGTATGTTCTCCAAGCGACTTGTATCGCTTATGCAAACTGTTATGCGTCGAAATGCTGGTGGAAACACCGGTTCTGCAAATCGCGGACGGCTTACCACAATGTATGTTTCTCCTGAAGCTTTAGAAGATGTTCGCAACTGGGGATTGGATCAAGTTTCCGATGCAGTTCGCACAACGATCTACAACGCTCCAGAGGGTGGCGCGCCAATTACTCGTATTTTTGGTGTTGATCTTCGAGATCTTGATGAACTCGGAGAAGGCCAAGAATATCAATTGTTTTATCAAAGCGCTCTTGGAGGAGCTGTTCAAGCCAGTGACCTTGAATTGGTTATTGGTCTTGATCAAACATCGCGCGACAGTTTTATTATGCCAATGAAACAAGCTCTTCAGGTTTTTGAAGATCCAACTCTTCATCGCCAACAGCGAATTGGTTATTACGGCTGGGCAGAATTGGGATTTGCAGTTCTGGATAACCGCCGTGTACTACTCGGAAGCTTCTAATTAATTTTTAGAATATAAATATTTAAAGGGGGCCGTAACTGGTCCCCTTTTTTATTATTGTGTATAATAGGTTGTATATTTTCTTGAAATTTTGGAGGTTATATGGCTGCCCTATCGGATTATCTTGAATCTGGTCTTTTACACCATGTGTTTCGTGGTATTAATTTTCCTAAACCGTCTTCTATCGCAGTGGCTTTAACAACTGGCGTTCCGCTTGATAGTCACACCGGAGCTACAATACCAGAAGTTCCGTTAACAATTAATGGTAGCGGAACTGGTTATTCTAGATTAAATCTTGGAAATCCGTCTTCTAGTGGAAATACTGTGTGGAATTATAGCGCTGCTGATGACGCTGCTGGAAGTGGATTAATTAAAAATTCAATTGTATTTTCTTTTAATCCGGCTCTTTGTGATTGGGGTGGATTATCTGGAATTGCCATAGTAGATACTTCAAATTATGGTTCTGGAAATCTTTTAATGCATGCTACATTGAATAATCCAAGACAAGTCTATCTTGGTGATTCTATTCAGTTTGATTTAAATAATTTTCAAATAAAGTTTGAGTAATATGACATTGAGTAGATATGACTACTATAATTTATTACAATCTTATCTTCCGGATAATTCAAGCCAACAAATTTCTCCGCAAGATATAAGAACTGTACTTACAGATTTAGTAGATTCTATTCCAAATTTTTTAATAGACAGAGAATTATCTACTTTAAATCTAGGATCTCCCGATATAAGATCCACTAGAGTTGGCGATTTTGCTTTAGATAATAACACTTATAATGAAGATAATTCTGCTTTTGGATATTATGCGCTTTCTGCAAATTATTCAGGCGTAAGAAATACATCAATTGGCTCTTATTCTCTTGGTTGTAGTTTATATGGTAACGACAATGTTGCCGTTGGATTTAGCACTTCAGCTGGTAATTTAAATGGATCTGGTAATGTTGCCATTGGCAATTATGCTTTAAGAAACAATAAATATGGTGATTTTAATATTGCTATTGGTCATGGGGCTGGCGCTCTTATTGATCAAAATGCAAATTACAAATTCTTTTTGGGTGCATATCCAGTTAGCAGCGGCGACCTGTGTGCAACATGCCCTCAAGAATCCGGTTTTACTCATTTGATGTATGGGGAGTTAGATGCTTTAAAATTAGGGATTGGCGTAAAAACACTTCATAATCAAGGCACATTGCAAGTAAGCGGAACAATATCTCCATCTTATGATAAAAATGGTAATTTAGGACACCCATACTACATGTGGGGTTCTGCATATTTAGCAAGCGGGATTGGTTATAGCTCAGATTCCGATTTTATTATTTCGCGCGTAACTAAACCCGCCCCAAGTCAATATGAATTAAACAGAATAGCAACCTTTTCATCTGATTCCAAAATAGGGTTTGGAAATATAGCTCCATCTGGAAGTTATGGATTGATGACTGTTGGTGGTAATATATTGCCGTCTATAGACAAACAGTACTCTCTTGGACACCCTGATCTTAAATGGAATGGGGTATTTGGAAACATTATTGTTAGCGGAACAGCTCAATTCAATGTGCTTTCATGGCTAGAAAAAACCGAATGTTATTATCAATGTAAAACTTTACATTTAGCAAGTAGCGGTCTTTGTGGTGATGATATTTTTGACAGTAGGGTGTGCGGATATCTTCCAGACGAAGGTGTTGATGGGGCTGGATTTGAAGTTCATACTAGTGGCAATAATTATCGCAGAGACTATCGTTTTATTTATCGTCCACCAGACGCAACAATTCTTGGTTTACAACAAGATAATTTATATTCTCGTTCTAAATGGGAATCTAATATTAGTATAGGTGTTACAAGCGGAAACCACGTTCAAACACAGAGGGTTTTATCTAGAAATAATTTAAATCTCGTTGCTTACAATTTGCCAGAAGCGTATGCTGTTACGCCAAGTCCACTTGGCATATTTATCGACAATAACACTGTTGAAAAAACAAGAATTACATTTGGATTAGAAAGAGTATCAGCAAGCGGAACTTCTGAATTTAATTTTATTGTTCCTTCTGGATTTGCAAAATCAAATATTGTACATGGATCTGGAACAACTATTAAAGATAGATTTTTATCTAGAAATGCTTCTACGGGTTTTGAATTATCTTATGTGGATGCTAGTAACATCACGGTAAGTGGAATACAATCAGACAGATTTGTTGTATCCAGTATTGATAATAATAGCAAAGACATATTTACTATTTTAAGATCTGGCGCTGTTGGTATTAGCAATACTAACGGTTCCCCATTTATACCACAAACAATTTTTAATATTCAATCAACAAGCGGATGTGATGTAAGATTAACATCTTATAATTTGGGACACTCATCTATTCAAATGTTGGCCCAAAATAATATTCCGGCATCTGGATTTGAAATACTATATAAACCAAAACATCCGCAATTAACCGCATCGACTCCAGATAGTCCAAGCGATAATACTGTATTAGTAGATTTTTCTATTATTTCTCCAAGCGGCGCTTCTGGTACAAAAGAAGGGGCGATTTCTATTGCAGAAAACAATTTTGTTGGCATGGGAACAACAATATTTGGAGCCACACGATTATTTTCGCCAAACGCCCCGCTAACTATTCGTCACAATAGTTCTTTAAGCGGCACACTTTCCCTTGCCGCACAATCTGTATCTCCAACATTTACAACCGGATATGGCAAAATTTATGTTAAACCGGTTGCTGGTTTAGAACAGCTTTATTTTATGGACGACGTTGGAAATGAAGTCATTGTTAGTCCAGCTCCATATGAACAAAACATATACGTTGATGATAAAGCTAATACTTTTGGTGGAGCTACTCCTAACTCTAGACCTTTAGGAGCCGGTGTTAATGTCAATACGGCATATGGACATAAATCTCTTGCTGCGATTACATCTGGAAGCGGCAACGTTTCAGTTGGCGGCGCGGAAGATTTAACAACTGGTAGTTCTAATGTCTTTGTTGGGCGCAATACCGCAAAGGGCGTGGCTAGCGCCAGCAGAAATGTTGTTGTTGGTGCCGATCAATTTAATTCAACCGGAGCTGGAAATAACAATATAGTTGTTGGCTATAATAATGCTAATAATAGCGCCACTCCGCTTAACAATATGATCCTCATAGGATCTGGATTAAATACTAATTTAACCGATTATACCATTAATATTGGTTTTGGAAATTCTCCTATTTTAACCGGAACAGCCGGTATTTCTGATAGAAATTTAAACGTGAGAGATGCTTCATTAAGCGTTTGGAGCGCATTAAACGATCAAGAACTTAGATTTTCTCACAGCAAACGTGGCACCAGATATGTTTCTAATATTATAGTTAAAGATACTATCAATACATCTACAAATGATGGAATAATGTCGGTTCAATTTGCAGACGCAAATAATTTTACTCGCACACTTGTTGATTTTGACTTTAAGGCCGCTCCTCTTTCTGGAGTTCCAAATTTTAATACGCCATCGCCAGTTAGACCATTTGTTGGAGTTAGTGGCGACGTAAGACTGCTTGGAGCTTTAAGGTTTGCCGATGGAACATTTTTAGATACAGCAACTCTCAATACCGCCCTTAATTTTTATGATCTTCCAGATGCTCTAACAATTTCCAATCAATTTACAACCGCAAATAGCTACATGGCCATGAGCGTTCCCAGCGGTGGAAATCACATTGTTGGACGAATTACATTGCAGTCTTTGGCCGATTTTGTTGGTAGTGGATTTGCCGCCGTTTCAAATAATTGCAATCATATTTGGAGCAATGCAGAAGCTGGCGTTGATAAATTAAATAATGCCTCTACCGTATTCATTGGTTGTGATGTTGGCGTTGGCGCAACCGGCTGGAAAAATTCAGTTATGATTGGCACGGATGCTGGACGAGGATCAACAACCCCCAACACAAACTTAGCAACAGATACTTCTTGCGTATATATTGGATATCGCGCTGGCATGGAAACTGATCAAACAACCAATACAATTGCTATTGGAACCAATGCCGCCTATAATGCTTATAATTCTTCTAGATCTATTTATATTGGATCAAATGCCGGTAGTGAAATGCATGGCAATGAGAATATTGGCATTGGAGCTAATGCAGTAAGAGGTTCTGGATCTAGCAGCGTCGGCACCAGAAATATAGAAATAGTAACCGGTCTGCTTGATAATCAAAGATTAATGTTTTCTTCTGGAAATCTTAGCGATAAGCTCAATATACAAAATTCTATAGCCGGAGATACTCACGAAAAGAAAATTTCTGTTGGACACACAACATTAGATCCAGACGCCCCGTTTTCTGTGCGTCGTAATTCAATATTAGTTCCAGCTCATGCTGAAAATAATTTTATTCAAACATGGTGGTGCAATGGTTTGCGCGTGGCTTATATAGATTGCGCTGGTAATTTTTTTGGTGGCAGCGGCGGAATTGGTGGTGGCGGCGGATCAATTTCTATTTCTGGAGTTATAGAGGGTATTGCCAAAAATACGATTAATGCTCCGGCTGCTCCAAATATACCAACAAGCGGACTTGTGGATGTTAAAGATGCTGCCTGGAATACTTATAATACCGTATGGGTTGTTAATAAAGATACAAATTTAATAGTTTCAAGCGGAGCATATGTTCAAGCTGTTCCAATTAATGGTACGTATAGATTTCAGTGGGTTAGCTGCTCGGGAGCATAAACGATGGGAAGACCAACTCAATGTAATCCATGTTGTGGCGGCGGTGGCGGCGGTGGCGGCGGTGGCGGCGGCGGCGGTAATAGTTTTTGTTATCATCCATGCGACAACGCCCCGTTTAATGATTACATAGTAAAATTTACTAGAACAAATCCAAATGATATTGCCGCTTTATCTTATAAATATTACGATGGAGCGAATTATACTTGGCCAAGCAACAGTTGTTTTTATTGCATTAGTGATTTTAGCGTTTTCGATGGCTTTCTAGCCACATCTGTTGCTTGGAACTGTGGTCCTTTGCAAAAGTTAATATACATACCAAAATGCCCAAACTCTTCTTATGAATATTTTTTAGTTAGAGATGGTGCATATCCTGAAACGTGGACCATGAGCAATGCGTCTAACATAGAAATTATTAATGTAGCAGAGCGGCATTCCAACTGCACATGGTCAATTTGCGGTTGGCATTGGTGGTATTTTGATATTTTTGCAAAATGTATTTGCGTAAATATTGGGTTCAGTTCTTCATTTACAATGCGTTATAAAGATTGCAGTGGAAACTATATAAGCGTTGCTACTGAATTACTTCAAGGAGTCCCGTATGGAAATTTGCAGATATGTGTAAGTGATTTTAGTATCTTTAGCGCTTATAACATATGCGGTAGTAGTCCTTTTGGCGGAAATTTTTTTGATGCATGGTGTGATATTGAACAGTCTCCCGATCATTGTTTTTGGCACTGGTGGGCATTAGGCCGTATCAATATACCAACAGACGTTATTGAAATATTATCTGGAAACGCGTATATTCAACAAATAGAAGGAGTTTGTGAATGGCATCCAAATACGCCGCAGTGTATTAAAGATGGTTATCCTAATAATTGTGGCGGCGGAGGTGGCGGCGGCGGTGGAGGGCTTGGCCTATGATAAAAGTATTTGATAGAATAAAAGAAATATCAATAAGTACCGGCAGCGGCAACTTCAAATTAGAAGGGGCGCTATATGGTTTTAGGGATTTTGCCTCTGTTTACACGAGCGGCGACTATTGTTACTACGCTATAACCCATAACAACAATTATGAAATTGGATCTGGACAATACGTTTTTGATGGTTCTAGCCACTATTTATCTAGGTATCCAATTGCTAGTACAAATTCCGATAATCTTGTAAATTTTACAAATGGCGCCAAGCATGTTTTTGTAACATATCCGGCACAATATTCTGTTTATTCTGAAGCCACAATGAATTCGGGCGATGTTGCTATTTGGAGCGGCCCAAATTCTTTAAGTTCTAGCAACAAGCTTTCCTTTACCAACAATGGAATTAGTGTTAATGATTTGCGTGTAAGCGGCGCGTTTTACGATAGTTTTAACTCACCAGGATCTAGCGGCCAGATTTTGGTTTCTAATGCAAATGGTACAGATTGGAAATCTTTGGGCGAAATTACTGGCGTGGATGGCGTTGGAGCCAGCGGATATATAGCAAGATGGATTGATGCTGATACAATTAGTTCTGGAGTATTATTTGATAATGGAGTAAATGTTGGTGTTGGCACTTGGCCTACCGGCGCATCTCCTACCAGTAAACTTTGGATAGCTGGCGGTTCGTCTAATACGCCTGGCAATGAGTTATTATTATCATTGATTGGCAATAATCCAGAGGCTTATGCTCCTTGGAGTTTTAGAATTACTACCGGTGCTGGTAGTGGTGTTCCACTAGGCGCATTGTGTATTGATACGAAATCCGGTGGAGTTGATGTAAACAGATTAACTATTAATAGACAGACTGGCCTTGTGGGAATAGGAACATTGAATCCCGCCGCTGGTTTACACGTTGTTGGATTTACCCCTACGCTTTTGCTGGCTAATCAATCCGGCGTAAATTTATTTAAACGATTCCAAATAGTTACTAACGCATATGATGAAAGTAGATCTGTTACTATATTAGCCGGTCAGTATGATCAAAATAATAATGATTTATTTATTGGTGGAAATCGCAGCGATCAATATGCCTCTACATTAATTAGATTTTTTACCGCGTCTGCTCTTAATACTACTACAGGAACAGAAAGAGCGAGATTTGATTCAGCTGGAAATTTTGGTTTAGGAACTATTTCTCCAACAGTAAGGCTTGATGTTGCTGGCACCTTGGAGGTTAAAAATGGTGTAAATCCCCAGATGTTTGGACTATATAACACTTACACATCGGCTACTTCATTTGAAAATCTACTGTTACAATGGGCAAGTAATGAAGCTAGAATCGGAACCGCCATCGGTGGCGCAGGAGGCGCACAGCGCAATTTAGTGCTTGGTAGCTGGAATAGTGGCGGAACATGGAGTCCAACAATTACATTTTTACCAGACGCTACGGTTCAATTTGCCAACGCTTCTGGAGTAAGAACTGCTTTGGGTCTTGGCACATTAGCCACGCAATCACCAACCGGCACGCCTGACGGAACGAAGTTCCTGCGAG
>Ga0169931_10003326_pt1 | contig 25539 bp, 24 predicted proteins | sample Kivu_15m_20L_FD_129675 | JGI IMG/M metagenome (GOLD analysis project Ga0169931, IMG submission 129675) | Freshwater microbial communities from Lake Kivu, Western Province, Rwanda to study Microbial Dark Matter (Phase II) - Kivu_15m_20L... | ecosystem: Environmental > Aquatic > Freshwater > Lake...
AGAGTTCCATTATTATTGTTCCCGCTCAAATCAAACCATGTATTCCCGTTTCCACTTAGTCCTGGATAGCTATTTATATTCCCTGCATCTAGATTTAATACTAAACCATTAGTGACTATTGAGGTTGTAGTAGTGGTAGAGGCCGATGTAGTGTTAGCTTGTTTATCTATAACTCCATTTTTATCAATGATAATAGATTTACTTGCTCCACCACCGGTCAAGGTTATTGTAATGGAGTTAAATGTATTGTCTAATTCTCCACTAATTGATTTGAATAATATATCTAGAGTTTGCTCGGAGCTTATTGTAATATTAGAGGATATTTTGATTATCTCAGCATTAGTGGGATCACTACAAGTTCCTGAAGTGATGGTATATTGCTTATTGGTATTGTCTAGACATACTCTCCATTGAGAGTCTTTATATTGATTTTTGGACAATTGTTGGGCTCTCAAGAGTGCATTATATAAGGATTCATGGGCAGACCCAACATCATTACGGGCTATTACATTGGATACTAAGGGAGTGGTAATGGCAATTAAAATAGATATTAAAACCATTACTATGGTTATTTCTACCAATGTAAAACCTTTATATTTCGCTTTCATATTTATGTTTGAAAATTACCAACAAGACTATAAATTGGGAGTAAAATAGCTATAGCTAAGAATACTACTCCTACCCAAACTACTATTAATAAAGCTGGTTCTAATAGAACTGCAATATTCTTAGCAATTTGTTCTGATTCCTGTTCATATTTCTCTCCAATCTGTTCTAATACTTCTGTTAATTTTCCTGATTCTTCTCCAGCAGTTATAATTTCTTGAACTGTAAATGGGAATATAGTATTAGTCTTTTTTCTATTTAAGTCAAATATATTGTGGAAACTTTTACCACTTTGAATATAATTAGCTAAAAATTGAGTATAATTTTTGTACATATAATAGTCATGTACTTTTGATAATGAGGATAAAGATTTAGTGATAGGGATACCTGAATTTAATAACATAGCAAGATTATAAGAAAATCTAGACACTTCGGTCTTAACTATCAAATCATTGAATACTGGTAGATGGAATAGTAGCCATTGTCCAGATTTTCTGGTCGCTGGGAACACAAAAAGCACTAATATAGAAGTTATTAATATAACTAGTATCAAAGGGATAATAATATACCAGTATTTAGACATAAACTCCCCTATTTGAATCAATATCCTAGTCATTGCTGGTAATTGGGTATTCATATTAGAAAAAACTTGTCCTATTCTTGGTAATATAAATATAGACACACCTATCCCTAAGACAATAACTAAAGTAAATACGAAAACTGGATAAAATAGAGCTGACCTGAGTTGAGCTCTTCTTCTTTGATCTTTGTCTATGGATACAACTGTCCTTTTAATTTTATCTGCTAAATTACCTGATTCCTCTCCAATTCTAATTAATGATATCAAAAATTCTGGTAAAAAATTATGGTCTGTCATTGTTTGGGATAGACTACTACCACTTTCTACACTACTAAGCATAGAATTTAGAGTCTGTTTTAATGATTTATCTTTAACATTTTTGTATAAAATTCTAAGTGAGGTATTTACTCCCATTCCTGAACCTATCAATAAAGCTAAATTATCTAAAAAAGTTTTTTTCTCTTTAGTCACTCTACTATTTCCTCGCTTTACTTTAGGTCTGACTGGAACCTGATTCTGAAATGGTTGTTGTGCATACAATTGTTCAATTTCAGTAAAAACAGATTGATTAGGATTATCTTGGGTATTACCATTAGCTGGGGTCACTTGACTTAATTGTGTAGAATCAAAGCTAGCAGATGGATTTACTTCTGTATTTACATGATTATTGACTTCCGTATTAGATGTATTTTTTTTATTAAAAAACATATATTTTAATTATATTCTTCTGGTATTTGGGCTACTCTCATTACTTCATCAAGTGTTGTCACTCCTATCTTTACCTTTTCTATTCCATCTTCAAATAAGGATAGTGAACCTTGTTTGCGAGCAACTTTTGCTATAATATCTGAGTTTGGTTTATGTAGCACTAATTCTCTTAACTCTTCTGACATTTCTATAAGTTGATAGATTCCACTTCTTCCTTTATATCCTGTGAATCCACAATTAGAGCATCCTTTCCCTCGATATAATGTTAATTTTTCTTCAGGAAAGAATCTCTCTAAAGACTCTCCTACTGTTTCTTCTAACTCTGACCTATTTGCTGTGTAAGTATAAACACAAGCTGGACAAATTTTACGAACTAATCTTTGTGCGACAATAAGCTGTAATGTTGTGGATAATAAAAATGGGTCAATATCCATATTCAAAAGCCTTGGTAAAGTACTTTCTCCATCATTAGCATGAACCGTTGAGAATAATAAATGTCCTGTCAAAGCAGCATTGATAGCAATTTGAGCTGTCTCATCATCTCTTATCTCTCCTACCAAAATAATATCAGGGTCTTGACGTAAAATTGACCTCAAGCCACGAGCAAATGATAAATCTGTCTCTTTATTTACTTGAATATGATTCACTCCTTCAATTTTATATTCAACTGGATCTTCAATGGTGGTAATATTTTTACCTTCATCATTGACAGTTTTTAAAATAGAATAAAGAGTTGTAGATTTACCAGACCCAGTCGGACCTGTTACCAATACCATACCAAATGGTTTTTGAGATGCTTTTCTTAAAATTTTGATATTTCTTTCATTCAATCCTATAGTATCCAATGAAATAGTTGACATAGTATTAGATAATACTCTCATCACAATTTTTTCTCCATAGACAGTTGGCAATATAGATACACGAACATCTGTAATGGAATTATTTTTCTGAAAACGAATAGCTCCATCCTGAGGGATAAAATGTTCATCTGTTCTTAATTGAGCATTCACTTTTATTAAATTTAGGATATTTTCATAATAAGAAAAAGGTATAGCTCCAACTTCCTGCAATACTCCATCTGATCTAAATCTAATCCGAACACTTTTATTATATTGAGGCTCAAAATGGATATCAGAGACTTTTTCTTCTAAAGCTTCTTCTACAATTTCCTCTACCATTTCTGGTGCAACCGTATCAAATTTATTCATAATAGATATAAATCTTGATGACAAAGGATCCTTATAACTCAATAATGATTTATCTATGTCTTGTGTAAGAGAATACCCAAATTCAATTGGTTTTTGGAATAGTTTCATTAACTCTTGGCCTAAATCTTTTTCTTCTATTATTTCTTTTTTCCCACCAATGAATCCTGATTTTTTTTCTCTTTTTATAATTAATTTGGCATTACCCTGCATTACCACTGGGTTATCTGAGGCAATCTGTATTTTATCAGGTAAATCTTTAAAGTAAACTAATCTTAACTCTTTGGCTACTGATTCAGGGATTTTTATAACATCATCTTTAGAAGGGATAAAAGTATTCAAATCAAAATATGCCACCCCCCAACTTTCTGCTAAAGCCTGGCCAATAATATCATAGGTAATAATGTTATTCTGTACCAAATAATCTATAGCTATAGCTGGGTCATCATTAGTACTAGAGAGTGCTAATTTAGAATCTTCTGAGGTTATATATTGTGTATTTACTAATAGATTTAATATGTCTTGGGGATCCATATATTTTTATTTAATTTTAATATTTTTAATTATACCATATACTATAATCTATGTCATTAGTATTTGCTTTACTAATTCTGTTAATTGGCTAATAGGGACTTCTGATTTTACATAGTATGCAGTTATGCCTAATTTCTCTACACGAGCCCTATCTTCAGATTGTCCTAAATTAGTCATAATTATTACTTTAGTAGATTTGCTCTTCTTCCTAATTGCCTCTAATATTGTAAAACCATCAGCTCCTGGTAGTATTAAATCTAATAAAATACAATCAAAGTCATCTTTGCTAATAATATCTAAAGCTAAACTACCATCATTAACAACTTCCGTCTCTATTCCAATTTGCCTTAGCTTTAAATCTAAAACTCTAGCTATAGCTGGCTCATCTTCTATAATCAAAATTCTATATGACATATATTTTACTCTATAATTATAATGTATTATATCATACTTCCGTATTAATAACAATTGGTAATTCTATAAAAAAAGTAGTTCCCTTGTTTTCTTGAGATTCAAACCAAACATTACCTTTCATTAATTCTATCAATTTCTTTACTACATATAAACCTAAACCATTACCATCTGTATGACTATTCTTAGCATTGTCTGCTCGAAATAATCTACTGAAAATTTGAGATTGCTGTGACTGAGGTATACCAATACCTGTATCAGAAATTGTAATAAGTACTTTTTCTTTATCTGGGATTATATCTGCCTTCAGTCTTATTATTCCATTTGTATTAGTATATTTAATAGCATTATAAAGTATATTAGTAAGTATTATATCTAAGTATACAGGATCATTTTTAATTGGATTTTTGAATTTTATATCTGTTTCAAATGAAAGATTTTTTTCATTTATTTCAGGCTTTAATGTCTGTGAGATTTCTTCTGTATATTTATCCAAGTATAGCTCCTGAATATTAAATTTAATTGTACCTAAATCTATTCTAGATAAGTTTAATAGTGAATTGACTAATTTTTCCATTCTTATTCCCTCTTTATATATATCATTCGCTGCTAATTTTACTTCCTTATCCACAATATTATTGGATAAAATGATCTCAGCATTCCATTTAATGGAAGTAATCGGGGTTCTTAACTGATGGGAGGCTAATGAGACAAATTCTTTCTGAGCTCTCTCAGTTGCTAGTTCTTTAGTGGTATCTCTTAAGACAAATACTGTCCCCAATATATCATTATTTAGAATAATAGGGTTAGATGTATTCTCTAAAATCATATTCTTTTTTTGGTCTATTGATTTGTAATCTAAAAAACTTGTATACCTATGATTTTCACTATCTTTTTTTGTTAATTCTTTATTAAGATGTATATCTGGTAAAATATTATATATGAATTTCCCTAATACATCATCTACTACCAATCCTAATATCTTTTCTAATTCTTTATTTACCAAAAATATATTTCCATCCTTACCCGTAACCAGTAATCCGTTTGGAATAGAGTCAATAATAGCATTCGTTTTGGCTTTTTCTAATTCTAATAGTTCTTGCTGATCTTTCAATTGCTCCACCAATCTAGATAACTCCTGCTGTGAATTAGTTAATTCTTCATTTTGTCTCATCAATTCACCGAGTTTTTTGAGGTAACTTTCTGTAATTAATGATAAATTAATTTTATGAGTTAAAGATGATTTACTTAATTGAAATAATGAATGATTAATAAATTCACTCAAATATACAACCTGTTCTTTATCTATTTCATCTTTACTAATTAAATTAGATACTGTCTCTGAGATAATATTTAATGTCTCATAAACTGGTTTGATTATTCCTATATATAATGTATATGAAAGGAACCATCCAATTACAAAGAGTACTCCTACTAAAGTAATTAATAAATGTGTTGTTGTGTCTGTATATATAATATCTATACCTCCTGTATATTGTAAATAAGCTAGTCCTAATATAATTATATATATTATTATCGTAAATAATAGTACCAATAATGTAACCACTCTAAAAGTCACTGCTTTGATTAAAGGGTTGGATTTTTTATTCATATTATTATTCCAAAGTATTAATTATAACTCCATTTTGTGCTAGAGGAGCCGCCACTATTACTCTTCCTTCAGGAGTTACATATACCGTATAACCCGTCAATGTTGTACCTGTTTGCAATGGATCAATTGGCAAAGTATTGGACCTAAGATATTGGTTTAACTCTGTACTAATATCTATTTGGGTGGAGCTGGGAGCACATCCAGATTGACAGATATCTATAGCTGTACTGGTAATTCCAGCTGGCAACTTACCTAAATTAGCATCTCTATATTGATTAATTGCGGTATATATGGTAAGTACATCTGCTTGTCTTTGAGCATTATTAATATCTCCTATTCGTTGCTCTGGATTGATTAATCTAATTAAAATTACTAATAGTATACTGATTAAAATCATTACCAATAAAACTTCTAATAATGTGAATGCTTTTCTATACATTATGGTGTTATATCTTTAAAAGAGCTATTATGTTCACCAAATTTATCATCAATTAATCTATAGTTCGTACTCTCGGCAGTTACTCCTGCAGGCTTTTTTGACATATTAATTAATGTCTCGGATAATTCCAAACTCGCAGTATCTCCTTCTGGATTAATCTGATACACTACCTTCACCGTTACTTTTTTGGCATCTGGGATTATATCATTTTCAATTGTAACTCTACGAGTTCTAGCTGGATTATCTAATTTATCTTGAGATGCAGTAGGACTCAAAATAAGATTCCAAACCCCATCAGAAAAAGACAATCCAAATTCTGATCCGCTAGGATTCTTAATGTTATCAGTTGTATTAATTAAAGCAATATACCCTCTATCTCTAATTGACTTTAAGGCTATAATACCCTCCTGAGCCATCGCTAAAGCTTGACTTTGAGCGATACTAGCTTGATTATTCCTCTGAGCTATAAGCATAGCGCCTACAATACCAGCTACAGCAAGAGCTAAAATAGAACCCGCCAATATCACCTCTATCACACTATATCCTCTTTTTTTATATAACATATTTATTTTGTAAATTATTTATAATTTCATACTATCATATTCTATTATTTTTGGCAACAAATTTAGCTATTAATAATGAGCCTATAATTAATGTTAGCATTCCTAACATAAATATAATGATTTTACCTCTAGTTTCTAAAATTAGAGCTGATACTCCAAAGAATATACTAATACTATACATTATTAAAACCGCTATTCTCTGGCTAATTCCTGCCTGTAATAATTTGTGATGGAAATGCCTATTATCCGCTTCAAAAATAGATTTTTTATTCCAAATTCTCTGTGCAATAACTACCATAGCATCTATAATAGGAAATGCTAATACTAGAGCCGAGGTGGCTATTTTACCTCCACTAATCAAAGCTAAAACTGCCAACATATATCCCAAAAACATACTCCCATAAGTCCCTAAAAAAATCTTAGATGGATACCAATTAAATCTCAAAAAACCTAAATATAAACCTACTAATACAATAGCAATTAAGGCAATATGTGGCTGATTTACAAATAAAGTCAAGGATAATATGAATAAAGTCACAAAACCTATAATCCCTACTCCCCCAGCTAATCCATCCACCCCATCTAACCAATTTACTACATTCATAAGTCCAACAATCCATAACAATGTAATGATATCCTGTGGGAATACAATCCCCCACCATTGATAGCTATCTATGAACCACAATTCTCCATTAGGTAAATTAATAGCTTGAATCCCAACTCCAGACCATACAACAATAGCCGCAATTCCAAATTGCCAAATAAACTGTGAGCTCCAATATAAGTCTAATTTTTCATCTATATACCCATAAACTAAAATAGCAAAAGCCCCAAGCAAAAGCCCCAAAAACTCATTTTGCCAAGTTAATAAGTCTAAATATACAAGAGCTGTGAATATTAAAATAAAACTAGGAATAATCACCAAACCACCAATTTTTGGCTTAATTCCGGTATGAATATCTCTACTTCTAGACTTATTATCAAATATAAATTTGACCCATTTTTGTCTGAGCAAAATCTTAAAGCCAAAGAATGCTATAAAATAAGCTATATTAAGTACTCCAATATATACCCATATATTAGACCCGTTCATATTTAGGAAGACACTTTAACCCGAGCAGAACGAATTAATCTTCCATTCAATTTATATCCTACCTGTAAAACCTCTATAATGGTATTCTGATTTTCTGCATCCTCTGATTCTACTGATTCTACTGCTTCTACTGCTTCATGTATATTAGGGTCAAAAATCTCACCTATAGGATTGATAATCTCTACCCCCTCAGCTATTAGAATATCTTGCAATTGTTTGTGAATATACACTATACCTTGCACCCAATTATTATTTTGTAAATCTTCTGGCAAATGCTTGGTAGCTATTGCAAAGTTATCAAAAACTGGGATAAAATTTTCAATCAAAGCTTTATTTGATAATTTGATACTATCTATTCTAGCTTGCTCTGATTCTTTTTTGAGATTTTGATAGTCAGCTTGGGCTCTTTGCCATCCAACCAAATTATAAGCTGATTCTACCTTGAGTTGTTCAATTAATTGCTCTAGATCTAGATTATCACTAGATTGATTATTGACTTCTTGGGCTTGATTATCTTTATTATTCATAATTATTATTACTATTAAGCATATATTCCACAAGGGCTATGTTTTTTGCATATTTCATACCTTTAGGCCCCACTATAACTATTGTACCATCATCTGAGTCAATTGAAAACTTCCCCACAATCACGGCATATTTATGCATAGATGTATGTGGGCTTTCCTCTCCGATATATAATTTATAGCTACCCTGACTGACATCTTGGCTAATTTCATCGATATGAGATTTTATTTCTTCCAAATCTTCTAGAGCATTTCTAATAAATTCTACTGAAGAAAAACCTGGTTGAATTAAAAAATTTGATACCCCTTCTTCAAATATTAAATCTGATGATAATTTACCCATAGCTACATTCCCCGACTCATTAGCAAATGATAATAAAAGTTTCTTTAACTTAAGATGAAGTTCATTCATCTTATTCATATCATTTAGTAATTTATGAGTTACAGAAGCATATTGCCTTAGAATTTCTTGTCTACCCAAAAGTCTATTAACATAGTATCTATATCCTTTATCTGTAGGGATTCTTCCTGAAGAAGTATGAACTTGGGTCAGATAACCATCTTCCTCTAATTCTGCTAATTCATTTCTAATCGTAGCACTGGAATATGGTAATTGGTATTTTGTTTGTATAGTAAACGATGATACTGGTTGGGCCGTATCGACATAATCAAGAATTACATACTCCAAAAATTGTTCTTTTCTACTTTCCATATTTATATATTATAGCATAAAATTAACATTTTTTCAAGCTTAACATTTAATTTTTGCCTATAATATCTTTTAATGTAACTCTTATAATATCTCCTCTTTTCACAAAATGTATCAGCATATAATCAGCCAAATAAGTCTCTAAAATTGAAGAAATTGTTCTTTCTAATTCACGAGCTCCAAAGTCTGGATTATAACCTTGCTCTGCAAGATATCTAATAGCATCATTATCTATCTCTAATTTTACTCCCCTTTCCTCATCAAAACTATTAATCATAATTTCAATAATTTTACTTGCTATTTCACTTACTGTATCTATATCTAATGGATAGTATACTATTACATCAGTAAATCTATTAATAAATTCTGGAGCAAATTCTTTTCCTTTTATAATAGTATCTATCAACTCTTCTTTGAAAACAGCTTTATCAAATTCTGAATGAGTACGAATAAATTCTCTTAAGAATAAAGCCCCTGCATTAGATGTAGCAATAATAATAGCATTTCTAAAGTCTGTTCTAATTCCTCTATTATCTGTCAAAAATCCCTCATCTAAAATTTGCAAAAATATATTCAAAACCTGCTTGTGAGCTTTCTCAATTTCATCTAATAATATCAATGAAAATGGTTTATCTTGTATTCTTTTGGTCAAAAATCCTTCTTGAAAAAGATTATCTTCTCCTGCTGGCGAACCTAAAATACCATATACTGATTCTTCACTACCAAACTCATTCATATCTAGTCGAATCATTCTATCACTTGACCCAAAATAATGTTTAGCCAAAGCCTTAGCAGTCTCAGTCTTACCTACTCCAGTAGGTCCTAAAAATAGGAATGTACCTATTGGCTTATCTCTTTTCTTCACATCTAATTGAGACCTTTTTAAGGCATTAACAAGTGCAGTCAAACCTTCTGGTTGTCCTTTAATTTCGGCTTGTAATTTTGCTTCTAATGACAAAAGTGTATCTTTTTCAGTACTTTGTAAAGTGTTTATATTAATATTAGCCCTTTCAGAGACAACTGCCCTAATATGACTTTCAAGCACAAATGGACTACCTTCTATATTAGCTTGATTAACAGCATCAGATAATATTTCTACAGCCTTTCCTGGTAGTCCTCCCTTACTAATATATCTCTCTGAGAAATTCATCACCGCTCTTAGTGATTGATAGGTGATATATTTATTATAAGTTTTATATAAATCAAAAGACGTCATCATTAGAACATACATTGTATCTTCTTGAGAAGCATCTTCCAATGTAATATCCTCAAATAAACTATCTATTACAGGAAAACTTTTAACTCCGCTATGATACCCTTCTGGATTATCAACTCCAATCACATTAATAATTTTAGAATTCAAAAATTTTACTATGATATTTCTAATCTCATCATCTGCTGATAAAAATAATTCTGATATATTTTCAATAACTAAAATTATATTCCCTGATTTTTCTGCATAATTTAAAGCTTTAAGTAAATATTGGGATGCCTCTGGAGTACCAGATATCAAATCAGTAGTATTCAGCTTCAAAACCCGACTAAGATTTTTATTCTTTTCTATCTGATACTGTCTGATGGTATAAGCTAAATTTTCGATAAGAGAGCTCTTCCCCACACCTATATTACCCAATAATAAAATATTATGTCTATTAGAATTAGACAAATTAGTCAATACTCGTCTCAATATATCTTGATGTATAATAACTCTATGAGGGTCTCGATGCACTATAGACTCAGTAATATCATCAGTAATTCTATCTAAATCATTGGTATAGCCAATAGTCCAAGACCTCCCTAATGCCCCAAAGTCTTTATATATACCTTCTGGACTAAAGGTCGGAATAATCTTACTATTACTATGGTATAAGGCCTCCCAAGATACAATTTGTAAAAAGTCTTCTTTGGATAAGTCTAATTGGTCTAATAAAGTTTTGAATATACCATCTTGCTCTTGCTCGAATATAATATATAGTAATATATGAGAGCCTATTCGTTTTTCTTCCCAGGCTATCCTCAAATTATTAGCCCTGTCCAATAAGTCATCTATTGAGATTAAATTAGAATTTTGATCTAATCCCAAATCTTTAATTTTAGTATAAAATATATCGGCCTCCAGCCCCATATATGCAAGTATAGTTTTACCTCTTATACTTTTACTAATAGCCCATATAAGTTGAACATATGTAAGATTTTTAGGAAAATATCTAACCAAATGCTGAGCAGTATCATAATCAATTATCTCTGCATAATTATTGGCCAAAATAAACTCATCTTCATCTGACCTTAGCTTTAATATTATAAATAAATAAGCGATAATATATACATATATACTAGTCGCTATAAGTATAGCTGTCAGACTATAATTACTAGTTATATAACCAATACCTAAGGCTAATATAATAAATAAAATCCATATTAAATAGCTAAAAAAATTAAAAATAAATTTATCCAATATATGACTAAGAAAGGTTCTGGTATGATATATGGAGTAAAAATACTTCATATTATGAAAAGCTACGGATACTTAATACAAAAAACAATATAGGATAAACAAGCCATAAAAATAAAATTAATAAACCTAAAGCTATTACTATTAGTAAGACAACTATACCAGTCAGTATAGTAAAAAATCTAACAAAAGCTCCTACGACCCTAGCTACCATATTAGATATCCAGATCTCTATTATTTTATTGATATCAAAGCCCTTATTTGGATAAGCATAAGATTGATTTTTCCAAGGAGAAAAAAAAGTTTTTAATAAAAATATAAATGAGTATATTTTAGTAATAACTATAAGATATTTATATAGTTGTTTTATAATTTTTATAGGCATCTCAAAAAAATACCATTTTATAAAAATAGTTATAAGTTTGGCATTATATTCAGCTGTCTCAATAATCATATTATTCTTGTATTACTTTAATCTGCGAAAAATTAGATGTTAGCTTAATAGTTAATTGCTTATTTTTAGACTGCTCTTGAGAAGTTATATCTTTATATGTAGTACGATATACTTTGGAACTATTAAGATCTTTAGATAGCCCGATAAACTCAATTTGACTATATCCAGATGTATAAGATATAATAATTGGTATATCTTTTGAAGCAACAATATTCACCCTACTAAAGTTGGAATTAATATCTATAACAGTATTCTCATATATCTCAATAGGGTCAATTTTAATGTCGATTAAAGAACGATTAGCCACAATGTGGCCCGATTTTAATTTCATCCCAGATAATGAATATTTTACAGATGAAAAATCAGTATTAATCTTAAATGAAACTGGGATTAAATTTGGGAAAACTATATCTGAGCTTTTTGAATATGACCCAATACCAGGTATCCAAAGATTCTGTTCCAACTTGATATTCTCTACCTTATTTTCATCTATATAATTGCTAGAAATTAGAGTATCATAATTTGAGCTAAAATCACCTTTGAATATATTACTTTCCTCAGAACTTATTTTAGCCTGAGTAGAGGTAAAGTTTATATCAAAAGCAAGTTCTTTAACATCCTTAATGGGTATTATAATAGTATTAATATTATCTTGTATATTAGATGAATATACAAAAATTGAGGTAATAGTAATGCCCACTGATAAAGTTGTAATAAAAAATGCCAGACTAAATGCCCCAGTATGCTTAATCCTCAACATTGATACTCCTATTACAATAATAGCAACTGACCATAAAACTCTATATGGAACTAAGATAGTTAAATAATTACTTTGATAAACTGAATAAAAATAAATAAAAGCAAAACTAAATATTAATAAAAATAAGTATATTATCCCAAAATTAACTTTTATAATACGATTTTTTGATGACTCTTCTTCTAGATTTTTATCTATATTGATATTATACATATAAATATTTTATAATTTTTTTTGAGTTACACTTTTCAAAAGTAGGCCCAGTCCAATTGTAACAACAATAGCTGGATATCTCCATCCCTCTGGGATTGATTCCCATGGAGTAAGTCTAAATTGCAAAAAAAACATACCTATAAATATGATAATCAAAGCTATTATATTTTGTTTAGAAGCTAATTTATCTATCATATCAGAGTATTTAGCAGCTGATATCATATCCTCTTCCTTTAACCCACCATGTGTAACCTTATAATAAAATTCTTTATCCTCTTGTTCTATAATTTCATCCTCTGTTGGCAATAATATAGACAAAGTTATATAAAAAACTAAACCTATTCCACTAGCTAAGGTTAATAGTACGAATAAAAGTCGAATAAGATTATGATTAGTATTAATATAATCAGCAATACCAGATGCGACCCCAGTAAAAACTCTAAACTCTGTTGATTTATATAAACTTCTTTTTGATGTTGTAGCCATAAAAATTTATTTAATATATATATTCATATTAGGATATGATATTATTATAACATACAATTATTAATTTTATAAATAAGTGGATAACTTTTTGGAGGAGCAAAATAATATATCTTTACTAATCAAGGATATACCAACAATATCTGGGGTATATATGTTTTTTAATTCAAGCGGGAATATTATCTATATTGGAAAGGCCGTGAATCTCAAAAATCGAGTAAATAGCTATTTTAGGACTAATAATTCACTTAATTCAGCCAAAAGAGCAATGGTAAGAGAAGTAACTAATATAGAAATCAAACCTTGCGATGGTGAAATAGAGGCTTTAATCCTAGAATCAAATTTAATCAAAAAATACAATCCCAAATACAATGTACTGTTAAAAGATGACAAAAGTTATGCTTATTTAGTCTGGACAAAAGAGGATTTTCCTAGGATTTTTGTAGCTCATAAAACTTATTTAGATAATAATATTGATAAATTAAATTATTTAGGTCCTTTTGTCAGTAGTGATGCTTTAAGAAAAACTCTCAAGATTTTGAGAAAACATTTTCCATATCGTTCTTGCAAAACTATGCCAAAAAAACCCTGTATTTATTATAAATTAGGTAAATGTGAGGCTCCTTGTATACAAAATATCAGTAAAATAGAGTATCAAGACAACTTATCCACAATTATTGATATTATGAAAGGGAAATCTAAGAATATTCTCAAAAAATTATATATTCAAATGCAAAGTTATGCTAAATTACAAAAGTTTGAACAAGCTCTAGAAATCAAAAATCAAATTGAAGCTCTAGAAAAAGTCTTCCTACATAAAGGAATTATACAGAGTAGCAAAAGCTATACCCATAAATATATAGAAGAATTGCAAAATTTACTAAAATTAGATAAATTGCCCAAAAGAATTGAGGGCTATGATTCATCACATTTTCATGGAGATAAAGCTGTGGTCTCTATGGTAGTATTTGAAAATGGGAAACCAGCTAAAGACCAATATAGAAAATTCCGAATTCAGCTGCCCCCAGAAGGTGGAGATGATTTTTACAACTTAAATCAAGCTTTGACTCGAAGATTCAAGAGAACAGATTGGCCTATTCCTGATTTGATATTAATTGATGGGGGCAAAGGGCAGTTATCTACAGTAATAAAGGTTCAACAAAAAGGAAATATTGAATTTAAGTCTATTCCAATTATATCTCTAGCCAAAAGATTAGAAGAAATTTATATACTAGATCGGGATCAGCCTATTTTATTACCAAAAAGTGCTAAAGCTTTACAAATTTTACAACAAATAAGAGACGAAGCTCATAGATTTGCTGTCACCTATCACAGGCAACTTAGGGATAAATTACCAAAATAAATTAAGGAGGGTAGTAGCCGCAAGGGGATTCGGTCACAAGTAATTTCCCTGACGGAAAATTCTCGCTACCCCGCCTCGCAGTGTTCGCCTTGTGCTTTCGCACAAACTCACACAAGCTCCGGCCTTCTCATCCCCACGAAAGATATACTATATCTTTCTTTGCAGCTAAATTAAAATAGTAGCCGCAAGGGGATTCGAACCCCTGTTTTCCCCGTGAGAGGGGGATGTCCTAGACCGGGCTAGACGATGTGGCCAATTATGTATATATTATACAGATTTTTATAATTTTGGCAAGATTTGAGGGAATTGTGATTATAAATTATGAATTAAGAATTATTAATTATAGATTTCGTAGAGTCAGCGACCCCGCCGACATGATTTTTAGTAGGGGCGTCACGCCCGAGGCGGATGTACTCAACCTTTCAGTCGCCTGTGTTTGGTACTAAAATTCCCCTCTTTGACAATCCGCCTTGGGAGGAGAGGGGTGCCCATAGGTCGGGGTGGATGCATTTTGTCCCTCTTTGGAGAGGGGGAACCGTTTGCGGTGGGTGTGGACAGAATTTACAATTCAAAATCTATAATTTATAACTACAGATCAATTATTCCACCCCGTCCACTCCTAAACAAAAGTATAGGAGTGACCACCCCTCAAGGAGGGGAATTTAGCTCAGTCCACATCGGCCATAAAGATCATCTGCTCCAAAGGGAGGACAAAAGTCTCAAATAACCTGTCCCCCTTCGGAGGGGGAAGCCTGCAAGGCGGGGGTGGATAAAACATAAACTAGAGCTCAGTCCACCACCGGCACTCCGTGCCACCTCCTCCAAGGGAGGACAGAGAGCAAAATTATAAAAATAATTTATATTTCTTAACTTTTAATTCTTAATTGCGTCTCCCCTCCGGAATAAAAATATCTATTTTTTATTTAATTTATTCCTGATAAAAGCTGGTAGCTCAAAAGCGTCTTCTGGGTCTGATTCTACATTTCTTATAAATTCATCTTTTTTTGATTCTACTTCTTGCAATCTTTCTTCTTCTGCTTGTCTTTTAGATTTTTCTTCATCAACTCTTTTTTGTAATTCTTTTATGCTTGGCTCTTTTTGAATTTTGTCTACTTCTAAAGCTGTAATAGGAGGTTTTGGCTCAAATCCAGTAGCAATTACAGTCACTTGAACTTCTCCTTCGGTCATTTTGTCATTGATAACGGCTCCGAATATAACCTGTGCATCTGGGTCAATTGACTCAATAATTACATTAGCAGCATCATTGATTTCAGCCATTGACAAATCTTTGCCTCCTGTCACATTGAACAATACTCCCTTAGCTCCTTTGATAGATATATCTAATAATGGACTATTGATCGCAATTTTAGCAGCAGTCACTGCCCTATTCTCTCCTGTGGCACTACCAATTCCCATCAAGGCTGAACCTGCATTTTTCATAATAGCACTAACATCAGCAAAATCTACATTGACTAGTCCCGGAGTAGTAATAAGGTCAGAAATTCCCTGCACTCCCTGTCTCAAAACATCATCAATCATAGAAAAGGCATCCAAAACTGGGGTATTCCTATCTATAATATTTAGAATTTTATCATTAGGAATTGTAATAATTGTATCTACATTTTTTTTCAATTCCTCAAAAGCCGCCTCAGCTATTTTCTTTCTCTGAATTCCCTCGAACATAAATGGTTTTGTAACGACAGCTACAGTCAATGCTCCACTTTCTTTAGCTGCCTGAGCAATTACAGGAGAGGCTCCTGAGCCAGTTCCTCCGCCCATACCAGCGGTAATGAATATCATATGAGAGCCATTTACGGCTTGATAAACTTCTTCTTTACTCTCCTCAGCTGATTTTCTACCGACTTCTGGATTCATCCCAGCTCCAAGGCCACGAGTCAAATTTTTACCAAGATGCACTTTATGTTCGGCTTTAGAATGATGTAAATCCTGAGCGTCGGTATTCACCGCTACAAATTCAACTCCTTTGATATTAGAATCTATCATTCTCTTGAGAGCATTACCTCCGGCTCCTCCAACTCCCACTACTTTAATTTTTGCAAATGTCTCTATTTCTGGATTAATTCTTGCCATATTATTATTCAATAATTTCTTATAATATACATTATTCTCATTAAAAAGTCAAAAATTTAATCTTTTTGGCGATTCAAGATTAACTCTAATTCTAAAGCACTTTTATTCCAATCAAATTGCTTTAATCGAGCTTTGCCTTTATAAATTACAGATTGCTTTAATAATTCATCATTTAATAGACTCTCTATGCCTTTGGCTATAGACTGTGCTGAGACTGGATTGACTTGTATTACAGCTTCTCCACCAATTTCACTCATAGCCCCAATATTAGAGGTAATCACAGGAGTTCCTAACCCAAAACCTTCTAAAATTGGGATGCCAAAACCCTCATAGAGAGATGGATACACCAAGACTTCAGCATATTTGATATAACTCGTCATATCTTCATCTGAAATATAGCCTAATAATTGGACTTTATCTTGTAAATTATATTGCTTGATTAGCTCTGGTAGATTTGGGATAATTGGGCTTTTGAAATAATTCCCAGCAATATATAATTTTAATTTGGGATATTTATCAGCAATTAGACTAAAAGCCTCAATCAGTTTTGGAACATTTTTTCTAATATCCAATCCACCTTCATAAAAAAGATATTTCCCATTTGTGATTGGATTGATTTTATTAGTATTGAATCTAGGAGAGGCTGGTGTAATAATTGGAATATTTTTAGAAGATATACCAAAAACACTTTCTATTTCCTGAGCTGAAAATTTGGATATGGTAATAATTTTATTAGCTTTAGTTATAGCATATTTTAATAATTTGACATATAATCTCACCCTCCAATTAGGGATATACTCTGGCAATCGCCAATAAATCACATCATGCACTGTCATAATATGGCGAATATTAGGTATATAGGAGACTGTAGGATGTGGGCTCCAAACTAAATCGGCTTTGAGTTCACTTGCCTCTCTCGGGATAATATATTTCTCCCAAATCACCTGAGCTAATAAATCGTTTCTAGTATACCAGATTGGTATATATTTAATATTTTGCTTAATACTTTTATCTAAGCTTTGAGTTTCATTTTTAAGATATACAGGGATTAAAATTATAATTTCAATATCCCACTTTTGATGCAATAAAATTTGCAATAAATACTGCCCCATACCGGTCTTGGATTTAGCTAAAAAATATCCATTTATCACTAATCGCATAATATTTATCTTAATAATATAAATCTTTATATTATTATAGCATATTCTTATTATTTTATGCTATAATAATATATCTTGTATAAGACTATGAAAATTCTTACTAATAATACCAGAGCTAGTTTTGATTATACTATTCTGGAGACCTATCAGGCTGGATTACAGCTTATAGGTAATGAAGTGAAATCTGTCAAATTGAGCCGAGCTAGTCTCAAAGGAGCTTATATTACGATCAAAGACGGGGAATTATTTTTGATCAATTGCAATATCCCACATTATCAAAATCATATCGATATCAAGTATGAACCTGATCGTGCTCGTAAAATATTATTAAAAAGATCCGAAATAGATGCTCTGATTGCAAAAAAATCAGCTTCAGGCTTGACAATTATCCCAATTAAGCTATACTTAAGTCATGGCCTTATCAAACTAGAACTTGTCCTTGCTAAGGGTAAGAAAAAGATTGATAAACGCCAAAGTATTCGTAAGCGTGAGGAGCAGAGATCTATTCAGAGAATACTGCGAATCAAATAGCTCTATAATGGGGATGTTTCGCTTTGCTAGTTCATTTGCATCTATATATAATGAGAACTCGTATGTCAGTCACGAGACCCAAGACAGACAAACCTAAATGCAAACCCTTTTGCAAACCGATCCTATAATGGCTTCGGTTATGCAGTAGCCTAATTATTTAATTTAGCCACTGCCATCAAAATCTTTAAGTCAACATAAAAGAATTTTGGTGTCATATATATGTTGATAGAATAGTATTCGCCCACAAAGAGTATTATTCAAAAATTTTTTGTGGCTCTGCTATATGCTATCTTTGGAAATTAATTAAGAATATAGTATACTCACAAGCAATTTCCTATTTCTCTAAGTAATTGTATACTGATACTGAGCTATACATGGGTTCAATTCCCATCATCTCCACCTAATTATTAATTCATACTCAATGTCTCAACAACCCAAGCAAGCCTCTAAAAAAAATCAAAGAATCAATACTAATATAATCAGTCCCGAAGTTAGATTAGTTGATGCAACTGGCAAAATGGTAGGAGTAGTAGGTTTACAAGAAGCTTTAAGACAAGCTAAAGAAGCTGATTTAGACTTAGTAGAGATAGCTCCAGATAGCAAGCCTCCGGTCTGTAAGGTGATGAATTATGGGAAATTCTTATATACTCAATCCAAACAACAAAGACTACATAAAGCCAAGCAGAAAAAAATAGAACTTAAAGCCCTCAGAATTGGTTTCAAAATTGAACCCCATGACTTAGAAGTCAAATTAAAACAAACTTATAAATTCTTAGAGCAGGGACATAAAGTCAAATTAGATATGTATCTACGGGGAAGAGAAAAAGCCTTTGCTGAACAAGCTGGGATAAAGATGCGAAATATTATCAGTAATTTACCCGAAAATATCACTTTGGAACAAGAATTAAAAAAATCCCCTCAAGGTTTTAGTGTAATACTTGCAAAAAAGATTTAATTATGCTAAAATCTATATCATCAAATTGAGAATTTAATTTATAATCTGAATATATGCCTAAGCTCAAGACTCGTAAATCATTGTCAAAAAGAATTACTTTGACCAAAACTGACAAAGTGGTAGCTAGAAAAGTAGCTCAAAATCACTTTTTAGCTAAGCAATCTGGAGATTCTAGAAGATCTAAAAGAAAGAATCAGATTATTGATACCTCAATCAAGAAATTAAAGAGAGTATTGAATCAATAAGTATTTAAGATGATATTATGAGAATTAAACGAGGAGTAACCGCAAGTAAGAGAAGAAAGAATCTATTGCAATATGCAAAAGGCTTTCAATGGAGAAGAAAAAGTAACTTTAGAGCTGCTAAAGAAGCCTTATTGCATGCTTGGAGCTATACCTATCGAGATAGAAGAAATAAAAAGCGAGATAAGCGAGTATTATGGCAGAGCAAAATTAATGCTGCTAGCCGAGCCAATGGGGTTGCTTATAGCAGACTGATCAATAATCTCAATAAAGCTAATGTAGAGCTTGACCGAAAGAGTTTAGCTTATTTAGCTGAGAATAAACCAGAAGTTTTTACTTATATTGTAGAGTCCACTAAATAGTATTATTACTAATCTAAAAGGAGAGACAAATATCTCTCCTTTTAGATTTCTCAGAAAATTGAATAAGATGAGATGCATCGTAGACAAGATGTGACTTTTATAGGTGATACATTAAAGTATTTTATATAATTATAAAAAGAGTTCTTAATTTTGTCTCCCTTAGGAGGGAGTACCCGTAGGGGGAGGGTGGATAAAACACAAACTATAACCCAATCCACCTCCGGCCACTCCCGTATAAATACGACAGTGACCACCTCCTCCAAAGGAGGACAATTACTATACAACTTACTATTATTAGTCTAGTAATATATAATTCCTTTTGTCGACGATTACCTCATCTCATACAAAAATTTGACAAGATGAAATTTTTATGTTATCTTGTAGTTGTTCACAATCACTCATTGCCCGATATAGGGTAGGAGGCTAGCTATGGGCCACTGATGCAATCACAATTCAATCCTCCATAGAGTCGAGATAACGTGTTATCTCGACTCTTAACTTTTTATTTAGTATCTGATTTTTCTACTAAAGTTAAAATTTGCCTCATAGCATTAGCTATCGATTCATTTTGTATAATTACTGACATCATAGGCTCTTTGAAAGAAGTAATAGCTAAATTATCATCAAAAACAGTAATATCAATTGGGGAATCATATTTTGACTTATCAATATATTTATATAAACTTCTATCTAATTTAGAATCTTGCAAAATATCACCTTTACTGGAGGAATATATAGAATGTGTACTTACTTTTTTAGCAATTCGCTTTTTGGTAAAGGCAGCTCTTTCCTCAGCTGTAAAAACTCCTTCCAGAGAGTCCAAATTAAAAATACTAAAGGATTCTTTAGACTTAGTTTTCAAGATTTCCTCTCTAACTGTATTTAGACCCAATTTACTTTCATAGAATTTGACTTGAGGCTTCTTTCCACCTTGAGTAGTATCATAAAGATTGCTCAAAGCCGGCAAAATTTCATTGATAGTATTCTCTTTAGCCTGCACTTTAGCTTTATCAGCTTGAATTATAGCTGAAATTTTATCAGGAGACTCAGGAGTGAATAATCTCTTTTTACCCTTAGTATAAGAGCTCATAAGTCCTCTGTCCATAAATCCTTGTACCACCACATAGGTAGTAGCTCGATTAACATTAGCTAATTTAGCAATTTTCTGAATTGGGGCTGAGCCTAATTTTAGTGAGGCTAAATAAACCTTAGCTTCTTTGTCTGAGAAGTTTAATGAACGGAGTTTTAATAATAATTGCTCTTCCATATAATTAAAGATAAATGTTAACAAGTTTTATCATACTACTATATTTATAATAAAATGTCAATACCTGTCAGATAATTCTTTACTTCTTGAATTCTTATATTTCTTTTTTTGATTTTATTTATAATATCTGGATGAGGGTGATTATAGGAGTTGTTGGCTCCTGCTGATATAATTACTTGTTTGGGAGTGATGGCATCTAATAATTTATCCGAAGTGGAGGTTTTGCTACCATGATGTCCTGCCTTTAATATATCTACATCTAATTGTGGGTATTGTGATAAAATTTTGCCTTCTGTGGCTTCATCAGCATCTCCGGTCAATAAAATACTATTATTAGCACTTCTTAATAACATAACTATTGACTCAGGATTATCATCTCTAATGTCTTGCTCCCAGAGATTGTTTTGTGGATTGAGTAAATGCAATTCTATACTATCTCCAAGAGTAATAAAAGTATCCCTTATTGATGGTAAAATCTGAATTCCCTTAGTTTGAATAAATTCCAATAATGACTGATAATTTTGATTTTTGGAGTCAAAAACTCCATTAATCATCACCTTGCCAACTTTATATTTCTCAATTATATCCCTACAACCCCCATAATGGTCTTTGTCCCCATGTGTGATTATAATCATATCAACACGACGAGCCCAAAAACCTAATTTTGACTCTAATTGATCGGTGATTTTGGAATCTGGACCACAATCGACAATAATTCTATGCCCTCTTTTGGAAGTAATCAAACTAGCATCTCCTTGCCCCACATTGAGAAAAGAAATTTTATCTTTTGTATTAAATAACAGATTATATTCTCTATAACCGGCTATTGATACTATTAAACTAATGATAAAGATTATAGTTTTAATTTTCATATTTTTTAGAATTCTTATACCAAAAATACCATAAAGCAAATATAATATATACTAATATTACCATAAATCCAGATATTTGGGGGGTGTTTATACTAGCCCAGCTAATATTAGCTAAATATTGATTAATACTCAATACTAATTGAATTATCACCACCAAAGGATAAGTAAAAATCGACCAATGCAAAAATAAACTAGTAATACTACCCCAAGCCATAGCCAAAGGAATAATGGGAACAATTAGAATATTAGCCAAAATTGAAATAATTGAAATCTGGCCAAAATAATAAATTAAAATTGGCAATACCAGAAGTTGAGCAAAAAAAGTCTCCCCTATCATTGGTAAAACCCCTAAACTAGGAATACCCTCAGTATAAGTTTTAAAAATTTGTCCATAAATAATCAGCCCAATTACTGCCAAAAAAGAAAGCTGAAATCCTATATCATAAGCTATATAAAAAGGATTGATGATAACCAAAATAGTAGCACATAATATTAATGGCCTTATACCTCCTGTATATCTCTGAATTTGTTCTGACCCTAATATAAGAGCGGCAAAAATCCCAGCTCTCATAATAGAAGCCTCCGCTCCCGTCAAAAGAGTAAAAAGAATCATAATTATAATAGTCAGCCAAAAAGAAATTGGACGAGACACTTGTCTATTCATCAGTTGCTGATAGACTAACATCACAATAATAGCCATATTATAACCTGATACTGCCAAAATATGACTAACTCCTGTTTTCTTAAAAGACTCCTTGATATCATTGGGTAAAGTATCAGTATAGCCAATTAGGATACCTTTCAAAAACTCCCCTACCTGATTTGGATAAGCTGCATCAATTCTAGCTAAAATCATATTCCGAAGACTAGAAATTGACTGAATTATTTGGCATTGTAAATTACATTGAATAGAGTCCAGTGTCTGATATTTAGATACCGTCATATAAATATGTATATTCCGACCTAATAGAAATCTTCTAATACCACTTTCCTTAGGTATAGAAGTTTTAGCATTAATTTCTAATTGATTCCCATATCCCAAATTTTTGTTATCAATAGTCATAAAAGCTCTCGCCTGATATTCTTTAATATAAACTTTATATTGATAGCCAAATTTCTGTACTTTTGCATTAGATTCAATAATGATATTAGTATTCTCTAGTTTCTGTGGTATATTACTCTGAGTTTGATTATAATTAGCAATAATATGATTGATATAATACCCAAAACCAATCATAGAGACCAAAAAGGCAATTAACATCAATAATCTAATATCTCTATATAGCCAATATATTATAATTACAAAAGGAATAGTAGCTATTAGCCAAATTGACTCTAAAACAAAAAAAGAGCCTAACAAAGCTCCAATTAGCAAACCTATCTGAATAGATAGACTAAAATTTGGTATTATATTTTTCATAGTGCGCATAAATGGATTCGAACCATTGACCTCATCCACGTCAAGGATGCGCTCTAACCAACTGAGCTATACGCGCTTACTGTTTTTATATTATATACAATATTAGGCTATTTGTAAAATAAATGTACTATATAACTAGATTGTAGACAAGTTGAGAGTTATGCCATCTCCTATTCGTAGGGGCGTCACGCCCGAGGCGGATGTACTTAACCTTTCAGTCGCCCGTATTTCAGTTTTTGTCATTTTTAGCTTCTGTCCTCCTTTGGAGGAGGTGGCACGGAGTGCCGGAGGTGGACTGAGTTACTAAGCTAAATTACCAAGATAATCCAAAGCCATCTTATCTGTTATTTCTGATTTCACTATAAGATTCAATCTTTCCATATCAATATTTTTTTGCTCCTTTTCAGGATATTGTTCCAAAATATGATTAATTCTATGCTCTATTTCTTTCTCATCTACATTGAAATTTTGTTCTTCGGTAATAGCTCTTAGTAATAACATCAATTTGACTCTAGATTCGGCTTGTGGCATTGCTTCTTCCAATAATTGCTCTCTAGTTTTACCCGCCTGAGCTAGGGCATCATCCAGAGTATGTCCTGAATATAGGGCTTTTTGCTCCATTTCCTGAATTAACTTATCTCTCTCGGAAATAACCAAAACATCTGGTAATTCTACTTTTATTTTAGCCAAAATCGCATCTACTACTGCTTGAGTATAATTAGTCCTAATTTCATTTTTTCTCTCAGCAATCAGACCTTCTTTTAAACTCATTTCCAGATCAGCAATAGTTTTCTTCCCATTACTTAAGACTTTGGCAAAATCATCATTCCAATCTGGTAAGTTTACTTCCTGTACTTCATTGACTATAATCGCAAAATGTCCAATTTTACCAGCTATATCCTTATTATGATAGTCATCTGGGAATTTAATATCAAATTCTTTTTTATCTCCAGCTTTAAGTCCAATTACTTCATCTTCAAATCCAGGAATAAATTTGCCAGCTCCAATTTCAACTGGCATTTTCTCAGATTTATCAAACTCTTTTTTATCTACTGTCAAGACATAATCTAGACTAACAGTATCTCCTTTTTTGGCTTTTCTATCTACTATATTCTGAGTACCACGAGATTTTTGCAAATATTTTTTAGCCTCCTCTACATCTTTATCCGTAATGTCCTCAGTTTCTTTAGTGATTTTAGCCACCAACTTTTTATAATCTGGTAGTTTTATCTCAGGCATTATACTGATAATAGCAGTATAATCCAAACTTTCTTGAGAAGCTTCCTCGGATAATTTGATTTCTGGACTGGCTAAGGGAGATAATTGTTCTTGTTCAATTGCCTGTCTATAAGAATCATTGATAGCATATTCGAATGTCTCATTCAATAAATCAGTAGGATGAATTTGCTTCGTCACTAATTCTTTAGGAGCCTCTCCCTTTCTAAATCCAGGAACAGTAATTTTCTTAGCTAATCTAGCTGTTGTCTGGTCAATATATTTTATCATCTCGGGCTGTTCAATCTGTATAGTCAACTCTACCTGGGACTTAGGCAAGTCTTTTTTCGTAATCTTCATAAATTATACTTATTTATACATAATAATACTATTAATTATAGCATCAAAAACACTTTTTTTCAAGCTTTTGTACCAGATGAGGAGATCGTAGACAAGGTGTGACTTTTATAGGTGACACATGAAAGTAGTTTATATAATTATAAAAAGAGTTCTTAATTTTGTCTCCCTTAGGAGGCTTTAAGTCCCTCCTATACTTTTGGGGTTAGGAGGGGGACTACCCGTAATAGACTGAAAGTCTGGGAAAGGGGTCGGGAAAACGGTAGTTTTCCCGTGGAGGAAGGTTGGCCAAACCTGTGAGGTTTCACAGGAGCAAATCACATTTGCGACGGGGGAGGGTGGATAAAACATAAACTAGAAT
>Ga0169931_10003328_pt1 | contig 25520 bp, 11 predicted proteins | sample Kivu_15m_20L_FD_129675 | JGI IMG/M metagenome (GOLD analysis project Ga0169931, IMG submission 129675) | Freshwater microbial communities from Lake Kivu, Western Province, Rwanda to study Microbial Dark Matter (Phase II) - Kivu_15m_20L... | ecosystem: Environmental > Aquatic > Freshwater > Lake...
GCAATCAGGGTGGGTATTGATTTTAGCTTATTAATACCAAGAATATGATGCTGGATTAAAATAATATCTTTTGTAGAAAGACCTGTTAGCAGACTGGCTGGTTCGGTCGCCAGTTTAAACTCGTAGGTATGGCAGGCTGATAGGTTTTTGACTGAAAAAGAACCTTTTTCATTTGTTGAATTCAACAACTGGTTGGAAAAATAAACCCCCATATTGGAAATAGGAGTTCCATTTACATTTTTGAAACTAAAAGATGCCTCCATGGCCATTTTATCGCAAATTTCAGGGTAAGTCACCTGGGAGAAAACCTGCGATTGCATCTTGTTAATACGCGTATTGGAGAGAACCAGATGATTGAATTTTACCTCCCTGATCAGTTTTTTATCCTCCTCGTTCAACACGGGATCTATTTCAAAATAAAAGCGGTCACCATCGCGTACATTGGTAAATGTGTAAGTCAGGAAATGAAACATCGTTTCTCCGAAAATGGTCCCATCCATTTTCTTCTCTGAGAGTAATGCCACCCACAAATCCACAGATTCAATATCCCGGTACAAAGATTCAAGTTTTCTTGTCAGCGTAATATTATCCGGATTGATTTCTCCAATTGTCTTATATGCAGGTAAATTTAATACCTTTCTAACATCATTGACACCGGGCAAACCCCGCTCTCTTCCTCTCTGAATATTGATGGCAGCCAGATCAAAACCACCCTGACCAGGTTTTCCAAATAAAAAATTCCGGATATCATCTACTATTTTTGAATCAAAACGTTGTTGAACCTGTGTCCCCATACCTTGTAAAAAAGGCTCAATGCCACCTGCTTCCCTTACTGCTGACACTTTGAAGAATACATCCCTTAATCTGAGATCAGTGCCATTTTGAAAAGGCGTGCCGTCAGTATTCAATCTTCTGATTTTACCGCTTAACAACGTATGTCCAAGGCGAAAACCCGCACCGGTAAATTCGTTGCTTACCATAGAATTGACCTGCGCTTTATAACCATTATATACAGGTAATTTAACTCCAACCGAGGGCAGCCATTCGTAAAATAAAATTTGTTGTATGAATCCTCCAACTATTTTTCTGGCATACTGATAAATTTCCTCATCCGTCCAATTTGGATTTTTTGAACTTATTAAATCACATTGTCTGTTATGTTCCCTCACAAATAAAGTATGTAGGGAGGCTAACAGCGGATTTTCATTAGCCCGGACATCACCTGCTACAAATAGCTTAGATTCCTCCCCAGTATCGTTTCCCATCTCGGGAGCAGACGGATCAACAGGTGAGTTAAATTCACCATCTATGGTATTATAGGGCATTAGATTCCCCTGCGAAACTTTTAATTTTCCTTTTTTAAAAGATCTTAACCAGCTGGCCCGCTTCAAATCAGAACCATAAACAGCAGAACCATCTATAAAAGAGGTAACCATATTGACATGCTGCCTTGGATTAGCGCCGGAAGTACCTGTCGATTTATCAAATAAATTTCTTTTCATTTGAATCACCGCATTGCCACTATCATTCGGGTCAAACCAGATATCACCGGGGGGAACGGCAATATCAAACCTTTCTGTATTGTTTGGCGTTAAACCGAATTCATGATCTATAAACTGTCCGAAAACCCAGCAAAAATCACTTAAATTGGTAGGGTCTTTAATGTCAATTTCATCTTGTGCAAAAATTTCATTACTAATCACCCTGCCACTAATTCTGCCTGTAAAGGGTTGAAAAATACCATCCTGATAATTGGCTTTTCCTATTCTTACTAAATTTGAACCCGCTGAACCCCAGGATGGATTAGCTAAATTATTAAAAGTACCGTCAATAGTTCTACATTTGTTAACCTCAGTTGATTGGGAAAAACCAGACGTAAGTAATAACCCATTGACTAAAATGAATAAAGTAAATGTGCGGTACATGGCAATGATTTTGAGCGTAGCGGGAAGATTACGGTTTAACTTTGCAAAAATACTATATTTTAATTTATAAATGTTCGAAATATTCCAATAAATACAGAGAAAAACGAGTTGCTGGCTTGAAAAATTCAGGTTGGTTCAATATAAAACTGTTTGATTTTTTAACCTGTTTTTATGGCAAAATGGTGTTTTTTATTCTTGTATATATTCCCGATTTGTGTAATGTCCCAAAGCATGAACACAGAGGGGAATCTGCATGAAAAAACGTTCATTTTTCAAGGCAAGGATATATTACTGGACAGTTTACCCTTGTTTTCGTCAACCGTTATCGTCCATTCCATCAGTCCATACCGATTAATTCCCGATAGTCTTTATTATGTGGTCTCTGGAATGTTGATCTGGAAAAATAAGACATTCCTTATCATGGGTACACCCTTAATTATCCGGTACAGGACTTTTCCAACTGACTGGCAAATGGATAAAACCCCTGCATTTTTAATCGTTCCCGATTCTTCAGGAATGTATTTTTTATCGGGGAAACCAGAGATGGAATCCTTTTCTATGGCAAATGAATTCAGACGAATTGAATATAACGGCGGCTTCATGAGAGGATTGTCTGTTGGAAATCGTCAGGACCTGATCTTAAATTCTCAATTAAATTTGCAATTGAATGGAGAAATTGCTCCCGGATTTACCCTTCGGGCCGCTATCACCGATGAAAATTTGCCCATACAAGCTGCGGGAAATACCCTTCAGCTTCAGGAATTTGACAAAGTATATCTGACCCTGGAAAAAGACAGATTCCATTTTACCGCCGGAGATTTTGAAATTCAAAAGGAAAACAGCCGCTTCAATAATTATTACAAAAAAGTTCAAGGTTTATTACTCGCGTTTTATGATGCAGAAGGTAATTGGAAAACAACCAGTAGTGCCTCCTATTCCAGAGGCCAATTTCAGCGGATAAACCTAAATGTTTCCGAGGGGAATCAAGGACCTTACCGGCTTTCAACCCAACAAACAAATGCATTTACAGTTATTTTAGCCGGAACTGAAAAGGTTTTTATTAATGGAAAAAGAGCGGTCAGGGGAACTTCAGGTGATTATATCATGGATTATAACCGAGGGGAAATAACATTTACCACCAATCAATTAATCCTGAGGGAAAGTCGGGTGGTAGTTGAATATGAATATGCGAACACCAATCAAAACAGATCCATTATTACTTTTAATAGTCAGTATCAGGCAAAAAATACTACTTTTTTTATCCATGGTCTGAATCAACAGGAAAGCAAAACCAGTGCTGAATATAGAAATCTTGAAGGGGACCAGTTATTGTCATTAACAAAAACAGGTTACCAAACCGAGACTATTAATCTTCCTGGCTGGACCCTTTCCAATGATTCCGATCCGACCAGAACTTATTATGCCAGGATAGACACCCTTCTGCCCTGTGGGAAAAGAGATACTTTTTTTGCCTATACTTCTCCTGCAACTTCAGCTAAATATTTAGTCAAATTTGCCATACCTGCTTCTGGCAGAGGGAATTATAAACTGGCTGAAAATATTATTGGGAATGACCGAATATATGAATACATTGCCCCTGATCCCATTACCTGTCAGCCTTCAGGTCAATATGAACCGGTTATTTCACTGGATCTACCCGCCGCTAACAGGGTTTTAAATTTTGGTCAGGAAACCAGGATTTTTAATAAACTGGGCTGGCGGTCAGAAGTTGGATTCTCTCAAAATGAACAAAACAGATTTTCAAAAATAAAGAAGGGGGGCAATACGGGTTGGGCCAGCTGGAATGAATGGCATTGGATTCCTGCCAATCCTAAGGGTAAGTTCAATGCCTTGCTTAGTCATGAATTTATTAGTAAAAAGTATGCCTCTTTAGAACCAATCAGACCACCTGATTTCCTGAGAGACTGGGGGCTTACCAATCAAATGGGACAAACGGTATTACCAATTCATAACGAAAATACGGTTAAACTTAACCTGTCTTTTGACAATCAGAAAAGCTTGAAAATGGAATATCAGATAGCTCACTATCTTCGGATTGGATTCTTTAAAGGAATAAGGCAACAATCAGGCATCTACTGGAACCAAAAAAATACTTCTTTTACTGGCTTATTTAATCAGGTTTCGGCCAGACTCGGAGAGGAAGTAACTTCTTTTTCAAGACCCACCTTACATTTCAGCCATTTTCTCAGAGAAAACAAAAAATGGCAAATCATCGGCCGTTTTGAAGGTGAGCGAAAAGTCCAGAAAAATCAACTGACTGACCTCTTAAATAACAGCAGTTTTGCTTTTCATGAAACCCAGTTTACCCTCAGATCATCAGAGCAAAAATCTAATTTTATAGCTATTCACCTTCAAAACAGAATGGATTTTACACCGGAAAAGGAAAAACTTCAGGCTGGATATATGGCCAGATTAATTAAAATAGAGGGAACGCATACCCTGGGCAAACAGCTTAAAATCAAACAGCGCTGGCAATTCAGGACCTTGTCAATCCTGAATCAGCCATTTGTGCAAAAAACTTCTAAAGGTGTTATTTTAGGCCAGTTACAAGCAGATGGTACCTTTTTGAAAGGATTAGTCCGAGGAAATATGGTTTATGAGAGAGGCAGTGGACAAGAACCCAGACTGGAATATAGTTATATAAAGGTAGCACCGGGCGAGGGCACCCATATATGGCTGGACTCCTTGTTTAATAAAGATGGCATTTTACAGCAACAGGAAATGATGCCGGCACCTTTCCAGGATCAGGCCGATTTCATTAGGGTAAATGCTTTAGGCAATCAATATTTACCTACCCGCTTTTTACATTTCAATCAATCCTTTTTAATTGATCCTTCGCGGTACAAAGGAAAATTAAATGCAAAATTAAAAAAATGGCAATGGAATTCAACCTGGAAAATGGACAGAAAAACTGCTGAGGAATATGGTCTTTCTGCATTTAATCCGTTTTTTTACCAACTCAATGATCCCAGTCTGGTTTCCCTGAGTTATCAACAAAAGAATGTGTTGTTCCTGAATAAGGGGAACAAATACTGGGACGTACAGATTGGCAATCAGCAACAGGTTCAGAAATGGTTGCAGGTAATCGGTTCCGAATTTCGGGAACAAAAGGAAATATTCTTAAAATGCCGTTGGAATCCAACGTCCCGATGGCTGGTCAGAGGCGAATTGGCTAAGGCTTCCAATATACAGGAAGCGGAGCGGTTTTCCGAAAAAAATTATCGGATGAACACCCATAAAAGGACGGCTTCTTTACAATTTATGCCTTCCATTTCCTTCAGATCAACCCTCCAGTATGCCCTGGAGAAAGGTAAACCAATCAATCAGGCAGAATCAACAGGTATGCTGAATAAAAGAGAATTCCTTTTTTCAGGCAGTTGGAATGCAAAAGAAGGTCAGGCCGTTCAAGGTCAGATATCCCGCATTTTTATTCAGTATAATGGCCTCGCTTCAAGCCCTGCTACTTTTGCTTTGCTGCAAGGATTACAAATTGGGAATAACTGGCAATGGACGCTCCAGTTTGAGAAAATCTTAGGTAAAAATCTTAGACTACAATGCAAATACCAGGGTCGAAAAGCAGGAAACGGTCCTAATTATCATATAGGTAATATACAGCTTGGTGCTACTTTTTAACATCATATCAATAAGGTTCTTATTTTTGTATTATAAAGACCACCAGAAAATAATTTTTATGCTTTATTTACGTACTCCCCTATCCTTTTTATTCCTTTTTTCCCTGCATTTTATGACTGCTCAATCCTACTGGAAAAGTCATTGGGTGAACCAGCATACTCATTTGCAATCGCTAAAAACAGATGAAGGGAGAAGGTGGTCCTGCGATTTCAGCGCCCTACAAAAAGTCTTTTCAAATAAAGAAAAAATATCTGTTGAAATTCCTCAGCCAGATGGCCGGTTCATTTCCTTTGAATTAAAGGAAGAACAGGTTATGGCAAGGGAATTGTCTGCAAAATATCCTGATATCCGCGCCTACTCCGGCACGGCCGTTCAGGATAAACAGATGACCCTCCGTCTGGAAATGAATAGGCATCAACTTTTTGCTGCCATCAGAAAGGGTTCGGAAATATGGTACATTGAACCTGATCCAATAAATGCCCATCTTTTTCTGGTGTATGCAGCCAGCAATAGCATCAGCACCTCGACATCTTCCCTGAAATGTGAAGCCGAAGCAAGAAGCCTGGAAGAAATGGTCCGGAATCAAACAGGAGCCGCAAGCTTTGGAAGTATGCTCAGAAATGGAACGGTAACCTTAAAGAAGTATAGGTTTGCCCTTTCCTGTACGGCTGAATATGCAAAATATAAAGGAGGAACAACAGAATCAGTTTTAACCAGTTTTGTCACATCGGTAAACCGGATCAATCAGATTTTATTAAGAGAAGCAGCCATTCAATTAGAATTGATTGCTAAAAATGATTCCCTTATTTTTTTTGATGCTGAAAAAGATCCTTTTCCGGAACCTAATAATCTTACTCAGTTATTAAATCAAAACGGGGCTGTTATCAATAGCATAGTTGGGGCAAACAGTTATGATATCGGCCATATTTTCACTTCAGGATGCAATGGGGGGGTTGTAGGAATTGCCACACTGGGGAACGTATGTTCTGCTGGAAAAGCAAGAGGAGTGACTTGTCATTATTCAGCTAATTTGATAAATATTGCAGTCAATGTTTTTGCTCATGAATTGGGACATCAATTTTCTTGTTCTCATTCATTCAACAGCTGTTCCGGCAATCAGGACAATGTTTCTCCGGCCGATGGTTTCGAGCCAGGCGGTGGCTCAACCATCATGTCTTATGCCAGTGCCTGTGGAAGTGATAATTATCAGTTCAGCGCGGATGATTACTTTCACGGAGGTAGTCTGGATGACCTCATCCCATTTGTCCAAACAGGCGCTGGAGCAGGTTGTGGTACCAATATTCCGACACCCAATAATAAGCCTAACTTAACTCTACCCTATAAAAATGGGTTCTCCATTCCTGTATCTACCCCATTTAAATTAACGGCAACAGCAGTTGATGCTGATAAAGACAAATTAACCTATAATTGGGAGCAGATGGATTCAGGTCCAACTACCCCCTTAGGTGAACCAAAGAACAATGCTCCTCTTTTCCGTTCCTTTCCAGCAAAAGATGAACCTTTCCGCATTTTTCCAACCATGGCCAGTTTATTGACAGGAAGCATGTCCAGAGTAGAAATTTTACCTAATTATGCCAGAAATTTATCCTTTCGTTGCACAGTAAGAGATAATAACCCTCAGGGAGGAGCGGTGGAATGGAAAGATGTACAGTTCAAAGTAACGGATCAGGCCGGGCCCTTTATTGTAAATACCCCTGTAACCAAAGCCGTTGCAGGAGGGTTACTGAATGTCACCTGGCAGGTAGCTGGAACTAATAAATTACCTGTCAATTGTCAGTTTGTACATATCAGGTTATCCGTTGATAAAGGAGAGAGCTTTCCTTATGTGCTGGCCCTTAACACACCAAACGATGGAAATGCGTTGATTACGCTTCCTTCTGTAATTTCACAAAACGCCAGGTTGTTGATCGAAGCGGCAGACAACATATTTTTCCAGTTATCCGACAAAGAATTCGTCATTGAAAATCCATCCACCCCTTTCTTTTCATGGAAAGTGGAACCCGCTGGAATACCTCTTCATTGTTTACCAAATAGTGCCACCTTCAGATTGACTACCAGTGGAATGCTGGGATTTGATTCAACGATGACTTTAGATCTAAAAAGTGGATTGCCCCCGGATGCCTCCTTTTCGTTTAGTAAAAATCCGGTTAAACCCGGAGATTCCGTTAGGTTAACGCTTTTTTTCAATGGGATAAGACGAGATACCCTGCCTTTGGTTATCACAGCCAAAACGTCAGGAGGAACCACGTATTTACAGGAAATTTATCTGCAGACCCTATCCACTGATTTCAGCGGATTAAGAACAATAAAACCATCAAATGGTCAGTCCGGAATTATCTTGTCCACCCCATTTGAATGGGCTACCATTCCAAATGCTTCTTCTTATGATTTTCAACTTTCTACTTCACCCCGATTTGGTCAAGAGGATATCATAAGCAGTTCTCAAGGTCTTAAAACAGGTAACTTCACCCCTACGCAATTTTTATCAGACAATCAGCTTTACTACTGGAGAGTCAGAGCCAGTAATGAATGTGTAAACGGGGAATGGACACCTGTAGCTACCTTCCACACGGCGGTAACTAAATGTGAAGCATCGAGAAATACCAATCTGCTGACCATTCCAGGTCAGGGAACACCTACAGTGGAGAGTTCTATTGTAATAAATGAAGAAGGAAATATAAAAGACATCAATATACCTTTAATCAGGGCCACTTTTGAATACGTAAGAAATTTAAGGGTTTCGCTGGTTAGTCCCAAAGGAACAGAAGTCATTCTTTTTGACCAGAAATGTGCCTTAACCAATAAATTTATTCTCGGTTTTGACGATGAATCTCCCAAGGATATTATCTGTCCGCCCGATGATGGCATTGTGTTCAAACCAAACCAGTCGCTGTCAGCATTCAAGGGAGAACCTCTTAAAGGTACCTGGATACTTCGATTTAAAGTCGTTAAGAGAGAGAGCATCACCCCCGGCTCCATTGAAAGCTGGAATATTGAATTTTGTTCTACAAGCTCTCCTGTGACTCCAGTTTTAGTGAAATCAGATACCTTATTGGTGAAATCAGGAGGAAGAAATGCAATCACACCCTTAAACCTGACCGTAAATAGTCCGGGAGTTGCCGATACCGCTTTACGATTTATCCTAACCAACCTTCCTGGTAATGGATTTCTTATCAGAAGAACTGATACCTTAAAGGTAGGACAGTTTTTTACTCAGGCAGAAATAAAAGCGGGACTGATATATTACATTCATACCAATAAAAACGCCGTGCAGGATGCCTTTGGCTATATCCTTTCCAATGGGATAGGCGGATTTATTCCACTCCATTATTTTCAGGTTAAAATTGATAATACCGTGGGATTTCAGGAAATTTTCTCTGAACTCAACTGTACTATTTTTCCAAATCCAACTACCGATTTGTTACAAATGGAATGGGAATCCTCCGGAAATCATCAGACCATGCTAAAAATCCATGATATGGCAGGGAAATTAATATTGAACCATATTTATCCTCCCATGCAACAAAGCATTCAGCTTGATTGCGCCCAGTGGCATAAAGGTTCCTACCTGATGACTTTACAACAAGCAAACAGACGTATTTCTAAGCTGTTTATAATCCATTGATGGTATGAAAATAAAGGTTGGTATTATATTTGGCGGTCATTCCAGGCAACGGGTAAAATCATTCCATGGCGCAACCTTTTTATATTTCCATTTGCCAGCCTACAGCGTCGATAAAGTGCTTATCTGGATAGATAAGGAAGGAAAATATTTTAGTGTTAATGATTCCTGTTTTTTACAAGGTGACCTGGAAAAAAATATTTCCAGTGAAATAGACCCCAAAACACTGGGTCAACAAATTCATATTGCCCTGGCCACCTTGGCATCCGATGATAATCAGATGGCGTTTCTGTTTGAAACCTTACAACAGTTAAATATTCCAAATAACCTCCATACCCTCTCCAGAAAATATGCGCTAAATCTGGAAAATTGGTGGCATGACCTTAAAATGTTTAATTTCAGGAGTCCTTCTTCAAGAAAATGCACTGTTTCCGAATGGGACCAAACCACAACAGAGGTATTTTCTGCTGAATTAAAAAGGGATTTAGGGGGGGTTATTCAAATCATCCCAATGCCATATTCAGCCAAAAATGCAGGAAGTTTCCTGATGTCTGATACAAAGGATGATATGATTCAGGAAAGAATGAATCGTTCATTTTTCAGAGACTGGATTAGTAAAGTTGATTGGCAAACCAGATCTGATTACGAAAAAACGGCTTGGGTAAACTGGTTATCGGATCCTTTGGAAGGACCTGATTTTCCTCTGTACCTGGTTGCAAAAAATATTGAAAAAACAATAATCAATAGTCCTCAGGATTTACCGGAAAGGATAGACCATATTTTTGCTCGCAGTGAATCTGATGAATATATCATAGGAATTGAACCCTTTCTGGAAAATACTTGTGTTCAGCTGGTCAGTATTCCAAATGGTATCCCTTTTCAATCTATGATATGGTATCATGAAGGTACATGGCACTGTTTACCTCCATTTTCAAGTAATGAATTATTAACAGGTAAACCCAACATTGAATACTTTACAGCGCTTCAATCGGCCGGGATTTCAGCACAAATGATACAAATAGGTGAAAGTTTTCAGTTTAATTCTCCTCAGGTAATCTCTGGATTTGTAACTGCCTCCGGCAAATGTTATTCAATTGAAATTCAACCTTTCCTGGAAATAGCAGACGAAAAAAAATGGTTTGAACATTTGGGAATGATTGACCTGACGCCAACCTCATTTTTAGACATTATTTTACATCAAATAATTGGTTTCCAGGCATTTTCCGAAGGAATTGCAGGTAAAATTGCCCTTCAGTTGATGAATATCCTTACCGAAAAGAAAAATGAGTCCCCATTCGTTTTCCCAAACTCGATTATCCTTGATTCCACTGGAAATATCGATATATCACAATGGGCAGAAGCTTTAAGTTGGTATGAAAAATTAGCTGTTTCAAGTTCATTGGATGCCCCTATTATAGTTTCAGAAAACAATAGTCTTGGTCAATTATTTCATGTGGTACCAGCCAGATGGTTATATCTCGCCATTCAACACAAGGCAGAACAAGATGTTTTCTTTGAAAAAATCAGAAAACATTGCCCTAAGACAGATGTCCGGAAATTAAAAGAAAATGGGCATGTCATGATTCCCATAACTTGCGGTAAGGAAGCCGCACAAGGCCATCTTTTCCAATGTTTTGAAAGTGAAAAAATACCTTATTGGGGTCCAGGATCTTCTCTGGCGGGGGTGATTTATAAAAAAAGCACCCAGATGCAAACCCTGGAGCGAAATGGATTTAAAACCTTGCCCTCCCGGCAACTTTCAAACTGGTTGAAGGAGGGTTTCTCAAATGACGGTTATTACAGGTGTTCTGCAAATGAATATAATTACGATGAAAAACACCTGGTTCTGCAGGGCGAACACGAAATTAATGCCTTCCGACAATTTTTAACTGATTCCCCAAGACCAACAGAAACACAACGAAACCGTAAATACTGGAAGCATTTTTTTGAAGAGATTCAGGAGACAGATCGATTACAAACATTTATACAGGAACAGAAAAATAAAGATGAAATAATTTTTAGTTTCTTTTATTCTAAAAATGCAAATGAAATATTTGAACGTCGTTTTTTGACACCTGTTCATGTTGTTATTTCCGAAGATCAACAAATCGATTATCTTTTCACCTCCACGGAAAGCAAGCTGATTGAAAAACTTATATCTTGCGGGGAATCATTGACAGAACAACTGGAAAACGCCTTACAGGTATTGCACTTCAGTAGCCCCGGCTATATCAGATGTCATATCGACCTTTTTGAGGACTTAAGTTTTCACATCACTTTTAAAGAAATCAATCCATTATTTTCTGTCAGGAAAGAATGGATAGAGAAGCAATTGATAAATAATAACATCAGCTTGAATTCCATTATTGCTGAACAAAATGAATATGCAACCTTTAAAATTCCTACAGAAAATAAATTACCTTTTCATCATGTAAATTCGGACATTGTGATTGAAAATGCAGTAGTATGGGAAGAAAAACCTGATGAGGAAAGAGAAAAAAGAATAAACGAAGCCATGAATAACCTAACACCAACCCGTTTTTCAAAAAACGTAAACGATTATTTAACTGAAATCTGGCTGTTTTTGAAGTCCTGGTTTTTTATCAAAAATATCCTGGCCTTAGTTCTGGGCATTTTTGTTATGGTAAATCTTGTAAAAGGAGTATTATTCCTTTATACCAGACATGGCTCTGGTAAGGTTGTGATGGATTATGCCGGTATGAGATTTGAAACTGCCACTGAAAAAGCAAGAGATCAGGGATTTAACCTGGTCGCCAGTGATGAGGTATATGTTTTAAATCGGCCTGCGGGAATCATCATCAGTCAGGTTCCTGAAAAGGGATCGAAAATTAAATCGGGAAGAACGATATATTGTGTTGTTACCGGTGGTGATGCACCTGCAGTAACGCTCCCTAAATTATCCAATAATGATGAATATGAAGCGTATCAAAAACAATTGATCCGCCTGGGAATTTATTCCCGTATCCGGGAGGAAAGATTTGAAGCTGAATATGAGGAAAAAACTATTCTGGAAGTATATTTTGAGGGTAGAAAATTATCTAACAGCAGGATAAATGCCAGTCAGGTAAAAATTCCGAAAGGCAGTTATCTGGATTTCGTTATTTCAGTAAGGAATACTGACAGAACACCTGTTCCCGATCTGGTTTGCAATACCTATGAAGAAGCCGTTACCAATATCACTGCCAATGACCTCATTGTGGGATCTGTTATTGGGCCGCAGAGTAATGAATCATTTTCCGGCATGTATGTAATCAAACAAGAGCCTGCTGCGGGTGAAGGCGTATTTTTACCTAAAGGTAGTGCTGTTATCCTTTATTTACAGAAGGAAAAACCTGATCAATGTCCGGAATTTTAGTGCCATCTGGTTCAGAAAATACGCTTCTTCCTTAACCAGACTTCGATAATCCAGTTTCAGTAATCCATTAATGAGCAACTTATTGCTATGCCTTGAACCTTTTGAGCGAATTATTTCAAAGCCTGATAGATAGCTACATTAAATTTATTTTGAAGTTCACCCCATTCTGGTCCGGCTCCAAGTTGTTGGGTCATCAGAACAGCTACCAGATTTTCTTTGGGATCGGCCCAGTAGGTGGTAGCAAATGCACCACCCCAGGAGAAAGTTCCGGGATTTCTTATATCATCTGTATTTGCCGGGGTGACTATGGAAAAACCGAGTCCGAAGTGGGTGTCCCCCATTAGTCTTCCGGAATGGTTGCTCAGCATCATTTCAACTGTTCTAGGAGATAATAATTGTTTTCCGTTATATGAACCCTTATTCAACAACATTTGTAAAAAAATGGCATAATCTCTGGCTGTGGAAGAAAGTCCCCCTCCTCCTGAAAAATAACTTTTTTTAAGATTTGGAAAATTTGGAGAAACAGGGCTTTTACCTTCTTCCATTTTGGAAAAATGATAAAGACTGTCGCGGGTATAAATTGTCGTTAACCTGGGTTGTACAGCGACCGGCAGATTAAACCAGGTATCACGCATTCCCAGTGGACCGCAGATCATTTTCTGAAAATAATCCTCCAGGGTCATTCCAGAGAGTATTTCTATGATATGCCCTAATACGTCTGTGTTCAGTCCGTAATTCCATCTTTCTCCGGGTTGATACTCCAGGGGAAGTTCCCCCAGCTTAAGCATTGTACTTGCAATATCAGCCTTCATTTCACCTACTCCTGCCGTAATATTATTTTTTGCATAAATGGCTTTCATTGCAGGGCTTCCTATACCCGCATAGCCCAGACCTGAAGTATGCGTCAGTAAATCCCTGACAGTTATGTCTCTTTTAGCAGGAACTGAGGTAAAGCTGGAATCTTTTTCTGAAAAAGAACTTAAAACCGTTTGCTTTTTAAACGTTGGTATAAACTTATGAACAGGGTCGGAAAGTAGTAATTTCCCAGATTCCATCAGCATTAAGATACCTACTGATGTTAAGGCTTTGGTTTGAGAGGCAATTCGGAAAATACCATCTTTTGCCATTTTTTTACCTGAATCCAGGTCATCTAGACCATAACCCTGATGAATTAACAGTTTACCATCTTTGGAAACAAGGGCTACAGCACCGACGATTTTATGTTCCTTAACAAATGCCTCAATGACCTGATTCACCCTGTTCAAACGCTCCATATCAACCTCCGGATGAGGCAAAACGGTGCTTGACAAGACTTGCTGGCCTAAAGCAAAAAAGGAAAACAGGGTCAAAAAAAGAATAGGAAGCAGGTAATTTTTCATAATAAAATCATAAGGTTGAAACAATCAGTGGTTGGTTTAAAATCAGGTTTTTCTTTTTTTCTGGTTACGGATTGCAATGGGTCCGTACCATAACCAGAAACCAGTCACTGTAAAGACAAAAAGCGCTAACCCGGTCACAGAGGTGTAAACCAGTTTAAAAGGTTCTCCCTCTGTTTCAAAGTAAAAATCCAGAAAAGAACCGTCATGTATATCCTCGATAAAATCGGAACGTCTGGTATGAATTTGTAATAATTTACCAGTGGCACCATCCAGTTGTATTTCCTGATAATGATTTACAAATACAAATTTGACAATCCCTTTATCTGGTCTTATATCAATCCTGTCCAGCTCCTTATCAAAAGAAGGACCTAAAGAATCTTTTAAGAAAAGGAGGGCATTATTTTGCAGGGAGTCCAGCGATATCCATTCATTCAAATCAGAGGAAGTCCCTTTGGCCGATGCTGGTAAAATAATTCCACCGCTATTTTTTTTCCAGCCGAGTAATAAACCTGAAATAGCAACGACGAAAAAAAAGATGAATAAAAAGGCACCAGTGGTTCGATGAATTTTTCTAAAAACCCTTAATAATTTTACTTGCATACCTGTGGAAAAGATAACGGTGATTTAACCAAAGATAATCATTCCTTCTAATTTGATAAGCAATTAAATAGTTTTATTTGACGGCGTATCATTAATTGAATGTATCTTTGTGCCTTTTGAAGGTAAAACCAAATCATGGTATTTGAAGACTTAGGCGTCATGCCTGCCATTCTCGAGGCATTAAAAGGAGAAGGATATCTGAATCCTACCCCAATTCAGGAAAAAGCAATTCCTATATTAATAAAAGGTAAAGATTTACAGGGTTGTGCTCAAACGGGCACAGGTAAAACAGCAGCTTTTGCCATTCCTATCCTGCAAAGACTGACCCAACACCCCCTTTCAAAGAATGGATCCAAACCTATTCGTACCTTAATCCTGACACCCACAAGAGAACTTGCTATCCAGATTGGGGAAAGTTTTTCGAATTACGGAAAAAATGTGCAAATCAGTCATACGGTTATTTTTGGTGGTGTTTCTCAGGGGGCTCAGGTTGAGGCTATACGACGCGGCGTAGATATAGTCATCGCTACTCCCGGCAGATTAATTGATTTACATAATCAGGGACTAATCAGGCTAAACCATATTGAAATATTCGTTTTAGATGAAGCAGACAGAATGCTTGATATGGGCTTTGTTAATGATGTCCGTAAAATCATAAAGTTAATTCCAAGACAAAGACAGTCCATCTTTTTTTCGGCGACTATGCCAGATTCGATTACAGCATTAGCCTCTTCCATCCTTACCAATCCGCAATATGTGGAAGTAACGCCCGTTTCCTCAACGGCAGAAACAATCGAGCAAGCGCTTTATTTTGTGGATATGGTGAATAAGCGGGATTTACTGCTTCATATTTTAAAAGACAAGGTCTTAAAGACTATTTTAGTATTTACCAGAACCAAACATGGTGCAGACAAGGTAGTAAAATTATTGGAACGCGAAAATATTAAAGCCGCTGCCATTCATGGGAATAAATCTCAAAATGCCCGTCAGAAAGCACTGAATGATTTCAAAGACAAAAAATTAAGGGTATTAGTGGCTACAGATATTGCCGCCAGGGGTATTGATATTGATGAGCTGGAACTCGTCATTAACTATGAAATTCCTAATATACCCGAAACCTATGTACATAGAATTGGCAGAACCGGACGAGCCGGTCAGGTAGGAAAGGCCATTTCCTTTTGTGACAGTGAGGAGAGAATCTACATGAGGGATATACTTAAACTGACCAAAATAAACATTCCGGTGGTCAGTGAGCACCCATTTTTACCGGCAGACGGAAATACCGATTTAAGTACTGCTGTAAAACCAAAGACCAAGGCGCCACTTCCCAGGGAAAACAGACCCAGAAACCATGCTTATGGATCTACTTCAAAAGGAGGAAACAAGCAAAGAAAAAAAGTGAACAGCTATTAATTGTAAATAAACACTTAGTAAAATAAAAAAACAGCCTCCGGTTAATACTGAAGGCTGTTTTAATTATTAATCCAAGGTAAGTTTCTGATAAGGAGCGCGGTACTCCCGCTGAACATATTGATTGGCGGGTTCAAAGTTGGTAACTTTCATACCAGCTGCATCCCAGAGTAATTTGATATATCTGCCTGGATAATCAAAGCGACCTGGTCGTGTAGTGGAAGGAGCCCTGTAATCATAACTTCTAATAGCCAGATTTCCAATTAAGACCATTTCAGTAAGGAAACCGGCAATTTCAAACGGAGAACTCAATTCTTTATTACCATAACCAGCCATACATCCGTCAACCCATTGCTGATAATGCCCTTCCGGTACTCTGGCATACTTTTGAGGAACCGTAACATCTTTTGTTTTGGAAACGGGAATCAGGCGGGGATTAATTCCATAGGTATTAGCCATCATTTTTCCTTTATCACCGGTAAAAATGATACCATTTCCACCATCCCCCATCATTTCAGAAATTTCCAGTTCTTCAGGACGCTGGGGAATGATACCACCGTCCATCCAATGCAATTTCAAATCTGGTTTCTCAGGTCTTGGAAATTTAAAATGAATCGTAGATGATGCAGGACAACTTTCAGGATAGTGAGCCATCGTAAAGTTGTCTGAATAAATGGTAGTCTGGCTGCATTCTACCTCAGAAGGATATCCAATCTTCAGCACAGAAAAGGCAGATTCAACAATATGGCAGGCCATGTCACCCAAAGCACCGGTTCCATAATCCCACCATCCTCTCCAGTTGAAAGGAACTAATTTTTGAACATACTCCCTGTAAGGGGCGGAACCTAACCAAAGATCCCAATCCAGTTCTGAAGGAACAGGTGCTGAAGTCGCTGGCCAGGAGATACCCTGAGGCCAGACAGGTCGGTTTGTCCAGCAATGAACCTCATTCACCTCTCCGATAATTCCTGCCTCATACCATTCTTTGAGCTGGCGAACACCATCACCTGAAGCACCCTGGTTACCCATCTGGGTGACCACTTTATATTTTTTTGCGGCTTCCGTAAGCATTCTCGCCTCGTAAATATCATGTGTCAGCGGTTTCTGCACGTAAACATGTTTGCCCATTTTCATTGCCATCAAAGCCTGAATGGCATGCATGTGGTCGGGAGTGGAAACAGAAACAGCATCAATCCTGCTGTTTTCCTTTTCCAGCATTACCCTGAAATCTTTATACTTTGGCACATTAGGGTGAAGGGCATACGTTTTGGCGGCTTCACGATCATCGACGTCACAAAGAGCAACCATATTTACTTTACCACCCTTAACAAATTCAGCAATGTCACTGGCACCTTTGCCTCCGGCACCGATAGCGGCAACATTTAATTTATCACTTGGCGCAATATAGCCTTTACCACCCAACACATAGCGAGGTACAATCATAATACCAGCAGCTGCAATCGTTCCTGTTTTTATAAAATCTCTCCGCTTCAGGGTTTTATCCTCATTAAAATTTTTAGTTGACATAAGTTAGGTTAATAGGGTTTTCAGGATTAATTTTCCTTTGCTCCGGTAAGGACTACAGCGCCGCCACCAACGGAAATTTTAATATTGGAAACGTTACCTCCGGTTCTGGAAAAGCTGATTTCTGCATCATATCCCTGAATATTTGCAGTAAATACATCTGCTTTTCCTGATGCCTTTAAAGGTGCTGTGTCACCTGTATCAGCTGCAAGGGCTAAAGCGCCATCTTTAACTACAACATTCACCTTTTGTACATACTCATTCGATTCCATTTTAAAAGAACCCGCATAAACTTCCAGAGCGGCTGCAGATGGAGCAGCTGCCGGTGTGGCAGCAACAGCTGTCGCAGGAGGTGGAGTTACAGCTTCTGTTTTTGAAACAGCTGCTTTTTTAGTACAAGCCAGAGCGGTCAATAAAACCAGGACATAGACAAACTTTTGCATCATTTTATTTTTTTGATTAAAAATTATGCTAATTTACTTAAATAAAATAAATATTGACATTAATTTCCGGAAAATGCAACATGGGCTTTAAATTACGCTCTCATCCAACTGGTACCCGGTTTAATGATCCTATATTTTCCAGAAAACACCCCTTTTCGTGGCATAGGAAACGAACCCAATTACTATCAACGTAACAAAAACAGCTCTTAACAATATTAAAAAAGTAAAGGGTTGTATGATTTCACTTAATCCAGTTAAGTTAAAAAGGGGCATTATCAAAAATCCAGCCATAAAATATGCCATTAAAGCGTTCTGCCCCAATCGTTGTATGGGTTTGAAAAAAACATACAGCTTACTTAATTCCATATTAAGAAATGAATATACCCAAACAAAGGCAATGCCTCCGGTGATGAAAAAATAACTGAGTGTTGAAGGGTCTTTTTTTACCCCACCTTGAAATGGCTCCATAAATAAACCACAAAACAAGAGGAATATACCCGTATAAAATATTTGATTTTTACCCTGGAAAACTACTTTTTTAATTTTTTGTCTGTAAAAGAAAAAAGAAAGACATAATAATCCTGTCATTAGCGTCAGTGGAAGTTGCCGAACTAAAAGACCCGATAAAACACCTGTTGTGAGGACCAGGGATAGAATGAAATGATCTGGATGAAAGACGGGTTTATCAAAAATAAATGCTTTTTTTAATAGCCAGTCTCCGGCCAGGGTGCCCAATAAGAATAAAATCAGATATTTCAACAAATAAGGGCTTATCAAATGCCCCGGGTCCTGCCAGCGCCAGAAATTTTGTAAATACCCTTTGTCTATATCTCCCAGATAAGCAGACAAAACCATAAAAATCAATCCTATCCTGAACAATTCACTTTTTCTGCTCACATACCAGAGTATGGTACCAACAAAAGAAACATTGGCCAGGACTCTTAAAATGGCATCGTTATGCTGAATGTTAATTCCCCCCCAGTAAATCTGCTTCATATAAACAAGTCCTGAAAGAAGAAAAATGCCCGATATTTTTAAAGAAAGGGCACGTTGAGGTAACCATCCCGGAAATCGGAAAAAAACAAGAAACAAGCCAATATAGGCAGTAATGCCTACCAGATCAGCAAGATTTCCGGCGCCGGTATTTTTTAATGGTGCAAAATTAAATGAACCTACAGCCAACACCAATAAAAGGATGAATCGTTTGAAAAGCTTTATAAACGTATGTTTTAATCCATCTTTTTCAATGGCAGCAGGAAAAACAGCCGGAACGACGGCACCCATTGAAAAAAGAAAGAAAGGAAATACCAAATCTACCCAGGTGAGTCCGGGGAGACTGGGATTAAAAAGATGCGCAGGAGGTGGTACCTGGGCATGATACATCCAGGCTGGCAATGCCCCGTTAAATGGAAGTATTCCGGAAAAGACCATGCCAACGACAGCAATTCCCCTTAAAAGATCTATTTCATTCAGTCTCTGATGCATGGTTTCCCTATTTTTCCGGCCTTGTATGTTTTTGTATAAAATCAAAAGTGGCCTGATAGGCTTTAATCCAGTGCTGGTGCATCAAAAAAGAGTGTACTTCATCAGGGAATATCAGTTGTTCTATTTGAATATTCTTACGACGTAGTTTCTCTATAAAATAAACGGTTTCATTAAAAGGCACATTTCGGTCATCGTCGCCATGTATAAACAACACAGGGGCTTTCCAGCCATCTATAAAATATTCAGGAGAAGATCTAAATGCGAGGTCAGCTGCATCTGGATATTTAACAGGGTCATACCAGGGAGCAAAGGTTGGCATTTCATCATTCCAGTTATGAACCCCATGGATATCAACGCCGGTTAGAAAAAGTTCACTTCGCTGAGCGAGTCCGTGAGCGGTGAGATATCCACCATAACTTCCACCCCAAAGAGAAATTTTGGTGGCATCCACATCATCCCTGTCCCTCAAAAAATGAGCAGAACCAATTAAATCTTTCACTTCACTGGCACCAGTGGCTCCGTAATCTGCAGCTTCCCTGAAATTTAATCCATATCCAATGCCACTTCTGTAATTCAAGATTAACACCATATATCCTTTTGCGGCAAAATACTGATTTAAAGCATAGGCATGGGAGTAGTATAAACCATGATGAAACCCCGATAACATTTGCCTCCGGCTTCCTCCATGCAAAAAAATAAGGGCCGGATATCTGGTTCCTTCCTTATAATTGGCAGGTTTTAATAACTGTCCGTAAGAAATAAATCCATCCGTTGCTTCAATAGAAACCGTTTCCGGCTCAAGCAGCGTTTCCGGGAATTTGACAGGAAACAATTCTTCTGCCAATGCCTGTTCCTTGCCATTTATCTGGATATAAGGCCAGGCTGGCCGTTGTCCGGTCGATTTAAGGTAAATCAATCCCTCATTCAGCTCCTGACATTTCCAGGCAATATTCATTCCTCCTACTTTAATTTCGGTGGTAAGTTGTTCTATATTTATTTTTCTGATATGCCTTCTGTTTATATCCCCATGATTGGATGATATAAACAACGATTTTTGATCAGTTGAAAGTCCCCAGTTCTCCACTTCCCCATCCCCAGGGGTAAGATCTTTTACCTGCCCTGTGGCTTCATTTCTTGCGTAAATATGCAGCCAGCCTGATTTTTCCCAGGGGAATAACAAATATCCGGATTTTGTCCATAGCAATTTATTTTCAGCAACCGGGAGATCATCATTAAAAACAGAACCTGACCCAACATCTGCCCGCCAGATTTCCCTGCTGGTATGATTTGACAAATCGATAACTCTGATTTGCCAGGGATAGGCTTCGCGTTTTGGTGAAAATGGAAGATTAAATCTGATTGGGGCAATTCTGATAAAAGCAAGTTTATTCTCAACAGGATGCCATACAGGATCCGTATCTCTGTCTGCAGACGGATCGGGAAAAAATACCTTTTTTTCTTCTATATGATAAATCCCGATATAGGCATGCATCCCTTTTTGTAATCTGAAGGCCAGCCGTTTTCCATCAGGTGCATATCGCAACTGTGATACACTCCCCATCACCTTAAAATAGGGATTTACCGCATAACCTGATGCTTGCCAGGCAGCATGATGAACCTGATTATTTTGAAGAAATACGATAGATGAGCCATCCGGAGACCAGGCAGGCTCATAACCTTTAGCTACACTGATTTCCATTTTATCTTTCAGATGTATGACATAAATATGTCTTTCCGTTGACTCCTGGCGTTGTGCCGGATTTGCTGCCAATCCATTTTTATTGGCGGGGTTACCTCTTACAAAAAGCAATTTCTTACCATCCGGAGAAAAGGAAAGATTACTTATTTCCATGCCATCATCCCCTTTGAAATGGGTTATTCTGGTGGATTTATAGGAAGGGCTTTCTGCAAGATATATGTTTCTGCTGCCGGCTTCATTAAACACCCATGCTGTTTTATCCCCCTGTTTATTAACCGTTAATTCAGTGGGAAATGGGACAGATAAATAATCAGGAAGAACCTGTGCTGACAGATAAATCGGAAATAAAAGGAACAGATAACGTATCATAGATTGCCGGTTTTAACATTTGTTCAATAAGCCAAGGCCAGAGATTTTATCCCCGCCAGAAAAACAGTTAATCAGTCCCAATAATCAGTAGGACATGACCCGAAGATAGAAAATAAGCGGAAGAAAACAAATAGGGACTCCCTCCACTGCGGAAGGGTAATATGGATGGGAAGGGTAAAAACAGGAAGGAATGATGCGCATTCCTTCCTGATTCTTCTTTAATAGCCTGAATTCTGGACTAAATTTTTATTGACATCCATTTCCCTTTGTGGAATAGGCATAATCAATTTGGGTGAATTCCATTCTGTTTTACCAACCGATTTTTGTAATCTTTTGGCCTCATGTAAAGTATGCCCTTCAAAAGCAAGTTCGAGAGATCTTTCTTTTAAAATATCATTTAAAGTAACCGTTGTTAATGCAGGTAAACCAGCACGAACCCGAATGGCATTCACATCGGCCAGCGGTGTAGCGCCAATTGCAGTACCTGAACGGACATTACATTCCGAGCGGGTCAGATACATTTCAGCAAGACGAACTACAGGTACATCACCAAAACGGTCGAGATGTTTTTGAGTATAGTTACTTCCTCCTGAAACGACAAAAAATTTACGGGTATCGCCGGGCTCATAAAGCGCCAGATGTGCATTGGTAATTTTGCAGTCACTACGTCCAGCTGTCCCCGGAATGGTTGAAATGGTTCGTCCGAAATAGGTATTTAAAGCATTTGTTCCATCCTGAGTTGTCACTTTAACTGCAAAAAGGTACTCTGAGGGCGTTACACCTCCGTTGCGTATGGCAGTAAACCAAAGCTTGGTAAAATCAGGATTTAACCCTTTGCCGCTACCAGAAATAACTCTGTTGGCTGCATCACGAGCTGCCGGATAATTTTTCAACATCAAATGAACCCTGGAAAGGATGGCGGCAGCGGCCCATTTGGTGGCATAATTGCCATTTGAAGCCGGGAGGAGCGATTCTGCGCGTGTTAAATCGGTAACAATCTGATTATAAACATCTTGTACGGAGCTTCGCGCTCGATTATCTGCATCACTTACTACCCGGGTAGGCTGAAGGACAAGTGGAACGCCAGGATTTGAAGCTGCATTTCCATCTCCGATTGTTTTGGCGAATAAACGAACGAGTTCAAAGTAAAGGGCAGAGCGTATGAAAAGCGCCTCGCCTTCCACAGAAGTTTTCTTAGCGGGCGTTGTTACCTTATCTAAAGCACCAAGGACATTATTACAGCGATTGATGGTATTATAAGCTGACGACCATGTTCCGGCAGCAAAACTATTATTTGCTACCATCAGGGTATTAAAAGCATCGTTAAGCCCTGCAAAAGTACCTGTAAAATTTATGTTAGGCTGATTGCCAATCAGGTCATTGAGAACCATCATCTCTCCACCCAGCGTAGAGGCACTTTGAATCCCGTCATAACAGCCCGTCAGGGTTACCAGTACATCCGCTTCCGTATTTAAAGCGAGATTTTCAGAAATGCTTTGGAATGGTATAATGTCTAAGCGCTTTTCGCAACCAGTCAGCCACACAAATACCAGGGTCACCCATACAGACCATAATTTATTATTTATTTTATTTAGTTTCATATGATATGAATTAACAGATTAGAAAGTAACATTTATACCTACCAGATAAGTTCTGGGCTGAGGAGGTGTGTAAAAATCATTCCCCTTTGCGATATTGGAGTCAAAAGAATCAGCATTTACCTCCGGATCCCAATAGGGATATTTGGTGAATGTCAACAGGTTCTGACCAGAAACATACAAGCGTAGTTTCTCCAGTTTGAGCCTTCTTAGCTGTTTGGCATTCAATGTGTAACCAAATGCTACATTTCTAAGACGCACGTATGATCCATCAACAATATATCTGCTACTGGCCTGTGAACCATTTACGCGGTATAAACGAACCTGGGGAATATCTGTTATATCACCCGGATTTCTCCAACGGCGAAGCTGATCAACGGTGTTATTATCCTCATAGAGCATGCTGGCAGAAGAATATCTGCCCATACCGTAAATATTATTCTGATTACCCTGCACCCCATTAAAGAAGACCGTCAGGTCAAAATTCTTAAAAGAGAAATTATTGGTAAAACCAAAGATAAGATCCGGATTGGGATCACCAACTACCACCCGTTGTGCTTCGCTGTAATTACTTGTGGTAGAGCGATCCAGGGTACCATCTGTATTCTTTTTGTTCTTGTAGAATAAAGCATTTCCATTGGCTGGATCAACACCTGCATATTCAACGGTATAGAATACCCCTACATTATAGCCTTCTTCAACCCGATTCATGCTACTCACCCCTCCTTCGATAATCTGACCCTGAATATCGGTTACCTTTCCTCTGTTTAATGCAAAGTTCAGACTAGTATTCCATTTAAAAGCACCGGTAAGATTTTGAGAATTAATAACGAATTCCCAACCCCGATTTTCCATTTTACCTACATTTCTGATGATACTGTTGAAACCTGTCGTTGCCGGAATATTGACATTTAATAAAAGGCCCTCCGTTTTTTTAACATAGTAGTCAATTTCACCTGAAATTCGGTTATTAAAGAGACCAAAATCAATTCCGACATCAAGCTGGGCTGTTTGTTCCCATTGCAAATCGGGATTACTTAATTGTGATGGCCGTTGTCCTGCAGCACCTGCATATCCTGCATCACCCGCAAAAAGACCTAATTGTGGGAAGTTTCCAATTTCTGCATTTCCTACAATACCATAAGAGGTTCGTAATTTAAGTAAACTAACCGCTGGAATTTTATTGAAAAATGATTCATTGGAAACAATCCAACCAGCTGAAACGGCGGGAAAAAATCCTTGTCTTGCATTTTTACCAAATCGGGAAGATGCATCAATCCTGCCACTTGCGTACAGGATATAGTTCTCTTTAAATACATAATTTGCCCTCATAAAGTAGGACAAAAAACGGAAATCTGTCTGAGAGGAACTTCCTCCAGATTTTGTTGCAGCACTGGCAATCTTCTGGTATGAATTTGACGGAAAATCTAATCCTTCTGTAAAATTATACTTTGCCTGAGATTGTTGATATTGCATGCCCAGGGTTGCATTAAAATCGTGGGATCCCTTCAGCTTACTGAAGTTGAAATAGCTGTTGGTATTGTAGTTGGTGACGAAAGTACCATAATTGGATCCAACCCCTCTAACCGCTCTGGTCTGATTTCTTACCGTTTGCGACTGAAAGTAACTTTCTTCGTTCTGGCTTAAATAATCTAACCCAAATTCAGTCTGGAAAGTAAGACCAGGAAGTAATCTGGCTTTTAAATAAGTATTTCCGAAAGTTCGGTACACATCCTGAGAGAAGCGTCCATAATTAACGGTGAGTAAAGGATTATAATAAACAGGGATATTGACATCACCCGGGGGAGTTCCGGCATCTAATCCGGTGTTTGGATCCAGGAATGGAGTCATCGGCATTAAAGCAACTGCCTGTAGCGGATTAGAAAATGCGTTATCATCCGGCAAACGACGACTAAAAGTCCTGGCTAAACTAAGGGAAACACCAAGATCAAACCATTCATTTACTTTCTGATCAAGATTCAGACGTCCGGTAGAACGCTGCAGGTTATTTCCTACAATAGTTCCAGTCTGATCTAAGTGCTGAAATGAAGTAAAAAATTTTGTATTGGCATTACCACCAACGATTTGAAGATCGGCTTGTCTGTACGGTCCCTTTTGAAAAACGGCATCCTGCCATTCATACGTCTTTGTAGGATCCGATGCCCATTTACCATAACTATAATAGCCCATTACATCGTTTTTTACATAGGAAGTCCATGAATCAGGATCACTTACTGGTGTCTTATCCAGATTATCCCTGTAGGCTGCTCCCTCCAGAATTAATTCAGCGTATTGCTCGGAATTTAACATTCCTACTCTCTTTGTTGCTTCACTGTAACCGGTTTGTAAATTAAATGAAACAGAAGTTTTTCCTGATTTACCTCGTTTTGTAGTAATCAAAACCACTCCATTGGC
>Ga0169931_10003329_pt1 | contig 25520 bp, 21 predicted proteins | sample Kivu_15m_20L_FD_129675 | JGI IMG/M metagenome (GOLD analysis project Ga0169931, IMG submission 129675) | Freshwater microbial communities from Lake Kivu, Western Province, Rwanda to study Microbial Dark Matter (Phase II) - Kivu_15m_20L... | ecosystem: Environmental > Aquatic > Freshwater > Lake...
ATGATCGGCGTGCCCATGGACCTCGGTGGGGGACGCCGCGGCGTGGACATGGGGCCGAGCGCGATTCGCATCGCGGGGCTCGAAGACGGCATTCGGCGGCTCGGGCTTTCGTACGAGGACCGCGGCAACCTCGCGGTGCCCGCGCCGGAGTCGCGCGAGCCGCGCGATCCGCGTGCGCGGTTCCTCGGCGAGATTTCGCGCGCCTGCCAGCGCCTACGCGTCAAGGTCGAGAAGGTGCTCGAGGACGGCGTGTTCCCGCTCGTCTTCGGCGGGGACCACTCGATCGCGGTCGGAACGGTCGCCGCGATCAGCTCCTACCACCACCGCCGCAACCAACGCATCGGACTGATCTGGTTCGACGCCCACGGCGACATGAACACGCCGGACACCTCGCCTTCGGGCAACATCCATGGCATGCCCTGCGCGGCGATCCTCGGACGCGGCGCTCCGGAGCTCGTCGGCCTCGGCGACATCGTGCCGATGGTCGATCCGCGCAACGCAGTGATCGTCGGTGTGCGCGACCTCGACCAGTTCGAGCGCGAGGAGATCAAGTCGACGGGTGTGAAGGTCTTCACGATGCGCGACATCGACATGTGGGGCATGAACGAGATCATGCGCCGCGCGCTCGCCATCGCGACGGACGGCACCTGCGGCTTCCATCTGTCGTTCGACATGGACGGCACGGATCCCAACGTGGCGCCGGGCGTCGGCACTCCGGTCGCCGGTGGCACCGACCTGCGCGAGTCGCACCTCGTGATGGAGCACGCGTTCGAGTCGGGCAAGCTGCTCGGACTCGAGATCACCGAGATCAACCCGATCCTCGACGAGCGCAACAAGACGGCCGAGTTCGCCGTGCAATTGGTCCTCTCCGCGATGGGGAAGCGCATCATCTAGCCATGTCCCTCGCGCGCCTCTACCGCTCGCTGCGTCGCCACGCTCCGCTGGTGTGGAACTTCGTCGACAAGGACCTGAAGGGCCGCTACGTCGGCTCGACCGCCGGGTTCTTTTGGTCGCTCGTCAATCCGCTGCTCAGCCTCGCGACCTACACCTTCGTGTTCAACTTCGTGCTGCAGAGTCGCTGGAGCGATGTGCAGCCCGCCTCGCAGGTGGTGCTGGTCATGTACCTCGGGATCGTGACCTGGGGCTGCCACGCGGAGATCCTGACGCGCTCGACGGGGACGCTCGTCGAGAACGGCAACCTGATTCGCAAGGTGGTCTTCCCGAGCGAGATCCTGCCGGCCTTCATCTCGCTCTCCGCGCTCGTCAACCTGCTGATCGGGATGGCGTTCGTGGGGCTGGGCGTGCTGTTTCTGGGCTACATCTCGCCGCTCGCGGACCCGACGCCTCCGGGGTGGGTGCCCGCTCCGGGCGAGCGCGGCTTCGAGTCGCTGCGCTTTGGGCTCTCGCTCTGCAGCGTGCCGCTGCTCTTGGCGCTGCACGTGTGCTTCTCGGCGGGGCTCGGCTACCTGATCGCGACGCTGAACCTGCTCGTGCGCGACGTCGGCCACTTCAGCTCGGCGCTGATCACGATTTGGATGTTCGGCACGCCGATCTTCTACCCCGAGTCGATGGTGCGCGAGCGCGGCTACGGCTGGGTCGTGGACTTGAATCCCATGGCGTGGCTCGTCGATGCGTACCGCGGGGCGATCCTCTTCGGGCACTGGCCGGAGCCGCTCGTGCTCGCGAAGCTCGCGCTCGTCGCGCTCGCTTGCCTGTTGCTCGGCACGCGCTTCTTCTTCAAGGCCCAGCACCGCTTCGCGGACTTCCTCTAGGCGCACCATGAGCACCCAGCACGGAGCGGGCTCCGCGGGCCGCGAGCGCTCGAGCGCGATCTACGCCGAGGATCTCTCGAAGTGCTACCGCATCTATCGCAAGCCGATCCATCGCCTGTGGGACGTGCTGCTCAACTCCCGCAGCTACGAGGAGTTCTGGGCGGTTCGCAACGTCTACCTCGAGATCCCGCACGGCAGCACCGTGGGCATCATCGGCGAGAACGGCGCGGGCAAGAGCTCGCTGCTCAAGCTGCTCACGGGCATCACGACGCCGACCACGGGCCGCGTCGAGGTGCAGGGGCGCATCGCCTCGCTGCTCGAGCTCGGCGCCGGTTTCCATCCGGAGTTTACGGGCCGCGAGAACATCCGGCTCAACTGCGCGATCCTCGGCATGACGCCCGAGGAGACCGCGGAGCGGTTCCAACGCATCGTCGACTTCAGCGAGCTCGGCGACTTCATCAACCGGCCGGTGAAGACGTACAGCTCGGGCATGTACGTGCGCCTCGGCTTCTCGGTGGCCGCGACCGTCGATCCCGACATCTTGATCATCGACGAGGCGCTCTCGGTGGGGGACGAGCATTTCCGCGGCAAGTGCACCAACCGGCTGAACGAGATTCGCGAGCAGGGCAAGACGGTGGTGTTCGTGAGCCACGACATGGGCGCGGTGAAGTCCATGTGCAAGTGGGTCGTGCTGATGGACCAAGGCCGGATCCTCGAGCAGGGAACGGCCGAGCAGGTGGCGGACACGTACCTGAAGCGCGCCAAGGCGCGCGGCAACGAACGCCTCTCGATGGTGCACCGCGGGAAGAGCGAGTACCCGCGCTGGGGCTCGGGCGAGGTCGAGGTCACGCACTTCGAGATGCTCGACGAGCACCGCTCCCCGACGCACATGGTCCAGACCGGCCGCCCGTACTCGATCCGCATGATGTGGAAGGCCCACCGCGAGTGCGCCAACCCGGTTTTCGGCGTCGGCCTCTATCGCACGGACGGGACGTACTTGAACGGCTCGAACCACCAGTGGCGCCAGCAGCCGATCGAGCTGCAGCGCGTCGTTCCGGGCGACGAGGGCGAGGTCGAGATCTTCGTCGAGCGCATGCCGCTCAACCATGGTCAGTACTACCTGACCCTGTTCCTCTACGATCACTCCAAGGCCTCGCCGACGGCGATCGATCACCGCGAGCACGTGCTCACCTTCGAGGTGCTCGATGTCGACCGTGCCCAGCACGGGCTGATTCAGGTGCCCTCGCGCTGGACGCTGGCGCGTCGCGGGCCCTCGGGAACTTCGGAGCTGGAGTCGCAGCGGTGAGCGCGGACGTACTCGCTCTGCCGTTCGATCAGTACCAGCGCTATCGGCTGGTGGCCGACCTGCTGCGCGAGCTGCGCGGCGACGGTCCGCAGCTGCGCGTGCTCGACATCGGAGGGCGCACCGCAGTGCTGCGCGAGTTCTTGCCCGATGCGCGCATCGATCTCGTCGATGTCGAGCCCAGCTCGAGCGCGGGGCTCGTGCTCGGCGATGGCAGTCGTCTGCCCTTCCAAGACGCATCGTTCGACGCCGTGTGCGCCTTCGATACGCTCGAGCACGTGCCCGTGCCGCTCCGCGAGGCGTTCGTATCGGAAGCGCGCCGCGTCTCGCGCGGCTGGGTGGTTCTCGCAGGTCCGTACGCGCATCCGCGCGTCGAGCAGGCCGAGGAATTGCTGCAGAAGTTCCTCGAGCGCAAGCTCGGCGAGCGGCATCGCTACCTCGACGAGCATCGCCATCACGGACTTCCGGTGCGTGCGGACGTCGAGGCGCAGCTCGAGCGCGGCGGCGCGCGCGTGCTCTCGATCCCGCACGGCAATCTCGATCGCTGGCTCGTGCTGCAGTGCCTGTCGATGTACATGGACTACGATCCCGCGCTGCGTCCGATTGCGCGGGATTTTCAGCGCTTCTACAACGCCGAGCTGTACACATCGGACCACGCTGAGCCCGTCTACCGGCACGTCGTCGTCGCGGCGCTCGGGACGCAGCGCCTGCCGCGCGTGGAGCGGCTGCTGTCGAAGCCGGTGGCGCCTGAAGGCGCGCTGCGCGCCACGTTCGACATGCTCGGCGAGCTCGTGCACTTCGATCGTGAGCGCAACTGGTGGCATGCGGTGCGCGGGGAGCTCGAGCGCGTGGTCGAGAGCTATCGGCTCGAGCTGGAGCGCTGGCAGAAACTGCACTCGAGCGCGCAGCAAGAGCTCGCTCAGGCGCGCGAGTACGCCGAGCATCTGCGCGGCGCGTACCAGTCGAGCGAAGACGGCCGCAAGTACCACGTTGCGCGCGGCGAGCAGCTGCAGGCCGAGCTCGAGGCGCTGAAACTCCGCCTTGCGGAGCTCGAGCGCCGGGGCTCCTGAGCGCGCGCTCAGGGCGATCGGACGAGCTCGACGACCGCCGCTTCGCCCGCGGCGATGTGCGCGCTCCAGCCCTGAGCTTCCGGCGGGTTCTGCCAGCGCAAGCGATGTCCGTCGACTGGCTCGAAGCGCAGCACCGCCTCCTTCGCGCTCGAGTCGCTGGGCAGCAACGCCAGCCGCGTGCCTTCGTCCGTCGCAACCCACGTGACGAGCCAAGGAGGCTCGCGGTTCGCGCCCGCGGGCAGCAGCGGAGACAGGCCCACGCCGTGCTGCACGAACCACCTGCGTTGTTCGTCCGTGATCGGCTGCCCGCTCCAGCGCAGCTCGATTCCCGGCGGCGGCTCCGCGAGCTCGCCGTCCTTGGCGAGCGCCTGCAGCGCACGTTCCTCGAGCGCGTGCCCGAGCCCATCCGTCCAGCCGCAGTCGCCGTCGATCACCAGCGTTCCGCCGGCCGCGCGATACGCGGCGAGGCGCTCGAGATCGGCCGGTGACAGGACCAGCAGCTCGGTCAGCACCAGCAGCGGAAAGCGCGCCGCGTCGCTCGGCGCGAGGCCTTCGATCGCAAGCGCGCCGGGCATGGCACCCGCGCAGCGCGCAAAGTCGAACCAGCGCGCTCGCGCTCGTTCGATGCGCCCGTGCTGCTCTTGCCAGCTCGCATAACGCTGCGGCCACGTCGCTCCGTCGACGAGCGCATCGCGCAGCCAGCCTGCGGCGACGCTGCGGCCCGAGTGCGCGATCGCGATGCCGGTCGGGCGCGGTCGGTGGGGTGCGAGCGCGCGCACGCGGGCGAGCGTTGAGAGCAGGTGCGCGCCCGTCGGCTGCTGACGCTCGAGATCGGCTTCGCTCCACACGAAGACGCCATCTCCGCCGTGCATCCAGTGTTCCCACACGGACCACGCAGCGCCGCTCGGACCTTGGCTCGCGAACACGGTGAGGTACACGCGCTGCTCGGGACGCCGCAGCGTGAACGCGAGGTCGCGCGCATTGCCGACGCGGTAGCACTCGAGGAAGTCGAGCTGCGGAAGCACACGTTCGACGGCCACGCCGCCAAACGCGGTCTGGCCCGACATGCCGAGCAGGCCGACGGGCTTTCCCGCCGCGCGCACGACTTGGGCGAGCTCGCCGAGGACGGTGAGCAGCTGCGCCTGATGGAACTCGCGGCGCGCGAGCCAGTCGGCGGTGGGCGCGAGCTCGCCTTCGAACAGGGCGCGCAGCGTCGCGTCGGTGTCGATGTCGCGCAGGCGCTTGGGCTCCGCGTTCGTCTGCTGCGCGTGGGCGAGGGACCATTCCAGCTCGCACGCTTCGCACGTGCAGACATCCTCGGGCACGCCGCCCGGCGTGAGGCCCACTTCGTCGCCCAACGAAATGCCGAGCCCCGCCTCTCCGCCGCGGCTTGCGAGGCTCTCTCGCAGCTTCGCGTGGAGCCGCTCGCGCGTCGCCGCCGCGGCGAGGCACGGCTCACGGCGGCACAGCGCCGGGTCGCGCGACGCGAGCCAACGCTGGCGTCGCTCCCGCCAGCCCTCGTTCTCGCGCTCGAGATGCAGGTCGTCGCGCCCCGGCGCGTTGAACACGAGGAACTCGATGTCCGCGGCGACGAGCGCTTCGACCGAATCGTTCCGGGACACGCACACGGCCCCCAGGGCGCGCTGCAGCTCGCTCGGTTCGGTCCCCGCGCGCCAAAGGATGGCGGGGAAGTTCTGTTGAGCCAGAGCAAGGCACAGCGCGAGGAACATGGTCGAAGTGCCCTCGAAGGGCGCCGGACGCTAGCCTAGTGCGCCCGCATGCCGTCGTCTGCCTTCGATCCCGTACGCCTCGCCGAGCGCGTGGCCTCGTGGCTCGTTCCCGCCGGGGACGCGAGCGACGTGGTGATCTCTTCGCGCGTGCGCCTCGCGCGCAACGTCGAGGGCTACCCGTTCGTGACCAAGCTGTCCGACGAGCGCGCCCGCGAGCTCGCGACGCGCCTGCGGCCGGATCTCGAGCGCTTCGAGGTCGCAGGGCGCATGCAGTGGGTCGACATCGCCGAGTCGTCGGACGTGCTGCGCCTGCTCTTGCGCGAGCGCCATCTCGTGAGTCGCGATCTCGCTCCGAGCGCCGAGGAGCGCGCCGCCCGCATCGGTCGCGCGGTCGCGTTCAGCGACGATGAGCGCCTCTCCGTGATGGTGAATGAGGAAGACCATCTGCGGCTGCAGTCGATGGAGGCGGGCTTCGAGCTGTCGGCTGCGTTCTCCCGCGCGCTCGCCCTCGACCGCGAAATCGAGGCGCGCACGCGCTATGCGACCAGCCCGCAGTACGGCTACCTGACCGCGTGCCCCACGAACGTCGGCACCGGGATGCGCGCCTCGGTGATGCTGCACCTGCCGGGTCTCGCGCTCGTGCCGAGTGAGCTCGAAAAAGTCTTCACGGCCGCCGCGCGCACGGGTCTCGCCGTGCGCGGGCTGTACGGCGAGGGCTCGCGAGCCTTCGGCGACTTCTATCAGATCTCCAACCAGATCACGCTCGGCCGCAGCGAGGACGCGCTGCTCGCGGAGCTGCGCGAGCTGGTTCCATCGGTGGTCGGGTTCGAGCGCGCGGTGCGCGCTGAGCTGCTGAAGTCGCGGCGCGCGGAGCTCTCCGACCGCGTGGCGCGGGCGCTTGGAATCGTGCGCTCTTCGCGCGCCATGAGCACCGAGACCGCGCTGGCGCACCTCTCGATCCTCCGGCTGGGCCAGCTGCTCGGGCTGAGCCCGGAACTCGACCTCCGCACGCTCGCGCGGCTGCGCGTCCAGATCCAGAAGGCGCACCTGCAGGTGCAGGCCGAGCGCTCCGTCGCGAAGGAATTCGTCGAGCCCACCGAGCGCGACCGGCTGCGCGCCGAGCAGCTGCGGCGCGCGCTCGGCTGAGCGCGGAAGTTCTTTCCACGGCGCCCTTGGGTGCCGCTGCGTGGGCTGCGACTGCCACCCGTCGCTCGCTCGATAGTCGCTGCATGTGGCTCGTCGCGGTCTCCCTGTGCGCCCTCGCGGGCGATCCTCCCATCCTGCGGCTCGACGTGCTGGAGGGGCGGGTGCGCGCTGCGCACGAGGGCGGCATCGATGCACTGCCGAGCGGCTCGAGCGACTGGGCGCACGGCCCGGCGGGCTATCTAGAGTGCTCCGCGCTCGCCCGCATGCGCATGCGCTGGCTGGGCAGCGCCAGTCTCGAGCTCGAGGGGCCGCACGCGTTCAGCTGGGAGCCCGCGCGCGGCGAGGGCCGCGGGATCACGTTGGCCTTCGCAGGACTCGGCGCCGCGCGGCTCGAGGTGCGCGAGGGCCCGCTGCGGTTCGAGTTGCCGAGCGGCTGGCGCGGCCTGTGTGCCAAGGGCACGCTCGTGCTGCGCGGAGGCGCGGAGGGGCGCGTCGAGGTCGAGCTTCTGGCCGGGGCGCCGCTGCTCCTCTCGCCGCCGAGCTCGACGGGCGGCGTGCGGCCTCCTTGGACCGTGTTGCCGGGCGCCCGGGTGCGCCTGCTCGGCGCCGACCCGCGCCCGAGAGTCGCCGCAGGCAAGGTGCGCTCGCCCGAGGGCGAGTCCGCCAGCCCTGGCCTGCCTGCGCCGGTCGCCGAGCGCCCGTGGAGCCGCTTTGCATGGCCTTGGTCCGGCCCGAGCGCGGAACCCGCGCGGGGCTGGGGCCCGGGCTGGTAGTTCCGGCCCGGAAGGACGCAGCGCCCCCCGCCCGCGCGGAGCGGGGCGAGAGGCGCTGCCGGGGAGGCCGACCCCTCTGGGATCAGGCGGCCTTGCTCGATCCGACGTTCGAGTGCAGGAAGAACTCGAGCGCCTCGCGCAGGTCCGTGGCGCGAATTTCGGGCTCCACGACATAGCCGCCGTCGCGGCAGCCTTGTCCGGTGGCGACGCCGACCGTGCGCAGTCCGGCGCGTCCGCCGGCCGCGATCTCGAGCGTGCTGTCGCCGACGAGGAAGCTGCGCTCGAGGGCGACGCCGTCGTTCTGGCGCGCGTGGAAGAAGATGCCGGTGTCCGGCAGGCGGAAGACCGAGGTCTTCTTGTGGGGGCCCACGCCTTCGGTGGGGTGTTCGAGGCAGGCGTAGTTGCGCAGGATGCGCACGCCCTGACCCTGGAGGTGCTCGAGCAGCGCGCGTTCGAAGCTGGCCCATTCCTCGTCGCGGACGCGGCCCGTGGCGACCATGTCCTCATTGCCGATCAGGTACAGGTTCCACCCGGCGCCCGAGAGGCGGAACAGGGCCTCGGCCACGCCCGGCGCGATGCGGCACTCGGGGAAGGGCGCGAAGCCGCCCGGCGGCAGGTCGAGCAGCGTGCCCCAGCGATCGAGGAACAGGGCGCGGCGCGCGGGTTCGGTGCCGGGGATGCGAGCGACAGGGCGGAAGTTGGGACGGGAGTTCATGGCTTGGCGGCGGTGCGCGGTGGGCTCGTAGGTTCGTGAGCAGCCAGTTCTCGGTCATTCGCCGCAGGACCTGAGCGCGGAGCGAGAAATGCGGCCGAAATCGCGGACCACTCCCGCGCCCGTGGAAGGACGTTCCGGAAGCTCTGTCGCGCTGTGGAAAGGCCGTCGCGCGCGTGGCGCCCAAGGCCGCGGCGCGCGCCGCTCCCGGGTGGGGAACGGCGCGCGCCGCGGGTGGGACTACGGGCTGTCGCGGTCTCTCTCAGACGTTGCGCAGCTCGTCCTTCAGGTACTTCATGTCGGCGGAGTACTGCTTCACGGCCGCGAGCGTGCGCTCCTCGATGCGGGTGAAGTTGGCGCCGATCTTGACGCCGCCCTCGCGCTCCTCGACCGAGGCCACCACCGCGGTTGCCTCGCAGAAGCCCGCTTGGAAGAGCGGCAGGCGGAACTTGACCTTGAGCTCGGTGCCGATCGAGAGCAGCTGGCCCATAGCGAACACCTCGAGGCCGGTGTCGCCGCCGTTCCACGCGAAGTGCAGGCCGCTCTCGTCGAGCCGCGCCATGCGACCGATGCCGCGCCAGTTCGAGCCGAACTTGTGGCCGTGAACCGGGTTGACGATCTCCTTGAAGCGCCGCGTCTGGGAGAGGAAGTGCTCGATGCGGCTGGTGTCGGTCGGGCTGAAGATGACCGAGCTCTCGTCATCGGGCAGGCCGGCCTCGGCCTCGGGCTTGGGCGCCGGCGCGGCGGCAACGCCCGTCACGGCGGCCTGCGCGGCCTCGTCGGTGTCGCACACGGGCACGATGCGGTCGATGCCGACCTTCTGGATCATGTCGCGGCAGAACTCCGAGGGGCGCGCGATCACGAGCTTGCCGCCCTTCTCCTTCAACAGCTTGGAGACCTTGATGATCGTGCCGAGCGCGGTGGAGTTGATGAACTTCACGAGGCGCAGGTTGAGCACCACGCGGTGGACACCGGCCTTCTGGAGGGCCGAGACCTCGTTCTGGAACGCGGTGCAGTAGAAGGTGTCGAACTCGCCGCGCAGGTGGAGGGTGGCGAAGTTCGTGCCGTGTTCGACGTTGATGTGCATGGCGAACTGGAAGGGGGCCGGAATCGGGGGCTGCGAGGGGCGGGGAGGGGCAGGCCTCGGCCGCGGGAAGGTCTCGGATTGTCGCCCCCGCGGCGGGGCGAGCAAGCATTATCTGCGGGCGCGGGAGTCTGGGAAGCCGCCGCGCTAGATTGAGGCCATGTTTTGGCGCAGCAAGAAGGATCGCGAAGACAAGTCCCCGAGCCCGCCGCCGGCGGCAGTCCCCACGCCCGCGGCACCCGCCGGAGCCACGAATCCCGCCATCGGGGTGTCGACGGCCCGCTTCCTGACGGGGGACAAGGACACCGACCGGCGGACGGTCGAGGTGCTGCTCGGCATGTTCGCGCGCCTCTCGGAGGCGCGGGACTTCGACGAGACCCTGGTCCAGATCGTCGACAACTCGGTCGAGCTGTGCGGCGCCGAGCGCGGCTTCCTCGTGCTGCTCGAGCCCTCGGGCGAGCTGCGCATCCGCGTCGCGCGCACGCGCGACAAGAAGCCGGTGCAAGACAAGGAGCGCTTCTCGACGTCGGTGGTGCGCAACGTGATCGAGCGCAACGAGCCCAAGCTCGCCACCGTGCAAAACGAGTCCGAGGCCCGCGACCTCGGGCAGTCGGTGTTCGACCTGCGCCTGCGCGCGGTGATGTGCGTGCCGCTCTCGCGCTCGCGCGACGACGGCGTCAGCCTGAAGGGCGCCCTGTACGTCGACTCGAAGGCCGCGACGCGCGAGTTCAGCCAGCGCGACCTCGAGCTCTTCAACGCGCACTGCCAGCAGGCCGCGATCACGCTCGACAAGCATCGCAGCCATCAGGAGTCGCTCGAGAAGGCGCGACTCGAGCACTCGCTCGAGCTCGCCAAGGCCGTGCAGTCGGGCCTGATGCCGCGCACGCCGAAGGACATCCCGGGGCTCGACATCCACGGCTTCTTCCGCGCGGCGGAGAAAACTTCGGGCGACTTCTTCGACTTCGTCAAGCTCAAGGACGGACGTCTCGCGGTCGTGGTCGGCGACGTGTCGGGGCACGGGGTCGGTCCGGCGCTCATCACGCAGAGCGCGCAGGGCGTGCTGCGCACGGGGCTGCGCATGTCGAGCGATCCTGCGGCGGCGGTGACGATGCTCAATCAGGACCTCTCGGATCGCATCGAGCCGGGCACGTTCCTCACGCTGCTCCTGCTCGCGATCTCCGCGGAGGGCCGGGTCGAGATGTGCAATGCGGGTCACCACGGCCCGCTGCTCGTGCGCGACGGCAAGGTGCTCACCTACGACGCTCACGGGCTCGCACTCGGGTTCGCGGCCGAGGTCGAATACTCCATCGACGAGCGCTTCGAGTTGCGCCCGGGCGACGTGCTGCTCGCCTTCACGGACGGTCTGATCGAGGCGCACCCGGAAGAGGACCGCGACAAGCTGCTCGGCGAGGAGCGCGTGAAGGAATTGCTCGTGGAGCAGGCCGCGCGCGGCGCGGATGCCGAGACGATCACGCGCGTGCTGGCGGAGGCCGCGGTGCAGTTCTCGGGCGGCAAACCGGAGGACGACGTCACGCTGGTGGTTGTGCGACGCACATGAGTACGAACGGCAAGCGGGGCGAGAGCCTCTGGATCGCGGGCGCGCGGAGCTACCCGCCCGGGCCGCAGTCGGGGCCGGTCAACATCCGCATCCGCGACGGCGTGATCGAGGCCGTCGGCCCGAACGTGGAGTCCGAGGGGTTGCCGCGCTTCGACGCCGGCGGGCTCACGGCCATTCCGGGGCTCGTCGACGTGCACGTGCATTTCCGCGATCCTGGGCTCGAGCACATCGAAGGCTGGGACAAGGGCTCGCTGGGCGCGCTCTACGGCGGTGTGACCAGCGTGGTCGAGGTGCAGAACAACCCGCCGCTCTCGACGTCGCGGCGCGCGCTCGAGGAGCGGCTCGCGCACGTCGGAACGCGCTCGCGCGTCGACTACGGGTGCCTCGCGAATCTCGTCGAGGCGTCGCTGCCGGAGCTCTCGGCGATGGCGCCGCTCACCCCGGCCTACAAGTGCTTCCTCGGCGGCTCGACGGGGCTCGGCGGTCTGCTCGACGACGACTTGCTCGCGCGACTCTTCGAGGGTGCGGCGCACGCCGGACGCATGGTGGTCGGGCACTGCGAGGACGAAGCGATCCTGCAGCGCGACAAGCTGCGGTTCGTCGATGGCAACCCGGAGGCGACCGTCGCGATCCATCACCTCGCGCGCTCAACGGAGGCGGAGGTCGAGTCCGTGCGCAAGGCGATCGAGCTCGTCGAGCGCTACGGCACGTGGCTGCACGTGTACCACGTGTCGTCGGCCGAGGCGGCCGCGCTGATCCGCCGCGCGCGCACGCGGGGACTGCCCGTGTGGTCGAGCACCGGTCCGCACTTCCTGCTGCTCTCCTGCGAGTGGGCCGAGAAGCTCGGCAACCTGCTCAAAGTCAACCCGTCGATCAAGACGCCTGCTGACTCGCTCGGCCTGTGCGCGGCGCTCACGGCGGGCGACGTGGACTCGATCGGCACGGACCACGCGCCGCATCCGCTCGAGTACAAGCAGCGCGCCTACGGCAAGTCGCCGTCGGGCATGCCGTCAGTCGATCTTCTGTGGCCGCTGACGTGGGAGCTCGCCGTTCGCGGTTGGCTCGATCCGCAGGTGGCGCTCGACACGGTGACGTGGCGTGCGGCGCAGAGCTTCCACTTGCCGGGCAAGGGGCGGCTCGCGCGCGGCTACGACGGCGACGTCGTGTTGTTCGATCCCGAGCAGCGCTTCACGGTGCGCGCGAGCGAGCTCCCGTCGCGCTCGAAGTGGTCGGCCTACGACGGCTGGGAGCTGCGCGGCAAGCCGCAGGTCGTCGTGCGCCGCGGGACTGTGGCTTGGCGCGACGGCGCCGTGCAGGTCGAAGCAGGCGGGCGTGCGCTCGACCTCGAACCGCCGCGGCCGCGGCGAGGCTAGGACCCTATGGACCTGCCGAGCGAGCGACTGGGCGCGGACTCCGCGCGCGTCGTGCTCGGCGGGTCGTTTCGCGAGCGCCTCGAGCGCTTTGCCGCCACCGTGCGAGCCAGCGCCGCGCGCGACGAGGGCCGGGCGGGCATCGCTCCCGGGCAGGGCGTCGAGCTCGAGGGGCACCGGCCGTACCGGGAGGGGGAGGACCTGCGCGACCTCGACTGGGAATTGCTCGCGAGGCTCGGTCGGCCGTGGGTGCGCGTGCGGCGCCAGGAGCGCGGAGAGCGGCTCGCGCTCGCCCTCGACACGAGCGCATCGATGGCCGTCGGCTCGCCTTCAAAGCTGGAGCACGCGTGCGAGCTCGCGGCGGCGCTCGCGCTCGCGACAGTGACGGGCGGCGGGAGTGCGGAGGTCTTCGCCCATGGCGCGGACGGTTCGGTCGAGCGCTCTTCGCTGCGCACGCGCCGTGATGTGCCAGCGCTGCTTGAATTTCTGCGCCGACGGCTCGCGCGCGGCGAGCGTCCGCTGCGAGAGGTGCTCTCGGCCGTTGGACGCGTCCGCGCGCGGCGCGTCATCGTGCTCGGCGACTTGATGGATGTGGAGCCGGTCGATGTGCTCGCGCTCGCGCGGCGCGGCACGCGCGTGGCGGCGGTGGCCGTGCTCGCGCGGCGGGAGCTCGCTCCGCGGGCGGCGGAGGGCGTCGAGTGGTTCGACCCCGAGAGCGGCGATGCGCTGGCCCTCGCGCTCGATGCGGCGACGCTCAAGGCGTACGGAGAGGCGCTCGAGGGGCGACTTGCCGCGTGGCGCAGCGCGTTCGCGCGCCGCGGCGCGGCGTATCGCGTGACGGCCGCGGATGCGGCCTTCGAGACGCTCGCGGGGGAACTGGTGCGGTGATCGAGTTCGACCGACCTTGGGCGCTCGCGTCGCTCCTCGTCCCACTCCTCGTGACGATCCTCGCGCTGCAGGCGCGTCGCGCGCCGCGAGCGAGCACCGGCACGCTCGAACTCTGGAAGCAGGTTCCTCCGGAGGCCGCGCGCGCGCCGGTTCGACGTTCGAGTCCGCCGTGGGCTCTGCTGCTGCTCGTGGCGGCGTTGTGTGCGGGCTCGCTCGCGCTGGCCGGCGCGCGCGCGCCAGCGCAGTCGAGCCCGCGCTGGATCGTGCTGCTCGATCGCTCGCCGTCGATGTACGCGAGCTGCGGTGGCGCGAGCGTGCTGGAGCGCGCGCTCGAGTCGCTCGACGCTCAGCTCGTCGGTGCACGCGAGTTTCGTTGCGTTGCGGGCCAGTTTGTGAGCGCCCCGGAGCCGCTGGTGCCGCAGAGCTGGCTCGCGCGGCCCGCGGGGGACTGGGACGAGCCGGAGTGGGAGCGTCTGGACACGCCCGGCAGCGTGTGGGTGACGGACTCGCCGTCGAAGAGTCCGCTCCACGCGTCTGTGCTGCGAGTTGGCTGCGGGCAAAGCGCGGGCCTAGAGCTCGCAGCGCGCAAGGGACTGTTCGTCGATGCTCGGCTCGAAGGCACTGCCTTCGGACAGCTGGCGCTTTCGTGGAGCGAAGCGCGCGGAGTGGCGCGGTTGCCTGCGCCGCAAGAGGCCCTGCTTTCGATTGTCGTCGCCGGCGATGGTCCGTCGCGAAGCGTGCGCTGCGCGGGGCGTGGCTGGTCGCTCGAAGGTGCTGCGCGCGCCTTTTCGCCGGTATTCGACGAACCCGTGGAGGTATGGCTCGCGTGCGAAGGCGAGAGCGTGGTGCGCGCTCGGCCTGGTCGCATTGAGGTCGCTTGGGACGGCGCTCCGAAGCTCGCGGGAGATGACCTCGAGTTCGCGCTCGAAATTTCGCGCCGTCTCGATCGGGCCTGCGTCGCGAGCATCGATGCGCCGGGCAGCGGACCGACGGAGTTTCGCTCCGGGGAGCCTCCGCTTCCCGAGGCACCGACGCGCAGCTACGTGCCGTGGCTGGCGACGCTCGCCGCGGCGCTGGCCTTTGGCTCGCTGGCCGCGCGGCGCTAGTCGGCGGATTCCTGCACGTTGCCGTGCCGGCGCGTGAACAGCGCGGTGGCGACGAAACCGACCGCCACGGCGAACCACAGCGTGCACAGGCGGGCGAGGATCACGGCGGCGGCCGCCTGCGCTCGGGCGGCTTCGCGCGCGACGTCGCCGGCGAGGCCGAGCGTGCGTTCGAGCACGGGCTGGTAGCGCGGGCGTAGCAGCGAGCCGAGCAGGCCTTCCGTGATCACGAGTCCGCCCGGCGCGATGATCGCCACGGCACCAGCGACCGCGCTGAACGCGAAGGCGAAGACCGCGTAGAGCCACGGCACGCTGTCGGGCACGACGGCATTGGCGATGATCCAGAACCCCGTGCATTCGCAGCCCCAGCCGACGACCGAGACGAGCGTCGGCAGCACGATTTCTCGTGGCGCGAGCAGGATGCGGGTGCTGGCGAATGCGCCTTCGACGCGCGGCGCGAGGCGCCCGATGGCCGGCAAGCGCGCGACGATGCGCACGACGAGCTGCGTGCAGCGCAAGGATCCCACGATCGCCAATGCCGCTCCGCAAGCGGCGAGCAGCGACCAGAAGACCCACGCATACTCCGGCGCCGTGCTCAGGCCGCCGAGCGCCACGAGGATCAGGTAGCCGAGCAGGTCGGTGAAGCGCTCGGCGACCACGATCGGGGCCGAGTGGTGGATCGGGACGCCCGTCACCTGCTTCACGAGCCACGACTTGAAGACCTCGCCCATCTTGCCCGGCGTGATCGAGAGCGTCATGCCGGAGAGAAAGATCAGGAACGACGTGCCAGTCGCGAGGCGGATCTGGAGCAGGCGGCAGTAGCGCTGCCACTTGAGGAAGCGCACGCAGTAGTTCGCGAAGCTCAGGCCGCAGGCGAGCGGCAGGACCCACAGCGGGAGGCGCGTGAAGGCGTCGGCGATCGCCGCGGTGTCGGACCACACGGCGATGCCCGCGTACACGAGCACGCCGAACAGCACGCCCACCAGCAGGCGGCGTCCGAGTTTCTGCGGGAGGGGCACGGAAAAACCTTCCGCGCGGCTCAGGCCTGCGCGGGTGAGTCGCTTCTTCGGCCGAAGACGAACACGATCATGAGCAGCGCGCCGATGCCTGTGACGAGCGCGGCCCGCGGGCTCCAGCCGAGGAATGCGCACGGGAAGTACCCGCAGGCGATCGCCACGGTCATGGTCGTCAGCGCGTAGCCCATCTGGGTACGCGTGTGGTCGATGTGGTCCGCGGCGCAGGCCGTCGAGCTCAGAATGGTGGTGTCGGAGATGGGGGAGCAGTGGTCGCCGAAGATCGAGCCTTCGAGCACGGCGCCGATCGAGAGCAGCATGAGCGTGTAGCCGCCGAGGTTCGGATCGCGCTCGCCGAGCGTGAACGCGAGACCGACCACGAGCGGCAGCAGGATGCTCATCGTGCCCCACGAGGTCCCGGTGGCGAAGGCAATGGCCGCCGAGAGCAGGAAGAGCAGCGTGGGCAGGAGCGGCGGTGCGAGGCGATCGCCGAGGAGCTCGGTCAGGTAGCCCGCGGTGCCGAGCTCGTCGCAGGCGGCACCGATCATCCACGCGAGGTAGAGGATCGCGACGGCAATGCCCATGTTGCGAATGGTGGTCGCGATCGCGCCCGGGATGGCGCTCGCGGAGCCCGCGAAGAAGGCCAGGACGCACGAGACGAGGAAGCCGCTGGTCGAGCCGATCAGAATCGCGCGCGAGCTCTCGCCATCGGCGAGCACGAGCGTGACCTTGCGAACGAAGTCGATGCTCGCGTCGTCCCACAGTCCGGCATGCGCGGCGTTGCCGACGCGCAGGATTTCGAACAGCGTCACGCCGATGAACACGAGCATCGGAACGATCGCGCGGTGAGCGCGCGGGATCACGCCGGGCGCGGGCTCGATGTGCGTCGCCGCGTCGCCGACCATGGGCGTCCCGCCCTCGCGGACGAGGAGCCCCGTGCTGCGCGCGCGCCGTTCCGCGGCCAGCATCGAGCCGAAGTCGCGGCCGCTGAAGACGATCAGGCCGGCGAGCACGAGCGTGAAGATGCAGTAGAAACGGAACGGGAGGCTCGCGATGAACACCGCGTAGCCTTGGTCCGACGTCAGCCCGGCGGCCGGGAGCTGGGGCGCGAAGGTCGAAACTTCGTAGGCGATCCACGTCGAGAAGATCGAGATGCCCGCCACGGGAGCGGCGGTGGAGTCCACGAGGTAGCTGAGCTTCTCGCGCGAAATGCGGAAGCGGTCCGACAGGGGCCGCATGGTCGTGCCGACGAGGATGCAGTTGGCGTAGTCGTCAAAGAACACGACGAGGCCCATCAGCCACGTCGCGACCTGCGTCGAGCGCGTGCCGCGCGCGAACTTCGCGACCGAGTCGACGAGGCCGCGAATGCCGCCGCTCTTGGTCATCACGCCGACCATCGAGAGCATCGCGATCACGAAGCCGATGATCAGCAGCTTGTCGTGGCTCGCGAGCTGCGGCCACAGGCTCTTCACGGCGAAGTCGGGCAGGCTGCTCGCGAGCGCGCCGCCGAGGCCCGCTCCGCTCTTGAGACGTGCGAGCACCATCGCGACCCACACGCCCGAGAACAGCGCGAGCACCGGGCGCCGGAACACGACGGCGAGCAAGATCGCCACCAGCGGGGGATAGAGCGACGAGCGCTCGGGCGGAGTCCAGCCGGCAAGCTCCGCGCGCACGCGCTCTCCGCCGGGCTGAGTCACTTCGACGGTCAGGGTCCCGCGGGCGGAGTCGTGGCGCACGCCGAAGCTCGCGCCGCGCGACTGGCTCTGTGTCGTGGGCCCTTCCTCGCCTTCGACGGCGAGCGACAGGTCGCGCTCCGCGGCCGCCTCGCGCAGTCCGCGGATCAGGCTGCGCCGCGCGTGGTAGTGGACCGTGAGATCTTCGGAGGGCACGTCGCTCTCGAAGCCCACGCCGAAGATGGAGAGTGTGGCGCGATCGGCCGAGCGCTCGACGATGGCGGGTCCGCCGAGGATTGCGTCGGCCAGCGTCGGCCGCTCGTCGCTCGCGCCCTCCGCGGGCGGCGGGCCTACGCGCTCGCTCAGGACCGCATGGGCGTTCTGGGCCGCGAGCCGAGCAGGGTCCGCCTGCGGGAGCAGCTGGACCGCGGCGAGCGCGAGGAAACAAGCGAGAGCGATCAGGGCGGCGCGCATGGGGGGAGGATAGGCGCGGCGGGCCACCCTTGAGAAGCGCGAGCGGTGCGCGGGGAGCGCAGTCCCCGCGCGCGCTTGGAGAGCGGGGGAGCGACGCGTATCCTCTCCGGCCCATGGCGTTTGCGCAGGCCCCGGAGAGCTCGGACTGGTTCCTCGCCACGATTCCGTGGCTGCTCGGGCTGTGCGCCATCGCCGCCGGGGCGACCGCCGCGGGTGTCTGGCTGCTGCACCAGCGGCTGCGCGACCTCGGGCGCCTCGGGGAGCGCCTGTCCGCGCTCGAACAGATCCAGTCGACGCTCGCCCGCGTGGCGCGCGAGCGAGAGGATCTCGACCTGCGCCGCCTCGAGCACGTGCTGATCGAGATCCGCGACGGACAGCGGCGGCTCGAGGACTCGCTCCTGCGCGCGTCGCAGGCGGCCTTCCACGGCGAGACGGCCCGCGGGGCTCCGGCCTCGGACGTGGCGGGTCTCTCGGAGCGCATCGTCCAGCGCCTGTGTGCCCACGGGTTCGAGCACGTGCAGGTGGTTCCGACGCTCGAGGAGCTCGCGCGGCTGTTCGAGTCGGGTGGTGCGCACGAGGTGCTCGTCGAGGCCCGGCGCGGCGGCGTTCAGTGCAAGGGCCGCGTGCTCGTGCGAGACGGCGTCGTGGTCGAGGTCGAAGTGAAGCCCGCCTATGCGATGTTTCCCTGACTAGATCGGTTCCTGCCGAAGGCGAATCATGACTGTCACCACGATCGAGAAGCTCTCCGTCCACGTCGGGCAGGTCGTCACGCTGCAGGGCTGGGTGTACGACCGCACCTCGAAGGGCAAGCTGCACTTCGTGCTCCTGCGCGACGGCACGGCCATCGTGCAGTGCGTGGTGTTCCGCGGAAACGTAGGCGAAGACTTCTTCAATCAAGTCGCGGGCGCGGGGCAGGAGTCGAGCATCACGCTCACCGGTCTCGTGAAGGCCGAGCCGCGCGCGCCGGGCGGATTCGAGATCGATGTCCAGTCGGGCCGCGTGCTGCAGGCTGTGACGGGCTATCCGATCACGCCCAAGGAGCACGGCATCGAGTACCTGATGGAGCATCGCCACCTGTGGCTGCGCTCCAAGCGCCCGTGGGCGGTGATGCGCATCCGCCACGCGGTGATCATGGGCATCCGCAACTTCTTCGACGAGCGCGGCTTCACCTGCATGGACGCGCCCATCTTCACGCCCAACGCGTGCGAGGGGACGTCGACCCTGTTCCAGGTGCCGTACTTCGAGCAGATGGCCTACCTGACGCAGTCGGGGCAGCTGTACGCCGAGGCCGCGGCCATGGCGCTCGGCAAGGTCTACACGTTCGGGCCCACCTTCCGCGCCGAGAAGTCCAAGACGCGCCGTCACCTGACGGAGTTCTGGATGATCGAGCCGGAGATGGCGTTCGCGACGCTCGACGACGTGATGTCGCTCGCGGAGGACATGCTGAGCTACGTCGTCGCTCACGTGCTGAAGACGCGGCGCGCGGAGCTCGCGGTGCTCGAACGCGACATCGGCAAGCTGGAGAAGATCGTCGCGCCGTTCCCGCGCATCACCTACGCGGAAGCCTCGCAGATCCTGCTCGACCACCCCGACATCAAGGGCACGGAGCTCGCGTTCAAGGCCGGCGAGGACTTCGGCGCGCCGCACGAGACGATCATCTCGAACCTCTACGATCGCCCGGTGATGGTCCACCGCTATCCGGCGGCCATCAAGGCGTTCTACATGAAGCGCGATCCGGCGGACGAGACCAAGTGTCTGTCGGTCGACGTGCTCGGCTCCGAGGGCGTGGGCGAGATCATCGGCGGCAGCCAGCGCGAGGAGGACCTCGACCTGCTCCTGTCGCGCATCCGCCACGATCAGCTGCCGGAAGAGGCCTTCCAGTGGTACCTCGACCTGCGGCGCTTCGGCTCCGTGCCGCACGGCGGCTTCGGGCTCGGACTCGAGCGCACGGTGGCGTGGATCTGCGGCATCGAACACGTGCGCGAGGCGATCCCGTTCCCGCGCACGATCTACCGCCTGACGCCCTGAGCGCGCGCGGCTCCTAGCTCGCGGGTTCGTCAGGATCGCGCCACGGCGCGCGCTCGCCCTCGACCTGCACTTCGAAGCGCACGCCGAGCGGCGCGAGCGCCTGCCGCAGCGGCGGGATGAGTCCGCGGACCATCGCATCCGGGGGCTCGATGCAGCGCAGGAGCAGCGTCAGGCCGGCGGCCGTGTGTCCGGGGAAGTTGCGCTCGAGCTCGCCGTCGAGCGCGAACGCGAGGTACGCGTTGACCTTGTCCTGCAGCTGCTGGAGCCGCTCGTCGGAGCCGTCCCACGCCCGATGCTCCACCATCACGAGCAGCAGCGCGCCCTGCTCGTCCTGCGCCACGAGATCGATGACTGTCGCGTTGTCGACGCCCATGCTCGGAGTATGGGGGCACGCGCCGGGGCTGGCTACAGGTCGAAGGCCTTGAGACCGCTGCCGTCGGAGATCCACGCGCGTCCGCGGGGGGCGCGCGCGCTGGGCGCTTCGAACGCGAGGTAGTTCCACTCGCCGGTGCGCGAGGCCGCGAAGCCGCTGCTGCCGTCCGCGCGACGCAGCGTGTAGTACGTCCCGGACACTTCGAGCGTGCCCTGCCCCCAAGGAGAGCCGAGCGCGGAGCCCGACTCGATCGAGCGCCGCAGGCAAGCGAGGCCCGCGTCGTGGGCGGGCGAGGGCGCTTGCGCTGTGTTGGCCGGCTGCTCGGCACTGGGCGTCAACTCGCCTTGCCAGAACAGCTCGCGCCCATCGACGAGACGAAGCGCGACGCCTTGGGCGCTCGGGCGCGGACCGCTTGTGGGAGCGGAGCCAAGCTGCAGCGGACCTTCGACGCTGCCGTCCTGCGAGTCGAGGATCCAAACGGCGCCGAGTTCGTCGACTGCGAGCAGCGAGCCCGGTCGGCGCGGCAGGAAGACCGGGGCATGGCGGATGCCGGCGGCCGTGCGCAGGCGCACGTTCCAGCGCTCGCGACCGTCCGCGCCGAGGCAGGCCACGCGGCCCTCGCGGTCGCAGACGATGTGGCTGTCGTTGACCGAGACCGGAACGGCCTCGACACGCGTGCGGGCGATCCAGTGCGCGCTCGGGCTGCGCGCGAGCTGGAGTTGGCGGTTGGCCGGCCCATCGAGGACGAGCGAGGCGGTCTCGTAGCCGGCGAGCTCGACTCGCCCTGCGACGCGCTCTCCGGGCGCGCACTCGAGCACGAAGGGCGTGGTCCGCAGGGTGCCATTCGAAAGACGCACGTGCGCGCCCGAGGGCTGCGACTCGATGCGGCAGGGAAGCAGGTGCTCCGCCGGACGCGGGCACGCGGGCGAGAGGCGTGCGATCGCCTCGGCATGGCGTCCCTGCTCGGCGAGCGCGCGCGCGTCGCGCACGGCTTCGTGGTGAGCGCGAACTGCGTCGATTTCGCGGCGGAAGAGCGGGGCGAGCTCGGCCCCGCCAGGCGCACTCTCGAACTTGCGGAAGCACTCCACGGCGCGCGGCAAGTCGCCAGCAGCGGCGTGTGCGCGTCCAGCCGCGAACAGCGCGTCGAGCTCGGCGAGCGCCTGCGCCTGCGTTTCCTTTTCGCGCCGCGCCGCACGCTCGCGATTGCGCGTGTCGAGCGTGAGTTGGAGCGAGCGCAGCGTGCGCTCGAACTCGTCGAGTTCCTCACCGATGGTGGTGCTCTCGACGACCGCGCGGAGGTCGGCGATCAGGCGCGACAGGCGCTGTTCGGCGTGCGCTGCCTCGACGGCATCGCCGTTCTCGGCCGAGGCGATCAGCAGGTCTTGCAGACGCGCAACGAGGCTCTCGAGCAACGCCGAGAGGCGCGGCGGCGGCTCACCGTCGAGCTCCGGGCCCGCAGGAATCGGCGGCATTTCGAGCGCGTTGCGCAGGCCGAGCACCGGGTCTCCGCCCGTGCACTCGAGGTGACACTCTTGAAAGCGCAGGATCCACGCCTGCCGTGCGGCCACCTGCCGATGGCGGATGCGGGAGTGCAGCTGCTCGCGCAGGTTCTCGACGCGCGCATCGGTCGTGTCGCCGAACAGGCCGTCGATCTCGGCGAGCGCCGCCTCGGGGCGATCGAGCTGCTCGCGCACGAGCTCGAGGCGCCGCTCGAAGTCCTCGCTGCTGCGGACGTGCACGACCCCGGCGATCGAGAGCACCAGCGCGCTGCCGAGAGCGGCGAGCGTGTTGCGCCGCGCACGGCGCCCTTGCGCGGTGCGACCGAAGCTGGAGGAATACAGTGCGCGCGCCTCGCGCTGGCTCGGCAGCGCATGCAGGACGGGCTTGAGCGCCGCGACGGCGCGGTCGTGCTGGCCCGCATCCGCGAGCGTGCGGCAGGCGTCGATGACCCAGCCTGCGCCCTCGTCGAGCTTGCCGACGGACATCAAGCGCTGCCCGATCTCGAGGCGCGCGGCGACGCTGGCGTTCTCGCGCAGCACGGCCGCTCTCAGCACGGCGGCCGAGCGCTCGGTTTGCCCGCGGTCTTGGAAGCGTCGAGCGATGCGCAGTAGATCCGCAATCGGCGGGCGCTGCGACTCATCCGGGCTTCGCTGGGCGCGGCGCAGCGCCGCGAACTCGGTCAGGAAGTCGTGCCGATGCGCGCGCCGCAGCTCGAGCCAGCGCTGCACGGAGCGAGCGATGTCGCGTTCGGCGGAATCGAGGCGCGCAAGGAGCGAGCGACCGTGGCGCGGCTCCATGGCGCCGAGGGCGGGAGCGAGCGAGCCGCGCTCCCACAGATCGAGCAAGAGCTGCGCGTCGCCGTGCGATGCGGGACCGGGAGGCGCGAGCTGGCACCAGCCCGCGAGTCGTGCAGCGGCGCGCGCAACCTGACCCGACTGCAGCTCGTGGTGGGCGAGGGCGAGCACCTCGCGCGCGTCGGCGAAGCGCATCGCACCGAGCGCGTGGAGCGCGCACAGGGACGTGCGCGCCTGACGCAGCGGCCAGCCGAGCCGGTCGGCGATCTCTGCGACGCTCGAGGAACCATCGCACTCGTTCCAAATCCGCTCGAGCGTGCGCTGGGGCGGCTCGTCGCCGCGACGGCGCGGAACGAAGTGGGGGTCGATCCGGCTGGCCTCGGGCTGCGAGGCGAGCTCGTCGCTGATGCGCGCGTGCTCGAGCAGGATGTACTCGACGCTGACGGCGGGCCCGAGGACGACCTCATCGAGATCGAGGCTGTCCTGACCCGAGCTGCCGGTCGCGGATTCCGCGCGCGGCTCGAGCTCCGGGATTGCGCCCGCATCGAAGCGGAAGTGGACTCCGCTCGCGTCGAGCATGCGGAACATGGCTTCGAGGCGGCTCGCCTGCGCGATCTCGCGCATGCGCAGGCTGTCGATGCGCAGGTCGTTGCGCGCGGCCCAAGCCCGCTGCGTGCGCGTGCGCCAGCCCTCCGCGCGCTCGTGTTCCTCGGGCAGCAGGAACAGCTGACCGTCGCGCACGCCGACGCGCACGATGCGGCCTGCCGCGAGCAGCGTCAACACGCCGGCGCGACCGCCGCGGGCGAGGCCCTGCAGCAGCTCACCGAGGCCGAGTCCGGCGACATCTCCCTGGAAACTCATGGGATTCCAGCGGTTGTATCGTGCGATTTCCGGCGCGGACTTCAGCCGGTGCCGAATTCCAGACGCCGCCTGAGCGCCGCGAGATCCGCCGGCGTGTCGAGGTCGTCCAGAATCGCTGGGTCGTTCGTCTCGAGGGCGAGCAGCGGCTGCGCGAGCGCGCGCAGGGTGCGAAGTTCTTTCCCGGGTTCGAGGCGTGCGAGGAGCTCTCGACCGACCACGATGGGATGCCCGAAGCCGCCCTGCGCGCCGAGGCGTGGAGCGAGCCAGCCACGTGCAGGGCTGCCCGACTCTCGCCACGCGCTCGCGAGCGCTTCGACCGTGGCCGCCGCGACCAGCGGCACATCCACGGGCGCGATGAGCACGTCGGCCTCGGGCAGGGCGATGCGCGCGGCGAGCACGCTCGTGGTGCGGCCTTCCATCCAGCGGGGATGGAACAGGCAGCGGGCGCGCGTGCCGAGTCGCGCGCGAATCTCCGCGTCGTGGGCGCCGGTCACGACGAGCGGCTCGGGATCGACCCGCTCGAGAGCGGAAAGGAGCTGTTCCAGAGCCGTGCGAGCGCCGAGCTGAGCGAGGGCCTTGGGCTCGCCGAGGCGTCGGCTCTCGCCCGCGGCGAGCACCACGGCGCGCAGCGTCATGAGCCCAGCCAGCGGTCGTACAGCGCGCGGGCTCGCAGCGGATCGTCCGTGCCCTCGAACAGCGCGCGTCCGTCGGGGAACACCGAGCAGGTGATGCCTTCGCTGCGGAAGCGCAGCAAGCCTTCGAGCAGCGCGACATGCTCCGCGTGTCCGGCGAGCCGCAGCCGCAGGCTGGGGAGGTCGAGGCGCGTGCGCGCCGAGCGCTGGGGGCGGACCTGCACCGTGTTGCGGCCGCACAGGGAGAGCGCGTCTCCGCTGGTGTCGGCGTCGAGGAATGCGAACTCGCGCTTGCCGCAGCAGGGGCAGTCGGCGTCCCGCGGGACTTCGATGGTGTGGGTCTCCAGCGTCCACACATCGAGCTCGACCAGGCGGGCGGCGGCGTCCGAGCGCGCCGCGGGCTCCTCGGTGAGCAGCCGCAGGGCTGCACCGGCCTGCAGCGCCGCGATGGCCGCGACCGCGGGCTGCAGCACGCCCGCGCTGTCGCAGGTGGGCAGCGCTCCCGGCGGCGGTGGCTCCGGGAACAGGCAGCGCAGGCACGCCCCGGCGGGCGGCACGACGGGCAGCACGAGTCCCGAACTGCCGACGACGCCGCCGTAGACCCACGGGACGCCGCGCTCCACGGCGAAGTCGTTCAGCAGGTAGCGCGTGGCGAGGTTGTCGGTTCCGTCGAGGATGAGGTGGGCGTCGCCGCCGAGCTCGCGCAGCAGCTCTCCGTCGAGGTGCCGCAAGTGGGGCTCGACGCGCGCGGGCCCGCCGACGCGCGCGAGCGCCCGCGCCGCGGCGAGCGCCTTGGGCTGGCCGATGTCCGCAGGCTCGAACAGCACCTGTCGAGGCAAGTTGCTCTCCTCGACCACGTCGCGGTCGACGATGCGCACGCAGCCGACGCCGCTGCGCACCAGCGACTGCGCCAGCGCGCCGCCGAGCGCCCCGCAGCCGACGACGAGCACGCGCGCCCGCTCCAGCCGCTCCTGCCCGCGGGCTCCCAGCGGCGCAAAACGCACCTGCCGATCGAAGCGTCCGGCGCTCACGAACCCCAGACGCTCCAAGCGAGGAACGCCAGTCCGCCGAGCGCGAGCAAGCCGATCGCACCGATCAGGAACGGCAGGAGCGCCTTGAGGTCGCTCTCGGGCGGCTCGTTGATCTCGACCCAGTTGAAGTAGCGCACGACATGCTCGTCGAGGTCGCCCTTGCAGTGCGGGCAAGTGCGCGTGCGCGGCGAGAAGGGGATGACGCCGTCGCAGTGCATGCAATAGAAGTTGCGCTCGGCCCCGCCTTCGGCGACGCCGGGCTTGCGCGAGCGCTCCAAGTAATAGTCGAGCGCCTCGCGGTTGCGCTCCTTGCGCGTGCGCGACCAGTGCTGGTCGCTCATGTTGCCGTAGCTCGGCGGTCGCGGGTCGGAGGTCATGGCGGGCTGTCTGCGACGCTAGAAGCCGAGCTGCAGGCCGAGGTAGGGGCCGGAGAACGTGGAGTCGAGGTCGACGTTGTCGGTGTCATCCTCGTAGGCCACCGCGATCGACGTCATGCGCCAGCCCGCCACCAGCGCGCCATGGAACGAGCCGTGCTCGCCGAAGAGCGCGTACTTGGCGTTCAGGTCGAGGTCGAGGAAGGTGGCCTCGTCGCCGTCGAGGTCGAGCTTGACGCCGGCCGCGACGGCCTCGAG
>Ga0169931_10003330_pt1 | contig 25519 bp, 20 predicted proteins | sample Kivu_15m_20L_FD_129675 | JGI IMG/M metagenome (GOLD analysis project Ga0169931, IMG submission 129675) | Freshwater microbial communities from Lake Kivu, Western Province, Rwanda to study Microbial Dark Matter (Phase II) - Kivu_15m_20L... | ecosystem: Environmental > Aquatic > Freshwater > Lake...
AGATTATCTGTAAGGAGTTTTTTGAGTGATAACAAGAGAAGAATTCTGCTACATTTATAGAAGAATCGCTAATATTTATATACAGTCATTAATGTTGTAAATGTCATTACATATTATCCATAGCCTAAGCTATATTTAATATTGTGTACTTACTCCAAATAAGTAATTTAATGAGTCAGTCGACCCAATCAAAAAAAACTGAAAAAATAAGAGTATTCATTAAAATGCCCTAAAATCAATGGAACAAATCGTTTGAAATGAGCATTTATTTGAATAAAATCAAAACTGTAGGAGACTTACGCAAAAAACTTGCCAATCGACTTTGCGAGGGGGAGTCTACTATAATTCTTAGCTTCAAAGGTATTTTATGTTTTATTAAGACGAATTGCTTTTAGAAAATGAAAAACCATTTGAGAGTCTAAAAGTTCGATAAGGCAATACAATATTTGTGTGTGTAAAAAGCTTTAAAATCAATGAGTTTCCTAAGCGTTTCGAGATGGGAGGTCTTGAATTTTTAGGAGAGCCTGCCTTAGAGAAGCTACGATTGCATGAATAAGAAAAATGGAGAAACGAATTGCTATAGCAGTAAAGACTTAGTGAATAAAAGCCTTAGGGTATATACAGTTAGATGAAGTACGAAATTGAACACTTGATGGAAATGGGTTTTGATCGTGAGATTGCAGCATAAACGCTTAAATAAGTGGGAGGAAATGTGATGTTGGCTATTGAAAAGTTAGCTGACTATTGATTAAATATCTTTGATTGAAACAATTAAACAGATGAATTATAATAATATATCAACAATGAGCAATCTGCAAGCCCAGCTCGCCCATCTCAAGAATCAGCAGCGATCAAGAAGTGCCAACCCTCACCACTCACAGCCCTCTCTTTTGTTGCCTCCTAAATCAGTCGCTAGCGTGTCTTCAGATCTAGTCTATACGGCAGCCATAATCGCCTACGACGCCCTTCTCTCTCAGCAACCCTCTCTTAGGAATCAGGGCTAAGTTGTCATGAGTGAAAACAACAGAAATATCAACAGAAACTAGCTTAACAAAGCTTAGAATAGGTAATGGTCGCAGGTGTTAATAAAGTTTATGATCAACTTAAATCCATTTTTCGCTGGTGAGGGTTGCCAAAGAGTGATGGAGTACCTTTTGCGAAACTATAAAGTTAATGTTTTCGAAGGATAAGCCATGGCTATTGTATTTTTGCAACACTGGAACTCTCCTTTATACGCAGATCTATGTCGCAATATTCCTCAAAAAATAGTCGGACTTAAGCTGGCTTTTCTAGCACCAATTCTCAAGGGAGAGTCTCTAAATTTTACCTATCTGCTCAAACACTTTTCTTACAATAACCAACTCATTTCCACTGTCACTATATACATTCTTGAATATCTAAAAACTGAGTCTACACCTAACCTTGACATCGAAGTGCCTCTAGGAGAAGAGCAGTCCATGATACCTTAAGCAGGTGCTTTAGCCCGCCTTGATCCTCGCAAATTTTTATTACAGGTACATTTTCCTAACCTAGATTTTCAACGAATTCGCGAATAGAAGCATGAAAGATTGCTACAAATACATTTTATAGTTCTGCAATAAAGCTGTTACGCCTAAAGCAACATCCTAAACCATTTCTATGGTCATGTATTTAGCCAGCAGACTTATGATCGATCAGGCTCTTTCTGACGATCTTTTAGCTGCAATTCTGCTCAAGTTAATAGGACAAACCCACTCAAGTGTCAAGTAAAATAGCGGCAATAGATTGGTGTACGACTTTGTGATGCTGGTCTGGCAGCGAAGACCTAATTCAATAAATTCTTAACAACTCAAAATTTTATAGCTTTCTTAGCCTTTTATATCCTATCTCAGCAGATTCAGTCATTCACTATCATCCATACTCATAAGACTTTTGTAACTGCACTTACAGGGAGCAATTTGTTCTAAAATAATACAGGCGATAGGCTGTCGAATTAAAAATTGTCAATTCTATCGACAACATTCTGAAGTTTATCATCAAAAACTATTCGCAATACTCGAAAAAGGATTAATGTCCATATAAGGTCAAGCAAAGTTCATAATTGATTTTTTCAGATAAAATTTCCAAAAATAAACAGCTGTCTACTACGACAAAAAATCCTTGCCAAACAAACAGTTATAGTAAAAAATTTTATCAATTTTTAGTACAAAATGCTACAAAATACTTCCTAATTCAACTTTAAGCTTCAATTTAAACATGATTGCAATTAAATAGCCAGCTAAAGTCGTCAAGCAAGTATTGAAGCAGTCTTTTGATTAAAAGAAACAAGTTTCTGATTAAGAATCTGAGGAAGAAAATTTAATACCGAAAAAATCTAATCAATCACTTCTTTCTCGTTTAAAAAAATACGGATTAACTGTTAAAGTTTTAGAATATGAAGATTCATAGACAAAAAAAGCTTTGTTGCAGTTTTTGGAGGAATACTATGATAAAAAATCTACTGAAAAAATCTCTGTTGAACAAAAAAATCGAATCTACTAGCAGTATTTAGATCACTATAACTATGATAGCCTTACATATGACATTAATCAAGGAGACTTCTCAACTGGTGTCAAGTACCTTTCTGCGCATTTCAACATTTAGTGCGCTAAAATATGTCTCCAACAGATGAGTCTTAAAATTTAATTGAATTAAAGTGTTTTATTTCGGTAGTTGATTCGATTAAGTCTGCGGCAGCTACGTTAATAGGCAGATCGAAACTACAAACTCACGATTACTTACCTCAACAAACTTTTCAAAGATCTTGCTCAAAGAAACTCCTAGAATTAAGCAGATACTGCTCGTATTTCATAAATAATGGTAAGGATAAGTCAGGGCATGTTCTCTGGTGATCTAAGAAAAGGCAAATACCATAAGATTTTACATAATCACGGAGCTATTCTAGCAAACATGATTCTTTCGCTTAAAATCAAAAGTAGTGTAAGCAAAACAGAACAACCTATCATTTCTTAGCATTTTTCAAGTGTAGTTGGCATTTTTGGAAAAGAAAATCTGTATTTGCTTAACACAGCCATAGTCGAAGTGCTTACACGCAAACAGCTGGACCACTCATACCTTCGCTACTACATTTCCCATGTTTTGATACCAAATGTTGCTGCAGGCACTTTCGATCACTATGATTTGACTTTTTCTGTTATCAAAACACTAGTCCTATGCAGTCAGCTCAGTTCTCTCATCGGAATCGATCCTAAACTGATCGAGAATTCATTCAAACATGGTATTGCCAAACACGCCGTCACTGATTTTTTCGGATTCGTCAAAGAAAAATTCAAAAAAGTACTTACCAGAAAATTGCTTCTTTTCTTGAGATCTTTCTATCAGAGCAGTCTTCTTGTCTAGGGATTCAAAAGAACTCTAACAGAACTGGGAGCTGAACCGCTAAACTCGCTTCTAAGCCTATTTACTGAGCTTTATCGGTTGCTTTCCTTGCTCTAAACTGAGGACCAAAAAGTTGAAGAGTCGAGAACATTCATAATCGGAAAAATTACCAATCTATTTCCCTTGGACTTAAGATTAATTGTGTTTGAACCTTTGTTGCCAAATCAGCATCTCTATTCGTACCTTGCTCAGCAGCTACAAGATCATGCTCCGGAAAAATCATCGTTCCCAGTTTTGGCTAGACTTATGAATATAGCTCCTGAGCAAGTATCAAAGTAATGGGTAGATTTCACTAGATAAAGCCTGAAAAGAGGATTTAAACAGGAAGAGAAACTAGTAGATGAGGTCATAAAAACTTATTGCTAGGGTGAGAATAGCTCCAACTACGCTCGCTTGATGTGCGAGTGGGCTTAATACAACCCTGAGCTTCTTCATGGCCATCTTGATGCTGTCATGCAGATTCTTGCCCATCACTGCAGTGCTCCTGACAACTTCAGTCTGGCACTCATTTCGAGAATGATCAAATATTTGGGCTAAATCATTGAGCCTTACCTAAGCAATCTGCTTGTGATTGCTCTGAGTGTCTAAAGCTAATACACATATTCTTTTGTTGCTGAATTCGTGAAAAATCTGGCCCCTTCTACTTTGATTCAGCTGGTCAGATAGACTTATAAAAAGACTACACATTTAGTCAATTTTGGAATACTGTTCCGTGAAGTGGCAAGTGTAGGTGTAGGCGACAGTCTCAATAAAACTCTTCTTAATTTTGCTAACAGAGTTTTAACTTAAGTATTTACTGAAGAGCAAACGCCTGGACAGCAGTTGCATTTAGTTTCTTAAATATTCGTCAAAATAGCTCTAAAAATGAATTAAAATCAGCTCAGAAAAGCCATAATATAGTTGAGCAGATGGAGTGAACTTCGTTCTGAAATATAAGGTTCACTGCCCTTTAACCTTAGAAAAATAGTCGTGTCACAGGTTTACTGCCTTTTGGCTGAGCAACTAGGTTCTTTGTTTAACCCATTCTACGGATACACTCTCTAGCCTGCTCTAAAGGATTTCAATAGCATTGTTCAAAATCATCAAACTAAATCTACAGCTACTCTATTGAAGCGTCCTAGATAATAGCCTCAAGAATACCATTAACAACTGGCAGCTCATTACTTGGCTCTTTCCCTTAAAAGCTTAGAACTGCTCTTTACCAACGACCGCGAATACTAATTTCTAGATAGCGTAAAAATTTAGTCTTTGGGAGATCCTCTAGCCGACTTGGTGATGCTTACTCAACGTGGATCATTTAAGGAAGTGATAAGTAAGGAATGGAGGCATTGCATGTTACAGCTGCATCAGTGCATAACAGACGATTATCAAATGAAAACAATCAACTACAAAATACTGTTAATGCTCAAACGCAAGAATCCACAAGTGCATAGGCAGGTCTTTTAGTTTATTGACGAGCTTGTAGATGCCCTTAAAGATCGTTTTTTGATGTTAGTAGGCGATTTGGTGCCATTCTTGCTATAAGGAGCGACTTCCAGGGATCAAGGAGTCAGTAGTGCTGTTAGAAGTATCATCAATAAGGTCGAAGAGTTGTCTGGAGAACAAATCAATGTATTCGCCAAGTGATCAAGTAAAAATTATTCAAAAAACTCTACTAAAAAAATTTATGTAAGCACTAAGAGTACCTCGAGAATAATACGATTTTTAATAGTTTTTTGATTATTTTTTGTTGGATAATGACTTCAGTGAGATCATGCAGTCTTCCATTTTTCATAGTTTATGGTCATTTTTTTAGCCTGTTTGTATAGATCCATTTCGAACTTGGTGTAGTTATTAGTGACTGCGTCTGCTTTTTCTTATTCAAAAGCACTGCTAGCTCTTGTGATGATAAGTTTTCCTCTTTCTTCGAGCAGATCTCCCATTATTTGTCCTTTAAGCTTACTTCCCTCGTGCTGAGTTATTTTTTTGATGGCCTCGTACATTTCGTAGAAATAGGGCAACTATGCTTTGGTTCGCACTTGTTATACTGTACTTCGATGGCTGCTTCGAAATGAATTTATGCGATCCAGGGACTTGCTGTGAAAGTCTTCGGGGATGCTGACTTTCATCATGTCAGCTTATGTCTCTGAGTAAGTGAGTAGTACATCCTAGCTACAGATAGTCGAATAGAGTATTGACCATCCATATGGGAGCGTTCAGAGTTTGACCCGCAGGGATGATGCCCTACTTAGAAGGGTCCAGGAAATCCATCTGAAAGGCGTCGTGGTGCAAGCAAAACTCAACGCGTTCTTATTCCGCCAAAAATTGATTTATGTCCCAGTAACTCATATTCTTATAATAAAACATCCTCAATCACACTCTTTTGATTCATATTTCCTTTTTTTTTGCTTAGATTTCAAATTTTTACTTTCAATAAAATAGAAGGCATATGCTTATAAAAATGTATAAGAAGACTTAAAGCCTCTTCTCAAGGATTTCTATTCAAAAACCTAAGAATGTCAATCTAATGCCCTTTTGATAAAAATCACTTAATCAGACCTTAAAAATTTTAAAAACATCTAAAGAACTGCAGATCGCCTAATAGACATTATTTTAGGTAGTGCCCGTTTGATTGGATGCACTGGGTACATTTTTTGGATCTGGAAGACCACATCAGAGAGTGCCCAAACAACCCCGATTCGCAGCAAAATATACTGTAAGAATAGATATACACTCTCACTCGAGACGATACTGAATAACATTAAAAATCTATAGCCGAAATCGAGAAAGACTTTAGACCTCAAAATATGATCAACTAGATCTAGCATCCATTCAAGAAGACTTAAGGGCTATGGGTGTAGCCAGATTTCAGCTAGTTCATAAGAATCAATTTCCCCGAAAAATGATAAAATAATGATTGAATCAAGTATTTATTTAATTTTTTCACCACATAGATTATATCTATAGCTTCTAAATGTCCATACTCTTTAGCAAAGATCGCTCTACTTAAGGCTGCAGCAGGTCCAAGGCAAACTTTTGGAGCTATTTGATCAATTACAAATCCAAAAATATACAATATTATTCTTTTTGAACTCCAATTACGTAAGGTTTTTTGTTTTCTATCACATACACTAAATTGTGACCTTTCTTGCCCCCTCGTCCCACAAATGGTATGTCTTCGACTGGAGCATAAAATACTCTTTAAATCTTTGTATATATAGATACTGCTGGTTTGTTTGCAGGATTTTCTTTTTCTTTGCTGAGCTCATAAGTGTTTCCCATAGAGTAGACTGCAGTCTAGTTGATCTGTTCAGGACTGCTTAGGTAAGTCAGTCCACACCAGCCTAGTTCCCATACTGGTTTGGCCAAGGTTATCACTGTGATTGAGTGCTACTTAAACGTATCCATCTTACTGATTTGCAGTACTATAATTTTTTCTTTAACCATGCCTTTTATTTACAATTTGTTGTTTGAGAAAAAACCTTTTTCATCGCAAAGAAGATGGCTGCTGGCCAACAGCATGATGGGTGATATGACTGTACAGCTGACCATATTGGCAGCTTTGGTCTCGTGATTAGGTATAATAACTGAACAAATAGGACTAAGATCGATGCTTATCTTCGATTAACTTGATCTTATGGCTTGTGAAAAATGCGAGTGAATCAGAGAATAAGTAATTTTTTTATCTTCAGGAAGTGTTAGTCTAAAAGCTTTTCGAAGACGGTTAATAAGAGGGTCAACTGCTGGTGGTTTCTAGGGTGTAGACTAGCTTCCTCCCATTTTATTATAGATATTAATCAGATAAAAGATTATATATATTTATTATGAATTTTAATCATCTCAAAACATCATTTAGGCTTATCCTAATTGTGATGAAAGTTGGGCAAAAAGCTCCCCTAAGGCCCATTAAAGCTCATCTAAATTGGAATTTGAAAGCCTGGCTTGTACCAAAGGTAGTAATTCATCGAGACACTGCTTGATAGGATCTTAACTGCTCATCAAGGCTACCTTCGGCATTGCCAAAACTTACATGAAGTTATTGAGAGCCGAAAGTTCTTTTTGACTAAAGGCTAACTGAAGTTTAGTGCCTTCGAAACGGTAAGCGTAGTCCTATATTTAATGTTGTGGGTAATGCTTAGTGATAAACTGTTCAAAAGTTCCTACTTCGTCGATAAGTTTTTGACTAAGAGCTTGCTGTGGCGTGAAAAGTTTGTTGCTGATACTACGGACTTGTGTTTAATCGATGTGTCTTCTGTGACTGACGATTTTGACCATATTTTGCTAGACTAAGCCAAGCCATTTGTTGGTTATATCTTTTTATTTTTGACTTTGCTGAGACAACTGACCCCATAGACTTTAGGCCAAATTGTTAGTTCCAATCTGCTAATATTTTAAGCCCATAAGCTACAACAGTTTGCTTATATTTTTGTAACTTTTCTGGGGAGAAGCTACGTCTCCAATCAGGCAATAGGGATCTTTATGTGACAAAGTGTACTTGCGGTGATCATCTAGGCTGAGCAGGCTGCATAGTAGCTGAGTGCTGTGGCTTTGTCCTCCAAGAAGCTATATATGGGTATTCTAATTGATCAAGATGGTACCTTAGCGAGGTGCGGGCAGCTATAAGTGACTGATGAATCAAATGAGCGTTCTCAGGAGATTTGGTTATGCCATTTATAGATACGCAGATGGCTGATGTGTTTCGATAGTTTAGCGTTTGTAAGCTTTTAATGAAGCTATGTATTCTGAGTCAGAAAGAACTACTTTGGAGTTGCGATAGGGAAAAATAATCTAAAATGATGAACGTAGTTTTTTTTGGTGAACCAACTCATTAATATCTATCTTTTGTAATATCAAATCAATTTACCTAACAGTTCTAAAATAATCCTACAACTGATTAAACTTAATTAACTGCTTTTACATGATTTTTTATATATATTTAATGACTTGCTAAAATCTAATAATTAAGCTCTTGATGATAATATCTTTTTAAATATATTTTGAGTCGAATGGGTGGTCTTAGCTTTGGTGCTGCTAAGCATAATCCGAATCCATTGAAGGTTGCTACTCTAAACTACTGCGGAATCGCTTATAGCCCCTTTGAGTTCTATTCCAAGTAGTTTTAGCATGAACTCAACATCATCAGCTCTATCTTTACAACCCTCATCCCACTCTACTGCAAAAACTTTAGCTATAACTATTAATGGGAAATGGGTAAGCTTTAAAGATACTATAAAAAAGGCAGATATTCAAACTCATTCAGCCCCATCGTCGGCGTTGAGAACTAAAAACTTGTGAATCAAAATTAATTTGAAATTAAATGGGATTAGAAATTCAATAGCCATAAAAACTATTTCAAATTCGAATGGACTGAGGAGTAAAGAAAAAGAGTTAGACTATATGACTTTATAATGTATCACACTTTACTTGTCTGGAGTTTCAAAACGTTTGATTTTAACTAAGCCATCAAACATAAAAGCAGTTAATTTGTTGCGAAAATTGATCCCTTTTTCAAGCTGAGCTTCCTCAATTAAGAGTAAAAACTTGCTAAATTCGAAACTGGTTTTAATTTTCTCAAGGCAGATATATTTTTCATCCAGTAGTACTCTACTGTACTTTGCCAGAGCATGAAAAAGAGAGCTGACTACGAAATTATATACGACTAAAATGGAGATTCGATGATCATGGTCAGAAAGGCGACCTTCTATCAAAAAAACAATATGGATGATCTGTTTCAAAAACTTAAAAAAGAACAAAAAGAACAAATGAAATGGGCAGAAAGTATCACTTTTGCGAGCTTTGACAACTACATTATCATTTCCGCCCATCTCAGCTCGAAAAAGTAAAAAAATCAGCAACAACTTGCTCAAGTGGTAAAAGATTTGCAGATGCTCAAAGCTCAGCTACCCGAGTATGATATAATCCTGGGAGGTGATCTTAACTCTTTCCTTGATCCAAAATAGTTACCCTCCTCAAAATTCTGCATGTTTCCAAGTCGTCCAGATATGATCACTACTTACAAGAAACGCACTGCATCGCAAGCCCAGTTCAAAAAGTCAGAGCTAACAGTTCGTGAATCCAAGGATAAGATCGTTAGTACTGTATCGTTTTCTTATGGAGAAATCAGAACGATGGACGGCTTTGAGACAATTAATGACCAAATGATTCCCTCAAATAAACATCCTTTCGACCACTTCCTTTGCATTACGGAAATCAGGCCCGTAAAAAAATGATCAGAATCTAAAAAATCTAAAAACATTATATGAATAGATTTTTTTTTTCTCTATTTCTTTAGAAATTTATCTTTTTTTGATATTTATTTTTCGCAAAGTCTATACTTTTATATTTTTAATAGTAAATGAGTCAAAATTCAGCATAAAAAGAATCTTATAAACAAATTCGTTGTGCCTATCATCCTTAATAGATTCTTACAAATTTCTGCCCAGCTCGTACTAGAATATTGATTAAGTCAGTTGCCTAATGCCGCTCTGCCCCACATGTTTGGTCGAGCATACTCAGTAACACACATCCAAGGGCGATCGAGTGTCTTATCTTCATCTTGGAGATGCTCTGGCAGCTGCTCGAAAGCAATCGATGCAGTTTATATGCGATTTGGAGGACCTTGGGGTCAAAAATGTATGTTTGATTTTATGAAGGATCAAATAAATGGCTACATGAAAGGATTACCACAGCATATAAAGGTCGAATTGCACAGATTTAAGCACTAGATAATCGAAAAAATTGAAAATTAATTTTAGGATATTGAAAAAAGTCTACTAAATAGTATTAAAAACAAATACAAGCAGGATAATGTTTTTGTATAACAGCACTACGAAATGATCAATCAATTGATTAAAGAGCAGGTAGATAAGCTTTACTCAACTGTTATGAAATTAAAAGGAAATTCTTGCATAAGCAGTCTTATCAATTTTTGCGAAAGTAAAACGCAACATGAATAGACTTTGAAGCACATACAAGAGCATATACGAAATAATTAGCAAGCAGGAGGAATCAGATTAGTTATAGACCTCTAAATCTAAAACTAAATTTTAAGTTTATGCAAACAATTAATTAATGTAGATTATGTTCGGCCAGCTCCAAGTGTTCTTAAGGATAAAAACAGTGATAACAGCTCTTTTTAGAAGAATTCAAACTAAAAAAGAGGAGTTAATAATCAAGAATCAGCTAAAAATAATAAAAGTTTGAGGACACAGAAAGGCATCAACTCCTTACAATTCTCAAGAATTACAGCTGAATAATTATCAGGTTCACGATTCAAATGCAGTCGTCGCTTATGAAAATCATTGTCAGTGATTTTTTACTAAAATTTTAATAATTGATAAAAATTATGAACTATTTGAGGCTATCAAGTGCGCTAGCCTTTTAGTATCCTTTATCTATAAATTTAAGAAGAATAGAAATCAAGGGATAGCTATAGAAGAGAAAAGTAAACGCATAAACTGAGAAAACAGCAGAAATTTGAAGTCTAAACTATTTTCTACTTGAATAGAGTTTGCAATTTCTAGAGCCATGTCTTTATAATGCGCAAGTTTCAGCCTAAAAAATTTAAGTTTCATTTTGAACAGCTGGTAGATCAGCAAAGCCATAACGAACCAGACCCACTTATCTCTCAGCCACATCTTTGTCTTTGTCCAAAGACACTTTTGTCGTTTCTAAAGTTGTTTTCTTCCAGCAGCTACTCTTTGTATGTAGTCCTAAGTTGCATCTTTATTACTTTTTAGCATCCGTAGCGCATGATTAAAAGCTACTAGAGCACTAGGTTGATACTGTAAGAAGAAACATCTCTAATCTGTTTGCGACAGAGAGGGCAGGCTTGTCGAATCGAAGCAAAGCGCTTAGACTGAATACAAGGGGCACAAAATCTATATGAAGATTTATGAACGAGTGGCCGCATTTGAGAGTGATGGGAAGCACAAGAGGTGCTAGACATATGGGGCAGCCGTATAGATCGTCCAGCGCAGAAACACACTATGATGTCATTTCCGAAAACAACTTATCAATATTCTCTAAATGCAGCAAGTATCGCATAGAAAGCCTATTTATTTAATAAAGTATGAGTTCAATAAAAAAATTATGTTTTCTAATGAAATAATTGATAATTTATATTTTCTTAAGCAAATAACATTATCTTATATTATTATTTATTGAGGCCTAGAGTTTATGAGAAACTAAGAAGACAGCAGGTAGTTTAGGAATAGACCTTTCAAAAAAAAATAAAAAAGATATTAATGTTTTTGTGGCAGAATATACCGAGTCTAATCATCTTTTGTGCTGCATGTAAACACAGCTCACAAAGGAATGGTAACCGTTCATATATTAAGGATTTTTAAAAAGTTAGGGTAAGTGACTAAATCTCAAAGCCTAAACCCAAAGATTTTCATTTTAATAGTAAATCTTCCGAGTAAGAATTATTGATAGAGAGAGATCCTTTAATGAAACTAGCAGTATTAAATGAAGATTTTTAAATATAGTTTTCTAAAATAACGTAGATGTACAAACAGGAGCCCGTTTTCAATATGCTTACTAGATTTATCAATGATACTAACAAACCAGAAATAAATTATATCGTATAGGATAGAATAAATGAAGTGAAGATGGGAGTAGGTCTGGGAATTCTTATAAGATAGCTACGCTAAAAATTAATCGATAAAAAAATCATATAATAATGCATACTAATGTTGACGCTTTACGTTTCGACAATAATTTAGGAAACCTAAGATCAAAGCATTCTGACTAACGGCACCATTTATCTTTTTCCATAATATATCAACCTATTTATGAAGCTCGAATTAAAACCTAAAATATAAAAACTGAATTTTAAAGACTTGTGGATAGGAAAAACACAAAATATCATCTTTTTTTTCAAAATTATTTTCTAGTGGCTTTTATTCAAATTATTCATCAAAGGTAAAATGCAATAAAACTAAAAAGGTTAAAATTAAATCATTTAAAATCAGTGATTATATCAGATTTAGTTAAAATAATTTTATTGATTTTTATATTCACTATTGAGTTTACATCTTGTTTCTCTAGAAATAAAAATCCAAAGAATAATTTTTTTAAATATGATTTTCTGACGATTGATTTTCTTTTTTAGTTAAACTGTAAAAATATCATAAAAATGATTAAATGAGTCAAATTGTAATAAATATCTATATTATCTGGCAATAAAATGATAGGAGTTAAGAAAGGACTTAAGAATTTCTGCCTCAGAATGGACATGCTAAGCGCTCAGCCGATTCTCCGAGCTAAAGACGGTGACTCTGACTACTAAACTATGTGTGGAGGTATTTTTTCAATCATAATAATTTGCGCTTTCGCAGCAATATTCTACAATTCGTTTCTGGTAGTGATCAATAGACTTGAAATCTCATACTCTTCAAATCTTTCAGACGACACCTCTTCAGTATCTAGTATCAAAAAAGTTCAATTCGCTATTGGAATCAATGACATAGATTTCAGCGTAACACCCTGGAAATTTCAAATCAAACTTATCCAAAAAGATATTCAACCAGCTGCAGGAGCTCCCTTTTTTAGTATTTCTACTGTCGATCTTTCACCCTGTAATATCGCAGATTGGTAAAATTTAGGCAAAAATTTTGACAAACAATTCATAGGTTTGGGCTTTAGCAAAATGCTTTGCATAAATTCTTCAGCCAGCTATTAACTTTATGGTTATTCAGGAGATCTTCCTTTGAAATATTTAACACTTTAGATCACTAAATGCACCGTGGATCCAAGGTGTGATACTTTAGCCAATATAAATACTTATATGACAAGCTATCTGACTACAAATAACTATTTCAAAGCTCGATTTTTCATCATAGACACTATTCTAAGTCCTAACAAATAAAACCCTATTTCTAATATAATTGAAAAAAACATTATGATGACCTATACGACAACAACAGGTACTATGGGTTATGCATATATAAGTGACTTCACTGTAACTACAGATTCAAGTATATGGCCCGTATAGCAATACGAAGATATTACTGGCACTTTTTTAGACGATTATACAACCTCAACTATACCTTTAACATCTACAGCAACTACTCTTGTTCAATTTTAGATATTTAAATCAACCAAGACTTTTACAATAACAAGAACTTACGGAAAAATAGACTAATTGCTATCTTATGTCGGAGGTCTATTTAGTCTTCTATTTACATTTATCGCTTTTTTCTTCGCCTCCTACAGCCAGTATAGCTACTAACTTTATGTTGGAGAAAATACTTTTGTTATGGACAAGAGTAGAAGAAAATTTAGAGAATAAGATGTCAATTTTTGCACCTATCTAGTATACTGTTTTTATGACTGGCTTGATTTTTTGGGTTGCGCTCCTTCTAATGAGAAAATGAAAAATATCCATGACGTACGAGAATAGGCTAACGCTCAACTTAATATAGTCACTATTTTGAGACGTTTATCTTATCTATAAAATGTAAGCAAAACAGTTCTAAGCTAGCATCAGCAGCTTTGTCTTCATCTAGCTGCCTTACCCACGATCAAATAATCACAAAAACAAAGACTAAGTATAAGCTATCAAAACTTTTTGTTTTAAAAAATTGAAAAAAAAATTAGCGATGTAAAGATACATACTGAAAATATTTTAAAAAACGAATTAACTGATTCATAAATTTCTTTAAAATAAAATCTTTAAAATTAAGATGAGCTGCAGATGTTTGAAATGTTTAAAAAAGCTCTGTATAAACTGAAAAATAGTAACGGACAGATGGATATAAAAATAAAGCAATAAATTCTTCCTTAGATTTTAAATTATTTTTAAGATGTTAAAAGAAGTTAAAAAAAGAGTTTTTTAAACAATTTTCCTCAAAATACAAATGATTCTATTTGGGCATAGATTGCGATGCCTACTTTACCTCAATCTTTTAATAATTAGACTCGTAGATAGTAAAATAGTTTGGTGTAAAAAAGCTTTTAAGAAAATATAAGTATGCAGATAGTTCCGACTAACTTATGATAGTTTGTATCATTTTTTAAAATATTTTATAATGTAGCTTTTTGTTCATTTGGCTATGACGATGATGATGAAAAATTTATATTATAAAACCTGACATAAAAAATATGATAGCTTCAAATGCTCATGATAAATTTGAGGACTGCTTGTAATTTGGGGAGTGTGCCAATAATTAATGTATTCAGTACATAAACATATAGGATATCGACAACTAAATCATCAAAGTACCCTTTCATGATTGTCATTAAGATCTCAATCACTTTATAGACTACTATTTGTAGACAACCCCTCACGCACATAAGTTCAAAGGCAAAAAAGTCAAACTTTTTCACAAATAAACTAAAAAACCATACAATCCAAGTAAAGCTTGCATTCTCAATGTTAAATAAAGTTTTAGTAAAAATTAAATCGGAATAGATATGATCGATTAAGAAGAGGAAAGGTAACTGATCTAATAAGAAGATCGATAGTCATTTAAACCTGTTAAATTGGTTGTTTAAAACATTAGTAACAACAGTGTTTTCATTATCGTGACCATGAAATCAGAAACCATTTTGAACATCAAATAAAAAATATACAAAAAAACTAATATAGCAGTTCATCAGCAAAGATTATAGTTTAACAAATAAAAAGATTTGCAAAACTAAACTCTTTGGAATAAGTATGGCATCTAATAAATGAATACTTTAAATTTACACATCATAGATGATCGAATAACAATTTTCGTTAGATTAGTTACAGGAAAAACTATTTAAATAATGGCCTGGCCTTACAAAGGCATATAAATTTTAAAAAGTCAAATTCAGGATATGTAAAACATTCCACCTGATCAGCTAAGATTAATTTATGCAGGAAAGCAACTTTAAGATGGACGCACACTAAATGATTATCAGATTAATAACCAAAGTTTCATTCAGCAAGTCTTGAGACTGAGAGGTGGAGGAAGCTACCCGACGCTAAGTAATATTTTGGACTACTTTATGAACAAAAATCAATCATCATCCTAAATCTACATACATATTCACTATCAAAAATACAAAATTTGCAAACAAAGACTAAAAGTTTTATATCAACCGACCTTTTCTGTCCTACAGCTTAAAAAACATATTTAAAAATTAAAGGGATTTTAAGTTAAAACTCAAAGAATAATGTTTATGGGAGTTTCGCTGCCTGATGATGTTTTACTTGGATAGTTAAAATGGAACGAAAAATATGAACTTAATCTAGTTTTTTCAAAATAAATAAGACTCAGAGCAATTTTATAAAAAACAGTTATTGTTGTCAACACTCATTAGGATTTTCGAGTTTTTTAACTAAAGTAAAGTATAGGTAAAAAAGTCGACATAGATCCCTACGCAATTAAGCTTACTTATAATTGCAGCTAGTTGTAAAATTAGTTTTAAATTTTCAAATACAAACTTTAAAATTAAAGCTTGTTAAAAATAACTTTGGTCGAGTAAGAAAAGTCTTCAAAAATCAAATTCCTTCATACAAACACGCTCAAGATAAGTATCGAAATTGACAAAACGGTATAACTTTCTTACCCACTAATAAAGAATAAAACAGTAGAATAGCTTCTTAAATAGATTCTCCCATATTATAAGCCGTATTATTGCCTTATGTTCGGAAAAATAATTTTGTAGGCGCATCACCTCATATCTAGAATAGAGAAATCTCTCTTATTTGTTACTATGTAGAGCCAGCAACTCATTTTGCTCAGAAATACATAAAAATTGATTTTTTACAATTCTTTGAACACAGAGGTTCCTTTTCCTATAAAGGAATTCGAAATTGACAAGTAGGCTGAAAATCTTAGAAAGTAAGCATAAGTTAGAATAAAGTCTTCATAGGTGCGTCCTTAGTATCGTAAAAAAGACTTCTACACTCCTATACATTACTACACATGCAACAAGTTTTACTATGCTATAAATCAAGCTCTTAAAAATATTTCATCTTTTGATGCTGATTTCTTTTATTCTAAAGAAATGCGTTTTGTTGGAGCGCTCATCAACAGTCTCAGAAAGCTACCAGGTTTTATAGGTTAAGTTTACCGAGGAGTCAGAAATCTTAGATTTTCTTCTCATCAGAAAGTAGGCGACATATTTTACTGGAAAAGTTTTACATCTACTAGCAAAAACTGCTAGATTGCTAAAAAATTTAGCGCTCAAAGCGGCACTATATTTCATATTAATAGTCTGACTGGTAGAGATCTAACTTTGTATTCTGTTTACAAATAATAAGAAGAAGTATTGCTATTGCCTTTCACTTACTTTATTGTTGAAGAGATAATAAGAGGTTAGACTAGTGATTAGGTCTGGCTTAGCGAGATGCCCACTCCTCTTTCAATCAGGAAATAACTAGTAATTTGGGTAGACGATGTGCCAGCTAATAACTTATAGTGTGTGGCTAAGATGTAGCAAAGAGGTATTTAAGTTATTCAGTTAAGATGCACTCGAATGACCATGATGTGGGCACAGTAGTTCAACTGGATTTTAAATTGGATGGATGTGAAGTACAAAGTTATTAGCGACATGGTTCGATAGTAAGACGGAGAGGTTAACTATGAAGCTGGTATAGATCTGCTATAGCTTTTCTACAATACAAAAGGTTATTCAACACCAATACTAATTTTCTGCAACAATGTGGAAAAAGCATAGCAGAACGTATAGAAAAGAAAAATAAATCGAAAATAGATTTTTAGAATAACAAATAAGATGGAAGATGTTATGGCATATATTAGCTTTAAATGATTTATATTTTAACATATTTCCTTTCTTTTTAAAATATTATTAAAGTTATGGCGACTAAGTCAGCAATCTTAACCTCAGGATTTCAAATATTAACAATATAGGACGATTAAATTTGTAGTATTTTTAAAATTTATTGATGAACATTAAGATAAATCTAATATACAATATAATTCCAAAGTATTTAAATCAAAATAATATCAGGCATCTCTGAATATATCGATTGAGAAGAATTTATCATCGAATTTTTACAAATATTTTGTTTTTTTTCGCAACAGAACTAGTTATTTGTCGTGTTTTTAAAGCAAAATCAGCAGACCTTAAGTCCAGTCTTTCATCGGCTGATTCTGGCTGAAATAAAGAAAATTTGTCTATTCCAGACACTGAGATCTCATCATCTACCGATATTATTTCTAATAATAAGCCAAAGGCACTTCTCCTTATTAACTGCTGTTATCGTCTTCTTGTTCCAAAGCAGCCTGGAAATAGCCCAGGGGAGTAGGAAGTTAAGTTTATCGGAAATTTCTTTACTCTTTTGCTGATTATAGTATATCAAAATTAGGCTTTCTTTCGGTTGATACTCTACTTTCATATGTAACTGATGATTGCTGTTTTTACATCACACTATGACTTTTTAGTTTGCTTTTCTTTCGAGAACTCAGCGTATTGTAAGATTTTTACAATTTTTTCTTAAATTTATCTTTGTCCAGAAGGGCTTTAGCCTATTCAAAATAAGGATTTTAATCGCTCGCTTTGGCACTAGATTTAATAGTTTGCTTGCGTTTACCATATTATTTTACATTTCTATTATTGAGCACGGGAAGTTGAATAGGCACTTGCCTTATTTGTTCGGGAGATTTTTTATTGCCTACTCTTTTTGCTATATCACTTGATATCTCGATAGTATGTCTTGATTTTTGTTATTGATTGGAGGTTCGATCAGATTTAATTTGATATTTTTACATCAGCTCAGTCATTTTGTCTTCTCCTTGACTTATCATACGATAAATATCGGATATTTTCTATTAATCGTGGTGCGAAATCTAATACAATTGACTTTTTTGCCGAAACATAATAAAATTATAAAACTGTTCAGCAAACTTTGAAGATATGATAAAATTAATCAAAGAAATAAAGACAATTCAATGTTTTTTATATATTTAAATTTATTTTTTTAAATGGATTATCTATTGACTTGATATGATGAGAAATAATGATAGGCGCCATTTGATATAATTACAAGATTAATCATGAAGCAAGAGTTGACTTTGGCTCATACTAAAACGATGAATGAGATTAGATAGCAGATCTAATTTTACTTCAGTCCTGCGAATTTGATAGTTGACTAACCTTTGCGATAAAAAATGGAAACCAACAAGAAGCGATGGGTTGACATGAATTACTTTCTTTCATGCCGCAAAGTACAAAAAATATTTTAAAATTCTCCTTTCTGCAATAGCAACTAACGTTAGCTTATAAAAATCATAGCTTAGTCTCTAAACAGTTCAGATATGCTGAAGTGTTTCGATGGTAGAGTAAAACATAAAAAACGGCTTGATTATTAAAAGTAGTTCAGAAAAATACTATACTTTGAAACAAATAGTCTCAATAGGTAGGAAATTGTTAAAATTTTATAAAAATTTTAGGCAAATTTAAACCAAATAGTTTTTAATACAGGATCTAACTGGGTTTTTATATACTTTGGAGAAATGGAAGTAACACAAGTTCAAACTTTGTATTAGCGGGTATCATCTTTTTGTTAGCATATGGATCTAACAATTTTGAACTGGTCATAGGTATAGAAAAATCATAAAAATTTTGATGAACTTCTTAAAAAAGTGTAGATAAAAAAAGTAAAATCTAAAAAGAATAAGAAAATAAACAAAAAGAATAAAGTTAAGATTAGTCTGTACTTAAAGTAATCACGAGCTACTGATTTATAATACAGAAAAAATCTACGCTTTCGTAGGATAAAATAAAAAAGATAGCGAAAAGTCAAAGGGCAAGAATAAATGATGTAGATAGAATAAGCTGAGAATTGATTATGATGACTTTTATTATTAAAAATATTAAGAATACTATATGGACGATAATCTTGCAAATTCCATTTATCTCAAAGAAGAACCAGCACTATCAGATTCACCACCAGGACGATCTAAAGAAGAAATTTTTTGGGAATAGTACGAAGTCGGAAGCATAAATTAATCATCCAAAAAACATTCAATTGCGTAGTATCATCCTGAGTAGACCCAAGAATACGTGCCTTTGCCTAACATAATCACTAAATAGTACTTCACTGGTCAAACTTAATCAACGTTTAACAAAACTTTAGTCTTCGATAGACTCTTTCAATCCAAAAAAAAGAAAACTTAAAAACGTATTTTTGAACGGCCTAACACGCATCGACCTGTGTTGTGGGACACCTTGCCTCCTCTGCCTGCTAAGTAGGAGAGCTAAATATAGATAAAAAATAGAAATCTGATGTCTCAAAATGCAGCATAAAGAGTTTAATAAAAGATGAAAAATCTAAAAAATGCGGTTCAACAAAGGGTAGCTTTTGAAATGTAAAATGAAAGCAGTGTTAAGGACTAAATGGAAATCGATTAAGAAATTCGTAACATGCGAATTTAAAGTTTTTTGGAAAGACAATTGTTTCTTTAACGATAGAGACAAATTTTGCGTGAAATGCGATAGTTTTGTGAGTACGGTAGTATCAGACTGAGACATATGAATTGATTTGTGTTAATTTAAATGATAATATTATAAGTTACAGAAGATGTTTAAGGACTACTACGAAATATTAGAGCTTACCAATCAAGCAAGCAGCGATCAGGTTCGTCAAAACTACAGAAAACTGGCTTTGAGAAGCCATCCCAATTCTTCCAAATAACCTCCACAAGTAGCTGCTAGGACCTTCGCTGATGTAGCTGAGGCCTTTCAGGTCTTATCTGACGCTATCAAAAGAGCTTTTTACGATAAATATGGGTATCAGAAATTCAGGTAGGGCTTTTTCGAGGCTGGATAACTTAAAGCAGGATATCGTTTTGTTGACAACCCTATCGATATTTTTGAGAATTTCATCAAAGATGCAGACACTCTTGGTAGTATAAATGACTTGTCAATCAATACAAATGGAACTATATTCGGCCAAGCTTTCGGAGGCCAGGAAAATAAAATTAAACATTTTAGTCCAGATTTATGGGTGGATGTTCCTTGCAGCTTGGATGAGCTATTCAAAGGTGCAACAAAAGTAGTTGACTATGAACGGAGAGTATTAGTCTAAATATTTAGGTGCTGAATACAGATGGTCGAACAACTGTGGTGGCTAGAGAGTCCAAAAAAATACATATAAAGGCTGGCTACAACGGAAAAACTATTCTATAGTACCCGGAACAAGGTCACCAGACAGTGCACAGAACTGTCTCTAATCTATATTTTCAAGTGAAAGTCCTTCATCACCCCAAATATCACCTTCAGGGCTAAAACCTCGTGTATACTCATGACATTTCTCTGAGTGATGCTTTAAACTGCTCGCCAGTACAGCTAGTCACATTAGACGGTCGAGCCTTGACTGTTGGAATGGACTAAATTGCCACGTAAAAATATATTTACATAGTCCACAGAGTTTAAAAGAGGTTCCTGGATAAGGATTCGTGAATCAGTCAGGCTAACGAGGCAGCCTTTACATACGCTTTAATATCATTTTCCCTATAGATTTGTCTTTGGAGGTAAAAGAAGAGCTGAGACGACTGTTGGGCTGATAAGCTGTATGATATCCTGTGTTGGATTATACTGATAGATATGGATAGATATGTATGGCGGGTGATAATAATATGATTGCTGACAAGAACGTCGCCTATTTCTTCAACGACTAAATCGGCAAGTTCTATTACTATAAGGATCATCCCATGAAGCCTAAGCGGATGGCCATGACTCATTCTCTCATCGAAAGCTTCGATCTCTATCGCAAACTAGATGTCTATAAGACTCGTAAAGCTGATCGTGAAGAACTTCTTCGTTTCCATCATCCTTAGTATATCGACTACCTTGAGAACTATGTTTCGAAAGACATTCTCACTAGCAACGGTCTTGCCTTTACTAATGATCTTATGCTTAAATCTGAGTAAGAAAGAAGACATGCGATCTGCTCGAACATGCTTAAAAGTCAATTTTCAATGAACTAAAGTGGAGATTGCCCTGGGTTTCCAGGCCTTTTTTAGTTCTGTCAGCTTTCTTGCGGAGGATCTATCGATGCTGCCCATCTTTTACTCAGAGGAAACGCAAGCATAACTGTCAACTGGGGTGGAGGTCTACACCACGCCAAGAAATGCGAGGCCAGCGGCTTCTGCTTTTGCAACGACATAGTTCTGGCCATTTTAGAACTGTTGAAATATCATGCAAGAGTGCTCTATTTAGACGTAGATGTCCACCACGGAGACGGAGTTTAGGAAGCTTTTTACCTGACTGACAGAGTCATGTGCGTATCTTTTCATCAGTATGGAGATGACTTTTTTCCAGGAACTGGAAACATGGACTCAATCGGAGAAGGCAAGGGCAAATATTACTCGCTGAATGTGCCACTTAAAGTAGGTATGGATGATGATACCTATCGTTAGCTTTTCGACACTGTGATGGATGGAGTAATGGCCAAGTACCAACCAGGAGCAGTTGTATTGCAACTGGGGGCGGACTCAATTGCTTATGACGTCTTAGGTAAGTTCAACATGAGCATCAGAGGACATGGACATTGTGTGAAAAAAATGAAATCCTACGGAGTTCCCTTAATGATGCTCGGAGGAGGGGGCTACTCTGTTCACAATGTAGCGCGTTTATGGGCCTATTAAACTGGAGTGGCAGTTGGTGAAGATCTTTAGGGTTATATTCCGAAATCTGACCGATTTTATGAGGCATATCAACCTGATTGCAAGTTGCACTTCAGTGTTAAGCCTATGAAAAACAAAAATACTCCAGAATACATAAACTAAGTCAGATAAAAGACTTTATAAAATTTGAGAATGTTGGACAGTAACCCTGGGGTTCCCTTTCATAACATTCCAGTGGCTGCATTCGTGCCTGAAAGTCTGATGGAAAGCGAAGACAAGTACTTGACGAGTTTATTGAGCAAGCGATAAGAGTGATTACTTGTGGTTTAAGTTAAGCTGAATAGTTTAATGAATATATGAAATTAGTGATTTTTGTGATTTAAATATAATCTTTGATAAATGAGTAGAGTAGTGCTAATCGCTTCGGACCAGGGTCGTTTCTAGGTCGAGTAAGGAGTCGTCAAAAAGTCACAATTGTTGCGAAATATGATTGAAGATACTGGAGTTTAAGAAGAGATTTATCTACCGAATGTTAAGTCAGTTCCTCTCAAAAAAATCATCGAGTTCAGCGAACATTATCGCAATAGCGACCCTCCTGAAATATAAAAACCTCTTCCGAAAAACAGTCTAAAGTAGCTAGTGGATCCCTGGGACGAGCAGTTTATCAATCTTCCCAACCAGGAAGAATTACTCTAATTGTTGCTTGCCGCCAACTATCTCGACATCAAGTCCCTTATTGAACTGTGCTGCGCTAAGGTCGCCACCATGATCAAAGGTATTTTTAATTATATTCAGGCAAATCTGCTGAAGAAATCAGGCAGCAGTTTGGCATCGTAAATGATTTTACACCAGAAGAAGAGGCACAAATCCGATAGTAGAACAAGTGGGCTTAGGAATGCTCCAACTGATTGCATCACATTGATTAAACTTATGAAAATAGCCTATGTATCATTTATTAAAGTGTTAAAGTGCTTTACATGTAGTATTGTATGATAGGATCAGTTATAGGGTGCATATTAATTCGATGTACGTGAGTCCGAGCCGCAACATGCCTCACAAAAAGATAATCAATTTTGTAAAAACAGTTTCTTCTCCTAGACAGCACACCCTTTCTAGCTAGGCCAGTCTGGGCCGACGGTCAGGGTACTCGCTTTTGGCATTGTAAATTACTTTCGGTCATAAACTGAGTCAATTCACCTTCCCTTACTCTCATAATACAACTATCGCAGAGTTAATAACTTTCATTGAAAAGTAGCTTGGTCACAGTCATATCTACCTGAAGAGTGGCAACAATAATATCGACTATTTGTTGACTTTGTGTAAGCGAACCATCGAGGATCTTAACGCCACTCGACTTCAGATGAGCGCTTGGCCAATAAAAGTAAGTGGCGAAGGAAACATGCTAAACTGCATGTAGATTGTGCGATGTATCGGCACAGGTGGATTTTCAAGAGTTTACCTGGCGCGAGGATGGGGAAAACTTGTGGCTCTGAAGGTCATTGACAAACAGTATATAGTCTAAAACGAAAAAGAGAACATTATAGACAGCTAAAGAGTAATTCTAGAGAAGTGCCGCGGACACCCTTTTATCACACAGTTGTATGCGAGCTTTTAAACTAAAAATAATCTAATCTTCTGCATGGAATACTGTAACGGCGGCGAACTTTTCAATCTTCTGCGGAAAGTCAAGAGAATGCGATAAGATCAGGCCAAATTTTATTTTCTTTAAACCTTAGCAGCTTTGCAGCACTTACATCAACAGCAAATACTTTACCGCGATCTGAAACCAGAAAACATCATTATCGACTCTGATGGACATATAAGACTAGCTGATTACGGTCTGTCTAAAATCATGGACCAGCCGCGAACCTACAGTTTCTGCGGAAGTGCCTAGTATATGGCGCCTTAAATGTTGCTCAAGTACGTTTAAAATAAGCAAGAAAAGGACATAGTTTCGAAATCGACTACTACTGTTTGGGCGCCCTTCTTTACGAACTAGTGACAGGACTGCCTCCTTACTATTCTCGAGATCAGAAAGAACTTTTTGATAATATTATCAAGCAGTAGTTGTAGTTTCCACCTGGCGATGAACTCTCAAAAGAGCTTAGAAAAATTCTGAAAAGATTGCTTTAAAAAGATATCGATTTGCGTTTCAAGAAAATTTCTTAAATAATGGCTCATCCGTGGCTCAAGGATAGCAATATGTAAGATGTTCTTGCAAAAAAAATAGAGCCACCTTTCAGAACTGACATGTATGCCAACAATTTTGATGATGCGGATTTCGCTATGGACTAGCAGTCAGAACTACGTAAACTCGACAATTAAAAACATTAGAATATTACAGCTAGTCAGAAAGTATTCAAAAATTTTGACTATTTTTGCCCTTAGTTTGCTTAGATTGAGAAAAAAATCAATGAAATAAACTAACCCAAATTAAATTTCAGTAAAAAACCTACTTACGCTACACTATAGCAACATTTTTAGCAGAAATAACCTCCAAGCCGAAAAAGTTCTATGGGACACATTAATCTGATCAACAGTTCAATACGCAAGATGGAACAGAGCAAAATAGTCGATCAAGATTATAATCATCCCAATAGATACAGTCAACCAATGGGAAAATCCATATAAAAAGATAGAAACGGCTATCCTTACAATCCTCATCTGTATGGGTTCACTCCTAGTCTCTCGAATTTGTCATCACTTAAGCAAAATAAACCTAGCTCTATTGTTGATCGTTCATACTAGACTTCAAAGATAAGCAACAACTCAGCATCTATACTTACTCCTGCTAAAAGAGTTTCACAGCCCTAAGAGTTAAACAACGCAAGCTTCAACACAGTAGAAAATGCTGGAAATTTCCACTTCAAGCCACCTGTACCTTCATACACGCGTCCTAATGAACACCTACCCTCGCCCATAAACATAAATAATTATATCAACATTTACACGCAGAAGCAGCAACCTCCTCTAAACTTCAATCCTAATTTCCATCGCAAGGCTAGTGGCAACTACAAAAGTATCAACTCATCGCAAAACAGCATTTCTTACAATAATTACAGTTTAGATCGCAAAAACCCCAGTCTTGATCGCAACAAATTTAGCTCTCTGGACAAGCCGATTCATCAAAATAGTAGTGGATTTCTTAAAAATAATGTCTACTATCAGCCTCCTCAGGTCAGCGCTATGAATAACTTCAAGGACAAGTTTGTGCCCGTTCAGAAAATCAAAAAAAGTCTGAGAAGTAGTGAAAAAATCAATTTTAATATAAATATGCCAATGGGAACAGCCTATAGATACTGATAAAATAGAGTTATCTATTCCCAATGATTTAATCTAAAAACAAAAATAAAAAATTATTAATATTTTTAAAACTAGTATTATGATTCATGACTTTTTACAAGTAGATACCTAAATATCAAAAAAAAGATTTGATGAGAATGAATTACTTTATATTTGTGCCTTTGTTTTAAATCGAACCTTATAATATTATTTCTAATGGACAAGAGTGTCTCGATAGAGGAGCCTGATTATTAAAGGTTGCTTTCCAATCA
>Ga0169931_10003331_pt1 | contig 25510 bp, 17 predicted proteins | sample Kivu_15m_20L_FD_129675 | JGI IMG/M metagenome (GOLD analysis project Ga0169931, IMG submission 129675) | Freshwater microbial communities from Lake Kivu, Western Province, Rwanda to study Microbial Dark Matter (Phase II) - Kivu_15m_20L... | ecosystem: Environmental > Aquatic > Freshwater > Lake...
AGCTTCACCGCCGATACCTTGAACTCATGCGAATAAACTTTGCGACCCATGCGGCACGCTCCTTTCAACCAGCATTATGCCAGTTCTGTCGCGCGCCCACGAATCGTGGGGAAGGTCAGTGTTTCGCGCGGCAACTTGTCGTTGTAACGATTGTCGCCGGCGTGCGTGGCAAACAGCGGATCTTCGGCGAGCGCGAATTCCCAGCTTTCCTTAAACAGGGCGTTCAGCTGCTCCTTGGCCGCCGAACTATCGGCCGCACAAACCAAAGCGGGACAACAGGCGAGAACCGCCAGCAGCAATCCGGAGCGAGTCATTCGAAAACCTCGGGAATTTGGAGCGTTTCATCTCGTCGGGGCACTACTCTATTATTCTCTATTCGCTCGCGAGGCCCGGCCGGCTCACGCATCGAGCTTACGGACAGGCCGATTATACCGATCAAACCGCGGTGCGACCTGGATAAAGGGAATGGCACCGGCCCCCGTCGTGCCCAGCAACCTACGCTCTTTATAGGTCTGAAGCCACGCTTGAGACCGACATCGTAGCGGCACACCACGGAGCAACAACATGACGAGCCGTCTGCGCCTTTTGGCGATCGCCTTTGGACTTGCGGCCCTGGCACTCACGGCGAGTTTCGCCACGGCCTGTACCGGCATCCGACTCACTGCGGCCGATGGCTCGATCATTTACGCTCGCACGCTGGAGTTCGGGCCACCGCTGGACTCCCAGATTCTGTTCATCCCGCGGCAGTTCGAGTTCTCCGGCACGACGTCCAGCGGCCGCCCCGGACTTACCTGGAAGAGCAAGTACTCCGCAGTCGGACTCAACGGCCTGGACAAGGAAGTCTTCGTCGACGGTGTCAATGAGGTTGGTCTGGCCGCAGGAGTATTCTACTTCCCTGGCTATGCCGAATATCAAGCGACGACGCCGGACGAAGAAGCCCACTCGCTCGCGCCGTGGGAACTCGTCACCTGGGTGCTGACCAACTTTGGAACCGTTGACGAAATTCGGGCCGCGCTCGCCGACGTGCGCGTAGCCGCCGTGCCGCTCAACGCGGAGCTGGGAATTCCTCCGGTACACTACATTGCGCACGACAAGGCCGGCCACTCGCTGGTGATCGAATACGTCGACGGCCAACTCAAGACCTACAACAACCCGCTGGGCGTGGTGACCAATTCGCCCGGGTTTGATTGGCACGAAACCAATCTTCGCAACTACATAAACCTCACGGCCACGAACGTTCCGCCGGTCGATCTGCGCGGGATCGAGTTCACTCAATTCGGGCAAGGCAGCGGGCTGCGTGGACTGCCCGGTGACTTCACTCCTCCCTCGCGATTCGTTCGTGCCGTGGCGCTCAGCCAGAGTGCCGAGTCAGGTGCTTCGGGGCCCGAGGCCGTCAGCCAAGCATTTCACGTGCTAGGTTCGTTCGACATTCCGGAAGGAACCGTCCGGCCGGCTACCAGTTCGCGTGAGCCGCTGGAACGCACCCAATGGACCAGCGCGGCCGACTTGACGGCTCGCCGCTACTATTTCACCACGCACGACAATCGCCGAGTGCGGATGGTTGATCTCAACAGCTTCGAGGCGGACGCAACCAAGACCACGGTGATCCCAATTGCCGGTGGCGAGGATGTGCTGCAAATCGAGCCGCCTAAGGCGCTTGCCGCTTTGCCGCCGATTCAGTAGAGCCAGACCGGGTAGTAGCGCACGAATGGCGCAACCCGGCTGGTTTCTTCCTTGAGTAGTTCAATTTCGTTGTTGAGCATTTCGACCTGCCAGGCGAGCTGCGATTCACGCGTGGCGTTGGCCAGCTGTTTCCCCCGTTCCAGTTGCAGTCGGGCGACTTCCGTCCGCAGGCGAAAGCGGTCGACGTCGAGCACCGGAATCGTGTCCTTCACCTGCCGATTTGCTGCCATGGCTGTCTGCCAACGGTTGTGGGCGGATCGGTAGGCACTTTCCGCGCGGCGCAGCCAGATGGCCAGTTCGTCCTGGGGTACTTCCTTGGCCGCTTGCTTGAACTGTAATTCTGCGGTGGCGACCGCATCACGAAAGTCGGCTACCACGCTCCCTGGGACCGACCGATCGAGCCGCTTGTTCATTTGCTCCACACGCGACAGGTTGGCCCGGGCCAGTTCCAAGCGGACTCGCGCGTAGCGCAACTCCAGCGATTCTTCGGTCACGGCTTCGCGCGGCGCCGGCCGCTCGTCGGGTTGTATGGTTCCCAGCAAAGCTACGGCCAGAATCAGTTCGGCGTGCATGGCAGTTTCCTCACGAAGAGATGAGTCGCAATCGCAAGTTCGCAGCGGCGCGGGCAGCTTATTCACCGATCAGGCGGCAAGTCGGCGCTGTTAAAGCCTGCGCTTGAGAACGGTTGTCTTGGGTTTTTGCGTTGGACTGCGGAGCTTGGAAAAGGTTGATGGGTCGCGGTGCCCTATCCGATACGGTAGCAGAAGGCTGTTCCGCTAACTTTACCGACAGAGGCGAGGTCACTCTCTTGCAAGACACTCATCGCACATCGAACCCCGGAGAAGCGGCCGCCCCCCGCTCTTTTTTGGGCTTAACTTTGAGCGGTTGGTTCGTCCTGGGCGCCATCGGGGTTGTCACGCTGGGTACCGCCCACTTGGCGGTCGTCAAACCGATGAACCGGGAATTCGGCCGGCTGCGGGGTGAAGTCAAAACACTGGCAAATAGCGTTGAGCGGCTGACTGCCGAGCGCGACAAAGTGGCCGCCACCAATTCGTTGCTTTCTGAACTGGTTCGCCAGAGCCAGCTCAATGAGCAGGCCGTCGAGTCGCTTGACGGCATCGCCTCGGTGCACGAGCGGCTGAATGCGCAAACGGCCCAGGCCGAGCGGGCTCTCGAGGTTCTTACAAAGCTTGACGTACTCCAGAATCGCTTGCTCGCCAAGAGCGTCGAGACCCGCCGTGCGTCCGATGCTCTGGACGCCATCGATGTCCTCGAAGGTCGTCTGGTCGCGAGCAACTATGCAACCGACGAAAGTCACCGCGCGATGGATGCCCTCGACCAACTCCGCGATCGGCTGCTCGGCAGCGAGATGAATACCGAAGCGGCTGGAACATGCCTGGACGAAATCGATGCGCTCCGCAATCGGTTGATCGTCGAGCATCAGACCAACCAAGCTGCGCAAGACAGCCTTAACTCGTTGGTCGACATAAAGGACATCATTTGGGAGCAACATCCGCAATTACCCTACGCGTTTGAAGTTCTCGGCCAACTTGTGCGACTAAAAAACGGTCTGGCCAACAATGGCAATGAAGTGGCCGACGCTCAGAAAGTGCTAAAAACGTTGACTTCGATGCAGCGGAATCTGGCCGCATCGTCGATCGAAGTGTGCGAAGCTCACGACAACGCGAACGCCCTCCTTGCCCTGAGCGACAACCTGCTCTGCCGCGGCGCCAACAACGCTGAAGCTGACAAGGCTCTGGAGAGCTTGATCTCGATCCGCAACCGTCTCGACAATCAAGGCGAAGGCATCGAGATTGCCCAGCAGCGAGTCGCCCAGCTCGTTGACCTGAAGGACCTGGCCATCAGCCAGACGTCGGATGTCGCCACTTCGATCGAAAGCCTGCAAGCGATGGCGGACGTGCAGCAGCAGCTTCAGCAGATGGCGCACACGTTCAGCAAGATGCGCACCTGGATTATCGAAGTCGTTGCCTTCGAGCCCGTCCTCACCAACGCCATGCGAAGCCTGCAGCCGCTGATTCAGCTCGGCAACCTCCGCCACATGGATCCGGCCGAACTGCGAGCCGTGCTCCGCACGATGGACAAGCGGAACGGTGCTCAGCTTGCCGCCGATCCGGAAGCCGCTCCGACGAAGGTCAGCGAAGGCCCTGCCGCAGTGCCGGCCATCGGAGACGCGGCTCTCGCGCAATAGCGATCAGTCAGAAATCGCTAGCATGACTCTAAGTTCAAAGCCTGGGGAATAATTCCCCGGGCTTCTTGCTTGGCAGGGGTGCCTGGGTGCGTGCCGCCTCAGCTTGCGTGCTGACGCTGTTCAACGGACAGGTCGATCACGTACTGAGCGACGGCCGAAAGCGTGGGGGTCTCATAGACCCACCATTCCAGGTCCTTGATGTCGATGCCGAAGCGTTTCTCGACTTCGCAGAGAAACTCGATGCCCTCGAGTGAGCTGAGACCCGCGCCGATAGCGAACAGGGGATCATCGGGCTCGACGACGCCCTCCACGGCGAATCGCTCGACCAGCAATTCGCGTAGGGCCGCCATCGTGCTGTTGATTCCGAGTTGTGTCGCGTCCAGGGTCATGGCCTGTTCCTCCTGTTACCTTTGGCGACGGGCACGCTGGTCCATCACGTGCAATTTTAGCAGGGCGGCGCGAAGCGGTGAACAGAAACGACCACTTGCGTGCCGATTGTTATCGAGAAGAACCGTCGAAGTCGGAATAGGCGGAATCGTCGTGCTAGCGGCCAGCCTGGTCGCCGTGCGTACACTGTAGCGATTCTGCAAAACTTGACGGTCCATCCCCCCCTCGATAGATTGACGCACTTTGTGCCGCGGTTCGCCCACGGCCCTCCCACCTCGCCCCATCACCGGTCCGGCATGTCCAACCTCGTCGTACAGCCTGTCACCACGCGCGCCCAGCAGAAGCAGTTCATCGATTTCGCCTGGAAGCACTACGCGGGCGATCCGAATTGGGTGCCGCCGCTGCTGATGGAGCACAAGAAACTGCTGGGATACAAGCACCACCCGTTCTACGATGATGGCGCGATTCAGACGTTTCTCGCGACGCGCGACGGTAAAGTCGTGGGCCGGATTGCCGCCATCATCAATAACGCTCACAATCGCCGGGCCGAGGAGAAGCGGGGGTTTTTCGGCTGGTTCGAATCGGTCGACGATCAAGAGGTCGCGAGCGCCCTGTTTGATGTCGCCGCCGCCTGGGTCAAAGAGCGTGGCATGACGTCCTTCCGCGGACCAGCCAATCCTTCGCTGAACTATGAATGTGGCATGCTCGTGGAAGGCTTTCATTCGCCCCCCACGTTCATGATGACCTACAACAAGCCGTACTATGGCAAACTAGTCGAAGGCTGGGGCTTGGCCAAGGTCCAGGATATGTACGCCTTTTGGGGGCACATCGACATGCTCTCCGGCCTGAGCCAGAAACTTTGGTTCATCGCCAACGAGGCCAAGGAGCGGTTTAACGTCAAAATTCGCACGTTGGATCGCAGGAACTTCCGCGAAGAAGTCGAAATGTTTCTGCGCTTGTATAACGCGTCGCTGGTCGGTACCTGGGGATTCGCCCCGCTCTCTGCTGCCGAGGTAAAGGAGCTCGCTTCGGGGCTGAAAATGCTCATGGCGCCCGAATTGGCACTCGTGGCCGAGGTTGACGGCCAACCGATCGGCGCCTGCCTGGGCCTGTTGGACTACAACCCGCGCGTGAAGGCGATCAACGGCCGCTTGTTTCCGTTTGGCTTCCTGCGGTTGATCACGAACAAGCATGCGATCAAGAAGATGCGCGTGATCAGCATCAACGTCGTCCCGGAGTATCAGCGATGGGGCCTGGGTATCGTGCTGCTCGGCGGACTGATCGAACCGATCAAGGCCTGGGGTATGCACGAGGCGGAGTTTTCCTGGGTGCTCGAGTCGAATACGCTTTCGCGTGGGAGCCTGGAAAAAGGCGGTGCCCGGCTCGACAAAACTTACCGCATGTACGATCGCGATCTGGTATAGCACTCCCACCAACGGCCCGATCGGATAGGTTCCGCATGTGCCGCCTCTAGCGAATATGCATTCGCGCTCCTGGGCGTTTCTTGCCGAGATGGGGCCAAATGGCGACATTCGTTCCGCTCCGTGTGTAGCCGGCGTCAAGATATCGATGGACACTTGCGCCTCCAACTTGCTCGCACTGGCTTCGCACGGCGATGGAACTCTTTCAATCCTCATATGAGTTCGTTCGCGAAATTTGGCCGCATCTCGTCGCGGTTACCGCGTTCCTGTTGATGGTCGCTGCATCCGCACACTTGGTGATGTACAAGAAAGACACCCGGGCGGCCATCGGCTGGATCGGCGTGGTCTTGATGGTGCCGATCTTCGGCGCGATGTTGTACGGAATTCTCGGAATCAACCGCGTCCAGCGTCGGGCGATCAATCTTCGCCTGCACCGGAATCGCAAGGGCGGGCGAGGCCCGACGAAGGCCATGGACCCGCTGCGGCCAATCGAGTTTCAGGAGGCGACACATCTTGGTAACTTGCAGCACCTCGTCGGTAAACTCACTGGTCGCCCGCTGTTGGAAGGCAACAGCGTCGAACCGCTGACCGGCGGTGAAGAGGCTTATCCCCAGATGCTTGCCGCGATTGACGCCGCCAAAATGTCGGTCGCTATGGCCACGTATATCTTCGATAATGATCGTGCGGGTGCGCTATTCGCCGACGCTTTGGGACGTGCTGTCGAGCGCGGCGTCGAAGTCCGGCTGATCATTGACGCCGTGGGGGCCCGCTATACCTTTCCATCAATCGTGCACCGCCTGGAAAAAGCCAAGGTGCCAGTCGCTCGCTTCTCCCCCACCTTCCTGCCCGGGCGATTGCCGTACGCGAACCTGCGGAACCATCGCAAGATTCTGGTTGTCGACGGAAAGATTGGATTCACCGGTGGCCTGAATATCCGCGAGGGGCATGACGCCGCGCTCTCACCAAGCCATCCGATTCAGGATCATCACTTTCGCATCGAGGGGCCGGTTGTGGCCCAGATGCAAGAGGTCTTCGTCAACGACTGGGCTTTTTGCACCAACGAGGTCCTCGATAGCGAGATTTGGTTTCCCCAGCTGAAGCCTTGCGGTGAGGTGCTGGCTCGCGGAATCTCGGCCGGTCCGGATGACGATCTCGACAAGCTCCGACTGACTCTGGAAGGCGCGCTGGCTTGCGCTCAAAAGAGCGTTGCCATCATGACGCCCTACTTCCTACCGGAAGGGGCGCTGATCTCCGCCTTGAACGTCGCGGCGCTTCGCGGTGTGCAGGTAGATATCATTCTGCCCGAGGCTAATAATCTCACGTTGGTCAAGTGGGCCTCGACGGCCATTTTATGGCAAGTGCTCGAACGCGGCTGCCGCGTGTGGATGTCCCCGCCGCCATTCGATCACACCAAGCTGATGGTCGTGGATGACGCCTGGGTGCTGCTCGGCTCCGGCAATTGGGATCCTCGCAGTTTGCGGCTGAACTTCGAATTCGACGTCGAATGCTACGGTGGCCCATTTGCCGAACATGTCAGCCGGCTTTGCGCGCGGAAACGCTGCCGGGCACGCGAAGTGACACTGGCGGAAGTGGACAGCCGAAGTATTCCGATTCGGCTTCGCGACGGGGTGGCTCGGCTTTTTACGCCGTATCTCTAAGCTTGCGGCCTCTCTTCCCGCCGAAATGCGCGCGACAATTGTTGCAGAAGCGCGTCGGTTTGACCGCTTATCGGCGGGTTACTATATTCGATAGACGAGCGAACCCCTTGCCTACCAGAAGTTTAGGCGGCGATATACTTCGCCGCGTTTACCCTCCCCGACACGCCGCTCGGCGGGAGTTGCTATGCTCCGTCACAAGTTCACTTGCGGCTGCATGGTTGCGTTCGCGCTCGTGGCGTGGCAAGTGGAACTGCTCGGCGCCGAGCCTAGACCATCCGAAGCCGTATCCGGTGACCCCGCGGCCGTGGAGTTCTTTGAGAAGCAAGTGCGGCCGATTTTGGTTGCCCGCTGCTCCGAGTGCCATGGCACCGAGGAGCCAAAAGGGAATCTGCGGCTTGACTCGCGCGCCGCAATTCTGGCGGGTGGCGATACAGGTGCGGCGATCATTCCCGGCAAGCCGGACGAGAGCCTGTTGATCGACGCCGTTCGTTATGGCGACCTCTATCAGATGCCACCAGACTCGCAGCTTCCTCCTGATGAGATTCAGGTGCTCGAGCAATGGGTCGGACGCGGTGCTCCCTGGGGGGCCGAGACAGCAAACAAAGCGGCAGCTACCCGCAAAGACTTCGACATCGCCGCCCGTGCTGACCATTGGAGCCTTCAGCCGCTTGCCACAGCCACTCCTCCAAATGTTGCCAGCTCTGGTTGGGTTCGAACTTCCGTGGATCGCTACGTCCTGGCGAAGCTTGAGTCGGCAAACTTGCGGCCCGCGCCAGCCGCAGACCGACGCACGTTGTTGCGTCGCGCGACATTCGATTTGACTGGACTGCCGCCGACGCCTGCCGAGATTGCTAGTTTCTTGGCTGACACAACTCCGAATGCTTACGAGACGGTAGTGAATCGTCTGCTGAACTCGCCTCATTATGGTGAGCGCTGGGCCCGGCATTGGCTCGACCTGGTACGCTTCGCCGAGACACTTGGTCACGAGTTTGATTTCGAAGTTGCAAACGCTTACCGGTATCGCGACTATGTCATCCGCGCGTTGAATGCCGACTTGCCTTTTAATCAGTTCGTGGTCGAGCATATTGCCGGCGATCTACTGCCCCAGCCGCGCCGCCATCCTGGAGACGGCACGAATGAATCGGTCATCGGAACAGGCTGGTATTTCTTCGGTGAGGCCGTGCATTCGCCGGTCGATGTGCGCGCCGACGAAGCCACTCGCGTCGACAACCAGATCGACGTCTTCTCGAAGGCGTTTCTTGGACTAACGGTGAGCTGCGCCCGTTGCCACGATCATAAGTTTGATGCCATCTCGACCAAGGACTATTACGCACTGGCCGGATACCTGCAAAGCTCGCGCTATCAGCAGTCCTCGATCGAGCCGCCACAGTTTCTCGAACAGGAACTTAGCGAGCTTCGCGTCGCGCGGGCCGAACACGAGCAACTGCTGGCGGGCTTTCTACGCGACGACCTGCCATTGCGACTGAACGGTATTGCCAAAGGACTTGGGACGCTCGAAGTTGCGACGCTCTCGGAGGAAGCACGCACGCGGATCGAGCATCCGCTGCATCCGTGGGCCGCTATCACGAAAGATGCCGACACGATTACTCCAGACGAGTTCGCGCGCCGGCGGATCGAACTCGTTGCCAGGCTGACAGCACAACAGCAGGCGGCCCGCGAACAAGTCCGGCCGCTCGACTTCGCTGGGCAGGGTTTCAAGGCCTGGACACGCAGCGGGGAAGCCTTCCACGACGAGCAAATGCCTGCCAGCGCCTGGGCATTCGCCGACGGCGGAGAAATGCCCTTCGAGGTTGCCGTGGCGCCGACCGCGCATTCCGGGCTACTTTCCTCCAAGTTGCAGGGCGAATTGCGTTCGCCGACGTTCGAGATTACCGGCCCCACGCTGTGGTATCGGGTGCATGGCAGTGGCGGTCGGGTGCGGTTGATTATCGACGGATTTCAGCTCATCCGAGCCCCGATTTATGGCGGTCTGGAGTTCGCTCCGGCCGGAACGGAATCGCGCTGGCAACCGCAGGATGTGAGCAAGTGGGTAGGGCATCGTGCCTACATCGAACTTGTCGATGATGGCGATAGTTACCTGGCGCTCGATGCGATTGCATTCGCCGATGCGATGCCGCCCGAGACGCCCAATCGCCATATCGTGGCGATGCTGGAAGATCCCGAAATCGACACGCCGCGCGCCCTGGCAACCGCATATCAAAAGGTTTTTCAGCAGTGTGCCGTGTTGGCGGCGGACATGACACGGTCCAACGATCTAGATGCCCTCGCGCTGATCCAATGGTTACTTGAGCAGCAAGAAATTACTTCGACCGAACTTGTCGCCGCGCGAACTGTGCTGGCCGCCTCGCTTGGCGCGCTGGACGATCGTCGGAGGGCAATTGAATCACGAATCGCCGCTCCGCGTCGCACGCCCGCGATCCTCGATGGCACCGCCGAAAACGAACATGTCTTCATCCGTGGGAACCATAGGACCCTCGGCGAAGAAGTTCCCCGGCGAATGCTTGAAGTACTGGGCGGTGCGGAGCATGCACCGCCGGCGATTGGCAGCGGTCGACTGGAGCTCGCTCGGCAACTTGTATCGCCGGAGCACCCGCTCGCTTCGCGCGTGATCGTGAATCGACTGTGGCATCATCACTTCGGCGCTGGCCTTGTTCGTTCGCCCGACGATTTTGGCGTAATGGGACAGCCGCCGACGCATCCGGAGCTGCTCGATTTCCTTGCGAATGAACTTATCTCGAACGGCTGGTCGCTCAAACATCTGCATCGACTGATGGTCCTGTCGAACACGTATCGCATGTCCAGCCGGATTGACGTGGTCAGCGATGCCGCCGATCCACAGAATAAACTGTGGCACCGCATGAGCGTGCGACGGCTCGAGGCCGAAAGCATTCGTGATGCGTTGTTGTTCGTCTCGGGCCAACTGGATGACACGATGTACGGTCCAGGCGTGAAGCCACATCTGACGGAATTTATGGCGGGTCGCGGACGGCCGCCCGAGTCTGGGCCGCTCGATGGCGCGGGCCGGCGCAGTATTTACCTCACGGTGAGACGCAACTTCCTGCCGCCACTGTTCCTGGCGTTTGATTATCCCACGCCCTTTACCACGATCGGTCGCCGCGGAACCTCGAACGTTCCAGCCCAGGCATTGTCACTGATGAATAATCCGCTGGTCGTACAGCAGGCCGGTGCCTGGGCCGATCGCGTGTTGGCCGAGGCACACGCCGACGCAGCCATCCGCATACGCGCGATTTACGAGAGTGCATTCGCCCGGCAGCCGCAGGACGATGAGTTGGCGGCTGGTCTTGCGTTCGTCGCTGCCGATGATCGACAGGCATGGACGGACTACGCTCATGTGCTCATGAACGTCAAAGAGTTCATCTACATCCCTTGACGATCTAACCAGTTCACTCCCTTTCTATCACGATGCATTGTCACCGCTTCACACCCGTCTCGCATGGCCGCCGCGAGTTCCTCGCGCGCGCCGCGAGCGGCTTTGGAGTGGTGGCATTGGCTGCGCTGGCCGGTGAACCGGCATTTGGTGCGGTTACGAGCGATCGCCGCACGAATCCGCTTGCTCCGCTGGTCACTCATCGCGCACCACGGGCGAAGAATGTCATCTTTCTATTCATGGACGGCGGAGTTTCGCAGGTCGACTCTTTCGATCCTAAACCGCGACTCGATCGCGAAAACGGTCAGGATATCAAGGCCCGCGTTCAGCCCACCCAGTTCGACAACATTGGCAAAGTGCTGAAAAGTCCCTGGGAATTTCGTGCGCGCGGTCAGAGCGGCATTCCGGTGAGTGACTTGTTCCCGCACATTGCCGAATGTGTCGACGATCTGGCGATTGTACGTTCGATGGTGTCGAACTTTTCGGAGCACACGAGTGCCAACTATTTCTTGCATTCCGGCAGCGGGCAGCAAGGACGCCCCAGCATGAGCGCCTGGGCCACGTACGGCCTGGGAAGCGAATGCCAGAATCTGCCGGGTTTTGTGGTGCTCAACAGCGGCATGATTCCGCCGGGCGGCTGGGACTGTTTCGGCAGCGGTTTTTTGCCGGCCTCGTATCAAGGCAGCTCGTTTCGCGCGGGCGCGCAACCGGTTGCAGACCTTGTTCGTTTGGAAGGCGACGACGCTCATCAAATTAAGAAGCTCGCGCTGATGCGATCGCTGGATCAGGCGACTCTTGCCCGCACGGGTGGGGACGATCAACTGGAAAGCGCAATCGCTAATTACGAGCTGGCTTTCCGCATGCAAACGGCGGTGCCACATTTGATGGATGTCTCCGATGAAACCACGGAGACCCAGCAGCTTTACGGCCTCGACGACCCGTCCACGGAGTTTTACGGCCGCGAGTGCCTGATTGCACGACGGCTTGTCGAGCGGGGCGTTAGATTTGTGGAGCTCTTGTGCCAGAATCTCGGTCATGATCGCTGGGATCAGCACAGCAACCTTAAGGAAGGGCACGAGCAGAACGCTCGCGCCACGGATAAACCCATTGCCGGTCTGCTCAAAGATCTCAAGCGGCGTGGATTGCTTGACGACACGCTGGTCGTCTGGGCCGGCGAGTTCGGCCGCACGCCTATGGCTCAGGGCACCAACGGTCGCGACCACAACCCGTTCGGCTTCTCGATCTGGCTGGCCGGAGGCGGCATCAAGGGGGGCACGATCTACGGTTCCACCGACGACTACGGTTACTACGCCATCGAGAATAAGGTCGAAATCCACGATCTCCATGCCACGATGCTGCATCTTTTGGGTATTGACCACACCCGGCTTACCATGCGCTTCGGCGGTCGCGATATGCGGCTCACCGACGTGCACGGAAACGTTGTTCGCGATATCATCGCGTGAGTTCTTACACCGCGATCCATTGAGAACCATCTCCCATGAAGATTCGCACCCAGTTCGTACGATTCGCTGTCTGCATGATTGGCATGTATGCGGCCAGCGCCCTGGCCGTCGAGCCGCTGAAGGTTTGTCTCGTCTCGGGTTCGCTGGAGTACGAATCGAACGAGTCGCTCGCTGAACTGCAGAAGTACCTGGAGGCGAACTATGACATCCGCTGCTCGCGAGCCTTTGTTGAAGGGAAGGATATCAGAAACTTGCCGGGACTTGAGAACCTCGACAAGTGCGATGTGATGCTGCTATTTACGCGGCGACTGGAGATCGATGGCGAGCAACTGCAAAAGATTAAAACCTACTGCAATTCGGGCCGGCCGGTTGTGGGGGTGAGGACGGCGAGTCATGCCCTGCAAAACTGGCTCGCCCTTGATAAAGAAGTGCTCGGTGGCAATTACAAGGGGCACTACAGCAACGACCTGGCGACAGAAGTGAAGATCATCAAGGAAGCACAGGACGACCCGCTGCTGGCGGGTGTCGCGCCGTTTCGCTCGGCGGGCAGCCTTTATAAGAACAAGGACATCGTTTCTGACTGCCGCGTACTGATGATTGGCACGAGCCCCGAGTCGACGGATCCGATCACCTGGACTCGAATGCACAACGGCGGCCGCGTGTTCTACACGTCACTTGGCCACCAGCAGGACTTCAAGGAAGAAAGTTTTCGCCGGTTGCTAGCCAACGCTCTGCACTGGGCGGCCGGACTCGACCCCCAGACGCCACATTCGAAGTAACCGATGGCGAAACGCACGGTGCCCGGCGCCTGGACCAAACTCAACGCCCAGATCACTGCATGTGAACGCTGCCCACGGCTGCGCAGCTATTGCGAACAGGTTGCCCAGGAGAAAAAAGCCGCGTACCGCACTTCGGACTACTGGGGAAAGCCGGTCCCCAACTTCGGTGATCCCGCGGCCCGGCTCTTGATTGTCGGGCTTGCGCCGGCGGCACATGGTGCGAACCGGACCGGCCGAATGTTCACCGGCGATCGGAGCGGCGAGTGGCTGTATCGCGCGCTCTTCAAAGCAGGCTTCGCCAATCAGCCGACCAGTTGCGACGCGTCCGACGGTCTCGAGCTTCAGGACTGCGCGATCACGGCCGCGGCCCACTGCGCTCCGCCTGGCAACAAACCGCTGCCCAATGAAATTGCGAATTGCCGGGAGTGGCTGGACGCCACGTTCGAGCACATTCCGGCGGTGGTTTATCTGGCGCTCGGACAGATTGCCTGGAAATCGCTCCTGTGGGAACTTCGCCGGCGCGAGTGGCATCGTGGCCCCATGCCGCGATTCGCTCACGGAGCGGAAGTTTCGCTAGCGGGCGGACGCTGGCTGCTGGCGAGCTACCATCCCAGCCAGCAAAACACATTCACGGGCGTTCTGACCGAGCCGATGTTCGATGCGATCTTTCAGCAAGCGCGCCGCCGGATTGCCGTTGCTTAGCCTGCTGACGCGACCAAGCGGGAGTTATGTGCTGTCCTTGACCCTGAACGCCTGGTTCCGGTATTGTCCGCGACCCGCTGAACTGATCGCGCTAAGAGACTTCGCCATGAAAAGGCTGCCGCTGCTACTGGGTTTGTCGCTATTAGCGATCGGCTGCGCACAACCCTATTCCGGTCGCGGATACGCAACGCCCGCAATGCACCGCTCGAACGCCGGAAAGGCGGTAGAAGCGCAACCGCGAGACGTCCAGTCCGCGCTTCAGAAGTACATTGGCGCAAACTGACGCATGCCGCTCGCAAGCTCGAGCTAGCGGCTGTCGCTGGCTCCCGGCCGCTCGGTATCTGCTCGCCTGTGACATGTCGGAATGGGGAAAACTCCCCAACTGCGGCTGCCCTTGACCGCGCCGGTGGGCATCCGGTATCGTCCCCGCCCGTCTCGAGAGCGGTTCGCATGTTTCCGGGGCCTGAGCCGTGCGCCAGTTCAACAGGCGCCTCTCATCAGCGGATCGAGTCCTCGTCAAAGGAACCTGCCATGAAGTGGCTCAGCGTCTGGTTCGCACTAATTGTCGTTGCCTGCGGTTGCGGTTGTTGGCGGCCGTACTACGGGCGAAACTACGCACCGCCTGCCACTGCTCCGGCTTTCGCACCGGCGACCTACCAACAACCGATGGTGCAACAAGGTCCGCCGATGGTTGCACAGCCGCAAATGATGCAGGCCGCGCCGATGGCTCAGCAGCAACAATGCGTGCCTTGCCAACCACAGCCGGTCTGCGTTCCGTGTTACTAGTCCAGATCTCGAGGCGGTCAAACCAGCTTATCTTGAAAAGACGCGTTCGATAATCGCCGGCCGCTGTGGCTCGTTAGACTTTTCGGTTCCCCCCGCCTCTTCGAGCGCCTGTCCCACGGTGCTCAGAGCGTTCTTGCTTTGGCGTTTAAATCGCGCTCCCGCTTCGCGCAGCGCATGGCGATCGATCGTGATCTGAACCTCGCGATCGCTGGACTGCACGCGTACCGACTGCCTGGCGAACCAGGCCAACCCGCCGAGCACTGACGCGATCATGAACCATTTCAAGAGCCGCATGATTTCCCTCCCTGCACCTTGCGATTGATTCCTTCCGTCGCCTGAGGAAATCGTAGGTGCGCGGTGTCGGGCGGCAAACGGCGGCCAGACTCCCGGTCTGCGGTCCTAAGGGTGGCGCAAACCTTGTCGCTCGGTGGTTGCCGGTGCTAGAATCTGGAGAACCTTTACGCGGCCAGTTTTTCTCGCTTGCTAGCACAGGACACCCGCTCGCCATGCCGTTCTTTTTCCGGCAGTTTTCACTCGCCTGGACCGTTGCCGCGGTCGTGCTCGCCGCAAAACCGGCAGCCGCCGTCGAGCCACTTGCGCAGGCCCATGCTCATAACGATTACTTGCACGATCGACCGCTGTTCGATGCTCTCGATCATGGATTCACCAGTGTCGAGGCGGACATTTTTCTGGTCGATGGCAAGCTGCTTGTCGCACACACCAAACGCGAACTCGATCCCGAGAAATCACTCGAGAAGCTCTACCTTAACCCACTTCGGGAGCGAATTAAGGCCAGTGGCGGCAGTGTCTACGGAGATGGGAAACCATTTCACCTGCTGATCGATTTGAAGAGTTCAGGCGAGCCGACCTACGCGGCACTGCATGCAACGCTGGCCAACTATGCGGAGATGCTGTCGTGTACCAAGGATGGCACGTACAAGAGCGGCGCCGTGAGCATTTCGATTTCCGGTGATCGCCCGATTGCCGTGATCAAGAATCAGTCGGAGCGCTATGCCGGCATCGATGGTCGGATTAGCGATCTCGACAGCGACGATCCGGCGGACATCATGCCGCTGATCAGCGATAGCTGGTTTTCGCACTTCAAATGGCTTGGTAGTGGCGAGTTCAAAGAGGCCGATCGACAAAAGCTTCGCGACTACGTGAATCGCGCTCACGCCAAGGGCCGCAAGGTTCGCTTCTGGGCCGCTCCCGACAATCCGTCCGCGTGGAGCGAACTGCAAGCGGCCGGTGTCGATCTGATCAACACCGACAACCTGGCCGGGCTCGAAGCGTTCTTGCGCGAACAGCCCGCGTCCAGCGAGTAATCCCGTTCGAGAAGTAACGCAGTCCCATAGTACAATAATTCCACGGAGCTTCCTCATGGTCGATCTTCCTCCCGGCGCGAACGGACCGCTGAACGACCTCGAAGAGTGGGAAGATGATCTGCGCCGCCGATATCCGGAGCCGGCGAACGAGCTCGCACCGCAGTCGACAAAGGCGAAGGAGCAGTTTCGCGACTACCGCACGACGACCCGCCCCAGCGTGCGCGAGTTTTACCGGCTCAACCACCTGTACCAGACAGTCGACTTCGTGCGCGCGAAACGAAGCGACTACCTGCGGTTGAATCGTCGCAAGATGGGCCTGTGGGACGGCCTCGAGTTCCTCAACACGCTCGTTGACGATAGTGACCCGGACACGGCACTGCCGCAGATCGAGCACCTGCTACAAACCGCCGAGGCCATTCGCCGCGATGGGCATCCCCGCTGGTTCATCCTCACCGGCCTCATCCACGACTTCGGCAAAGTGCTGTGCCTGTTTGGCGAGCCGCAATGGGCAGTCGTGGGAGATACGTTTCCGGTCGGCTGTGCCTTTGCCGACGAGATCGTGTTTCGGGAGTTCCTCGATCAGAACCCCGACAGTGAACGGCCAGAGTATCAGACGCCCTGCGGCATCTACGAGGAAGGCTGTGGGATGGACAACGTGCTGATGAGCTGGGGACACGATGAGTACATGTACCACGTCGTGAAGGATTATCTGCCGCCCGAGGCGTTGTACATGATCCGTTACCACTCGTTCTATCCGGGGCATCGCGATGGCGCGTATGCTCACCTGATGAACGCCCAGGATCGGAAATACTTCAATGCCGTGAAGGCCTTTAACCCGTACGATCTGTACACGAAGGCCGCCGAGCGACCCGACGTCGACAAGCTCCGACCGTACTACGAAGAACTGTGGAACGAGTTCTTCCCGCCGCAGTTGGCCTTTTGAGGATTCTCTACCAGCGGAACTCCATGCCGGCCGTGGCACCGTGGGCATACCACGTCGAGTCGGTCGAACTGAATGCCGGCACCGCATCGCCAACGAGCGTGCCGCCGTTGATTTGAGTCGGGTTCAGATCGAGGCTGATCGCATCGCCCGAACGCTGCACGCGATTGATGTACACGAAGGTGTAACCAACGGTTGCCCGCAGGTTGCAGGTGATGTCCCACCGCAGGCTGGCATCCGCCTCGGGCACTATCGCGAAGACATTTCGAGTGTAGGTTCCGATGTTCGTGGGCTGGGCCAGGAGGCCGCCAATGTTTTCGGTCGGAGCACCGCCGACGGGCGTGAGCGTGTTGTAGCCGTTGATGTAGGTCTTCTGTTGGTTGTTGCCGAACGCGCTTTTGGCGATCAGTTCGATGCCTAGTCGGCCGTGCTGCGACTGGTATTTAAGGCCGATTTCACCGCCATTGAAGATATTCTTCGAGCTGAACTGGTCCTGGCTCGTGAGATTGAATTCAGGAACCGCTCCGCTAGTTGGAATAAAGGTCGACGAATCGTCGATCGTCACGCTGTCATCGATTCGCAGAAAGCGATAACCCAAGAGCAGGTCCAACCGGCGCTGCATCGTGAAGTCGATCCAGACCAGCTTCCTGAGCAGCGAACCAGCGCTCTGCACGTTGCTTGTTGTGCGAATGTTTATCGACCCGTCAAGCGTGCCGGTGCCAAGCTGGCCCGGCAACTGGTAACCATCCGGAAAGGCCACGATTGCGGCATCGTTGGTCGGTTCCACCAGGCCGGGATCGAAGTTTGTAAACGGCCGGGCCAGAATGATCGCATTCGGATCGCCGCCGGAGAAGTTACTGTTCGCATTGAACGTCGTGCTGGCGGTATTCAAGGCCCAGTACTGTCCTTCCACGCCGAGGAACTCGCCATCGATCAGCCAGTACCCAAGGTTGAGCCGGAGGCCGTTTCGGAATTCGTCGTCATAATTTCCGTTGCCAAAGATGATCTGAGTTGTCGCACTTTCCGGCAGCACCCCGGCCTGAGCTTGCGGCGTGCCCAGCGGGCTGGTGGTCACCAGCGGCGGCAGGGGGTTGCCCTTGGTCCACATGCCCAGGTAATCGACCTCCGCGTAGATTCGACGATGGGCATGGACCTCGTTCCACATGTCGCTACACCACAGCGGGGTAAACAGGCCGCAGCCGTGACCGCCCGCGCCGGCATTGGGATCGCAGTAACCGCCGTCGCAGTTGTCGCACCCTTCGCCGCCACAGGCTTCGCAGTCGCACCCGCCCGTGGCCATGCTTTCGTCGATGGCAAATGGCTGGGCGCCGATTTGCTCGGGAGGCTGTACAGGCGCCATGGCATCATCGACGTCACCTTCATCGGAGACCCAGGTGCCCGTCAATTCAACCGGCGGAGTGCGGCTGGGACCGTTGGACGCTGAGCGACGCGGCGCGAATGCGCTCGGGCTGGCGCCCTGAGCCGGCATCGGCTGCTGACCCCAACACAACCAGGCTGAACTGAGCAGCGTGGCGAGAGCAATGGCAAGTCTGGCGACGAATCTCACGGTCTTCCCCCTTTGTCTGCACCGAATCGTCCCGGCGCGTCTCGCACGGTTCGCATCGCTTGCGAAGTCCGTCCGTGCTCCTGGCAACGCCAGAGCGCGGCTGCTAAGACGTAGCACTCCGGCTATGTGTATCGATTCGACCGATTGCGCCGATAATTTCAGAGAATTCGGAATAATTGGCAGCCGCACCGCAAGCAGCAACCCTCGCGGGACCCACACAGCTTTCCCATTCTCAGAGCGAAAGCATGATTTCGTCCCGCGAGCGGTAGAATGCGGATGGAACTTTAGTCAAAAGCGATTGGAAGGCGTCGGAAAATGCAGTAAATTGACCGCGTCGAAGACCCCCTGACAGCGTGACTCGCTAGTGCAGCATGCGGCGCAACACTGCCGTCAATACCGCACCAAGCAACCAACCAACTGGAGCCCCCGCCGTGGCCAAAGACATCGAAATCGAAGCCCCCAAGAGTGCTGCCCCCGCCGCCGAAGGCCAGCGTCAGCAGGTCCAAGTCGACACCAGCAAGACCCATGCGGCCTACGCCAATTTCTGCCGCGTGACCGGTACCCCTGAGGAACTGATCATCGACTTCGGACTAAATACCCAGCCGATGGGCGTGCCGACCGACCCGATCGAGATCACCGAACGAATTGTGATGAACTACTTCACGGCCAAACGGATGATGGCCGCCTTGCAGATGTCGCTCCAGCGGCATGAAGCGGCCTTTGGCGTGCTGGAAACCGATGTCCAGAAGCGGGTTGTGCCCGGCATGCGCAAGTAGCTGGCCAGCTTTGAGACTTCCCACCCCGGGCCAGCCCCGCGCGAGAAGCTTGCCCCCCCCTTCTTCATAAAGGGGCGTTATTTCACTGCGCGCCTTTCCCAATTCGTGCCGGCTGGGCCGCTTTATTCCGCCAGCCGGCAGAGCCCGCAAAATCGCCAGAAAGAACTGCCCAGAAATACTTTGCGCGCGTTGAAATGCCCTCCCGCATTAAGTAATCTGAAGTCTCCAGCTTTTCCGGAACACCTCCCCTCTCGTTCGAGTTTTCGCAGGCGGCTTCAATCGCTTTCGCGTGGCGCGACAGCACTTGAATCCACCTAAGTGAGTTAGAGGCAACTTCAACCGCCCGTGCGACTCAGGGCACGCGTCGCATCGGCAAACCGTTGGAACAACATCCCAGAGTGAGCAGCCAGGCGGACGAGCGACACTTCCGAGGCACCTTGCCCCCTTGCTCTCTCAGGGACGCACGCCCCACGACGGGCGCCAACATTGTTTCCGCGCACGAAGCGCACCCACGGCCGTAATGGTCCGTATAAGGGGGCTGGCAGCCAACTGGCCAGGTCAGCACAAAAGACGGCCGGCGGGAATACTCGGGGCACGCGGTAACGATTTCAGGCTCATCAGGCACTACTCCGGCAACAGAGAATTATGAAAAGCTACTGGTTCCGCATCTTCCGTTTCCGTCGCCGCCGTCGCACCAATGTCCGCAGCACCAGCGTGCTCTTCCGGCGCCACTCGATGTTCGAGGGCCTCGAACTCCGCAGCATGCTCTCGGGCGACGGCCTGGGCGACAGTGCCTTGGTGGCCGATGACATTCACGCTTCGCCGCTTGAGGAGCTGAGCATCACGCAGCTCATGGCGTCGCATCTCGCGCAAGATGGCGCTCCGACCGCCGAGCCGCTCGCCGCCGCCGGGAACAACGACCCCGTGGCCGATCCGCTCGTCGAAGGTATCGTCGGACAAACGATCCTCAAGTTCACCGACCTCAGCGGCAACGAGATCACCCAGATCACGGCGGGCCAGCAGTTCAAGGTCGAAGTCTATGTCGATGATCTTCGAACGGCCGGTGGAATCTTTGGATTCTATTCCGCATTTGCACGACTGAACTTTGTTACCACAGAAGTGCAGCTGATCGACGGCAACTCCGTTGATGTGGGTGATTTCTTCGACGACCTCGTGCCGTTGGTGAGTACCGGCACACCGGGTGCTGTTGTCGCCGGTGGCGCCAGTACTTCAGGAAGCGCGCCAGGAACCGCACCGCAGCTCCTCTACACCGCGACCTTTACTGCCTTGACGTCCGGCGCGACCAATTTCACGACCGGCTTCTATGCCGATCTCGATAACGTCTGGCAACAGTATGGTTCCGATGATGTGCTGACTGCTGACAATCTCACTCTGGGTTCCGCTTCGCTAACTATCAGCGCCCAGCCCACGCTCTCGATCGGCAACGTCTCGCAAAACGAAGGCAATGCCGGCAATTCAAACTTCCTGTTCACGGTCACGCTCTCCGAACCGGCCTCGGGCGCCGTCACGGTTCAGTACGCCACGCAGCCAGGCACGGCCTTGGGCACGAACCCCGGTCAGGACTTCATCCCGCAGTCGGGCACGATTACCTTCGAGCAGGGCACCACGGTCAAGGTCATCACGATCAGCGTGGTGGGTGACACCACTTCGGAAGCCAACGAGACTTTCAGCGTCCTGCTCAGCGATCCGGTCGGCGCTACGATTGCCACCGCCACCGGTACGGGCACGATCCTGAACGACGACCTGCCGGTGGTCAGCATTGGTAATGTCTCGCAGGACGAAGGCGATGTCGACGGAACGATGGTCTTCACCGTCACGCTGAGCGCGCCGGCCGCGGGCACGGTCTTGGTCGCCTACTCCACCGGCGGCGGAACCGCCACGGCGGGCAGCGATTATACCGCTCAGAGCGGATCCATCACCTTCAGCCCGGGCCAAACCGTTCAGACGATCACCATCGCGATCCACGGCGATACCACGGAAGAAGAAAACGAAACTTTCGAGATCACGCTTTCCAGTCCGGACGGCGCCGTGCTTAACGGCGGCGCTGTCGCGACCGGCACGATCCTGAACGACGACGGAAACGTCCTGACGCTCGATCCGACTTCGGTTTCACAGACCGAAGGCGATTCGAACTCGAACATGGTCTTCACGGTGAAGCTCACCGAAGCGGCCAGCGAGAACGTTGTCGTGGTCTACAACACCGTGAACGGTACCGCCACGGCAGGCAGCGACTACACCGCCACCAGTGGCACACTCACGTTCGCCCCGGGCGTGACGGAAATGCTGGTCACCGTGCAAATCCTGGGCGACAATCTCGACGAGGCCGACGAAACCTTCTCGCTCGTGCTCAGCGCTCCGCAGAATGCTTCCATCGCGGCTGCGACCGCGATTGGCACAATTCTGGACGACGACGGCCCGGCGATCACGATTACGGGCCCGCAATCGGTTAACGAAAACAGTGGTCCGTATGTCGTCACCGTCTCGCTCGCATCGCCCAGCGACCAGCAGGTGACAGTCGTCTATAACACGGCCAACGGTACGGCCACCGCGGGCTCGGACTATACCGCTGCCAGCGGTACGTTGACGTTCGCCCCCGGCGAGACTTCGAAACTGATCACGGTCGCGTTGATCGGCGATTCGACCGTCGAGCCCAACGAGACGTTCACGATCAATCTCACGGACGCTGTCAACGCGGAACTGCCGACCAGTCCTTTCACGGCCACGATCGCCAACGATGACGACGTTCCAACGGTCGAAGTAATTGCCCCGTCACCGCAGAACGAGGGTAACTCCGGTTCCACGCCGTTTGTGTTCACCGTGCGTCTTTCGGGTGCCAGCGATTCGGCGATTACCGTTCAGTACAATACGGCGAACGGCATCGCTCAGGCCGGTAGCGACTACACCGCGACCAGCGGCACGCTCACGTTCGCTCCGGGCCAGACGCAGTTGCTCGTCACCGTGCTCGTCATCGGCGATACGGTCGTCGAAGACACCAACGAGACCTTCCGGCTCGATCTTACCAATCCGACTGGCGCCACGCTGAAGACCGGCGGCAACACGGCAACCGCGGTGATCGTCAATGACGACTCGGCGCCGGTGATCACGATTTCAGACGCCTCGGTGGCCGAAGGTGATTCGGGCACCAAGCCAATCGTATTCACGGTGACCTTGACGAATGCCTCCACGTCGACCATCACGGTGCAGTACGCCACGCAAGACGGCACGGCTGCGTCCAATGGCGACTATATCGCCACCAGTGGCACGCTGACCTTTGCCGCCGGCGAAACGGTCAAGACGATCACGGTTAACGTCGTCGGTGACCTGTTCAACGAAGAGGATGAGACCTTCCGCGTGCTGCTGAGCAACCCGACGAATGCCTCGATCGGCGACGCAGCCGGCATCGGCACAATTCTGGACGAGGCTGGCGATAACGTCAACATTGTGCCCTCGACCATCAGCGGCAAAGTATTTGTCGATGCCAACAGCGACGGCAAGCAAGGCGGCACCGAAAAGTCGCTGGCAGGCGTCACGGTCAACCTGACCGGCGCCGCCACGATGTCAACCACCACGAACTCGGACGGTTCTTACAGCTTCGGCAATCTGCAGCCAGGAACCTACACGGTCAAGGTCGTGATGCCGAATCAGTACAAGACCGCCACGGCTGTGCTGGGCGACGATGGCGGGTCGCTGGTCGACGGCGGCTTCACATTTACGATCGAGAATCCGGGCGGAGCGACCGCCAACGACTACCACTTCACCACGAAGGGTCTGAAGGCCGCATTCCTCTCCATGCGGAACTTCATGGCCTCGTACCTGGAAAGCGATAGCGAGTCGGTCGGCCAGGTGAGCGTTTCGATCTCGACGGTCACCAATCCGATTAACGCCTCGAACGCGACCAACACCACGATCAGCGGTACCGGCACCGTCGGCGCGAGCATCTCCGTGGTGGCTTCGTCAGGCGGAACCAGCACCGCACCCGCGACAACAACGGTCGCCGCGAACGGCACCTGGTCAATCAGCGGGATCAACGTCCTCACGCTCCCCGACGGTACGATTACGTACACGGTAACCGCCACTGAGAATGGCACTACCGACACCAAAACGATCACCGCGATCAAGGACACCGTAGCTCCGACGGTCGATGCCACCTCGGTGACCAATCCGGTCAACAGCAGCAATGATGACGCGACGTCGGTCAGCGGTACCGGCACCGTCGACGCCACGGTGAGCGTGGTTGCCAGCGACGGCACCAACTCGACCGCCGCCAAGACTGCGGTTGTCGACAGCAATGGACAATGGACAGTCTCCGGAATCGATGTCACGGCACTCGCCGATGGAACCTTGACCTATACCGTGACGATCACGGACGCCAACGGAAACACCGCGACCGACACGATCACCACGATTAAGGATGCCCAAGCCCCTTCGCTGACAGTCAACACGATCCCGGCGTTTATCAACGCCAGTACCCAAGGTGATTTCAGCATCAGCGGAACCGCCTCTGCGGGATCCACGGTCACCATCGCGTTTGCAGGTATCAATGGCGCGACGATTCCCAATCGAACTGCCACCGTCGGAGAGAACGGTACGTGGACGATTGACGACATCAACCTTTCAAGCCTGCCGGACGGCACGGTCAGCTTCACGATTACGGCGACCGATGCCGCCAGCAACACGACGCAGGTTGCTCGTTCGTCAATGAAGAATACCGTGACCGAAGTAGCAATCACGGATGCGACCGATCCGATCAACGCAGCGAATGAGACCGCCGCTACCATCAGCGGCACGGGCGAGGCGGGTGCTTCGGTCGTGGTGGTGATCAGCGGTGGTGAGAATGAAGTGACGACGACCGCAGTCGTCGTCGGATCCAACGGAACCTGGACCGTGACCGGCATCGACCTGTCGACCCTCGACGATGGTGAGATCACCTACTCGGTGACCGCGACGGATGAAGCCGGAAATACCGATGTGGCCGAGATTGACGCCATCAAGGACACGGTTGCACCTGCCCTCGATGTCGAATCCGTAACCAACCCGATCAACATCGGCAATGCCGATGAGGTCGCGATCAGCGGCACCGGCGAGGTCGGCGCTACGATCTCGGTTGTTGTCAGCGATGGAACGAACGAGATCACGGTCACCCAAACCGCCACTGTCGACAGTGAAGGCAACTGGACGATCACAGGGATCAACGTCTCGAGCCTCGACGACGGTACTTTGACATTCACGGTCAAGGCCACCGATACCGCGGGTAACTTCACCGAGGACACAATCGAATCGGTGATGACCACGATCGCCGTCGTTGATTTCACGAATCCAATTACGCAAGCCAATCAAACCAATGTGACCATCAGCGGCACCGGCCAGGCTGGCGCGACAGTCGAGGTTGTGGTTTCGATCGGTGACGACGAGACGATTGTCTACACCACCGTAATCGCCGAGAACGGGACCTGGTCGATCAGCGAGATCGACGTTTCGGATCTGGCCGATGGCGAGCTGACCTTCACCGTGACCGCAATTGACGGCGATGACGAAATCGACGTCACCGTCAACGCGGACAAAGACACCGTCGCCACGGGTGAGATTCTCGACGCCACCGATCCGGTAGGTTCAGGCAATCAAACCGCGGCCTCGATCACCGGCGAAGCCGAGGACGGCTCGACCGTGACGGTTCGCGTCACTGATGGCGACCTCACCACGACCGAGACGGAAGCCGCATTTGCCGCCGGAATTTGGTCTCTCGCAAATATTGATCTAAGCACACTTGCCGACGGTGACATCACGTACATCGTCAAGATCACGGACGCCCTGGGCAATGTGACGGAATACGAGTTCCACGCCGTGAAAGACACGGTCGCACCCGAGTTGGAAGTGGATGACGTTGCCGGGCCGATCTGAATCGCCGGCCAGCACAGCGTCACGGTGAGCGGCACCAGCGAGGCCAATGCAACGATCACCGTGATCGTCAGCGACGGCGAAACGTCGACGATCGAATATACGACCACGGCCAACGAATCCGGCGAATGGACCATTACCGGAATTAACGTCAGTGAACTTGCCGATGGCACTCTGACATTTACCGTGACCGCGATCGACGCGGCTGGCAACGAGACCGAAGACGACAGCGTTACGGCCGTCAAGCGAACCCTGGCCGCCAGCAACCTGGAGGATACGATCACGCAGGTGAACCACCAGGCCGTCACCGTCAGCGGCACGGGTGATCCGGCTGCCACGGTTTCCATCGTGGCGCGTAACGGCGAGCAATCGACCGAGGCCGTGCAAGTCGAGATCGACGAAGATGGCAATTGGACCGCCGTGATCGACGTGAGTGACTTGTCGGACGGTACCATCACGTTCGAGATCACCGCCAGCGTCGGCGACGAT
>Ga0169931_10003332_pt1 | contig 25509 bp, 19 predicted proteins | sample Kivu_15m_20L_FD_129675 | JGI IMG/M metagenome (GOLD analysis project Ga0169931, IMG submission 129675) | Freshwater microbial communities from Lake Kivu, Western Province, Rwanda to study Microbial Dark Matter (Phase II) - Kivu_15m_20L... | ecosystem: Environmental > Aquatic > Freshwater > Lake...
AGTCCCTCCCGTCACAGAACTTGACGCCTCAAGCGATGTGATTTTCGCTTGCCGGCAAGGCGCGCCCGAGGAAGCGTACCAAGAGGTACGTGACCGATGGCGCAACACCGACGGCGACGAAAAGAGCCAGCTTCAGGCGTCAACTTCTGTGACGGGCGGGACTAGATCGAATGCCGCGCGCCGAGTTCCTGCCATCGGGCAATCTTGACGAGGATTTCGTCATCATGCCCATTCGGGCAATGCAGGCGAACCAGCGAGAGAAATAAGCAGAGACCAGCCAGATGTCGAGTCGTCAGTCGATATTGTATGGCACGCCAGTAAGCCGGTAAATCAAGCACCGAACCAGCTTCGCCAAGCACAGGGACATCGGGGATATAGACCGCAGGCTCGATGCGCATCCTCGCCGACGCGAGTTCCGCCGCGTCCAGAATCGCCTTGCGAACTCCTGATGAAACAGCTGCAGTACCGTTGGATTGCCACACGGCAAACACGAACGGAAGACCAGTCATGTCTCGCCAGACTTGTCCGAGATCGATCGTGTGCGCAAACGCTCCGCGACGGAGCAGCGCTTCGTCACCGATCACGAGTTCGGCGGGATGTAGGTCCTCCAGCACGTCCGCGGGCAAACCCGCTGGCCTCGTTGCAACTCCAGCTCGAGCACCAAGTGCGCGATCCGCGGTGCTTTCACCAAACCAAAGCCGATAGAGGAGACGCACCAAACCAACGCTGGTGGCTGACGCCGTCGACAGCGCAAGGGGCGGTACCGCAGCGGGACTCACGGGTGGCAGCAGCTGGGACTCATCCCAGACCATCTGCGCGACCTTGCGCAGATCACCGGCGTGTGCGACGAGCGCGCGTCTACAAAGATCACCGAGCATCTGCGAGCGTTCGCGCACCAGCTCCTGAAACTCACCAAACCGGTGTCCAAGTCCGATGTAGACGCTGTGCACAGGTCCATCGGCCGCCACACCAAGCGGCAACGCGATGTCCTGACTCGGATTGCGAACGAGACAAATCGAAGAACTCGGGGCAAAACCGACGACGCCATCGGCCAGCCACCTGTTGACCACGGTCGGGTGACCATTATGAAACTCAACGCCAGAACCAAGTCCGCGTTGGAGTTCCGACTTCAGCGGAACGAGATTCCAGTACGGAATCCAACCGAGACTGATCGGTCTCTGACCGGACGTGCCCGCCGTCGAAGAAGTATTTGAGTGCGAACCCAGTGCCAACAAACGTCCAGTCTTCAGTCGCCATCGGCGCCAGAGCCGTTAATTGTTCAGGACCGGAGCGAGTCCATCACTCGTGCGGCCTGTTCCAGGGTCATGTCAACGTCCGCATCCGCATGCGCCGCCGACACAAACCCTGCTTCGAACGCTGATGGCGCCAGATAGACTCCGCGCTCCAGCATTCCCCAGAAAAAGCGTTTGAATCGCTCACCATCGGCCATCTTTGCCTCGGCGTAGCTTCGAACGGGTCCCGGGTGAAAGAAGAAGCCGAACATGCCACCTTCACTGCCGGCGATAAAGGGAATTCCCCGCGTCCGGGCGATCTCAGTTAACCCACTGACAAGTTTGGAAGTTTGACGGGCAAGGGCAGTCCAGAAACTCGGTTCGCGGAGGATGGACAGGGTCTTGAGCCCGCAGGCCACGGCCACGGGATGCCCGGACAGGGTCCCGGCCTGGTAAACCGGTCCGGCCGGGGCGACGAGTTGCATGATTTCTCGCTTCCCGCCGTAGGCACCGATTGGCATTCCGCCGCCGATCACCTTGCCCAGCACGGTCATGTCCGGAACGATCCCCGCGATTCGTTGCGCCCCACCCCACGCAACGCGAAATCCGGTCATCACTTCATCAAAGATAAGCACGGTGCCAGCCGCAGCGGTGATTTCGCGCAGTGCCTTGAGAAATCCAGGTTCTGGAGGAATGAACCCCGCGTTGCCCACGTAGGGCTCAAGAATTACGGCGGCAATCTCATTACGATTTGCAGCAAACACCTGCTCAACCGCTGCCACATCGTTGAACGGTACGGTAAGCGTGTGCCGCGCAGCATCGTCCGGCACGCCTCGCGTTCCCGACAGGCCAAACGTGGCGACGCCGGAGCCCGCCTTGACGAGAAGCATATCGGCATGACCGTGATAGCAGCCGTCGAACTTCACAATCTTGGTCCGATTCGTGTATGCGCGCGCAACACGAAGAGCCGACATGCAGGCCTCGGTCCCGCTCGTCACGAGCCGCACCATATCAAGACCCGGAAGCGCGGCCTGAATCGCCGATACCAGTGCCGACTCACCCGCTGTCGGCGCACCAAAACTCAGACCCTGCTCAGCTGCCTCCTGAACGGTCGAGACGACCTCGGGATGAGCGTGACCGAGGATGGCTGGACCCCAGCTGCCGACGTAGTCGATGTAGCGATTGCCGTCCGCATCCCAGAGCCACGGACCACGGGCGCGGGAGATGAACAGTGGGGTCCCGCCGACCGACCCAAAGGCACGCACCGGAGAATTGACCCCGCCGGGAATCAGAGTCTTCGCCTCAGCAAACAGCGCTCGCGAACGTACCGTGCGCGCCGCAAATTCAGGAGAAAAGGGCTCACTGGCAGGGGCTTTGCCGGCTGAACTTGTCATCGACGATTATCTCCTCGGGATCGAGCGGCGCCTTGACACGCCACAAATTGGTACCAGATTAGGAAGGTAGCGCACTCGCATACTTGTGCCGAGGGGAGGTTTCATGGATTCGTCCAAATTCACGCAGAAAACTCAGGCGGCCCTTGCGGCTGCACAGAGCATGGCCCTGGAGCGGGGCCATCAGGAGGTCGATTCCGAGCACCTGGCTCTCGCGCTCCTTGAACAGGAGGGCGGCCTGATCCCACGACTTGTGGAACGCATGGGAGTCGAAACAGGGACGCTGACTGCAGGAATTGGGCAGGAACTGGACCGCAGGCCGAAGATCTCTGGGCCAGGCTGGGATCCCGAACGAGTTCTGATATCCCAGCGCCTCTCTCGCTCTCTCATCGCGGCGGAGAAAGGGGCCCAGCGTCTCAAGGACGAGTACATCTCGGTCGAGCACGTTTTCCTGGAATTCATCCGCGAGGGTGGATCAAGTGCTGTTGCAAAGACTCTGAAGGCAGCGGGCATCAGCGAACGTGGTTTTCTCGATGCGCTTACCGCCGTGCGCGGCAACCAACGCGTCCAAAGTTCCACTCCCGAGGATACGTACGCCGCGCTTGAGAAATACGGTCGCGATCTCGTGAAGGCCGCGCGCGACGGGAAGCTCGACCCAGTCATCGGTCGCGACGAGGAGATTCGTCGCGTGATTCGGATTCTCTCCCGCAAGACGAAGAACAACCCGGTACTCGTCGGTGAACCCGGCGTCGGCAAAACCGCAATCGCCGAAGGTCTCGCTCATCGAATCGTTCGCGGCGACGTTCCCGATGGATTGCGTGATCGCGCAGTCTTTGCGCTCGACATGGGGGCCCTCATCGCTGGGGCGAAATATCGCGGCGAGTTCGAAGAGCGTCTCAAGGCGGTGCTGAATGAAGTGCGACAAAGCGAAGGGCGCATTGTTCTCTTCATCGACGAACTGCACACCATCGTCGGCGCCGGAAAGACTGAAGGCTCAATGGACGCGGGCAACATGCTCAAGCCGATGCTCGCCCGCGGTGAACTCCATTGCATCGGTGCCACGACTCTCGATGAATACCGAAAGTACATCGAAAAAGATCCTGCACTTGAGCGGCGGTTTCAGCCAGTTCAGGTCGATCAACCGAGCATAGAAGACACGATTTCGATTCTCCGCGGTTTGCGCGAACGATTTGAAGTGCACCACGGTGTCAAGATTACCGACAATGCGCTCGTCGCCGCCGCGTCCTTGTCGAGTCGCTACATCACGGATCGCTTCCTACCGGATAAAGCTATCGATCTCGTCGACGAGGCCAGCGCGAAAATCCGTACCGAGATCGACTCGATGCCAACCGAACTCGATGCGGTGCAGCGCAAGCAAATGCGCCTTGAAATCGAAGAAGCAGCGTTGAAGAAGGAAAAGGACGGCGCCTCCAAAACGCGGCTTGAGGCCCTCCAGAAGGAACTCGCCGAAGTTCGCTCTGCGGCCATGACCCTGAAATCCCAATACGATAACGAAAAGGCGAATCTGCAAAAAGTTTCGTCGATTCGCTCCGAGATCGAGTCCGTCAAGGGTGAGATCGAGAAAGCTGAACGCGGCTACAACCTCGACAAGGCCGCTGAGCTTAGACACGGGCGATTACCAGGTCTCATTGAAAGACTTCGCCTTGCCGAGGAGTCGAACGGCAAGAATGACGGCGAGTCCGGAAGCACCAAGGGTGGTCCGGCCACCTCCGGTGCGCCGCGACTTTTGCGCGAAGAAGTGACCGAGGAAGAAATCAGCGAGATCGTCAGTCGCTGGACAGGAATTCCAGTCACGCGACTCATCGAGGGCGAGAGGGAGAAGCTGCTGAAGCTCGATCAAGTCCTCCACGAGCGGGTGATCGGTCAGAATGAGGCGGTCCAACTCGTGAGCGACGCTGTGATTCGCGCGCGCTCCGGAATCAAGGATCCCCGAAGACCGATCGGTTCATTCATCTTCCTCGGCCCAACCGGTGTCGGCAAAACCGAACTGGCCAAAACGCTCGCCGCAAGTCTCTTCGACAGCGAGGAGAATCTGGTGCGAATCGACATGTCGGAATACATGGAGAAGCACTCCGTGTCCCGACTCATCGGAGCACCTCCTGGCTACGTCGGCTACGATGAGGGCGGTCAACTGACCGAGGCCGTGCGAAGAAAGCCTTACTCGGTGATTCTGTTCGACGAGATTGAAAAGGCGCACCACGATGTCTTCAACGTGCTGCTTCAGCTTCTCGATGACGGGCGCCTGACCGACAATCAGGGACGGGTCGTGAGCTTCCGCAACACAGTCGTCATCATGACGAGCAACATCGGGGCTCCACACCTCCTCGAAGGAATCGACAAGACCGGCTCGATCAGTGAGGGCGCGCGAGACTCGGTCATGCAGGAACTGCGCTCGCACTTTCGCCCGGAGTTCCTGAATCGCGTGGACGACATCGTCCTGTTCAAACCGTTGCAGACTGGTGAGATCAAACGCATCGTCGAGATTCAGCTTGCCGATATTCGCAAGCGTCTTGTCGAACGTCAGATCACAATGACCGTGTCAGACGATGCACTGGAGCTTATCGCGCAGAAATCCTGGGATCCCTTCTACGGTGCAAGACCGCTCAAGCGATACCTGCAAAGGGAGCTGGAAACTCGCATTGGACGTGCACTGATTGCCGGATCCATCACCGATGGTGGAAACATAGACGTGTCGTCACGAAACGGGGAGCTGGCTATCGGCGCTTCGCCGAAGAAAACCTGATAATTTCCCGCTCGGTGATCAAAACATCGAGCGGGAAGTCATGTTCCTCGATCGGGAACTCCGCCCCATACGACAACGCGAACGCGACCCCAACGGTGACAACGCCGGCGTGCCCAGCGAGAAATCGATCGTAGTAGCCACCACCGTACCCCAGTCGATGCCCCGACTTTGAGACAGCGAGCGCAGGCACCAATACAAGGTCACCCGACTTGGGCGTGACAAACTCTCCAGACGTTGGTTCAAGGATCCCAAATCGATTCGGGGCGAGGTCCTCGCCGGCAGCATACGAACGAAACCGCATCTCACGCCGCTTGCATGCCGCCTGATCAAGTTCAATGACGGGAAGCGCTACCGAGACTGAAGAACGCGTGCCACGCCGTGTATCGCTGGTCATGTGCAACGGCAAGACCTCAGCCTCAGAGCCGAAGGCTGCATACGCAAAGACTCGCAGTGTTCCCTTTGACGCCTCGAAGTTCTCAGCGACGAAAAGGGTGATCCTTTCACGAATCGACGCTGACCATTCGGCCCGAACGCCCGCAGAAACGGCGTCTCGCGCGGCGCGGAGCTCGTTGCGCAGGCGCAACTTCTCGGTCGTGTCTTGCATCGATTCACCCATGACGGACGTTTGCAAAACTCGGGTATGGAAAAACCCACTGAACCGTTTGGCTCAGTGGGTCAAGATTTACCTGGAGTAGAACTTAGGTCAAATGCTGCGAACTAACTTCAAATTACTGAACCGTAACAGCTACTGGCTCCGTGTATTCCCAGCGTCCGGAAACCTCAGAGAAGGCGCCCACACGCAGGCTGTATGGGCCTGGTGCCACGCCATTCAGCTGCACCGTGTTGCCTGAGGTCGAAAACTTGTACTGGGGATTCGCCCAGTCACCGTTCGACACTTCAACTCGGTAGTAGGCCACGGCGCTATCACCCTGCCAGGTCACCTGGCCGCCAGTGCCCGCGATCGCGCTGCCAGCTGCCGGCTGAGCAAGTACGACGTTGCGGCGGGTTGGTGCTGATACAGAGAACGAGCGAACTTCACTCGAACCGCTGCTGTTCTCAACACGCCAGTACCACTGGCCCGGCCATGGATTGTTGAACGAAAACGAGCTGCCCGAAACATTGATGCGCAGCGTCTCCGGCTTCATCGTTGAACTGCGCGAGAAGACGATCTGTCCGCCACCACCCTGCCACGAGAACACTGCAGGACCTTGCGTCTCATCATAGTTGACGCTTGCGCCGTTCTCAGGTGAGGAGAGGCTGATCGGACCGGTCGCTGCCGACGTAGTGGCTGCCACTGGTCGTGTTTCAGCAACCGTTGATGATGCGGTCGCCGTTGCATCGGTTGGCGCCACGTCAGCAGCGGTCGTTGCGTCCGTTGCCGTTGCGTCCGTTGCCGTTGCATCTGTCGCCGGATCGGTGGTCGCCGCGACATCGTCGGCTGGATCGGTCGCAGCCGTATCCGCAGGAGCAGTCGATGTGTCATCAGCAAACTCGTCTTCGGATGCGGTGTCCGACGGACTCGTCAGGACGAAGAACGCGACCACGAGCGCAAGAACCACAACGCCACCGATCACGTAGAGCTTCATCTTGCTGCCACCAGCAAAACTGCCCTCCTTGAAGATCTGCGACATCGCGTTGGTGTTTGGTCCGAACTTACTTTCGAACTCCCCTTTCAAATCCGCCGTAAACGGATTCGTCTGCGACGCAGGCTGCGAGGAGAACGTCGAGTTTACCCCCGACTGGTTACTTGGCTGCTGATTCATCGATCCTACTCCATGGTATTCAAACGTTTCTCTTGTTTCCCTTTAGCTCTGCGGCCTCCACATGATCCGAAGTCGCATGCTGCGTCATCGCATGTGGACAGTGCAGAGCTGTTTAACCTTCTGCCACTTGATCGGACAGCCATCGAATATCTTTAGGGATTGAAGCCTGGGCGCGGATGCGGAAATCGAAAGACGATCCTCCACATATTATATGCTTGCACCTGGAAGGCACGCAATGCGCGCGGGACGGACGTTTCAACGAACGACAAGACCGATCGTTCGCGCCAGCGATGACGCTCGTTGCATGACCGCGATTCGAAGCGCGATTCAAACGGTTCTGTGAAAATTCCGAACTCTCGCGAGGAACTTGTCCTGCGCTTCTGGGGTGAGGTTCAGATCCAGTTCGAGAATGAACGTCGGCATTGGCAATTTGGCGAAAACATCAGGCTGCCTCCAGTAGTCCTTGGCAGTTGTAATCAACGCTGCGGCACCTGCACATTGCTTCTCCAGCAATTCAAGGCTCATTCTCTTGTGATCTCCGGGAGTCATGACCCTTGACGGGGCAATACCCATACGCTCCAGCGAACTGACGAAACGTTCGGGATGCGCAATTCCGGCAACTGCCACAACGTTGTCCTTGTGATCCGACCAACGAGCGCCAGGGCAATGTGGAGCCGCAATAACAGACGATGCGGTCAGTGAACCTACGATGACGTCGGCACCAGTGCGAGTCGTCAACGTCGCCAGCTTTTGGGACGCCGCCTCGCCTTCCTTTGAAAGTCCGGACTCGCCAATCGTGGAATCTGCTGCGGCACGCAGCTCCAGAAAGAAGTCGACATCAGACAATGCCGACAACCCTTCACGAAGATCACCAGTCGGTAAAAGCCTGCCACTGCCAAGCGGTCGCAAGGACGACACCGGCATCACATCAATGTCGCGCGAGACACCAAGGTGTTGCATGCCATCATCCAGAATGATGACGTCGATTGCGCCAAGCAAATCAGCACGAGACGACCTCGCCGCCATCCATGCCGCCGAGCGCCGGGCTCCGACAACGACTGGCACACTCGCGAGACCCACAGACTGCATTCGCGCCTCGTCCGCAGGCACTGCATTCAGGTCTCCTCCTGCCGGCGCACCCCCGAGAAGCAACTGCCATTGATCACGGCGCAGCTCACTCCCGTAGCCGCGCGTCAGAATTGCGACGCGCATTCCGCGACTCTGAAGAAGTTTCGCAAGCTTCATGGTTACAACTGACTTTCCAGTTCCCCCCACGACGATGCTGCCGACAGAGATGGTGCACGGCGCGAGACGAACGGAACGTAGGACTCCGATCCGATAGAACCATCGACGGAGGCACGTCACGACGCCGTAGGGGATGGCCAGTGGCATCAGCAAGATTCTCACGAGGAATGCCAAAATCCCTCGGTCGTACCAGAGCCTCATCAGCGTTGCTTCTTGCAGCATCCAAGCCCCGCACAAGTGTTCACCAGTCCCACGCACAGAGTCCGTCAGCGAAGAGCTGTTTCAGTGGGCTCAGATTCAGCGTCAAGCCGTGCAAACACCTGACTGTTTGCGCGCAGCTCGCTCGCGACGCCACGTTCGCGAATACGTCCAGCATCCATAACCCAAACCTCATCGAACATGTCGAGCCATTGCATACGATGTGTGACGGCAAGAAGTCCGATGTGTTGTTTGCGAACCAATTCAAGCAAAGAAGTCAGAATGTCACGCTCGGTAACGGGATCCAGCGCCGATGTCGCTTCGTCAAGTACCAGAAGTCTTCGTCCCCGCAGCAGCGCACGCGCAATCACCAATCGCTGCACCTGACCACCGGACAAGCGTGAGGTCAGAGACTCAACGCGCGTCCGCAAACCGTTCGGCAGTCCAGCAACAATCTCGTCCATTCGAACCGCACGAAGAACATCCCAGCATTTCGATTCAAAGCTTTCGGTGGACGATCCGTCGCCCTCACCTGCGAACGAAACCCCATACAAAAGATTCGCGAGCAGCGTATCATCAAACAGAAACGGCCGTTGACTCACCATGGCAACTTCGCTGTTGAAACGTTCAAGTCCCCAGTCGCAGTTCCAAACCTGCGGCGAAATGATTCCGCCAAGAACCTTCACGAACGTCGACTTGCCAGCGCCGCTTGCGCCGACGACCGCGACTGCTCGCGATGCAGCAACACTCACGTCTTCGGCAGTCAGCACCGATCGCCCGCCGAGAACGACTTCGATCTTGTGAATGACTGGCAAACTCGCAAACTTCGTGGTTGAGGAAGGAAGACTTGGCAATTGGTTTGATGAATTCCTATTTGCATTGTCTTCAGTCTGTGCTTTCAGGAAACCCGCAACTTCGCGAACAACACCGCGTGTCTCGTGAAAGCGCGCCGCCTGCTCGCCGATTTCACGAAGCGGCTTCACGATAAGCCCCAGTGCGACAAAAAACTGGAGAAGCACGTCACCCTTGAGACCCGCTCCAAGCATCTCGCGACCGATCAGCCACACGACAAACGCAAAACCGGCAAAGCCGAAAAACTCGAGCGCCGGCGCGAACACGGAGCGCACGAAAATAGAGCGTTTCAGCACAGCAAAATATTCTCCATTCCGCGCAACAAACCGTTCGGTCTCGAGACGCTCGGCATGCTGTGCGCGAATGAAATCGAATCGCGCGCGCAGATCGAGAACCAGCGCCGAAAGTGCGGCAAGTTCCCGCTGAAACAACTCAGAAAACCTGGCAATTCTCCGCCCCGTGCGTCCCATCAACTTCGCAACAATTGGCGCGAGAAGCGACAGAACCACCGCTGTCGGCCAATGAACGACCGCCATCATCGCAATGCAGCTGAGAACCAGAATGCCACCCCGAACGAAGCTGCCAATGATGTCGGTGAACCGCTGCTGCAGAAACATCGTGTCATTCATGACCCGAGACATCCACGCACCGGGCGACACTGCATTCGACCGCAGCCACGGCATCATCGTGATTGCACGGAAAATGCGTCGTCGCATCGAGCCGGCAACCTGAATCGCCAAAGCCTGCTGATTCAGAACATAGAGCCAACCGGCGAAAGCTTTGCCGAACGCAGCGACGCAGACAGCAATGGGCACCCACAAGGCCAGACTTTCGCGCGACACAGAGACCTGCGACAAACTCGGAAACCACGTCAAGGTCTGTGACGGGAGCACGTCTGCCAGCACAAGAACGTCTCCCGGAGTGACAAATAGGGCCTCAACGAAGCCCTTCACCAGGAGAATGAAGATGGACTGGGCAATGACCAGCCCAAACAGCGCAAACAAGATACCGACGATCGTTCGTGGGAACTCAAACGCGGGGCGGACAAAAAGATCCCGAAACTGACTGAACGTGGACTGATCTTCAGACAGCGTACTGGCCATGATCAGCGTCCAGTCGATGGTGGTGCGTGTCCCCGAGTCGAGTCCGTGAATGTTGCGAGACTCAAGCCCGATTTCTCGGCGATCCGCGCTATGGCAGACGCGGCGTTGCCAGCGGCTCCGCCGACCAGCCCACCCCGAAGATTTTCCAGATCCGCACACATCGCAGCCCGTCGCGGGGTCGGTCGAACGAGATCAAGGAGTTCCCTCGCCACATCGGCAACAGGAATCGTCTGAATATACTCCCGAACGACTTCACGTCCGGCGATCAAGTTGACGAGACTGACCCACTGCAGCTTCACGAGTCGCTGCGCCAGCGCGTAACTGATCTCGTTCATTTCGTAGATGACGACCATAGGTGTTCCGAGCAGGCCGCACTCAAGCGTTGCCGTGCCGGAGGCCACGATGGCGGCATCTGCAGCCGACATCACCTCAAGACTCATGCCGGAAACAAATGTAAATGCTCCGCATTCGACGCGCCGCGATCCGTCAGACGCTTCAGCTTCCCCGCCAAACTCCGCAACAACTCGCGCAAAATCCAGACTCGGCGCAACTGGAACCACAAAACGTGCTTCCGGCATTGACTCCCGAACAACCTGTGCCACCGCGCGAATCCACGGCGCCATGCGTCGGACTTCATCCATTCGACTACCCGGCAAGCAGCCGATAAGCTGAGCCGTTGCCGGAAATCCCAGCAAGTCACGGCGATATCGCACCTTGCCGGCGCGATCTTTATGTGGAGAGCCAACGTAGGTGTACGGAACGTCGTTGCGTCGAAAAAAGTCTTCCTCAAACGGCAATACCCCGAGCACGCCGACAAAGTCTCTTCGCAGAGCCGCGGCTCGTTTTCCACCCCACGCCCAAAGCTTTGGCGCCACGTACTGAAACACCCGCACTCCGCGCGCCTTAAGCTGTTCGGCAAGGCGCAGGTGAAAACCAGCAAAGTCGATCAGAACAGCAAACTGCGGTTTCATGATCTCAATGCGCTGGAGGACGGTCGTCTCGATCATTCGAAGATCTGCGAGGCGGGCAGCAACTTCAATGATTCCCATCATCCCCAGCTGATCGATCGTCGCGACGGTCTGCACACCGCACGACGTCATCGCTGGCCCACCGATTCCAAATGGGGCGAGCTTTGGGAAGTGATCGCGGAGAGCCACGACCAGGTCGGCCCCGAGGAGATCCCCGGAATACTCCCCGGCCGAGATGAAGAAATTCTCTCCCGACGTCAGCGACATACGCCGCGCTCACTCTTGCGCAGAAACTCCACAAACACGTCGCGCCACGGAGCTGCTGGAACTTCAGCAAGGATGAGAGTGACTGCATCCTCCACGGTGAGATTCTCAGAGTAGAGAAGCCGGTACATGTTCTTGATGCCGGCGAGACCTTCGGTACCGAGGCCCGCACGCTTGATGCCAATGGCATTGAGCCCGTTGGGCACAGCGCGGTTGCCATGCACCATCGTGAACGGCGGCACGTCCTGACTGACCATCGCACCGCCTGCAATCATCGCCATTGTGCCGATGCGGCAAAACTGATGGATCGCACTCAGACCGCCGAGGACCGCACGATCGCCAACGTGAACGTGCCCTGCCATGGCCACACCATTGGCAGCGATGCAGTCGTCCCCGATGACGCAATCATGCGCGATGTGCGTATAGACCATGAACAGATTGCGCGAGCCGATGACTGTCTTGCCGCCGCCACCTTCGGTGCCGATGGAGACATTGCAGTACTCGCGAAACTGATTCTCAGCGCCGATGATCAATTCCGCATCTTCGCCGTGGTATTTCAGATCTTGCGGAATCGAGCCAATGCTCGCAAACGGCGAGATGCGCGTGCGAGGACCGATCGTCGTTCGTCCATCCACAACAGCGTGGGCACCGACGCGCACTCCTTCACTGAGCTTTACCTTGGGACCAATCACCGCAAAGGCGCCGATACCGACATTCTTGGCAATCTCAGCGCCCGGTGAAATGACCGCCGATGGATGGATCGCATCTGGGTACGTCGTTTTGAACAGGGGGATATCGATCATCGTATGTTCCACTCACCTGCTACTTCATGAGCGCTGAAAAATTCACCGTAGCCACAAGTTGATTGTCGACGAAGGCCTTCGACTCAAACCAGAAAAACGGCGAGCGTCGTTTCACCGAATGGCACTCGTACCGAAGGGTATCGCCCGGTACGACCGGCTTGCGAAAGCGCGCCTCGCTGACTTCCGTCAAGAGACATGTCGAACAGCCACCTTCCGTACTCAAATGGCCGAAGACAGCCGCAGATTGAGCCAGACCTTCGATGATGTGAACACCCGGATACACGGGATTCTTAGGAAAATGTCCCTGAAGAATCGGATCCGAAAAGGACACGTTACGAATGGCCTTGATGAACTCGTTCGGCGCGAACGCGATCACTCGGTCAACAAGCAGAAAAGGAAATCGATGCGGAATACATTTCTGGATCGCAACCACATCCATCGGCAACTTTACTTCCGGCAAACTCATGGATCCAACCTTCGGTGTCCGTTTCCACAGGATTCAAAAGCCATCGCCGAGAAAATCCGCAAGCAGCGATCCTACTCTTTCTTGGCCGTCTTCGATTCCTTGCCAAAGCGATCAATCACTTCTTTGGTCATGTCTTGCGGATTCTCCAGATAGAGCAGACCAGCCGAGTTGGTCTCAAAAACCGCCTCAAGTTTTTTCTCCTTGGCCATTTTCTCCACGAGACCGGCGACCTTGATGGCGATTGTCTGAGTCGCCTTCTGTTCCTTGCGCTTGATGTCCTGCTGGAACTCCATCTCAGCATTGCGCAACGCGAGGAATTTCTCCTGAAACTCCTTTTGTTTGTTCATGCGCGCTTCCTCGCTCAGAATCGACGCCTGGTTCTTCCACTCGTTGTTCATCTTGTCGAGTTCCTCCTTTTGCTTCTGGAACTCTCCTTCCTTCGACTTGATTTGCTTCTCGAGTTCAGCGCGAGCGGTCTTGCCTTCTTCGACCGCAAGAATCACGGACTGCATGTCAACGACACCGTACTTGCGTGCTGAATCCACTGCATATGCATTGGCTCCGAACAGCACAGCCTGAACCATCGCCATCATCGCAAGCACGTTGCGCACTGTTTTTGAATTCATCCGCATGTCGTCCTCTCCCTTAGGAATTTGTTGGGGTCAGTAGCCAATGTAGAAGATGATTTCCATGTCCCCGAGTTTGCCACCATCGAGAATCGGGTACGCCCACTCGAATCGGAAGGGCGCAATCGGCGTAATCCACCGGAGGCCAAACCCGACATCCTTGTAGAGCCCACTGAGCTCCAGCGCTTCAGCGTCATCGTACACACGCCCAGCGTCAGTGAACACAAGCGCCTTGATCCCCGCCTGGGGAATGAGAGGCGCGAAATACTCGAACTGGAAGTAGAGCTTCTTGTCGCCACCCTTGTTGTATCTCGACGCGGCGTCACCAGGCGCCCTGAGAACCGAGAACTTGGGACCCAGCGCCCACGTCTTGTAGCCGCGCAAATCGTTTGGACCACCGAGGCGGTAGCGCTCAAGAAACGGAACCTCCTTGTCGCCCATCGGATAGATGTATCCGAGAAATCCATGAAGCTTGAAATACGTTCGATACTCCTCGGAAAAATCCAGCGGGATGAACCAGCTGCCATCAAGCGTGGTTTCCATGTACTCGTTGTCGCCGCGAAGAACTGGTCCACCAGTAAACTGCTGGCGCAAATCGACTTCAGTACCTTCGGTCGGATCGATGAAGTTGTCGGTGTCGGTGCGACTCAGACTGAAGATCGCGCTCGACGAGATCCCTTCCTCACGAAATCTGTCGAGAATGTAGGAATCGCTGATCTGCTGGATGCGTTCAATTTTGTAGGTCAGCCGACCGCGAATCAGTTCGATGATTCTGCGTCCGATGAAGAACGTGCCACCAGTCCGACGATCTTCAATCGCAACATCGTCCAATGGATTTCGCACATCGTTCTTAATGAAGGCAGTTGTGCCCGCGAGCCAGTCACTATCGTTGACGCGAGGGTTCGTGAAGCCGGCCTCGAGTCCGTAGTTTCGGCCACCGTTCCACCGGCCGGTAAGGTTGGTCTTCCAGCCCTTGCCAGATTGGTTCTGTTCGTCGTAGCGCCCCTGGCCAAACCAGCTTGCCGAACTTCCACCCTGCCCAGGCGTGAATCCAAGAGCTGCCTGCAGCTGGCCCGTCGGCTTTTCCTTCACCTTGATCTTGTAGTTGAGCTGCGTCGGATCGTCGGCATCCCGCTCGCGAATCACCTGCACTTCTTCAAAATAGCCGAGGCGATTGATGTTCTTCTTTGTCTCGGCGAGGCGCGTGCCGCTGAAGAGTTCACTGTCCGCAACCTCAAACTCGCGCCGCACGACGTTGTCCCTGGTCTTGGTATTCCCAACGACCGTCATCACACCGAAGTAGACCTTCTCGCCCTTCGTGATTTCGTAGTTGATGTCGACCGTGCGGTTTTCGCGATTGAATGTCGTCTTCGGATTCACATCAGCGAACGCGTAACCGAGGTCACCGTACTTGTCGCCAAGCATCTCGATGTCTTTGAGGAAATGGGAATGCCGAAACAGCGCGCCCGGTTTCAGCTTCATCTTTTCGAGCAGCTCTGCCTCGGTGAACAGCAGATCACCGGACACCTTCAAGGTGCCTACGTTGTACTGAAGGCCTTCTTCGACTGCGAAGGTTATCCGGACGAATTCCCGATCCGGATCGAGGAACGAATGCGGCTTTGCAACCTTGACTTCTGCGAAACCCTGATCGCGGTAGTAGAACGAGATGAACTCGAGATCGCGCTTCAAGAAATCATCCTGAAACAGCGACGCTGACCCGAAGGCCGACATGCGGGTTATCGGGCGCGACGCGAGCTTCTCGATGATGTCGCCGTCTTTGTAGAAGACGTTGCCGAGGATGTCGACCTGTCCGACCAGAAGCTTGCCGCCCTCTTCGACGACGAAGGTCAACTCAACCTCGGTGGCTCCCTTCTTTTCCAGCGTGTAGTTCACACGAGCGAGATAGAAGCCCTTTTCCGCGTACTGCTTCTCGATCATCCGTACGTCGGTCGTGATCGTCGCCTCGTTGACGATCGTGTAGAGCTTCGTCTCCATCTTGTCCTTGATGGAGTCTTCCGTAACCTCTTCCATGCCTTCGTACTTGATGGCGATGATGGCCGGCTTCTCAGCGACCTGAACGATGACATCGATTCCGCCGAGGACATCGACCTTGAGAAATCTGACGTCTGAAAAATAGCCGAGCTCGAACAGCGTCCGAATGTCGTCACGCACCGCAATTGGGTCGAGACGCTCGCCACGCTTCGTCTTGAGCATCGTCACAATTGCTTCCGACTCGACCTTCGCGTTGCCGCGAACCTTGATGTCGACAACCGTTTCCGCAAGTGACGCGCTGCTCGCCGGCGCTGGCTCGTCCTTTGGGGGCTCCACAGTTTGCGCTGCAGCAAAGTCGCCGCAAACGAACATGCCACCAAGCAGAAGCGACATCGCAACCGATGCCAGCGTCGCGGACCAAAGGTGTGTACGCGAATTCGTCAAGTCGTCCGCTCCCATCTGGCGATCTGCCCATCATCCATGACGACATGCGCCGGAAAGCGCCGCGCCAGTTCCGGATCATGGGTCACGAGGAGCATCGTCGTTCCCATTTTCGCTGCAAGTTCGAGTAGCAGATCCTGGATCTGTCCGCCGGTTGTCTTGTCGAGATTTCCCGTAGGTTCATCTGCCAGCAGAATCGGTGGCGACATGAAGAGCGCACGCGCGATCGCCACTCGCTGCTGTTCACCACCGGACAGCTCACCCGGTCGGTGGTTCTCCCGGGTCGCGAGTCCCACCGATCGGAGCAATTCCCCCGCACGTGATCGCGCTGCTTCGCGCGGCATTCCGCTGATGATGCCAGGCATCATCACGTTTTCTGCGGCGCTGAATTCAGGGAGGAGGTTATTCATCTGAAAAACAAATCCGATCGTCGAATTGCGAAACCATGACGCTGCCACATCATCCATCTGGGAAACGTCGGTGCCACCCAGAACAACCCGGCCCGACGTCGGGCGATCGAGTGTGCCAACCAAATGCAGCAACGTGCTCTTGCCAGCACCGCTACGACCCGTGACGGCGACGCAGGCGCCTCTACGGACCTCGAAATTCACACCGCGCAACGCCGCAACGCGTTGCGATTCAATCACGTACTCCTTGCGGACGTCCGTCATGGCGATGACGAGATCTCGTGCAGCTGCGCCTGAGCTCATGTCAAACCCGCGAGCACAGGGCGAAGACCTGGGTGGAATCTACCCAAAGTCGATATGCATGAAGCCGCAGGCGGCAACGCAGCGATTGTGGTTTTGCACTGAGTTCCGCTCACTCGTACCTCAGCCCAAGACTCGGTTCCTGACGCGCTGCCGTCAGCGCCGGCCAAACCGCAGCCGCCAGACTGAGAAACCATGCTGAGACACAGATCACGACGTAGTCGACTGGGAGAAACCGCACGGGAAGCATTTTCAGGTAGTAGATACCGGGTGGCAGGGGCACCACTCGACCCCATGCGATGAGCAGGCAGGCCGCAACGCCAATCGCAAGCCCGAGCGCGATGCCAACGGTACCGATCGTCATGCCGTGAGCCATGAAGAGACGAGCAATCTGGGAGCGCGACATTCCAAGGGCACGCAAAAGTGCGACCTGGCCGCGTTTATGGAAAACCGTCATCATCATCGTGCCGCTGATGGAAAAGGCCGCTACCACGACGATCAACATTAGTATTGATCCCATCGCAAACTTCTCCAGTTTTAGCGCAAATAGCAATGACTTATTTGTCTCTTGCCAAGTGAGTCCGGAGAGCGCAACTGGCCGCTGCTCAGCCGGAAGACCGGCAAACTTTTCGAACAAAATATTGTCCCCGGGGTCAGCGCCACGGCCCTCGACTCGCGCCTCATAGGTCGCGACTGCCATCGGATCTTTGAAGTTGATGCCGACCCCGGTCACGTACTGTTCACGTTCCAGCGACTCATCGTAATCCGGCAGAAAACGCCGTCCCTCGCCCAACGTGACGATGGACCACTTTGCATCATAATTGAACATCCCGGTGCTGAATTTTCCGGCAACGACGTAGCTGCGCGAGATCGTCCCGCCGCCGAGCACCGCACCAACGTTTGCCTGAGGACTTAAAACCGTGACTTCGTCGCCGATGTCAGCGCCGAGCTGCTGGGCCAACTGATCGCCAAGCATGATTCCTGGTCGTTCGGGGCCCGACGACAGATCGCTTTCGATGACGCGATGCGGGCGCGACAGGTCTGCGAGACGCCCCTCATAGAACGCATCGCCGTGAAAACCCCAAAGCTTGCCCTCAAGGGCGGGGTCGATGCCAAACAGGGTTGCCGAGGCAAGAAACGACTTGCGCTTGAGCACCACATCCGCGGTCGTGAACGGCTCGATGCCCGTCGCCTCCGGGTAGAGTTCCTTGAATGCGCTCAGTGGGTAGTCCACGAGCGAAAACCCGCCCGTGGCAAACTCACTCAAGACCTCGAGGTGCGGCTGACCCGCGAGCATCTTGCGCCTCAGATCGGCCTCAAACCCACCCATCACCGAAAGCACAATGATGAGGGCGGCAACGCCGACGGCAACGCCGAGAATCGAAACGGACGTCATGAACGAGAGCCCGCTGCCGTGACGGCGCAGAGAAAAGTTCCGCCACGCCATCCACCAGATGAAACCCCGGCGCTGCGTACGGGAAGACGCCATCGCGCCGCCCGGTCCTTGATTCGGGTTCAAAGTGTTCGCCAAGGTTGCCTCATCGATCGAACAAATTCTCTGTCACGAGCTGCCCGAAAAAGCAGCGTCACCGGTCTCTCGTCGTTCACACGCAATTGGAGAATTGTGTGAGAAAAATCAGCCGCATTCGGTCGACGGGACCGACGGAGTTTAAGTTGATTTCGCCAATGGGTTCAACCATAGTCATTGGACTCAATCCAATCATGGTCATGGACACGACTGCATTTGTAACGGAATTCTCTTTTTTCGGAATTATGGAGGACGCTGATGAGAAGAGTTGGAACTGGGCTGCTGCGCAGCTCGAAGATTGCACTGCCATGTGCAGCGGCACTGCTGGCAGCCGCGACGCTTACTGCCTGCGGTGATGCTTCGGATCCGGATCCGGTCACAATCGAAAAACTCAAAGCCCCGGGCGATCTCCGGATCATCGACAACGGTGACGGCGCGATCACGCTGACGTGGAGCGGTGCCAACAACGAAGACGACTTTGACGGCTACAACGTATACGGGATGAAGGGTGAGGCCAGCGCACTCGGAGTCACGGAAGGCGCAGCGCTCGAGCTCCTCGATGGCTCAGGCGAAGCTGTAGAATCGGCCAAGGCCGTTCTCGCGAATTTCAATTTCGCACCAGCAACGGGTCTCGAGTCCGTCGGAGCGGCGAAAGACGCCAAGGACAAGGAGCTCGCGGCCCTTCCAATCCATACACTTGATGGCGAAGATCCGCTCCTCCCGACGTGCAAGCATGACGGTTCTGCAACGGCAGATGCGCGCGGCAACTGCGTCAACACAACGAAAGACAATTTTGGAACGGCAGTTGAAGACGGTGCCGACGGCGCCAAAGTTGCGCTGAACGCCTCGATCAGCTACGCGCTGACCGGACTCAAGCCGGGCAGCAACTACTGCTTCCTCATCATGTCATCGATGGACAAGGGCAAGAAAGTTTCGTCCCAGTCGAGCAATGTTGCGTGCATCAACCCGCGCTTCAAGGCAACGGCGAACGTGAATGCCCCAAGCGGCACTGCTCAATTCCAAGTCCTGAATCCACGCTCGTGGGTTGCCGCCTGCACGACGACGTGTGCGGCGCCGGGCGCGGACGACCTCAAGATTTCCGATCCGACTCCAAACAGCTTCCACCAGCCGACCGATCCCGGTCCGATCTACATCGAGAAACTCGGCAACGACGAAGTCGCATTCGTTGCTGGGAAAAACAGCGCCATTCACACGATTGGCTTTCGCGCCAATGGATTCGCAAGTGCGGATATCCCGCCGGCTCCCCAGCTCGCTATCGGCAACGTATTCAATCAGTCCGGATATTCGCTTGCTGGTCAATCCGTGCGCATTGAGCCCAAAACACTCTACGTCTTCGCGATTGGCGACCCAGCTGCGACTACGTCGCCCACCAACTTTCAGTATCAGTACGTATATGTGAATACGGTTCCAACAACCTTGGGCGGGAAATTTGACGTCGAATTCCGACTCACGAAGAACGAAAACCAAGCCCGCTGAACAAACTGAACAACCAAGACAAATCGGAGACCAAAAAAATGTTGAAGAAACTCACAGGAAATTTCACCGCCATTGGCCTGGCTGGGGCGTTGCTGCTCACTGGCTGCGGCGGATCTGCTGGTGACCCCAAAACGTTGACCAGAGATGAACTGAACCCGCCGTCAGGTCTTGTCACGGTGACCGGCGACAAACAAATCGAACTGCGGTGGCTCGGCGCGAACACAGAAGATGGTCTGCAGGGCTATCAGGTGTTCGGCTATACCGAAAACACCAATGACGGAACGAGCGGTCCACTTGTGACCGTTCTCTCGAAGGTCGCCTATCCCAAGCCTGGCGTGAACACGGCGATTCCGCGTTGCAAAGACAACGACGAGGTATTCCGCCTGTTCGGTTTCACAAAAAACTCCGACGCCAAGTGCAAGGGTGACGATTCTGCCGAAGAGAAGAAGAGCTTCTCCGGAGATGCGAGCAGCCTGTACGCGGAAGCTGGCGAAGACGACATGGCGAACAAGCTTACTTGCGAAGCCGGAAGCTCTGTGGTCAGCAACGCCAACGTATCACTTCCGATCACTCGCTCACTGGGTGTACAGCGATGCGTCGTCAAGAAAGTTGCCGGGGTCGATCTCGAAAACGGCAAAAGCTACGTGTTTGTCGTCGCCGCTGTGAAGGGCGACAAGTTCAACAAGCTGAGTTGGACGTCGAATTTCGTCAAGGATACACCAGCGATCAAGATCTTTGGATCGACGGTCACGTTCGAACCTCAGAAGTTCAAGTCGTTCGTGATCGATACCGCGGCACCCGCAGCCATTACCGCTGAAGGAGGCGACTGCAGCAGCGCGGCAAGCGCGTGTAGTCTGTCTGGCGAAAACACCGCGACACCAACCGCAATTTATCTCGGGCGGCCAGGCACCGGAACCTATCCGCAGCGTATTTTGATTTCGACCCCGGCAGGCGGCGACATCAGTATTCTCCAACGGGGTGCTGAGACAACTGATCCTGTCGCAGCAGCTGGCACGATCGCTACGTCGACCCCCGGCGATCGCGCCGCTTCGACAGACACCTACTTCAAGGGCGAAAAGCTCCCCGTTTATGGCAACCAGGTGTTCGACATCCAAATCGTCCGCGGCGGAAAGACGCACTACGGCAAAATCGTGTTCGGCGATCCAACTGGAACAGCCGCAAATGCCAACATCACGATGGACGTCACCATCCTGATGCAGCCGAAAGCCGGCGAGTTCGACTACTTCGCAGGTGATCTGAACTAACCAGCGTCCAGAGTTTCCCCCACACCCCGCGATCTGCACTTTGCTGTGCGAATCGCGGGGTGCTTCGTTTAGACTGCTCCTGTTCGAAACACTCTCCATGGAATCCGCCATTCATGACGAAAGACATTCTGCAAAGCCCGGTGAAATTTCACTGCGGCGTCGAGTTCAAGAACCGCATGGTGCTCGCTCCGATGACCAACGGTCAGAGCCACCCCGACGGACGCATCAGCGATGCAGAAGTCCGCTGGCTTGCCATGCGCGCCGAGGGTGGATTCGGTGCGCTCGTCTCGGCCGCATCACACGTCCAGAAGGACGCACTTTCGTTTGCAGGACAACTCGGGTGTTTTTCGGATGATCAGGTGGCAGGACTCGCTGCCGCCGAGCGCACATGCAAGGCCGCAGGCGCTCCGATCGTGCTCCAGATCTACCACGGTGGCCTGCGTGTGCCGCGCGCACTCACGGGTGTGCAACCAACAGCGCCGTCGTCCGTGCAACTCGACTTCCCGGGCTTCGAGACTCCGCGGGAACTCACCGACGCCGAGATCGAATCCATCGCTGCGAACTTTGTCGCGGCAGCGATGCGTGCGAAATCCGCCGGCATGGTTGGTGTCGAGATTCATGGGGCAAACGGGTATCTCTTCACGCAGTTTCTCAGCTCGATCACCAACAAGCGCAAGGACCGCTGGGGTGGAAACCTCGAGGGCCGCGCCCGACTGATCGTTGAGACTGCGCGTCACATTCGCGCTGCGGCTGGACCATCGTTTCTGATCGGTGCGCGTCTTTTGCCAGAGGACGCCCCCAATCAACGCGGCTTCGACGTCGAAGAAATGCTGACCGCAAGCAACTGGCTCGCCGACGCAGGCATCGACTATCTCCATCTTTCGTCGGGCAACGTGCGCGCCAAACCATGGCTCGAACCCGACAAGGGCGTGTCCACGATTCGTCGCTTTCGCGACGGGCTGCCCAAGCGCGTCAAACTCATCGCATGCGGCGGAATCAAGTCTCTCGACGACGCGACGTACGCGATCGCTCAAGGAGCGGATCTCATCGCCCTCGGCAAAGCAGCGATTCTCGAACCCGCGTGGCCGCGCGATGCGCTCGCTCCGGGGCACACGCCGGCATCATGGCCGGTGACCGAAGCACGCCTTGCGGAGCTTGGAGTTTCCGGCGCATTCGTGACCTACCTGCGAAAGTTCAACAAGCTCGTGATGTGAGCCGTCTGCCGCCCGAGCACGCTCTAAATCGTTCCGGCGCCAGCCAGATAACACATTAAATTTATACGATAAAAAATCATTCCTCAGGCCCGATACTAAAGAACGTTGGGATTCTTCCGAACTCCTGCATGTCTGGCGGGAGACCGACGGGCAACTTGTGGAGGATGCTTGCCTTTGCCGAGTTCATCGGCAAAACCAGCTACTCCGCCTTGATGAGATTCCAATCGAGTCTCAACGCGCGCTCCGAACGGAGCAATCCAGTTGTCTGACGCAAACCTCCTGCCGGGCGAAACGATTAACCCGTTTCATAAGGATTTGCCCTTCCCATGCAGGAATGTCGGTCACAAAGGCGAACACGCAAGAATACCGGTTTGAACACCCTTAGAGGATCAAACAGGCCGGGACTGGTGCGGATAGCGTTGGGGCAACATTCTCCTGTCATCAAATATCTGCCCCATATCTCTCCAACAACAGACAGGTCGCGACTTACGGTCACGACCCCCGCACATTGCCCGCGTCGGAGCTCTGAGGTTCGTGCGTCACATCTTTCGAGGTCGTGACGTAGTTCTTCATCTCCGCCGCATCCACGGGCCTTTTTGCGATGCGACGTCTACTTTCTCTTCCGCGCCACGACCGTTCGCACCACGTCGAGAAGTTTGTCGACATCCGAAGCTTCAGAACCAGGGCCGAAACTAATCCGAACGCTGTTCAGTGCAACCCACTCACCAAGTCCCATCGATGCAAGTACGTGACTCGGTCGGCCAACGCCTGAAGAACACGCGCTGCCGCTCGAAGCAGCAATCCCAGCAATATCCAAATTCAGCAAAAGATCGTCTCCGGGAATTCCATCGACGTGAAAGTTAACAGTGTTGGCAACTGCAATGCCAGGCTCACCATGCACAACAGCTCCAGAGATCGCGTCGAGTCCCTTGATGAGCTGTAACTGCAGTGGTCTGAACAGCTCGATGTAGGTCAGTTCCTTGTCCGCTGCGATCTCTTTCGCGCGAATTCCGAAGCTGACGATGCCAGGAACGTTTTCCGTACCAGCACGTCGCGCGCGCTCCTGACCACCGCCTGTCATCTGGGTTGCAAGCTTCACTCCAGACTTGATCCAGAGAGCTCCAACACCCTTGAATGCATTTATCTTGTGCGCCGAAAAAGCCGCGGAATTGACTTCCGAGTCACCGAGCCAGCGGAGGTCGAGTTTACCAAGTGACTGCACTGCATCCGTGTGCACATGCACGGACGGTGCGAGCTTTCGAATCTTCTGGGCAAGTTTTCCAACGGGGTTGATTGCGCCGGTTTCGTTATTGACGTGGATCAAGGCAACCGCAGCAAGACGACCGGACGCCTGATGCGTGGCAACGGCTTCAAGCAGCTCGCTTTCACGCACACGACCATTGGACTCAACGCCGATCTTGATTGCGACACAGATGCCCCGCTCAGCAAGGACTTCCGTCGTCTCAAGCACGGAGGAATGTTCAGCTGCAGAGACGATGACGACCGGCAATCCAGAATCAACTCGGATCGTCGAAGACTTTTCGTCACCGTGCCGCCCCCACCGATCAAGCACTCCGCGCAGGGCGAGATTGTTCGCTTCAGTCGCGCCCGACGTGAATGCAACTTCGAGACTGCGCACGCCGAGAAGATCGCCAACGGCGACGCGCGCCGCCTCAACAGCTACTTTGGCCGACCTGCCAAAGCTGTGGATCGATGACGGATTGCCGTCACTCGCTCGCAATTCGGCAACAACCTCGTCGTAATGCCGAGCATCGATGCGACCCGTCGAATTGTAGTCAAGATAGATACGCTGCTGCATCGAACTCACATGACACGTGGGTAACTTGTTCAACGGATGCGGTTCCTCAGTTTATCTGCAGGATATCGCCGAGAACCCGCCGACGCGCCGCCCGAACTTGTTTGCGCTTGTAGCGGCCGTGTGAAGCTGCCCCGGAACTATTGTGCGCATAGGAGGCATTGTCCATGACCTGGATCTCGAACGGGAAAAAGGCACGATCGCAGAGCTCAGAGTCAACGCCGTTCCAGCCACGTACGAATCCGACGACATCCCGAAGAATCGCTGCCTTCTCCGGACTGGCACTCGCGGCTTCATCTTCCAGCTTGCGCAACCAGCCAAAATTCGGGTTCTCGGTGCGAATGAGCTGACGACCAGTCATCTGAATCGATCGATAGTTGAGCGCTGAATGCGGATTTGCGGTGCCACTTTCTGGCGGAGGAATATTCATCCCAGCCAGCGTGCGTTCAAACTCCTCAACAGAAATCGCATTGCTCATCAGCCTTCCACGCAAATCATCCATGGTGACGCGAAATTGATCAGCGTCAAGCAGGGTGTTTCGCGCCCGCGATGGATTGCAGTTCGGAAAACTGACGATGTGCAGCTGACTCAAAATCTTCACGACGAGCATGACATCGCTCTGTCGCTCCGTGACGATTCGAACACCAATCACGTCATAAATCGTCTCTGCGACGTTTGCGCGCTTATGCAGAAGCTTGAGCAGAATGGACTCCCGCGGCTTCGAGTACTTCCATTCCATACGCGCGAGACGCACCTTCACGTCATCTTCGCCAATCCAGAGTTGACCCTCAGCATCACGACGGACATGAACGTTGAAGCGCGCCATGATCTGATCGCGTGCCTGATCGATTGAGTTGTAGCGAAAGGCACCTTCGATGTGCCCGATGGTGTGCATGACACGCAGCAACGCGCAGGACCAGAGACGACGCATCCGACTCTTCTCATCGCGGTCTGATGCCCAAAGCAACAAATCACGTGGATCGCGACAATCGATCACTTCGGCCGGCGGAACAAGGCCCTGACCCCACTCCTTTGGCATCAGATTCCGTTCGATGAACGAGAGGCTCTCCACGATGACAGCCTGCAACTGTCTGGCGTCATCCGGGTTGTCCGCATCAAATCCATAGCTGCGGAGAAAACGTGTCGCCTCCTCCAACGATTGCAACGTCAGCGTGGGCAGGTCGATCGACGACTCACCACCGATCATGACACCCATGATCGGCCAATTGAATTTCCAGCGTTGCGCCAACGCTGAGCGCAGATCGGACTTGTTCAAATCAGCTTTCGGACCGTCCATGTCATCTCACTCCGTCGCCGCGGTCGCCGTCTGAATGCCACCATGGGCAGCGTCGTCAACTCATGTGCTACAATTGG
>Ga0169931_10003333_pt1 | contig 25507 bp, 31 predicted proteins | sample Kivu_15m_20L_FD_129675 | JGI IMG/M metagenome (GOLD analysis project Ga0169931, IMG submission 129675) | Freshwater microbial communities from Lake Kivu, Western Province, Rwanda to study Microbial Dark Matter (Phase II) - Kivu_15m_20L... | ecosystem: Environmental > Aquatic > Freshwater > Lake...
CCGTGATCGTCGTGGCCGCCAGCATGCACGCCGGCGGCTGCACCCCGAGGCTGACCGAAGAAGGTCAGGTAGGTGGCCCGGGTCATGTACGCGGCGGTCATGAAGGCGCCGACGAAGCCCAGGTAGAAGAAGAACGTGTAGCCGTTCTTGCCCACATTGGCGAGGATCTCGTCCTTCGACCAGAACCCGGCCAGGAACGGAAAGCCGGTGAGGGCCAGGCTGGCGATGCTCCAGGTGGCGAACGTGATGGGCATCTTGCGAGCCAAGCCGCCCATGTCCTTGCGCATGTCGAAGGAGTGGTGGGATCCACTGTGACTCACCGAGCCCGCGGCGAGGAACAGGCAGGCCTTGAAGAAGGCGTGCGTGAAGATGTGGAACACGGCCGGCAACCAGGCGCCGGCTCCGAGTGCCAGCATCATGAAGCCCAACTGGCTGACCGTGGAGTAGGCCAGCACCTTCTTGATGTCGTCCTGCACGAAGGCCAGACCAGCAGCAGCGATGATGGTGATACCAGCGATCACCGTGATCAGGTTCACGCCCGAATCGGTGATGCCCATGCCCTCCCAGAACACCGGGTAGAGCCGGGCAACCAGGAACACGCCGGCCACGACCATGGTGGACGAGTGCAGCAGCGACGACACGGGGGTGGGACCGGCCATGGCGTCGGGAAGCCAGGTGTGCAGGGGGAACTGGCCGCTCTTGCCGATGGCGGCCACGAACAGGGCGATCGCGCCCCAGGTCAACACGGTGGCCGAACCGTCGCCGGACAGGGCCCACGCCTGGATGGCCTGGATGCTGAAGCCGTCGAGACCCAGTTGCTCCTGCGCCCACTGGTGAGCGCCGAAGAAGATGATGGTGACACCTACGAGCAGGCCGACGTCGCCCACCCGCACCGTGAAGAATGCCTTCAGTGCGGCCCGCGAGTTGGCGCCGTCCTCCCACCAGTGCCCGATGAGCATGAACGAGCACAGGCCCATGATCTCCCAGCCGAGCACGAACTGCAGCATGCTCTCGGCGGACACCATGACGAGCATGCCCGCTGCGAACAGGGTCAGCGCGGCGAAGAAGTGCGTGTAGCGGCGGTCACCCTTGAGGTAGTCGACCGAGTAGATCTGCACGAGCAACGAGATGAACGAGACCACCACCAGCAGCACGATGGCGAGGCCATCCAGGTGCGAGCCCCAGGTGAACTCGACTCCCCCACTGCTCCACCACACGAAGCGTTCGATGACCGGAGCCACGTAGCCGGTGGCTTCACCGCCTTCCGCACGCATGAGACCCTGACCCATGCCGCCCAGGAAGCGGCCCACCGCGCTGTGGTCGCCACCGGCATCGCCGACGCGCTGGATCCACTGGACGGCGGCGCCGAGTGACAGCACCAGGGAAGCGGCCATCGAGAGGATGCCGACCTCGGAGCCCTTGAGCGGGAGACGCTTGCCGACAGCGATGATCACGAGGAACCCGATGGCGGGAACGAGCGCGATCAACCACCCGTGTTCGAGGAACCAGCCCGCGCTGGCAGCAGTCGTTGCAGCGACCATGCGCTCAGCCCTTCATCTCTGACAGTTCGTCCAAAGCGATGCTGCGTCGGTTCCGGTACACCAGCAGCACCATCGCCAGGCCGACGCCGACCTCGGCGGCAGCGATGGCGATGATCATCAGTGCGAACGCATGGCCGTCGCTGGTGCCGTTCATGAGTGCGAAGGCCAGCAGGTTGATGTTCACGGCGTTGAGGATCAGTTCGATCGACATGAGCACCATGACGGCGTTGCGACGAGCGATGACGCCGTAGACGCCCAGGCAGAACAGCACGGCGCCCAGCAGCAGGAACTGGTTGATCAGCATGGTGTCCGCCCCTCAGTCCCGGCGTGCCAGCACGATGGCGCCGATGACGGTGGCGACCAACACGAACGACAGGGCCATGAACGGCACCAGGTAGGGCGAGAACAGGTCGTCGGAGATCTGCTGCACCGTCACCCGATCGAGGTTCTCGGGCAGCTGATCGTCCTCGAAGCCGCCGATCAGGGCCACCGCCATGGCCAGGAACAGCATGCCGGCCACGGGGATGCCCAGTGCCCAGGAGCGGTGGTTGAGGTCTTTCTCGGCACCGATCTGGGCCCGCGTGAGCATGGTGCCGAACAGGAGCAGCACCATGACGGCACCCACGTACACGAGGATCTGCGTGACCCCCACGAACTCGGCGGCGAGGAGGATGTACAGCGCCGCAGCGCCAGACATGACCAGGACCAGCCACAGGGCAGCGTGCACGACGTTGCGCACCGACACGACCCGGAACGCAGCCACCACCATGATCGTGGCGATGATGCCGAAGAAGATGTTCTGGGCAACCACTTACTTCTTGCCCTTCTTGTCGGCGCCGGCCTCGAGTTCGGGGGCCTCGGGCACGGTCTCCATCCACTCGCCCAACTTGGTCTTGTCGTGGAGCAGATCGGCGATGCGGCCTTCCGAGTACTCGTACTCGGGGCTCCAGAACAATGCGTCGAAGGGGCACACCTCGACGCAGATTCCGCAGTACATGCACAGAGCGAAATCGATGTCGAAGCGGTCGAGTTTGTTCACCTGGCGGGGCTTGCCACCTGCGCGCCGGGGGGGCGCCAGTTCCTTGTGGCCCTCGATGTAGATGCACCAGTCGGGGCACGAACGGGCGCACAGCATGCACGAGGTGCAGTTGTCCTCTCGCAGTGCGATCACGCCGCGCGCCCGAGTGGGCGGCGCTTCCTTCTCGTGTGGGTACTGCACGGTGTTCGCGCCCTTGGTGATGGTCTGCACCATCGTGCTGAACGTGACACCGAGTCCCTTGACGAGGCCGGGAACCTTGGCCATCACCACACCACCTTCGCGACCGCCGTCAGCACGATGTTGCCGAGCGACACGGGGATCAGGAACTTCCAGGCGAAACGCTGCAACTGGTCCTCCCGGAACCTCGGGTAACTGAAGCGCACCCACATGATGAGGAACACGAGCAGCATCATCTTGCCGAACATGACCAACGGGCCGACCACGTTCATCCAGTTGTCGACATCGTCGATGCCGTTCCATCCGAACCAGGCGAAGGGCACGCCCCACCCACCCAGGAACAGCACCGAGGCGATGAGGGCGAACACGCCGGCCGTGGCGAACTCACCGATGAAGAACATGAGGAAGCGGAAGCCGGAGTACTCGGTCATGTAGCCCGACACCAGTTCGGACTCGGCGATCGGCATGTCGAAGGGGGCTTGGGTCAACTCGGCCTGAACGGCGATCATGAAGATGAGGAATCCGACGAACTGGGTGAGAAGGTAGGGGTTGCCCAGGCCGTCCCAGCCGAAGATCGAGCCCGCGTTCTGCGCCACGACGATCTGCTGCAGGTTCATGCTCTCGGCCTGGATGACCACGCCGATCACGGCCAGCACCATGGGCAGTTCGTAGGCGATCAACTGACCGGCAGCCCGCAGCCCACCCAGCAGCGAGTACTTGTTGGCACTGGCCCAGCCCGCCATGAGAATGCCCAGCACACTGACCGAACTGACGGCCATGGCGTAGTAGATGCCCGTCTCGAAGTTGGTGAACCACGCATCGGGTCCGAAGGGCACGACGGCGACGAGCAGGAACGTCGACGCCAGCACCACGATGGGGGCGAGCCGGAAGATGAAGCGATCGGCGCGCTCGGGTGCGATGTCCTCCTTCTGCAGCCACTTGCCCACCTCGGCCACGAGTTGCAGCGAACCGTACGGCCCTGCCTCCATCGGACCGAGTCGGCTCTGCATGAACGACATCATCTTGAAAAGGAACACGTAGACGATGGTGCCGGCGGGCAGCAGCACGGCGACGACGCCGCCGAGCACCCTCAGCAGCGTCTGGCCCCAGTACGGGATCTCGACGGCCCACAGCGCCGAGGTCATCGGTCGATGTCCCCCAGGATGAAGTACAACGAAGCGAGGATCGTGATGATGTCGGGCACGTAGACGCCGCGCAGCACCCAGGGCACGATCGAGATGTTGTTGAAGCTGGCCGAGCGGATCTTGACGCGGAACGGGCCGAGATCTCCCTTGGACACCACGTAGTAGCCCATCTCGCCGAGCGGGTTCTCCGTCGACACCCAGGCCTCGCCCGCCGGCACCTTGATGATGCGCGGTACTTTGGCCATGACGGGACCGGACGGCAGTCCGTCGAGCAACTGGTCGACCAGCTTGGTGGCCTCCCGGGTCTCCTGCAGCCGCACCCAGCACCGCGCGAACGAGTCGCCGTCGGTATGGGTCCACACCTTCCAGTCGACCTTGTCCCATGCCATGGGCAGGCGCTGGTCACGCCGCAGGTCCCAGTCGACGCCGCTGGCGCGAAGGTTGGCGCCGGACAAGCCGTAGTCGAGCGCCACATCGCGCGGGATCACGCCGATCCCCCGGGTTCGGCTCTGGAAGATCTCGTTGCCGAACAGCAGGTCCTCGATCTCGTCGCAGAAGTTGCGCAGCTTCTTCATGACCTGGCGGGTCTCGGCGACGAAACCCGCCGGCAGGTCGTCCTTCAGGCCACCGATGCGGTCGAAGTTGGGATGGAAACGGCCACCGGTAGCCGCCTCGATGAGGTTGAGCACGTACTCGCGGTCGCGGAACGCCATGAACACCGGGGTGATGGCGCCCATCTGCACACCGAGGTCACCCAGGAACAGCGACACGTTGGCGATACGGGACAACTCGAACAGCAGCGTGCGAATCCACTGCGCACGCGCTGGCGCCTCGATCTCCATGAGTTGCTCGGCGGCGAGGATGAAGGGAACCTCGTTGGCGAACGACCCCAGCCAGTCGATGCGATTGACGAGTGTGGTGACCTGCGGGTACGTGCGCACCTCGGCCAACTTCTCGTAGCCGCGGTGCATATACCCGCACGCGGGCTCGGCCCAGACCACCTGCTCACCGTCGAGGCGAGCGATGATGCGCAGTGTCCCGTGCGTGGCCGGATGTTGAGGACCGATGTTGAGGGTCATTCCCTCGGTCTCGAGTTCCACGTTGACCCGTGCATCGGCAGCCTGCGCTGCGATGTAGGACAACTGCTGGCGGTCGCTGAGCATGGTCATGACTCGTCGCCTCCTTCGTCATCGGCATCGCCGGCCGGCATGGGTTCCACGTCCACGATGCCGGGCCAGGGCTTCACCATGCGGGCCAGCAACGGGAAGTCCTTACGCAGTGGATGACCCTCGAAGTCGGTGGGCAGATAGAGGTTGCGGAGGTCGGGGTGGCCGGCGAAGCCGATCCCGAACATCTCGTGGGTTTCGCGCTCGTGCCAGTTGGCCCCTGCGAAGACGGGGATCCACGACGGCACCGTCGGTCGGTCGTCGGGGACATCGCACTTGAGGTTCACGCCGACATGGTGAGCGGGGTGCACGACCCTGGCCAGCATCTGCAGGCGCGTCTCGCCACCGGCGACCCCCTGAACGATCTCGGAAGACCGCTCGGGCGCAGGCTCCGTGGGGTCGTCCTCGCCCCGACCGTACGGCGACGGCAGCCAGTCGACGGCGGACAGGAAACAGAAGTACGTGAAACCGAGTTCGTCGGAGAGAACCTCGCCGGCTCGGCGCCAGGCATCGGTGCGCACCCGGATCCATACGTCGACACCCGGCACCACGACCGACTCGAGCAGCGCATCGCCGAGGTGACGGCGCAGTTCGTCGACGATCTGCTCGCGCCGGGCGTCACCGGGCAGTTCACCGGCCACCGAGGTGGCGTCACCGACCGACGACAACGGGCTCACCCTTCTTCTCGGCCTGTTCCGCCGCATGGTCGGCATCGGTCGGTTTCGCAGCACGGCGCGTCAGGGGAACCGAACCCTCGCCTCGCCAACGGGCACCCATGTCTTCGTCGCGTATGCGTTGCTGCAGCAGGACGATCCCTTCGAGCAGGGCCTCGGGCCGGGGCGGGCAACCGGGGACATAGACGTCGACGGGGATGATCTGGTCGACGCCCTTGGTCACCGAATAGCTGTCCCAGTACGGGCCGCCGCAGTTGGCGCAGGACCCCATGGAGATGACGTACTTGGGTTCGGGCATCTGTTCGTACAACCTCTTGATGGCGGGCGCCATCTTGTCGGTCACCGTGCCCGAGATGACCACGAGGTCGGCCTGGCGCGGACTGGCCGGCAGGGGGATCACTCCCAATCGCATGACGTCGTAGCGGGGGGAGCCGAAGGCAGCGCCCATCTCGATCGCACAGCACGCCAGACCCCATTGGTACACCCACATCGAGTACGAGCGGCCGAGGTTGAACAACTTGTTGAGCGATGCGGGCAGGCGGCCCTTGTCGACTAGACCCATCGGAGTACACCCTTCTTCCAGGCGTAGAACAAACCGTCGAGCAGCAGCACCACGAACAGCAGCATGACCACCAGGCCGAAGGTGCCGTACCGCTCGAGTTGCGTGGCCCACGGGAAGATGAACACCGCCTCGACGTCGAACACGACGAACAACAGGGCGAACACGTAGTAGCGGATCTGGCTCTGCGACCAGCCGACCCCGACCGGGTCGACACCGCTCTCGTACGCCATCACCTTCTCGGGTGTGGGCCGGGACGGGCGCAGCAGGGATGCGAGGCCGAGCAGCAATGCCGCCAGCGCTACGGCGGTCAGACCGAAGAAGCCGACCGTGAGCCAGGAACGCAGAAAGTCCGACATCGAATTCGACGCTACTACGGGGCGGGAACGCAGGCCCAAACCCTCGGGGCGATCCGGCGGGTGTTGCCGGTCAGGCCGCCGAACGGCCGAGCACGGCATCGACGATCGAGCATGCTGGGAGCCGGCGGTCATCGGCGTTGCCCACGGTCACGGCGAGCAGCTCGTCGCGATCGATCCCCAACCGCTGCAACTCGAGCAGGCCGTCGCCCGACGCCCAGCGCTCGACCATGGCCGTGGTCACCTCAGGGTGGAACTGCACCGCCAGCGTGCGCCCGAGCGCGAAGGCCTGCACGGCGCGGGGCGAGTGACCGAGAACCTGCGCCGCCACAGGCGGTTCCAAACGGTCGGCGTGCCACTGGAACCACGGGCCCCGGTCGAAGGGCGCTGCGTCGGTGACCTCGACGGCGTACCAGCCGACCTCGGGTTCCGGGGCGCGCTCGACGCGCCCTCCCAACGCCTGCGCTGCAACCTGGGCACCGAAGCAGATGCCCAACAGTGGTCGGTTCTGGCGCTGCGCAGCGCGCATGAGCGCCATCTCGGCCCCCACCGAGACGCTCAGGTGGTCCCAGTAGGCCGACCAGTCCGAGCCCAGTGCCACCACCAGATCGAAGCCGTCCAGATCGGGCCAACCGTCGGGCTCCTCCCGCCAGCCGCGGATCAGCGAGGCGCCATAGGTCGTTTCGAGGTGTTCTCCGACCAAACCGGGGTCGCCGTCGGCCCGATTACCCACGACGAACACGCGCATGGCATCACCCCGGGTTCGACGGCATCGTTCAGGCCCTCGCTCAGCTACGGGCCTGCAGCGCTTCGATCAGCTTGGGCAACACCTTGTGCACGTCACCCACGATGCCGAGATCGGCGATTCCGAAGATGGGAGCCTCTTTGTCCTTGTTGATGGCGATGATGTTCTTGGCGCCCTTCATGCCCACCATGTGCTGTGTGGCGCCCGAGATACCCGCCGCGATGTAGATGCTGGGCTTCACGACCTTGCCGGTCTGGCCGACCTGGTAGCTGTAGGGGACCCATCCCGCATCGACGATGGCCCGGGAGGCGCCGGGCGCCCCCTTGAGCAACTTCGCCAGTTGTTCGATCAACTCGTACTTGGCCGCCTCGCCCAGGCCTCGGCCGCCGGACACGACGATGTTGGCTTCGTCGAGTTTGGGTCCGGTGGTCTCCTCGACGTGGGTCGCGTGAACCGTGGCGCCACCGGTGGCTCCCAGATCGGGCACCGGCGCACCGACGATCGATGCCGCGGCTCCGCCCACGGCCTCGGCCGAGAAACTCTTGGGTCGGAACGATGCGATGAACGGCACGCCACCGTTGAACGTGGTGCTGACCAGGGTGTTTCCGCCGAACACCGGCGTGGTCACCGTGATCTGGTCGCCTTCCACCACGAGGTCGACGTTGTTCGTGATGACGGTGCGGTCGAGCTTGACCGACAGCCTGCTCATGACGTCGCGGCCCTCGTAGGTCTGCGGGAACATGATCAGGTCGGGTACGTCCCCGCCGTCGATGATCGCCTTCATGGCCCCGGCGACGGCGACGCCTGGCAGGGCCCCGCCCAGTGCGCCGGTGGCGTACACCTTCGAGGCTCCGTGGTCGCCGAGTGCTGCTGCCAACGCCGATGCGTCGCCGCCCACGAAGGCCGACACGGTGCCGCCCAGGGTGCGAGCCTTGGCAAGCAGTTCGAGCGTGAAGGTGGTGGGGGCGTCGTCGGCAGCCTGCGCAAACACCCAGATGTTGTTGATCGCCATGTCGGTTCCTCTCCTCAGATGGCCTTGAGCTGGTCGAGGAAGGCCACGATCTTGGTGTAGGCCTCGCCGTCGTCTTCGATGATCTCGCCTGCCTGGCGGGCTTCCGCCTGGGCGACCTTGGTGATCTGCTGACCAGCCCCGGCCCAACCCACGGGCGCCACGCCCAGATCGCCAGCCGTGACGGTGTCCACGGGCTTCGACTTGGCGGCCATGATCCCCTTGAAGCTCGGGTAGCGGGGTTCGACCACCCCGGCGGTCACGCTGATCAGCGCCGGCAACGGACACGTCACCTCGTCATAACCCGCCTCGGTCTGACGCTCGACCTTGAGAGCACCGGACTCCACGACGACCTTCTTGGCGAACGTCACCGACGGCACACCCAGCAGTTCGGCCATCTGCTCGGGCACGGTGCCCGTGTAGCCGTCGCTCGACTCGGTGGCGGCGATCACCAGATCGGCGCCACCCAGGCGCTTCACGGCCGCCGCCAGCACCTTGGCCGTGGTCAGGGCGTCGGAGCCGAGCAGCGCAGGATCCGACACCAGGACCCCTTTGGCCGCACCCATGGCCAGCGCCGTGCGCATGCCGGCGGTCTCGCCGTTGGGGGCCATGGACACGAGGCTGACCTCGCCGCCGCCCGCTGCGTCCACCAGTTGCAGTGCCATCTCGACGCCGTAGCTGTCGGATTCGTCGAGGAGGAGCTTGCCATCGCGCTTCAGGGTGTTGGTCGAGGGATCCAACGCCCCGGGCGAGGCCGGGTCGGGGATCTGCTTCACGCAGACGATCACGTTCATGGCGTCATTGTGCCCGACCAGGCCCAGTCACGCCCAACCGGCCCCTGGTACCGTCGCCCCCCGTGCGCCTGCTCATGGTGGTGAACGCGTTTGCGTCGTCGGTCACCGCCCGCAACCGCGTCATCGTCCACCGAGCACTCTCCCGGCATCACGACGTCGAGGTGGTCGAGACCAATCGGCGCGGGCACGCAACACGCTTCGCACATGACGCCGCCCGGCGCCGACTCGACGCCGTGGTGGCCTTCGGCGGCGATGGGACGCTGAACGAAGTGGCGACGGGACTGGCGGGCAGCGGTACGGCTCTCGCCGTCCTGCCCGGCGGCTCGACGAACGTGTTCGCACGCACGATCGGTCTGCCCAACGACCCGGTTCTTGCGGTGAAGGCGGTGGTCGACGCTCTGGACACGGGGGCTCTGCGCACGGTGGGTCTGGGGCGCGTCGACGACCGTTACTTCTGCTTCCACACCGGGATCGGCTTCGACGCCGCAGTCGTCGCGGCGGTCGAGCGGCATGCCCAGATGAAGCGGTGGGCTGGTCACCCCCTGTTCGTGACCGCCGCGTTGAGAACCTGGATTCGCGGCCGTCGAAGCCGACAGGGCTTCCACCTGTCGGTGGATGCTGCCGATGACGATGCCACCGGCCCGCCCGATGTCCCCGTGTCGCTGTTCACCGTCGTGCTGAACACCAATCCGTACACGTACCTGGGGAACCGGGCGCTCGACCTGTCGCCGGCCGCGGGTCTCAACCGGTCCTTGGTGGCGATCAGTTTCACGTCGCTGACCGCACGGGCACTGCTGGGTTCGCTCGCCGGAGCCCTTCGGGGTGGGGGTGTGAAGCCAGCCGGTCACCTGGTGGTCCAGACGGGCGTTCGCCACCTGTGCGTCGAGGCAGACGAGCCGTTCCCCTATCAGGTGGATGGCGACCACCTGGGCGACACGAAACGGTTGGACATCGGCTACGAGCCGGACATCCTGCGCCTGGTGGTTCCCCCGTCCACCACCTGACGGCCGAGGTCGGGCACGTTCGTGCACAGACCGTTCACGCCGGCCGCCACCAACTGGGCCATGCGGTCGGCATCGTCGCAGGTCCAGGTGTTGACCATGAGCCCGGCGGCGTGCGCTGCGGCGATCAGTTCGTCGGTCAACAGCGCCACCCAGGGATGGACGGCGGCGTGGCCGTCGGCTACCAGGCCGGGGAGCAGAACGGGATCGAGTTCGATGCAGAGCCAGGCCGTGGCGATGTCGGGAGCGACCTCCCTCACGGCGTCGACGGATTGACGGCGGAACGACGAGACCAGCCAGCGGTCCGCGGGCTCCTGGCGCGCCGTCAGCAACGCAGCCGTCTCGCGGGCGATCGAGTCGCTGGGGTCGAAATCGGGCTCGCCGGGATCGTTCTTCACCTCCACGTTGACCCAGAGACCTCGGCAGGAATCGAGTGCCCGCTCGAGCGTCGGGACATGCGGTGCGAGTTCGCGACTCGGCGTGTCGCAGATCGCCGCACCATCGGGGCCGGCCGGATCGTGGTGGACCACGAGGACGCCGTCGGCGCTGCGACGGACATCGAGTTCCACGGCGTCGGCGCCCAGTTCAACGGCGCGCTGGAAGGCTTCCACGGTGTTCTCGCGACGCTGGCGAGACGCTCCTCGATGCGCAATGACCTGAGGGGGCGAGACGTTGGGCCCGAACAGCACGGTGCCATTGTGACGACAAACTCCTCACCGTGGACCGATGTGACGCTTGTCATGAACCCCTTGTCAGGGATTTCACCCTGTCGTAACCTGCGGCGGCCCGTGCTCAGAGCGTCTCCGATGCGGCGGATACGGGCGCCGTTCCCGAACCCCCACTTCGATCCGATCGAGGAGCACGCACGTGACGATTCTCGCCTCGAGCCTCGCTCTCGCCCACGCCGACTACGCGTGGCGCGACGAGGCCCTGTGCCGCGACACCGATCCCGACCTGTTCTTCCCCGTGGGCACCACCGGGCAGGCACACGTCCAGATCGAACGGGCGAAGCGCGTGTGCGGCGAGTGTCCAGTGCGCACGGATTGCCTCGACTTCGCACTGGCCACCAATCAGGATGCCGGCATCTGGGGCGGGACCTCCGAGGACGAGCGCCGGCAGCTGCGCCGTCAGCGCAACGCCCGGATCCACGCCGCCGCGCTGTAGGTCACGGCGCCACCTCGAGGGGCAGGCGCACGTCGACGAGCGTTCCCGGCCGTGTCGGGTCGAGGCCCGCTGCGGCGGCGTCATCGGGGTGAGCGGGCCGCATGTCGATCGTGCCTCCGAGTTCGGTCGTGACCAGGGTGCGCACGATGGACAAGCCCAGCCCTGTCGCCTGCTCCAGGCTGAAACCACTCGCCAGGCCGCGACCGTCGTCGATGACCCTCACATGCAACTGACCGCCATCGTTGGCGAGTTGGACCGCCACGGTGCCGACCGGAACCTGGTCGTCCTCGCCCGTTCGGTGACGTTCGCCGAAACCGTGGTCGACGGCGTTCTGCAGCAGTTCGGTCAGCACGACCGACAGGGGTGTGGCGACGGTGGCGCGCAGTCGCCCGCCGTCCCCCTGTGTCACGAACCGGACCGGGCGGTCGGGCGACTGCAGGGTCTCCTCGGCGAGGCGCACCAGGGGTCTCACGATCTCGATGAAGGCGACGTCCTCCCCCGGATCGCGCGAGAGGGTCTCGTGCACCAGGGCGATGGTGCGGATGCGCCGCACCGACTCGTTCACGGCAGCCTTGGCGTCCTCGGAGGTCAAGCGCCGCGCCTGCAGGCGCAGCAGCGACGAGATCGTCTGAAGGTTGTTCTTCACACGGTGGTGGATCTCGCGGATGGTGGCGTCCTTGGACAGCAGCAGGCGGTCGCGTCGACGTAGCTCGGTCACGTCCCGCAACAACAGCACACCACCGGTGACCTCCCCCTGGGAGAGGATGGGCAGGCACCGGGTCAGCAGGGTGACGTCGCTGGTCTGGTCGAACTCTTCGATCACGGGCTCACGACGCTCGTAGGCCTGCCGGACCGCACCGTCGTAGAAGCCCAGTTCGGACAGTCGTTGTCCGACGAGTTTGGCGCTGATACCCACCCGGTGAAGCGCCGACACGGCGTTCGGCGACGCGTACACCACGCGTGCCTCGGCATCGAGCACCATGGCGCCGTCGCCGACCCGAGGCGCAGCACTCGAGTCGGCGGCTCGCGTGGGAAACGGGAACGAGCCCTCGGAGATCATCACGGCGAACCGTTCGAAGATCGAGAGATACGTGCGCTCGAGTTCGCCAGGTTGGCGGCCCACGCGCGGAGACCACTCGCGGGTCATCACCCCCACGGGCACCCCGTCGACGCGCACCGGGATGGCCATGATGCGCACCACATCGGTGACCGATGGCAGTTCCAGTTCACCCTCGATCACCTGGCCGCTGCCGAGCACACCGCTGAGCAGGCGGGCACGGTCGTCGTCGGCCCACTCACCCACCCGGTCGGCGATGTAGAGGGTCTGGGCGGTGGCGGGGCGCACCTGGCCGATCGCCAGCCACCGCTTGCCGTCACCGGGCACGTACAGCAGCACGTCGGCGAAGCAGAAGTCGGCGAGCATGCCCCACTCGGACACCAACCGTTGGAGATGGCCGACCTCGCTTCGATCCAACTGCGTGTGCTGGCGCGTGAGTTCGGCGAGCGTTGCCATAGATCCTCCTCGACCCGTTCAGTCTGCCCCACCGGTGTGGTCGCGCCACAGCGAACCACCGACCCTGAGCAGCGTGTCGAGTTCGCTGACATCGGTGTCGAACGTGGGGACGCGCGCCACCACGGGCGCCAGGTGCGATGCCTCGCGGAGTCGTTGTTGCTCGCGCTCGACGAACCAGACCAGATCCTCGGTGCGGCGCGCCATCTCCGACAACACCCCGCTCAGAACCGGAGCGGGCACCTCCATCAAGGAGGCCAGTCGGGCGACGGTGGCATCGTCCTCGCTGCACTGCTGCAGTTCGAGACCTATCCGGCGGTCCAGACGGTCGAGCAGATGTTGCGGTGCGCCGCGGTTCACCACCATCGCCGCAGGCTCGAGGCGACGGTCCGACAAGGCCTCGACGAGGCGTCGCGCCTCTGCCATGGCGACGTCCTCGGTGGTGGTGACGACCACATAGGCCGTACGCGGCTCGGCCAGGAGTTCGCGCACCCGAGAGGCCCGGCTGACGAAGCCCGGACGCAGCAGCGACAAGAGCCCGAACATCTCGGCCAGGTCCTCACCGAACCGGGCACCGAGCACCCTGTCCAACACCTGGTAGAAGGGGCGTGAGGCCAGCCCCAACAACGGCGACCGGGCGGGCGCAGTCAGCCAGCGCAGCAACCGGCTCTCGAAGAAGTCGATCATGCGGCCCGGGGCGTCGAGGACGTCCACCGCGTGGGTGGACGGCGGCGTGTCGACCACGACGAGGTCGTAGCGACCGCTGGCATGAACCTCGTGCAGGCGCTCCATGGCCAGGTACTCGTGGCTATGGGCGAAGCGCCCGGTGACATCTCGGTACAAGGGATTGGCGATCAGACGGTCGCCGGTGGCGGCATCGGGGGCGTGGCGCTCCACCAACTCGTCCCACCCGGCCCTGGCGTCGAGCATGGCGGCCCACAACTCGCCTCGCACCGCGCCCAGTCCGGTCCCTTCGAGCGGCACTCGGGATTCGATGTTGCCGAGTTCACGAAGACCGAGCGCATCGGCGAGTCGTCGTGCCGGATCCACGGTGAGCACCAGCACCCGGCCGCCCTGTTCGACGGCCGCCTCGAGCGCCAACGCTGCGGCGACCGTCGTCTTGCCGACTCCCCCGGCACCGCACACCACCACGAGGTCTCGGGTGGCGCACACCCCGGACAGGCCCAGGCGCCCTGATGCCTCGCCGGTCATCGGAGCACCACATCGAGTTCGTCGCCCAGGTGATCTCGCAGTTGCGTGACCAACCGGCGACCACCGGTGCGCGTGGGTAGATCGGGCAGCAGCAGCGGCGCGAGGTCGCCAGGAAGACCGTGGCGCAGGCGCGCCAGATGGTGTGCTGCCAGGCGCCGGCGACCCACCGCCCAACGCGTCGCCGCCACCGCGGGAGCGAGCTCGACACCCAACTCGGTGCCGACCGCGTCGCGGAACCGATCATCGGCGAGGCGCTCGAACACGGACTCCTCCCGTTGGCCGAATGGTTCGGGAAGGACGCGATTGGCCAGGACACCAGCCACGGCGACGCGGGTTTCCCGCTGCCAGCGACCGACCATCTCGAGGGTCTCGTTCACCGGCAGTTCCTCGGGTGTGGTGACCACGACGACACCGGTCCGGTCAGGGTTCTCGACGATGTCGAGCATCCAGGCCGTCTGCTCGCGCACCATGCCCACCCTGACGAGGTCGTTGACCACGCGGGGTGCGGTGAGCAGTTCGATGATGTGGCCGCTCGCCGGGGCGTCGACGACCACGAGGTCGAAGCGCTGCTCCCGTACCTCGAAGCACAGTTTGCCGATCGTGAGGATCTCCCTGACCCCGGGGGCGGCCTGGGCGACGAAGTCGAACGTCCGTGCGAGTGCTCCCAGGCGTCCCAGTACGGGGATCTTCACGTACAGGCGGAGGTACTCGCCCAGGGCCGCCTCGGTGTCCATGGCCATGCCCCAGCAGCCGGGCGCCACCTCGGTGGGCTCGAACTGCAGTGGCGGCGACTCGACCGCTGCGGCCAGGGCGCCCGTGGGATCGAGTTCGACCAACAGGACGCGTCGACCCTCACGTGCCGCCAACAGCGCCAGGGCGCTGGCGACGGAGGTCTTGCCAACACCCCCCTTGCCCGTCACGACGAGCAGGCGTCGGTCGAGCAACTCGATCAGTGCGTCGGGTCCTGGATCAGCCGCCGAAGCCGATGCGGCGACCGCTGGTGTCGCCGCTCAGTTCGACGTAGGCCAACTTGGCGCTGGGTACGGCCACGCGCCGGCCCTTCCGGTCGGTCAGCCACAGTACGTCGACAGCACCCGAGAGCGCAGCCTCGATGGCCGCCATCACCTCGTCATGGCCGTCATCGCCCAACTCGAGCATCAGTTCTCGGGGGGCCTGGGTGACGCCGATTCGAACGTCCACGGTGCTCCTTCCTGTGCCCTGACCGGGCGGTTGTGGCGGACATCGACGACCCTAGCGCCGCATGGTGCGAGGGGCTCAGACGGTGGTTGCGCAGAACGTGTCGCCCTGGGGTCGACTGGCCTGCGTTGCCACGTCCGTCGAACCGTAGAGCGTCGACAACATGCCCTTGACCATGCCACGGTCCACCGCACAGATGACCGGATGCTCTATGGCCACGTCGCCGAAGGGGCAGTGCTGATTGATGATGCGCAACTGGTCGTTGCGCTGATCGGTATGGGCGGCGAACCCGTGCGCGGTCAACGCATCGGCCACGGTCTGCAACGCGGCGCGCAGTGAGCGTTGGCCCGCAGCGACGTCGCCACCGGACAAGCCGACCGCCAACGCCTGGCCGTAGTCGTGGCCCACCTGCTCGGCGAGTTGTTCGGCCTCGTGATGCGGCAGTCGCTCGAGCGCCCGGCCCAGCAGGGTGAGGACCAGGTCGTCGCTGCGCACCGGAACGTCGAGCGGGGATGCCTGGGATGCGGGCCGGTAGTGCTTGGAGGGGCGACCCGCTCCACCGCCCTCGGGGCGCTCGATGGCGACATCGAGATAGCCCCCGGCGGCCAGTTTGTCGAGGTGATGGCGGGCGACGTTCGGGTGCAGTCCGAACCGTTCGGCGACGTGCGCCGCCGTCACGCCCTGGGACGATTCGCGCACGAACAGGTACACGCTGCGGCGTGTCGGGTCGCCGAAGGCCGAGGTGATCGCCGAGACCGTGGCCGTGAACGCTCCCGACGCCAGATCGAGGCTGGGTTGCTGCTCGGACACGCCGGTATTCTACCTATGGCCGTAGGGGAAATACCCGGCGGTCCCGGCACCCGACACCACCACCCCCCGACGCACTCTGGAGGCGCTATGCCCACCATCGACCAGGTCATCGACGCACTCCGCCCGGTCGAGGATCCCGAGTTGCGCCGCTCGATCGTCGATCTGGGCATGCTGCGCGACGTTCGGGTGAACGACGACGGACGGGTCGCCCTGGTGGTGGCCCTCACGGTGGCGGGTTGCCCACTGCGCCAGGAGATCACCAATCGGGTGACCGGTGCGGTGAACGCACTGTCGGGCGTGGCGGAGGTGTCGCTCGACTTCACGGTGATGACCGACGACGAGCGCGCCGCCCTTCGCCAACGCCTCCATGGTGACCCGTCGGCCACGGCGGGTCAGGGACCTGCGCACGGCCATGCCGAGGGGCGCTCGATCCCCTTCGCCCAGACGGGCTCGAAGACCCGGCCACTGCTGATCGCCTCCGGCAAGGGCGGTGTGGGCAAGTCGAGCGTGACCACCAACCTGGCCGTGGCGCTCGCCGCACAGGGATACCGCGTCGGCGTCGTCGATGCCGACATCTACGGCTACTCGATACCGCGCATGCTGGGTGCCGACCGCGATCCCGTGGTGATCGACCAGATGCTCGTGCCGCCCGAGTCGTACGGGGTGCGATGCATCTCCATCGGCTACTTCGTCCCCGAGGGTCAGGCCGTCATCTGGCGTGGCCCCATGCTGCACAAGGCGCTGGAACAGTTCCTGACCGACGTGTTCTGGGACGAACCCGACTTCCTGATCGTGGACATGCCTCCCGGTACCGGCGACATCGCCATCAGCCTCAGCCAGTACCTGCCCCGGGGCGAGGTCTACGTCGTCACGACACCCCAGGCGGCAGCGCAGAAGGTCGCCCGATTGTCGGCGGCCATGGCGGCCAAGGTGAACCTCCCGGTCAAGGGCGTGATCGAGAACATGTCCTGGTTCACCGGTGAGGACGGCAAGCGGTACGAGATCTTCGGATCGGGCGGCGGTGCCGAACTGGCCGAGGAACTCGGGGTGCCGTTGCTGGGGCAGTTACCCCTCGTTCCTGCACTGAGGGAAGGTGGCGACGAGGGTCGCCCCATCGCCGCGGTGGCGCCCGAGAGCGAGGCCGGGCGCGCATTCCACGAGATGGCCCATCGCATCGCCGTGGACCTGCGACCCAAGAAGGTGTTCAGCGCCAGCCTGAAAATCGTCTGACCCCGGCGCTGCGACGTGGTCGAGATACCCCAGTACCAGTTCGAGGCCCTGGTTCGAGAGGCCATCGACGGGTTGCCACCCGAACTGGCGGCGGCCACGGACAACGTGGTGGTGCAGATCGCTGATCGGCATCCGGATGAACCCGACCTGCTCGGACTGTACGACGGCACACCCCTCACGGAACGGGGCGACGGCTCGCTGTTGCTCCCCGACGTGATCTGGATCTACCGACTGGCGTTGTGCGAGGTGTGCGACGACCGGGCGCATCTGGCCGACGAGGTGCGCGTCACCGTGCTCCACGAGTTCGCCCATCACTTCGGCATCGATGACGATCGCCTGTACGAACTCGGCTGGGACTAGGGCCGACGCCACGCCTCATCTGGGGCTTTGTGACCGGCGGACCCGTCACCGCTACCTTCTCGAACGTGACGCAGTATCTCGTCCGCCACGCCAAGGCGGGGCAGCGCAGCGAGTGGCGTGACGACGATGCGGTGCGGCCCCTGTCGAAGTCAGGCCGACGTCAGGCCGATGCCGTGGCCGACCGCCTGGCGAACCAGGTGGCGGGACCACTGCTGTCGAGCCCTTTCCTTCGATGCCGCCAGACCCTCGAGCCACTCGCTCGGCGCATCGGGCTCGAGGTGATGGACGACGTGCGCCTCAGCGAGGGACAACCCTTCGAGCCGGCCCTCGAACTGCTCGAGTCGGCCCCCGACGGATCCGTGCTGTGCGTCCATGGCGACCTGCTCCCCGAGTTGATCGGTGCACTGGTGCGCCGCGGCGCTGTGCTGGCCACGGCGCCCGACTGGCGCAAGGCGGTCGTCTGGGAACTGGCCGACACCGACGATCCCGATCGCACTCGGGCGACACGTATCGGGATGCTGCGGGCCGTGCCGCCTCCGGACTGACCCGGCCTCACTCGCCGAGCGTGTCGAGTACGTTCTGCACCAACCCGCGCACGTCGCCCGGCGGTTGCTCGGCCAGACAACGCTCCAACTGGGTGCGCACCTGCGGCGTCGGATCACCGGCGCGTGCCCCCACGATGCCCGAGAAGCACCAGGCGTCGGCGTACTCCTGATCGAGGCGGACCGCCTCGGCCAGATCGGCCCGGGCGCGAGCCAGCGCCACTTCTCGCACCCCCTCGGACGCTCCTGCAGAGACCAACGCGATCATCCAGGCGCGGTAGGTCAGCGCCTCGACGTTGTCCGGGTCGACGGCGAGCACCCGGTCGTACAACTCCAGGGTTCCCGTGGGGTCGTTCATGCCCAGGGCGCGGGCCTGACTGAGCCACGCCGAGGGACGGTCCTCGATCGGGCCACCGGTGGCAACCTGCCCGGGAAGCCGCTGACCCGATTCTCGGGCCACCAGCCAACCGGCCAGCACGGCCAGACACAGCACTGCCGCGCCGATGGCAACCGACCGGCCACGGCGACGAGGCGGTGCGGAGGGGAGGGCCTGGCGGCCCTGCTCGATCTCGCGCAACACGGCGGCCGCGCGACTCACATAGCCGTCGTACAGCGTCTCGTAGTCGTCGCCGTCCACATCGCCGGCCTCGTACTCGCGCTCCAGATCATCGAGCGAGTGCAGCAGGAACCGTCGCTCGGCCTCGAGTTCGGCCAACCGGTCGGGGTTCACGTGCCGTCTCCCCCGTCGCCCTCACCATGTCGACGGCGCACGAGCGCCTCGGCCACGAGTTCGCGGTCGGCGTCGGTGGGTTCGGGATAGGCATCGGACTGCCGCCGCCACCGGCGGAACGCCACGGCGAGCGACGCCAGCGCCAGCACGGCGGCCGTCACCGGGAGCACCCACACCAGGGCATCGAGGCCGTCGGCGCGCGGGACCAGAAGCACCTGACCGCCGTAGCTCTGCTCGATCGAGGCGATGATCTGATCGTCGCTCGACAAGCCCGTCGCCACCTGGCGGGCGATCTCGTTGCGGATCGCCACTGCTGCCGGAGCTCGCGACACCTCCACGCTCTCGCCGTCGCAGGTCGGACAGGCGAGCCGGGCGGCGATGCTCTCGATGCGTTCCTGCTGTGTCTGGGGACCTCGGTCGCGCGCGGTGGACACCGAGACCACGCCCACGAGCGCGATCACCAGCAGCATCCAGCCCGACCAACCCTTGAGCCGCTGGTTGGTCCGTCGGATCGCGGTCATGACGGAGTCCTCAGGCCGAGGAGCCGCTCGTCGAGGAAATCGGCCGTCACCTCACCCAGGATGCGCAGCCGCACGAAACCGTTGGGGTCGATGATCCAGGACTCGGGGACGCGCGCCACCCCGAAGGCCACCCCGACGGCGCCGTCCGGGTCGCGCACTCGCGGCCAGTCGCCGCCGTTGACCTCGAACCACGCCTCCACCGACGCCTCGCGGTCGTCCCAGATGACGGTGTACAACTCGACGGGGTCGGGGGAGCCGACCTGACGTGCATGGAACTCGACCAGCTCGGGGTGCTCGCGGACACAGGGAACACAGGTCGAGTTGAAGAAGTTCAGCAGCACCCACGACCCCTTTCGGCGACCGAGGTCGAACGGCTGGTCATCGGTGGTGGTCGACAGCACCGCCGGCGCAGGACGGCCCAGCAGCGGCGAGTCGGCCGAGGTGCTGTCGCCCGGCTCGGCCTGCACGAGGATCCACAGCAGAGCCACGATCACGACGCCGACCCCGAGTGCTGCCATCGGTGCGGCGCGGCGGCGCGGAGACAGCGTGGTGTCCGGCTCAGCCACGAGCGGCCACGGCTTCGGAGAGCGGCGCCGAGACGGGGTCGGTGGGACGGCGGCGGCGGCCCGGGAACAGTGCCAGCACCGTGCCGACTGCCATCATGCCGGCGCCGATCCACATCCACAGGATCATCGGCTTGATGAACACCTTGATGCGGGCCGTCGTGCCGTCCACCTGCACCGGGGGTTCCAGCGTCAGGTAGATGTCCTTCACCAGTCCGGTGCGCACCGAAGGCGTTCCGATGTTCTGGCCGAAGCGTGTGAAGGTGTGCAACGAGGGTTCGTAGACCTGGCCGCCGTCGAGCCTGATCCCGGCCTTCACCGACGACGAGCGGGCGTCGATGGTCTGCTCGAAGCCGACGAACTCGAAGGTGTGGCCCCCGAACCGTGCCACCTGACCCTGCTCGAGGATCAGTTCCTGGCTGCGGGTGTAACTGTTGGAGGCGGCCAGCGCGACGGCGATGATGATCACGCCGAGGTGCACGATCATGCCCCCGTTGGCGCGCCCGACCAGACCTCGCCACCGCTGGCGCCGCGTTGCGAGCACCACCTGACGCAGGGCGGCGCCGCCTGCGAACCCGCCCAGGAAGAAGGCGAGGGGCGATGCGAAGCCACTGGCGCCGAATGCCACGGGAACTGCGACGGCGACGACGCCGCACCAGGCGGGCCAGAACAGACGCTGGCGCAGCAGTTCCGTGGACGCCTTGCGCCACGGCAGCACGGGCGCCACCGCCATGAGGAACAGCATGGTGAGCCCCAGGGGCACCGACAGTCGATCGAAGAACGGCTCGCCTACGACGATCTGGCGGTCCTGCACGGCCTCCACGATCAGAGGGAACACCGTGCCGAGCAGCACGACGAAGGCGAACAGTGCGAACAGGAGGTTGTTGGCCAGGAACGCGCCCTCACGGGACAGCGGCGAGTCGATGACGCCGGGGGCGCGCAGGCGGTCGCCACGCCACCCGATCAGGCCCACCGACACCACCACGATCACGGCGAAGAAGGCGAGCAGCCACGGACCGACCGAACCTTCGCTGAAGGCGTGCACGCTGTTGATCACACCGCTGCGGGTGAGGAAGGTGCCCAGGATCGTCAGGCTGAACGTTGCCACGAGGAGCGACAGGTTCCACACCCGCAGCATGCCTCGGCGTTCCTGCACGAGCACGGAGTGGATGTAGGCGGTGCCGGTGAGCCACGGCAGCAGGCTGGCGTTCTCGACGGGGTCCCACGCCCACACACCGCTCCAGCCCAGCACCTCGTAGCTCCACCAGCCGCCCAGGATGATGCCCAGCGTGAGGAACCCCCACGCCGCCACGGCCCATCTCCTGGTCTCGAGCAACCAACCCTCCCCCACCCGTCCGGTGATCAACGCTGCGATGGCGAAGGCGAACGGCACCGTCAGGCCCACGTAACCCAGGTACAGGATCGGTGGGTGGAACACCACCAGGATGTGGTTCTGCAACAGCGGGTTGGGGCCCGGTCCGTCGGTGACACCGGGCGCTCCAGCGGCGAACGGATTGGCGGGCCCGAAGGAGAGTCCGAAGAAGAACAGGCCCACGGCGAACATGACCACGAGCGCCCACCCGACGAGCTCGTCGCCCAGCCGGCGGCGAAATCGTACGGCGACCGCCACGGTGCACAGGGCCAGCACCAGGACCCACAGCAGGATCGAACCCTCGAGGGCACTCCAGATCGCCGTGACGTTGTACAGCGACGGGGTGGAGGTGGAGCCGACCTGCTGCACGTACGCCAGGGAGAACTCACGCGTGACGAGGGCGTACTGCATGAGACCGAATGCCGCCACGGCTCCGGCGAGCGCCATCCAGGCATAGCGCGCAGCCGTCCTGAGCAGCCGTTGGTCGTGCGCCCGAATGCCAGCGACCACGGTCACGATGCCGAAGCCGCACGCAAGCACCCCGAGCAGGAGCGCCGCTCGCCCGAGTGGACCGATCATGAGGTGGCGACACCCTGTCCGTCCGCCATGACGCAGGCCGCCGAGCGGGCCTCGTCGATGCGATCGCCGTGGTCCTCGGCGTACTCGTTCGAGTGGCGCACCTCGACTCGGTCACCTTGGAAGGTTCCACCCTCGAGGCGTCCGTGCACGATGACGGGGATGCACTCCTGGAAGACGCCACCGGGTTGGCCCGCATACCGGACCGGGAGGCGCACACCGTTGAACTCGATCTGGAACGTGGTCACGGCGATGTCGGCGGCCAGCGACCCCTCGACGACGCTGCCCTGGACACGCAACCGGCGGTCGTCGTCGCATCCGGGCCGGGTGCCGATCTCGTCGACGTTGCAGTAGTAGTCGATGGCGGAGGCGAGGAAGCGAGTGACCATGAAGCCGCCCGCCGCGATGGCAGCCACCACGACCAGCAGTGGCACCACCCGGCGGCGACGGCGGCGGGCCGGGCCGGTGCCGTCGGCGCCGGGTTGGGTGACGGAACGAGGGCTCAGGTCCACGGCAACTCCTCCCGGCGCAGGGTTCGGGCCAGTCGCCGACCACGCCGCAGTGTCCAACGGGCGAGCGCAGCGATGGAACCGAGGGTCAGGACGTAACTGGCGGCGATGAAGCCGAGATCTTCCATCAGGGAGTTCCCTCCTCGGCACGACGAGCGCTCAGCGCCTCGTCGAGGCCGCTGTCGTCGTGATGGTCCTGCAGCCACAACACCCGTTGCCGGTGCAGCACCAACCACAGGTAGAACAGGGTGAACACGAGTACACCCGTGAACAGGGTGAACAACATGAATCCGTCCAGTTGCACGTCACCGTTGGGGTTGAGCACGGACGCTTCCTGGTGGAGTGAGCGCCACAGCACCACGCTGAAGTGCACGAGCGGTATCTCGACAACGGCGAGCAGACCGAGAATGGCCGAACGCCGCGCCCGTTGCTCGTGGGACCCGCCCAGTCCGCGCACGGCGAGATAACCGGCAAAGGTGACGAAGAGGAACGCCGTGGTGGTCAGCCGGGGGTCCCACTGCCAGAACACGCCCCACGTGATGCGGCCCCACAACATGCCCGTCACCAGGGTGATTCCCATGAACAGCACCCCGACCTCGGCCGAGGCGCCGGCGATTCGGTCCCAGGTCAGCGAGCGAGTGCGTGGCCACAGGTAGGCCGCCGACGACACAGCGGTCACGACGAAAGCGAGGTAGGCGATCCACGCCGAAGGAACGTGGGCGTACATGATGCGGACGGAGTCGCCCTGCACCACGTCGGGCGGCGACAACACCAGACCGGCGAGCAGCAGCCATCCGGCGCCCAACCAGCACGCGACGGCCAGCCAACGCGTCACCCGCGTGCCCGTGGCAGTGACGCGCCCGGTGGCGGGCCTCTCGGTCTGCACCGGCTGTGTGGTGACTGCCATGGGGGTCTACTCCTCGATCAACGGTCCGAAGGCGACCGTGCCGACGACACCGAACGCTACGGCGAAGGTGGCGAGCACGCCCACCCAGGGCCAGCCGTCGCCCAGCGCCGTACCGGCGGTGCCCAGCGCCGCCTCGGTCGCCCGAGCTGCTGCGATCAACACCGGGGCCACCACGGGCGCCAGGAGCAGTGGGAGCAGCGTCTCACGACCCTTGGCGCCAGCGGTCAGACCGCCGTAGAGCGTACCGACGGCAGCCAGACCAGCCGTCGCCGAGCAGGCCGCCGTGACCAACAACACCAGGCCGTCGGCGCGTATCTCGGCCCGGTACAGCAGGACGGCGCCCACCAGCAGCAGGATCACGAGCGACGCCAGCTGCGCCATGAGCGCAAGGGCCTTGCCCAGGAACACGCCGGCGGGGTCGACCCCCGCCACGCGCAGGGCGTCAAGCGCTCCATCGGAGGTCTCGACGGCGAAGGCCCGCTGCACGAGGAAGAACTGGCTGAACATGACGGCCAACCACACGAGCCCCGGGGCCACGCGCTGCAGCACCGACTCGACGTCGAGGGCGAAGGCGAACATGACCAGCACGAGGACAGCGAAGGGAACCACCTGGTTGGTGACCACGCGGCTGCGCCACTCGATACGAAGGTCCTTGGCCGCCACCAAACGGGCCACCCGCCACATCGACGCCCCCGAGCGGCTCACGACGGCTGCCTGACGGTGCCCGCGACCACCTCGACCACCCGGGTCGCCAGGCGGGTCGCCCGGTCGAGTTCATGCGATGCCAACAGCACGGTGGCCCCGGCTGCGGCGGCGGCCGTCAGCGTTTCGTCGAGCCGATCGCGCCCCGCGGCGTCCAGGCCGGCATGGGGTTCGTCGAGCAGCCACACCTCGGCCCTGCGGGCCACCAGGCAGGCGAGTGCCGTGCGTCGACGCTGCCCCGCCGACAGACGGCTCACCGCCACGTCGGCCAACCGGCCGTCGAGGCCCAGACGCTCGAGCACGCTGGCCACCTCATCGGTCCCGGCACCCGCCGTGGCAGCCCAGAAGTCGACGTTCTCTCGTACCGTCAACTCCTGGTACAGGCCGTTGGCATGGCCGAGCAGCCCCACTCGGGCTCGCACGGCGTCACGGTGCGCAGCGACGTCGAGTCCGAGTACCGAAGCCCGCCCACGGGCGAGGGGCACCAGACCGGCACACACCCGCAGCAGGGTGGTCTTGCCGGCACCGTTGGGACCCTGCAGCAACACGATCTCGCCGCGTCGCACCGTGAGATCGGCACCCGCCAGTGCCGGATAGGAGCCGAGCACGGCCACGGCGTCGCACAGTTCGACCGCCGCATCCATCGATGGCAGACGCTACCTGGGGCTCCGACGCCTGACCAAGGGTCGCCGCCGGGTGGCGGTAGCCTCCGCCGACGTGTCCGACACCGCCGCCGAACGGGCGCCTCGCCGGGTTCGACGGTGGGACCGGATCGTGGGAGCGGTAGGCCGCGTCCTGGTGGCGAGCGGCCTGCTGCTTCTGGCCTTCGTCGGCTACCAACTGTGGGGAACGGGGATCGAACAGGCCCAGCGCCAGAACGATCTGGCCTCCGCATTCGACGAACTGCTCGCCACCACCACGACCACCAGCACGACCATCCCCGTCACCACGATCACGCTGGCACCCACCGCCGCGTCGTCGACGACGACCCCACGACCGACGGCGCCCCCGACGAGCGCGCCGGCGGCACCGCTGACGGCCCCCGAGCACGGGGAGCCCGTCGCCAAGATCGACATCCCCGAGATCGGGGTGCGCCAGGTCGTGGTCATGGGGGTGGGCACCAGCGAGTTGAAGGCGGGCCCGGGGCACTTCCCCGGCACTCCCCTACCGGGGCAACTGGGGAACGCGGCGATCGCCGGTCACCGCACCAGTTACGGGGCGCCCTTCGGCGACCTCGACCGGTTGGAGGTCGGCGACGAGATCGTGCTCGACACCCTTGCGGGTCGCTTCACCTACCGTGTGACGGGAAGCGAGATCGTGGCCCCCACGGCGGTCGAGGTGGTGGCAACCCTCGACGCCACCAGAGCCACCCTGACCCTGGTGACATGTCACCCCA
>Ga0169931_10003334_pt1 | contig 25492 bp, 28 predicted proteins | sample Kivu_15m_20L_FD_129675 | JGI IMG/M metagenome (GOLD analysis project Ga0169931, IMG submission 129675) | Freshwater microbial communities from Lake Kivu, Western Province, Rwanda to study Microbial Dark Matter (Phase II) - Kivu_15m_20L... | ecosystem: Environmental > Aquatic > Freshwater > Lake...
GGGCGCGGCGGCACCGACCACCGGCGCGGTGGCTGCCGAGGAGGCGCCGGCGGGGGTCGGCCCGGTGGACGCCGGCCGCACGGCCGTGGCCCCGGCGCTCGCCGACCCCGATGCACCTCCGGAAAAGGCGGCGCGCAGCACCTCGGCCAGGCGCGTGGCCTCGGCGTGGCGCAGGTGGATCACCCACAGATTGCCGCTGTCGCCGCCCGAGGGCAGCGGCCGATCGAGCTTGTCGATGTGGGCCAGCGTCATCGCCAGCTGCGCGCGGTTGGCCGCGCGCACGACCAGCGCATTGCTGCGCGAATCGGCCAGCACCGTCACGCCGGCGCCGGCACCGCCCGCGCCTGGCTGGGCCGGCGCGCGCGCGCCGCCCGAGGCATCGGCCAGGCGCTGCACCAGCACGGCCACGTCGGCGGCCACGGCGTGCTTCAACGGCACGATCTCGATGTCGGTGGTGGCCGGACGGTCGAGCGCGGCGATGATGCGCCCCAGCCGCTCCAGGTTGTCGGCGTAGTCGGTGATGACCAGCGCGTTCGAGCCCGGGCTGACGTTGATGGTATTGTTGGCGCCGATCAGCGGGCGCAGCACCGTCACCAGGTTGTTCGGGTTTTCGAAGTTCAGCGTGAAGATCTGCGTGAGAACCTGGTCCGGGCGTACGCCGGCGGGGCCCACGGCCACGGTGCCCGCCTGCAGCTTGGCGTCGGCCTCGGGCACGACCTTGAGCAAGCCGTTGTTCTCCACCAGCGCGTAACCCAGGCCGCGAAGGGCCGAGGCATAGCTGCGGAAAGCCTCGCGGATGGTCTGCGGCTGCTCGCTCGTGACGGTGAGCTTGCCGCGCACGCGCGGGTCCACGACGATCTGGCGCTCGACCATCGCGGCGAAGGCCCGGGTGACGGCCTCGACGTCGGCGTCAACGAAGTTCACCGTGACGCGCGCACTCGAACGCAGCGCGCGGCTGTCGACGGCGGCCGCCGGATCGGCGCCCGGCGGGGTGGCAGGGGCTCCTGCGCGCGGCGCGGCCGGCCGGCCCTGGGACTGCGCCTGCGCCATGGAGGACGACCACAGCAGCGTCACGGCCGCGGCCAGCACCGAGAGCTTGGACAGACAGGCGGCGCGGCCGCCACCGGCGACGGCCACGGGAGGCTTGGGCAGGGTGTTCATGCTCATCCGATCGACAACAGGACGCGCTCGCCGTCGCGCCGTCCCAGCAGGTTCATCAGGTTGCGCAGCACGGCCTCGTGGCCGGCGTCGGCGCGGGCCTCGCCACGCAGGCGCAGCCGCGGGCCGGTCCACTGGCCCTCGCCGCTCAGGCGCAGCGGGCCTTCCAGGGTGCTCAGGCGCAGCGTAGCGACGTCGCCGCCCGCGCCCGCGCCCTGCACCGCGACGCGGTAGCTGCCCAGCACCGGCAGCGTCGACAGGCGCGACGAGGCATCGGCGAAGTCCAGCACGGCAGCGCCTTCCAGGCGCGCACGGCCCTGCACCCACTCCAACCGCAGGCCGGGGCTGGACAGACGCAGGGTGCCGCCGGGCTGCAACGTGTTCCAGGGCGTGCCCAGGCCCGCCAGCCAGGCGGCGGGCCACTGCCCGATACCGGCGCCGGCGTCGTTGCCCGCCGGCAACGCCACCACCAGGCGGCTGAGGCCGGCCTCGATCCGCAACGGCAAGGGCGCGCTCAGGCAGCAGGGCTGGGTCAGCGTCAAAGCCAGGGCACCATCGCCCCACCCGAGGGCCCAGCCCACGCGCCCGGGCAGCATCAGGGCATCGCGGCTGCCCGCGCCACCTGACAGCACCAGACGTGCATCGCCACGCCACACCGTGCCGCTGGCCTCGTGCAATTGCAGCCGCCCCGCCGTGGCCGTGGCCAACGGCCGGGCCAACCATTGCGCCGGGGCCAGCGCCACCAGGCATGCCACCGTGCCGAGCAGGGCGCCCGCGCCTGCCCAGCGAGCTGCCGGGCTCATCCGCCCACCCCCAGATCAAGGATCAGCGTGCCGCTCAAGCCGCGGTCGCTGCGGCTGAGGCGGGCCTCGACCGGGCGGGCACGGGCACCGGCACGGGCCTCGGCCAGCAGGGCGGTGAATTCCTCGGGGCTGAGGCTGTCGAGCGTCAGCACCGCACGCCCGCCCTGCAGCGACAAGCGCGCCCGCGGCCCCAGGCGGTCGGCAGCGGCCTGGACGGCCTGCGCCGCGTCCGCGCCCTGCCCGGCCGGGGCCGGTGGGACGGCGCGCAGCGCACGCGCTTCGTCGCCCAGCAGGCGCATCGCGTGCAGTTGCGCGTCAGCCGCGGCGATCTGCGCCGGCGCGCGCTGCAGCGTGTGCCAGGCCGGCTGCACCGCCAGCGTCCACAGCAGCGCCATGCCCAGGACGCCGGCGGCCAGGCTCAACACGGTGCGCTCGCGTGGGGAGCGGGCAGCCCAGACCGCACGCAGCGCGCTCGGCAGCGCCCGGCGCTGCGACGCGGCCGATGGCTTCACGGAAGACCGATCACCGGTCATCGCACGCCCCCCGCCGCGCTGCGCGTGAGCGTCAGGCGCCCGCCCGCGGCGTCGACCTCCCAGCCGGCTGGCCGCAGGCGTGAGCGCAGCGCGGCCACGTCGGCATCGCGCCAGCCCTCCACCGCCAGCGTCAGCCGGCCCGGTGCGAACTGCAGCGCCGTCGCCGGCCCGCGGCCCTCGGGCCAGGCCGACGCAGCGGCGGCCAGCGCCGACTCGAGATCCTCCTCGCCGACGCGCCCGGACGCGGCGCGCAGGGCGGCCGTCTCGCGCTGCATCTGCAGCGGCGCATCCAGCACCACCCGCACCTGCGGGTGCGCCGTGCGCAGCAACGTCACCTGCTCGGCGCGGCGCTGCGCCAGCGCGCGCTCCTGCTGCCAGGCCCAGGCGTTCAGGCCCACGACCTGCAGCGCCAGGAGCGTGACCAACCCGATGCGCACCGGGCGCCAGGCCGGCGCGCGCCAGGCGCGCCAGACCCCTGCCAGGCGGCGCACGCCGCGGCGCCGTGGCGCCAGCGCGAACTGCCGCAGGTCCCAGGCCTGTCGCGCCGCGCGCAGTGCCACCTCGGCCTCACCCCACAGGGGCACGGCACCGTCGAGCCAGCGTTCCGCGGCGGCCACCACTGCCGGCTGCGCTGACCACTGCACGGGGGCGTCCGCCGCGCGGGTGCTCACCGCTGGCACGTTCGAGGCAACGCCTTCGACCGCCGCTGCACCACGCCCTGGACCCGCGTGGACGCCAAGCCAGGCGCGCGCCGCCCCACCGCGCAGGGGCAGCACGACCACCCCCTCGGGCCCGGCCCAGGTCAAGCGGACGTCGTCCTCGTCGCCGGTCGCCCCGGGACGGAAATGCCCGTGGGCGACGGCCTCGGGCCACCACTGCGGCACGACCCGGTCGCAGTCCACACCGGCCCGTTCCAGCGTCTGCAGCGTCGCGCGCAGCACGTCGGCGCGCATCACCGCCACCCAGGCGGCGCGACCCGGCTGCGCGCCCGGCTCGAGGGCGAAATGCAGATGCTCGGGCTCGTCGAGCAGGTGGTCTTCCAGCACGCCAGCCAGCGCCGCGGGCAGGCGCGGCGCGGGCACCCGCGGCACGTCGATGCGGTGCCAGGACACGAGCGAGGCTTCGAGCACGGCCACCACCGTGTCGGCCCCGACGAGCGCATCCAGCGGCGAGCGCCCCTGCGAGGTGACCTGCACCCCATCCTCCGATCGCACCCAGTCCCACGCAGGCACGGACGCGGCAACCGGCTCGGACGGGGCGAACGACGGGGGGATCAGCAGGGCCAGCGTGGACATGGAGGGGCGGATGATCGGGTCTGCGGGCGCCACAGCACCGCCGAAAGGTCAAGGATCGGATGGTAAGCGCCCGCACGCACGCCTACAGGGATGCGGGGGCAGGCTCAGACGAAGGCGCATCATGGCGCGTCGGCCAGCGCCGTCACGCGGCGGCTGTCCAGCACGACCACGACACCGTTTGGGTCGCGCCGCATCAGCGAGCGCTCCTCCAGCACGCGCTCGTCCAGACGCAGCCGCCCGCGCACACGGAAGTGGCTGGTGCTGACCGACAGTCGCTGGGCGGGCACCGCCGTGCCGGCGGGCAGGTCGGCGCGCAACTGATCCAGGATCTCATAGGCGCCACGCTGGCGCCGCTGCAGCACGCGCTCGGCGGTGCCACCGTCCACGCCCAGCACCGCGGCGATCACTTCGCGCGGCGCCGTGTTGACATTGACCGGCGTGGCCGTCGGCAGCACGTCCACCCAGGGCCTGAGCGCGCGCAGCGGCACCGCATCCACCCCGAGCCAGGCCAGTTGCATCAGGTCCGACACCGGCAGCGGCCGCGTATCGGCGGCAGCGGCCCCGCCCGTGCTGCGAAGCGCCGCGCCTGCAGAGGCACCGTCCCCGCGGGCGCCCTCATGCCACGCCGCCCGCAGCAGCGTGGCGATGCGCACCGCCACCTCGGGGCCCAAACCGGCGGCCGCGCACAGCCGCGCCAGCACCGCAAGCTCCGTGGGCACCGGCTGACCCTGATCGTCGAACAGATTGCGCAGGTTGTAGCGGGCCTGCGCATCGATGATCTCGCCGGACAGGAAGGCCTCGACGTCGGAGGTGTCGCTGCGGTCGCGGTCGACGGCCAGGAAGGTCGACAGCCGCGCCTCGGCCAGCGGCGTGGCCCAGGGCTCCCCGAGGTGGTCGATCGATCCGGAGCGGCGGTCCTCGCGCAGGATCAGCCGCACCCAGTCGGTCGCGCCGTCCAGGATCCACGCCGACTGCGCCCGCGCGCGCTCGGCGGCTTCCACCTGGACCGCGCGCCAATGCTGCCAGACCATGCCCGAGGCCAGTGTGGCCACCAGCGCCACCAGCAACAGCGCCAGCAACAGCGCCGCCCCGCGCTCGGCCCGCGCGCGTGGGGCCGAGCGGCCCCGGCGGCGGCCGCGCGGGCTCATGGCCGCTGCACCACGCACGGCCTTCGTGCCAGCGACCGTGCCGCACCGGCGGTGACTCGCGCTCATGGGCGCTCCGGCACCAGGACGATGCGCGTCAACTCGCCCTCGCGCAGCGTCAGGTTCAGCCGCAAGGCGTCGGGCAGACGCTCCTGCAGCCCGTCGGCACCGCCGGGGGCGCCACCGCTTCCCCCACCCGATCCGCCACCGGCACCACCACCGGCGCCACCACCGGCACCCTCACCGCCCCCCGCCGCGCCGCCCGCCGGCCCGACGTCCCCGGTGGACTGCGGGTTGGTCCACACGCCCCCGCGGTGGTAGGCCAGTTGCAGCTCTTGCACCCCGTCCAGCATGCGCAAGGTGCCCGGTTCGTTGCCCAGCAGTTGAGCGGACTGCTCCCACCAGCGCTGCAGATCTCCGCGCCGCGACACCGCGGGCGAGGCCCAGCGCCACCAGGCCCGCTCGCGCAGCGTCCAGGCCACCACCTGCACGCCGTCGGGCGTCTCGCGCGTCAGGCGCAGCGTCGAGCCGTCGTAGCGCAGCGCCGGCACGTCGCCGGTGGGCCGCAGCGACTGCAGGTCCTGCGACCACTGCGCCATCACCGTCCCCAACGCCAGCGTGCGCCGGGTGGCGGCCTCACCAGCCTCGCGCGATCGCGCCATCGCATCCACGCCCTGCCAGCCCAACCCGGCGACGATGGCCATCACCGCCAGCGCCACCAGCACCTCCACCAGGGTGAAGCCCGCGGCGCGGCGCGGCCCCGGGTTCATAGCCTCGTCACGACGGCTGACACCGTCACGAGCGGTCGCTGCGCGTCGTCGCGGACGATGGCGTCGACGCGGCGGAAGTTGGGGTTCGGTGTCGGGCGCGTGCGCAGGGTGCCGGCGTAGGTGCGGCCGAGCATCTCGCAGGTGAAGTCGCCGTCACCAACACCCGGGAACTGCCGCGTCAGGCGCAATTCCGCCAACTGGTTCTCGGCGCACCACTGTGCCGCGGTGACATCGGCCAGACGCTGCGAGCCGTCCACCAGCGCGCCGGCGGCACGCAGCCCGGCCGCCAGCGTCACCGCCACGATGGCCAGCGCCACCAGCACCTCCACCAGGGTGAAGCCGCACGCCGCAGCCATCGGCCCGGACGGTACCCGGCCGCCGCGGCTGAACGCTCGGGCGCCCTCCATGCACGGGTCGGTGCGCCATGTCTGCCGCAAGCCTGTTCGGGCCCGGACGCTCATACCAGGTCGCACCCCCGGCGACTGAACGACCTCACCCCGCCGCAACCCTGAATCCCGACGGTCGCCCCAAGCCGCCACCCTGAATCCGTTCGGTCTGAGCCTGTCGAAGCCCCTTGCAGGCCATTCAGCGTCTTCGCGCCGAGCGCATCCCCTTCCACGCCGAAGGGCGCCAGCCCGTCGGTGGCGAGCACCAGGCGACGCGACCCGAGGCTCAGCACCACCCGCTGCGCCGGAATCAACGGCTCGGGGCCCAGCCGCAGCGCGGTCGAGCCCACCACGACAGCCGAGACCCCCGGCGCCAGCCAGTGGCGCGGCAGGGCGATGGCCGGCGGCAGGCCGACGAAGCGGAAATCCGGTGGACGCGCGGCCTGAGCGGAGTCACCCGCGTCGAGAGCCTGCCCCGCCTGTAGCGAACCCAGGTCCGACAGATCCCCAGCCGAACCGGCCCGACCGTCTCCGACCCTGCCGGCACCGGCCCCGGATGCGAGGCCGCCTCCGATCGCATCACCGCGCCCCCCACTTGGCACACCGTCCGGCACCCCACTGCGCGCATCCAGCCCTGCCCCGCCAGACGCCGACACCGGCACCCAGAACACTGCCAGCCCCGAAGCCCGCGCCTCGGCCCGCGCCGACTCCAGCAGCGCAGACAGGCGAGCGGCTTCCCGCTCGAGCTGCGTGGCCTGCGGGTCGCGCACCGCCAGCGTCACCGCCGCCGACGCCAGCGCGACGATGGCGATCACCACCAGCAACTCGATCAGCGTGAAGCCCCGGGCCGCGCCCGGCCCGTGGACCCGCTCACCGCGGCCGGCGCCGGCCCGCTTCACTGCCAGGAGCCGACATCGGCATCACGCCCCTCGCCGCCGGGCTGACCGTCGGCGCCGAAGCTGAAGACGTCGATCTCGCCCTTGAGCCCCGGGTTCAGGTACTGGTAGGGCCGCCCCCACGGGTCGGCGGGCAGCTTGTCCAGATAGGGCTTCCAGTTCGGCGGCACCGCGCCGGTCTCGGGCCGGCGCACCAGCGCGTCCAGGCCCTGCTCGGCCGAGGGGTAGCGCTGGTTGTCCAGCTTGTACAGCTTGAGCGCCTGCATCAGGTTGTTGACGTCGGTACGCGCGGCCGTCACGCGCGCGTCGGCAGCGCGGTCGAGCACATTGGGCGCGATCAGCGCGGCCAGCACGCCGATGATCACCAGCACCACCATGATCTCGATCAGCGTGAAGCCAGCGGCGGCGCGGCGCGGGGTGCGACGGCGGCAAAGCGCGGCGCCGCGTCCTTGGCCGGCGTCGGCGCGCACAGCCTGGGTCGCGATGGCTGCGACGACGGCCGGTGCAGTTGCGGCAGTTGCGGCCGTTGCGGCAGTTGCGGCCGTGGCAGCAGAAGCGGGGGCGTTGAAAACGGCGACGGTCAAGGCGTTCATCGGCATGGCGCGGTGGAGGGCTGCGAGGCGGGTGGGCGCGGCGGGTCGGCGCCGCGCACAAAAGACAGCGAAGACGGGCTTGAGCCAGAGCAGCCGTCGGCCGGGTGAAGTCTGCCATCGGCAGGCCGGGCGGGCGCCTCCTTGCGTACCGGACCTGAGGGAAGGCAAGGGTTCGACCATCAAGCGCCTGGCGCTGAAGGCTCTACCGCTCGACGTGTGCCACCAGCCCATCATAATTCCCGAATGTGGACACGGACGCTGGCATTCCTCACTTGGGCGGCAGTGGCCGCCAGCGGCGTGTTCTGGGGCCTGCGGCTGCTGGCCGTGCCCGCGGCGCTGCCCACCGGCGTGGTGGCTGCCGCGCAATCGGCCCCGCCGACGGCCGACCTGCAGCGTTTGCTTGGCGCCGGCGCGCGTACAGACGCGCCGAGCGATGACGGTGGCCCGACCTCCATCCCGGAAGGCGGTGCTCCTCAGGGGCTGGTGCTGTCAGGGGTGATCGCCCCACCCGTCACCCCACCCGTCACCCGCGCCGTCACCCCACCTGTCACCTCACCCACCGCCTCCCCGCGCACCGCGCGCGGCGGCATCGCCCTGATCTCGGTGGCCGGGCAGCCCGCCCGCCCCTTCCGCGTCGGCGACCGCCTCCAGGGCGACTGGGTGCTGCTCGAGGTGCAGGCCCGCGCCGCCCTCGTCGGCCCGGCCGGCGGGCCCGCCGCCTTCGCGCTGATGCTGCCCGAGAAATCGGCCAACGCCCGCAACAGCACCGAGCCGCCCGCCCCGATGCCGCTGCCTGCAGCGCCTACACCGCAGCCCGCCGCCGGCACCCAGGCCGGGGCCGACACCGCAGCCACCGGAGATGCCGGCGCCCGCCCCCCCACCGACGGCAGCGCGGATGCGCCTGCGGCAGAAGGCCCGAGCTCCGCTGCCGCAGCCGACACCCCCACCCGCCCCGGCCCGCCCCCCGGCCGCATGACCGTGCCCGAGACGGAAGCCCTCAAGCGCCTGGGGCCGCTGACGCGCTGAGGCGGCGGCGCGAGTGCACCCCCCATCACGCCGACGAACAGCGCCATGGAACGCCAGTTCAACACGGCCGGACCGAACAAGACGAGCAGGCACTACAGCATCGATCCCCTGGCCCGGCTCGACGCCGAAGAGGTGGTGCGGCTGATCGACAGCGAGCGCTATTTCGTGCTGCACGCGCCCCGCCAGACCGGCAAGACGACCTGCCTGCTGGCGCTGATGGTGCACCTGAACGCCTCCGGGCACTACCGCGCGCTGTACGCCAACATCGAATCGGCCCAGGTGGCGCGGGGCGACGTCGCCATGGGGATGAACGGCGTGGCGCGCACCATCGCGCGCCAGGCGCGCGACCTCGGGATCGACGACACGCTGAACGAATGGGTCGACGCCCACGTCCACGAGGGCCCCACCGATCTCGTGGCGGGCCTGCTGAGCCACTGGGCACGCCGCGACCCGCAACGTCCCGCGGTGCTGCTGCTGGACGAGGTGGATGCCCTGGTGGGCGACACACTGAACTCGCTGCTGCGGCAGATCCGCGCCGGCTACGCGCAGCGGCCTGGCGCCTTCCCGCAGAGCGTGGTGCTGTGCGGCGTGCGCGACGTGCGGGACTACCGCATCCACGCGCCCGGGCAGGAGGTGATCGCCGGCGGCTCGCCCTTCAACATCAAGGTGGCCTCGCTGCGGCTCGGGGATTTCACGCGCCAGGAGTGCGTGTCGCTGTGGCTGCAGCATCAGCACGAGACCGGACAGGTCTTCGACGAGGCCATCTGGCCCGAGCTGTGGGAGGACACCCGGGGCCAGCCCTGGCTCGTCAACGCCTTGGGCTACGAGTGCACCCTCGAGGACCGCAGCGCCCGCGACCGCCGCGTGCCGATCACGCTGGAGCGCTACCGCGCCGCGCGCGAGCGCTTGATCCAGGGCCGCGCCACGCACCTGCACCAGCTCGGCGACAAGCTGCGCGAGCCGCGGGTGCAGCGCGTCATCGCCGATCTGCTGGCGGGGGAGGACTCCGCGGGCGCCTTCGCGACCGACGATGTCGACTACGTGCGGGACCTGGGGCTCGTGGCGCCCAAGGCGCCGCTGGCGATCGCCAACCGCATCTACCGCGAGGTGATCCCGCGCGAACTCACCGCCAGCCGGCAGGAAGTGATCACGCAACAGCAGGCCTGGTACGTGCTGCCGAGCCGACGGCTCGACCTGCCCAAGCTGCTGGCCGCCTTCCAGCAGTTCTTCCGCGAGCACGCCGACGCCTGGGAGGACGGTTTCAGCTACCGCGAAGCCGCCCCCCAGTTGCTGATGCAGGCCTTCCTGCAACGCATCGTCAACGGCGGCGGTCGGATCTCGCGCGAGTACGGTCTGGGCCGCAAGCGCACGGATCTCCTCCTCGAGTGGCCTCTGGACGAGGCCCTGGGCCACAACGGCCCGGTGCAGCGCGTGGTGATCGAGCTCAAGCTGGTGAAGAAGGCCCCGGACGCCACGCTGCAGCAGGGCCTGGCGCAGACGGCCGACTACGCCCGCCAGGTGGGCGCCGACGAGGCCCATCTGGTGCTGTTCGAGCGCCGGCCGGGCATCGGCTGGGATGAGCGCATCTGGCAGCGCCGGGCCACGCAGGACGGGCTGACGATCGGCGTCTGGGGCGCCTGAGCGCGCCACCCCTGCCGCAGCGACTACCGCAGGAACAACCGGTAGACCGGGTTGTCCGTCTCCTCCACGCAGGGGTAGGCCAGCGTCTCGAGGAAGGCGTCGAAGGCGGCGGCGTCGCCTTCGGGCACCTGGATGCCCACCAGGATGCGGCCGTAGTCGGCGCCCTGGTTGCGGTAGTGGAACAGGCTGATGTTCCAGCCCGGGTTCATCGACGACAGGAAGCGCAGCAGCGCGCCGGGCCGCTCGGGGAAGATGAAGCGGAACAGGCGCTCGTCGCGCGCGAGCTCGCTGCGCCCGCCCACCATGTGGCGCACGTGCTCCTTGGCCAGCTCATCATCGGTCAGGTCCACCGTGGCGAAGCCCTGGCGCTGGAACAGCCGCGCGATCTTGCCGGCCTCGTCGCGCCGCGCGATCGTCAGGCCGACGAAGACCTGCGCCGTGCGCTCGTCGGCGATGCGGTAGTTGAACTCGGTCACCTGGCGCGTGCCCGAGGAGCCGATCAGCTCGATGAAGCGGCGGAAGGAGCCGCGCTCCTCGGGGATGGTCACCGCGAACAGGGCCTCGCGCTGCTCGCCGAACTCGGCACGCTCGGCGACGAAGCGCAGGCGGTCGAAGTTCATGTTGGCGCCGCAGGTGATCGACACGAAGGTGCGGCCCTTGCACTTGTGCGCCGCCACGTACTGCTTGATCGCCGCCACGCCCAGCGCGCCGGCCGGCTCGACGATGCCGCGGGTGTCCTGGAAGACGTCCTTGATGGCGGCGCAGACCTCGTCGGTGTCCACCACCACGAAGTCGTCGACCAACTCGCGCGTCAGACGGAAGGTCTCCTCTCCCACCAGCTTGACCGCCGTGCCGTCGGAGAACAACCCGACATCGTTCAGCGCCACGCGCTGCCCGGCGCGCACCGAGCGCAGCATCGCGTCGGAATCCACCATCTGCACGCCGACGACGCGGATCTCCGGGCGCACCGCCTTGAGGTAGGCCGCCACCCCCGAGATCAGCCCGCCGCCGCCGATGGCCACGAAGACCGCGTCGATCGGCCCCTGGTGCTGGCGCAGGATCTCCATCGCCACCGTGCCCTGCCCGGCGATGACATCCGGGTCGTCGAAGGGGTGGACGAAAGTCAGGCCCTGCGCCTGCTGCAGCTCCAGCGCGTGCGCGTAGGCGTCGGAATAGCTCTCGCCCTGCAGCACCACCTGCCCGCCGAGGGCCTGCACGGCGTCGATCTTGACCTTGGGCGTGGTCACCGGCATCACCACCACCGCCCGGCAGCCCATGCGCCGCGCCGCCAGCGCCACGCCCTGCGCGTGGTTGCCGGCCGAGGCGCAGATCACGCCGCGCGCGCGCTCGGCCTCGCTCAGGTGCGCCATCTTGTTGTAGGCGCCGCGCAGCTTGAAGCTGAACACGGGCTGCGTGTCCTCGCGCTTGAGCAGCACGGTGTTGCCCAGCCGCCGCGACAGCGCGCGCGCCGCCTCCAGCGGCGACTCCACCGCCACGTCGTAGACACGGGCCGTGAGGATGCGCTGCAGGTAGTCGGCCACCGTGCGCGGCACGGGACGGGCGGGCGGCGCAGCGACGGGTGATGCAACAGGCGTCGCAGGGGGCGCGCCGCAGGATCCGGCGGCGGTGGCAATGGCGTGGGAAACGGGTGCAGCGGGTGCAGCGGGTGCAGCGGGTGCCACGGGTGCCACGGGTGCCACGGGTGCCACGGGTGCGTCAATGTTGTCCATGCCCGCCACTGTCGCACACCCGCCGGCCCGCGCGGCGATCCGACGCCACTGAGGCTCAGGGCCGGCAGGCATCCCGGCACCGGAATGAAAAAGACCCGGGGCCCGCGAAGGCCCCGGGTCAAACCACCAGAACAGAGGTGGAGGAGACAACCGGAGGAGGACCCGTACCCCGAGCGCAGCGCCTGTCACCGGCTGCAGCAGGCTCGGGAAACGCCCTTGGGGACGACGGCAACCTGTTGCGATGAACTCTACCCGGACGGAAACATCCTTCGGGTCGACATGGATCAAAGGCCGCGCATCTGGGCAAACCCGAAAGCACGATCCGCGCCAGGTTCATCAACCCACAAGCACCGGCCCCTCGCCCGACAATCCGGCCCCCTCCACCCCAAGACGGTGCGCCGGCGCGCACCCACACGCATCATGGAATGCACCGTGCACTGGATGCCCTCGACGGGCATGGGCTTCACCGCCGAGACTGGCAGCGGCCACCTGCTGACGATGGACGGCGCCCCCGACGGCGGCGGCCGCGACCTGGCCCCGCGGCCGATGGAAACCCTGCTGGCCGGCGCAGGCGGCTGCACCGCCTACGACGTCGTGCTGATCCTCAAGCGCGGCCGCCACGCCGTCACCGGCTGCCAGGTCCGCCTGCAGGCCGAGCGCGCGCCGGTCGACCCCAAGGTCTTCACCAAGATCCACCTGCACTTCACCGTCACCGGCCGCAACGTGCCGCCCACCGCGGTGGAGCGCGCCATCGCGATGTCGCACGACAAATACTGCTCGGCCACCATCATGCTGAGCAAGACGGCCGAGGTGACGACGAGCTTTGACGTGGTCGAGGGCTGAGAGCCTTTCGGGCACGGCGGAAAAATGCTCAGGCCCTGAGCGGCTGCGAGCACCCCAAGGGCCGGGCCTTGCCCGTCCGGATCCTCGGTCTCGAAGCGCTCGGCCGCCTGAGCAGGCGCCAGGCAGGTCGCGCCGGACACGCCCGCCGTGCCCGCCCCGCCGGACGCGCCAAACGCTTTTACTAGAGATATTGAGCAATTTTGCTCAACATGATGAGTAAACTCCGGGGATGACCTCGCCCCTGACGATCGAGCGTCCGCAGCTTGCAGTCCTCGCCGGCCGCTTGCGCGAGCCGCGGCGCTTTCTGCAGATCCTGGCCGGCCCGCGCCAGGTGGGCAAGACCACGCTGGCCCGGCAGGCGCTGGCACGGCTGGGCGGCCCCGCGCACTACGCCACCGCCGACCTGCCCGCCGCGCCCGACGCCGACTGGGTGATGCAGCAATGGGCGCTGGCGCGTCGCCTGGCCAGTCGGGGACCGGCCGTGCTGGTGCTCGACGAAGTCCACAAGGTGCCGCGCTGGTCCGAGGTCGTCAAGCGCCTGTGGGACGAGGACGGCCACGCCGGCCTGCCGCTGCACGCCGTGCTGCTGGGCTCGTCGCAGTTCCTGATGCAGCAGGGGCTGTCGGAGAGCCTGGCCGGGCGCTTCGAGCTGATCCGCGTGCCACACTGGTCTTTCGACGAGATGCGGCGCGCCTTCGGCTGGGACGTGGATCGCTACATCTGGTTCGGCGGCTATCCCGGCGCGGCCGCCCTGGCGGACGACGAGTTCCGCTGGCGCGGGCACGTGCTCGACGCCATCGTCGAGCCGACGCTGTCGCGCGACGTGCTGCAATTGGCGCGCATCGACAAGCCCGCCCTGCTGCGGCGCCTGTTCGTGCTGGGCTGCCTGTGCTCGGGCCAGGTGCTGTCCTTCCAGAAGATGACCGGCCAGTTGCAGGACGCCGGCAACACCACCACGCTGGCGCACTATCTGCGCCTGCTGGGCGGGGCCTGGCTGCTGGCCGGGTTGGACAAGTTTGCCGGTGACGCGGCGCGCAGCCGCGCCGCCAGCCCCAAGCTGCTGGCGCTGAACAACGCCCTGATCAGCGCACAGCTGCCGCTATCCTTCGAGCAGGCCCGCGCCGACCCAGCCACCTGGGGCCGCCTCGTCGAATCGGCCGTCGGCGCGCACCTGCTCAACACCGCCCCGCCGGGGCTCGAGCTCACCTGGTGGCGCGAAGGCGGCGACGAGGTCGATTTCGTCCTGCGGCGCGGCCCGCGCGTCGTCCCGCTGGAGGTCAAGAGCACCCGCCCACGCGGCGCCGCCAGCGCGCTGGCCCGCTTCGCCCGCAACTTCGGCACCGAGCCCGGCCTGGTCATCGGGCCCGGCGGCGTCGACCTCGAAACCTTTCTCAGCCAGCCTGCCGAGGCCTGGTGCTGAAGCAGTGACAGCGCCAACCGTGGGTTCAACCCATCGTCAAGCCAGCAAGTGAACCCCGGCCCAGCCCAGGCGTCTGGCGCGGGCGGCAAGCTTTCTGTCGAAGGTGGCCAGACCATGCCCGTCAGGGCACTGGGCCAGGTGCAGCGCGTCGGCGAAATCGAGTCCGGCCTCATAACCGCGCAGGGCCCTGTCGGCGAACCCAGGCTCGAGCGCGTCGATCTGGTCGAGCGAGATCAGGTCGCGCAAGCTGGCAGCGATGACAGCGTCCTCGATGCCGTAGCAAGCCCGAAGCACCCAGACGCACTCCATCAGGACAGCCACCGAGACGGTACACCGCTCGGATGCGACCAGGCGTTCCGCGGCTTCGGCCTGCGCGACATCGTCGTTCACAATCAGCCGAACGACGACGTTGGTATCGAGCGCCGCCATCAACCGGTACGGGGCCTCGCCGCGGCCCGGGAAGTGACGCCGCCGAGATGGTCGCGAGCGGCCTCGCGCTCGAGGGCCGCATCCATCGCCTCCAGACTCACGACCGGGCCGACGTAAGCGATCCGGCGGCGGATCGCCGCGAGCCCAGAACCGAGGGGGATCTTCACATCGGCTGGCGGGGGTCGCAACAAGACGCCGTCCGGCGTGTCAAGCACCTCCAGCCGGGTGCCTGTCCGCCAGAGCCGTCCGTCGCGCACGGCCTTGGGGATGATCACGTGACCCTTGTTCGACATCACGGTGTGCGGCATGAAGCCTCCTAGGGGGACAACCTGATCTTATCGAAGCCCGCGCCTCACACCCGGTGCGCCACCGTCGTCATCACCTTGGCCGCCAGGCGCATCAGGCCGCGCACCGGCAGGGGCAGGTCGGCGCCGCCGGCGGCGCGGGCGTCGTCGGCGTGGCGGGCCTCGTCGGCCTTCATCTGCGCGACCACGGCGCGCGAGTCGGCGTCGGCCTCGGGCAGGCGCTGCAGGTGCGAGGCCAGGTGGGCTTCGACCTGGCGCTCGGTCTCGACCACGAAGCCCAGGCTGACCGCATCGCCCAGCCGCCCGGCGGCCAGCCCGATGGCAAACGCGCCGCCGTACCAAAGCGGGTTCAACAGGCTGGGGCGACTGCCCAGCGCGTCCAGGCGCTGCTGCGTCCAGGCCAGGTGATCGCTCTCCTCGCGCGCGGCCGCCAGCATCTGCTCGCGCAGCGCCGGGCTGCGCGCGGTCAGCGCCTGCGCCTGGTAGAGCGCCTGGGCGCAGACCTCGCCGACATGGTTGACGCGCATCAGCGCGCCCGAGAGGCGACGGTCGTCGTCGGTCAGGGCGGGGTCGGCCGGGCCGACGCCGGGGTCGGTCGGGCCGACGCCGGGGCCGGTCGGACCGACGCCGGGGCCGGTCGCCCCAGACCGGGGCATCGGGCGACCGGCCGGCACCGCGCCCGCCAGCGTGCGCAGCGCGCCGTCGGCAGCGGCGAGCCAATGGTCGAGCGGCGAAAGAGACCGCCCCCCCTGCACCTGCCGGGGCGAGCCCGCCGCGGGCACGGGCCCTGCTGCATGAAGAGTGTGCGCTGAATCCATGTCGGGACTGTACCCGCCGAACTCTACCCGCCCGCCTGTACCCGCCCGCCTGTGCCCGCCGGCGCGCCGCACGCGACGGCAGGCCGAATGCGCGCGCCAGCACTCAAGCGCACGTCGAGCACCCCGAGCCACGCCGGCTATCCTTCACCCAAACGTACCCAAGGGCTTCGACAAGCTCAGCCCGAACGGATAGCACCCAACTCCGTTGCCCTGCGCCTGTCGAAGAGCCCGCCACCCCAAAACCGTTCGCCCTGAGCCTGTCGAAGGGCCCGAACTGTTGCACGCTTGCGACAAATTGACCCGCAAATGCCTGCCAACACTGGCCGAGGGCCCCGCCTGCTGGTGAAATGCACGCAACTTCCGAAAAGGGAGTTCGTTCAGCTCGAACGTCCCGCGCCGGTTGCCCTGTGCCGACTGGCAAGCGGAACGTCCTGGCAATTGATCCTCAACCTGGAGAATTTCTCATGAAGAAGACCCTGATTGCTCTGGCCGCCGTGGCTGCCTCGAGCGTGGCGCTGGCCCAGAACGTGACGATCTCGGGCGCCATGGGTGTGGCGTTCGAGAAGCACGGCGCAACGGATGGAGAACTTGTCAACAGCGACGGCGGCAACGGTGTCAACTTCACCGGCACCGAAGACCTCGGTGGCGGCTTGAAGGTCACCTTCCGCTTCAACCCGCGTTTCAGCTCTGTCTCGGGCGCGACCACGGGCACGGCTCTGGCCCAGAACGCCAGCGTTTCGCTGTCGGGCGGCTTCGGCACGCTGCAATTCGGCCGTGAAGGCATGGCTTCTGCCGCTGGCTTTGACGCGTTCTCTGCTTTCGGCAATGCTGGCAACTACGGTTGGTCCGGCAAGGTTGGTGCGCGCGAGGACAAAATCATGCTGTACACGTCGCCGACCATCGGTGGCTTCAGCGTCCGCGCGGCCATGACCGCGAACAACGCCAACATCGGCAACGAGTTCACCTACTTCCGTGCTTCCTACAGCGCCGGTCCTCTGGCCCTGACGGTTGCGCAAGAGAAGAACCCCAGCACCACCGCTGGCACCAAGGGCGCGACCGACAAGGAGTTCGCCCTGAGCTATAACCTCGGCGTGGCCAAGGTGATGGCGGTTTCCGGCAAGGCAGGCAACGCCGCGACCGAATCGACCATCGGTGCCACCGTCCCGATGGGTGCGATCACCCTGAAGGCTGCGTATCAGAACGCTGCTGCCAACGTGTTCGCGATCGGCGCCGACTACGCACTGAGCAAGCGTACCCGTGGCTTCGCCGATCTGGGCAAGGCCTCCGGCGCGAAGGCTGAGTACCGCGTCGGCATTCAGCACAGCTTCTGATCGTCACCTGACGATAGTCTGAGCGTTCAGGCCTCCGGCCTGAGCTGACACAGAAACACCCCGCCTCGGCGGGGTTTTTTGTTTTCCGGACCGATCGCCGCAACCGCTTCGGCGCCCTGTCGCGGCCGCAAGCGAACGCTGCCTCAGCGCCGCGGCGTGCGGATGTAGCGCTTGTCTTTCCACAGGTTGCGGTCCGGATCCCACTCATGGGTGCGCAGGAAGGCGCGCGTCTCCGCGCGCACTTCCTCCCGCGTGCGGCGTTCCAGATCGCGCGGCTCGCCACCCAAAGGCACCCACTCATCCTGGTTCGGGTCCCAGCGGTGCGTGCTCATGAAACGGTCGCGCTCGCGCTTGACCTCCTCGCGTGTCTTCACGCCCTCCGGCGCTTCGAACTCTGGTTTGAGCACCCAGGTGTCCGCGTCGGCGTCCCACTCATGGCTGCGCAGGAACTCGTCGCGCTCGAGCTTGACCTGCTCGCGCGTCTTCGCCGGCGGCGTCGGGGTGTCGGCAATCTGTGTCGACATCGCCGTCTGCGCCTGAGCCGGCGCCATCGCCAGCATCGCCGCCGCGGCAGCCGCAGTGGCAACCGCCGCGGCTGCTGCGGTCAGCGCGGCGCCGCCCATCGCACGGAGTCCGCGCAGGGCCCTCGGGGGGTTCGTTTCATCGCCAAGTCTGTTCATCGCATCGCACTCCATAGCCGGAAGTTCGGCGCGGCCTGGGGCCGCGCTCTGGGAGTGCGATCTTTGAGTCCGACGCCGCCACCCGCATTGAGGTCGCGCACCAGCGGCTCGCGACGAGCGCCAGGGCCGCCGCGCTGGCGCAAGGGTCTGCCAGACACAGGCCTGCCCGCCAGCCCAGGAAAAATACTTGCAGATGCTTGCAATTCGCCGGAGCCGGCCTGAGCACGCGCAGTGTCTTGCGATAAAGTCCACGGTTCATTTCTTGAACCGCATGCGGCGGCGCCTCGCAGAAGGTGCACCTGCATGGCGGTAGCCCGCCCGATCGAAAGCTGACGGGTCGCCAGCGACCACGCGGCAACGACTCGCAAGAGAACGTCGTGGCCACACGCACGAGCCGTTCGCATGAGCCGGCCCAACCGATCCCCGCCGGCTCTCGCCCCCCGATGGCCACCTCTGCGCCCGCCCCCCAACAAGTGCCCGCAGTCAGCGCTCGTCATGACGAGACGCTGTTCCAGGCCTTGCGCGTGCTCGAGGCGGACCCGCACACCACGCAGCGCCAGCTGGCCCAACGCCTCGGCCTGAGCCTGGGCATGGCCAACTACTGCCTGCAGGCGCTGGCGGCCAAGGGCTTCGTGAAGATGGAGTCCTTCCGCAACAGCCGCAACAAGCTGGCCTACAGCTACATCCTCACCCCCCGCGGCCTGGCCGAGAAGGCCACGCTGACCGCCCACTTCCTGCAGCGCAAGATGCGTGAATACGAGCAGCTGCAGGCCGAGATCGAGCAGTTGCGGCGCGAGGCGGGGCGGCAAGCATCCGATGGCGGCACGGGCCGACCCGAGTGAGCGCGGTGCGCTCCGCTCGGAACGCCCAAGTCCGCGGAAGCCGGCCCCTGCCGATTGGAATCCGAGGGCTTCGACAGGCTCAGCCCGAACGGTGGGATGAGACAAGCAGCGACTGGCTTGTTGCGAACGGCTGAAGGAAACAACCCGCGTCCAACTCAGCCAAAGCAGCTGGAGAGGACTGGCAGCCTCCGGCTCGGCCCGAACGGCTAAAGAAGACTGGCAACGGCCGGCTCAGCCCGACCGGCTGAGGGGGCAGCGCAAGGGCTGGATCCGAGGATCCGATGAAGAACCGGCTCCCCATCACATTGAACCCATCGGTCGGCACACCGCCCGTTCAGACTTCTCGACCTACATGTCCACCACGATTTCAGCCCGCAGCCCCGACATGTGCGCATGTGAGGGCCGCCGCGCGGCGCCGCTCCTGGGCTTGCAGGCTGCGGGCCGGGAGAGCGCCTGCGCCGCGCCGGGCCGGCTGGGCTTGGCTGCCACGCTCTTGGCGGCCGCGCTGCTCGGCGGCTGCGCACTCGCCCCGGGCCTGTCGATGGAGGCCTGGCGGCAGGGCCCCGGGCCGATGGAGGCCCTGCTGGAAGGCCGGGCGCAGGACGCGCCGCCGCCGGGCGCGCTGACGCGCATCACGCCCGAGCTGGTGCGCGAGCAGCGCGCCGCCCTGGCCAAGGAAGACCCCACCGCCGGTCTCGCGCCCTTCTTCAACGCGCCGCAGCCCTACCGCATCGGGCCGGCCGACATCGTCGGCATCACCGTCTGGGGCCACCCGGAGTTCTCCATCGGCGGCGGCGGCGCCTCGGCGGGCGGCGGCGCGGCGGGGGCCAGCGTTGCCAGTGGGGGCGCCATGGGTGCCGGCGGTGCCGGTGGCGGCGGCTTCACCGTCGGGCCCGATGGCCACATCCCCTTCCCCTACTTGGGCGAGGTGCAGGCCGCCGGCCGCACCGAGCCCGAGCTGCGCGCCCACCTCACCACGCTGCTGGCCCGCCTGCTGAAGAACCCGCAGGTCAGCGTGAGTGTGCAGGCCTTCCGCAGCACCCGCATCTACGTCGATGGCGAGGTGCGCGCGCCGGGGCAGAAGTTCCTCGACCATGTGCCCATGACGCTGCCCGAAGCGCTCAGCCGCGCCGGCGGCTTCACGCCCTCGGCCGACCGATCGGCCGTGCTGATCACGCGCAACCTCAAGACCGTGCGCGTCAACGTCGACCAGCTCACCGCGCGCGGCATCGACCCCAACCGCATCCTGCTGGAGCACGGCGACACCGTGCGCGTGGCCAACTTCGAGGACGAGAAGGTCTACGTGCTGGGCGAGGTCTCCAGCCCCGGCGGCAAGCCGCTGCGCCGCGGCCGCCTGACGCTGCACCAGGCGCTGGGTGAATCGGTGGGCGTGTCCCCCGGCAGCGGGGACCCACGCCAGGTCTTCGTCATCCGCCCGACCGACCCGACCCAGCCGCAGATCTTCCACCTCGACGTCTCCAACCCGCTGTCGCTCGCCCTGGCCGAAGGCTTCGAGCTGCGCGACCGCGACGTCGTCTACGTCGACCCCGTGCCCCTGGTGCGCTGGAACCGCGTCATCAGCCTGATCCTGCCCAGCGCGCAGGCCGTCACCGTCACGCGAGACACGGTCAACGGGTTCAACTGACACGCTCGCGCGATAGCCGCTCTGCACCAGGCTGAGCGCGCGCCTTGACTCCATTCGGGCTGAGCCTGCCGAAGCCCCCCCACCCCCCATGAAACGCCTGCTCACCGTCTGCATCGGCAACATCTGCCGCAGCCCGCTGGCCGAGGTGGCCTTGCGGCGGGCGCTGGGTGACGGGTGGCAGGTGTCGTCCGCCGGGCTGCAGGCGCTGGTAGGGGTGCCGGCGGACCCGACCTCGCAGGCCATCGCCCGGGAGCAGGGGCTGGATCTGTCGGGCCACCGCGCGCAGCAGCTCACCGCGTGGATGACGCAGCAACAAGATGTCATCTTGGTGATGGAAGATACCCTCACGCGCATGCTTCTGCAGATGGCCCCCACCGCCCGTGGCAAGGTCTTCCGCCTCGGGCATGTGCGGGGCTATGACATCGCCGACCCCTACCGCCAACCACGTGACGCCTTCGACACCGCCTGGGCCGGCATCGCCCAGGGCGTGGACGACTGGGTGCCGCGGCTGCGGCGTCTTTGAGGGCCGCGCGCCCGCAGGGCTTCGACATCTTCTTCCACCAGGGAAGACACGCAGGCCATTGGCCGGCGCAGGCCTGCATGCAGGCAAGGTCTGACATCCACCCATGAAAATCACCATCGCCGGCACCGGCTACGTCGGGCTGTCAAACGCCGTGCTGCTGGCGCAGCACCACGAGGTGGTGGCGCTCGACATCGTCCCCGCCAAGGTGGACATGATCAACGCCCGGCGCAGCCCCATCGACGACGCCGACATCGAGCACTTCCTGGCGCACAAGCCGCTGAACCTGCGTGCCACGCTGGACAAGCACGACGCCTACGCCGGGGCAGACTTCGTCATCATCGCCACGCCCACCGACTACGACCCGCAGACCCACTACTTCAACACCCGCAGCGTCGAAGCCGTCGCGCGCGACGTGCTGGCCATCAACCCGCGCGCCACGATGGTCATCAAGTCCACCGTGCCGGTGGGTTTCACCGCCGGGCTGAAGGCGCAACTGGGCGGGGACGACATCCCCCTGCTCTTCTCCCCCGAGTTCCTGCGTGAAGGCAAGGCGCTGCACGACAACCTGCACCCCTCGCGCATCGTCGTGGGCGAAAAGTCGGCCCGGGGCGAGACCTTTGCAAAGCTGCTGCAGCAAGGCGCCGTCAAGCAGGGCATCCCCACCCTGTTCACCGGCAGCACCGAGGCCGAGGCGATCAAGCTGTTCGCCAACACCTACCTGGCCATGCGCGTGGCCTTCTTCAACGAGCTCGACACCTACGCCGCCGTCCACGGGCTGGACGCGCGGCACATCATCCAGGGCGTCGGCCTGGACCCGCGCATCGGCAGCCACTACAACAACCCCAGCTTCGGCTACGGCGGTTACTGCCTGCCCAAGGACACCAAGCAGATGCTGGCCAACTACCGCAGCATCCCGCAGAACCTGATCGGCGCCATCGTCAACGCCAACACCACGCGCAAGGACTTCATCTCCGACGACATCCTCGCCCGCCGCCCGCGCGTGGTCGGCGTCTACCGCCTGGTCATGAAGGCCGGCTCCGACAACTGGCGCGAGAGCAGCGTCCAGGGCGTGATGAAGCGCCTCAAGGCCAAGGGCGTCGAGATCATCGTGCACGAGCCCGTCCTCACCGACGACCGCTTCTTCAACAGCCGCGTCGTCAACGACCTCGCCGCCTTCAAGTCAGAGGCCGACGTCATCATCGCCAACCGCCGCACCCCCGACCTCGCCGACGTCGAGGCCAAGGTCTACACCCGGGATCTGTTCGGCGGCGATGCCTGAGCCCGCCGACGGCCGCTGGGCCTGAGCATTTCAAAACCCACCACCGGCCCACCAACAGCCCACCGACAGCCAACAACAGTCCACGGCGCGCCGAATCGGCACACCGCTAGACTGCATTCCTCATTTCATTGCTTTCGGGGATCGCGATGTTGGCCAAGCGCACCAGCAAAAATCAGATCACCCTGCCCAAGGCCATCGTCCAGAGCGTCGGTGAGGCTGATTACTACGAAGTCACCGCCCAGGGCGGCAGCATCGTCCTGACACCCGTACGCCTGCACGAGGCGGATGCGGTGCGCGCCAAACTCGAAGAATTGGGCATCGCGCCGCAAGACGTCGGCGCCGCGATCACCTGGGCCAGGACGCAGGCATGAGCGCAGTCGGTGGAGACACCGCCCGCACCTCCCATTGCACTGTGCTCAGGTGCGCCCGATGAGCATCCCATGCCGCGTATCTGCGCCGGGCGTTCGCCAAGAATCCGTTCGGGCTGAAGCCGCAAAGCGTGCCGAAGGTGCCGAGCCTGCCCCGCGTTGTCCTTGACACCAACTGCCTGGTCTCGGCCCTGATCTTCTCGCGCGGCCGGTTCGCCTGGCTGAGGCAGGCTTGGCAAACCAAGCGCTTCGTGGCCTTGGCCAGTCGCGAAACGGTCAGTGAGCTGATACGGGTGCTCGGCTACCCGAAGTTCAAGCTGACAGACTGGGAGCAACAAGCCCTTCTGGCCGACTTCGTGCCCTATGTCGAAACCGTCAAGACAGCCGAATGTCCTACAGGCTTACCCGTTCTGCGCGACCCCGACGACATGATCTTCATGGCGCTGGCAGCAGCCGGCCGGGCCGATGCATTGGTCAGTGGCGATGGCGACATCCAAGCCGCTCGCGAGCAGTTTCACATCCCCATCCTGACCGTCGCTGAATTTGCTGACTGGCTGCAAGCGCACTGATCTTGCCGCCGCCAAGCGCGAGCTCGTGCGGCTGCTCTACACCCAGGGCTGGCAGCGTCAACGGGTCATCGATCTGTTCACCGTCATCGACTGGATGCTCACCCTGCCCAAGTTGCAGGAGCAGCAGGTCTGGCAAGATATCGAGCAGATCGAAAGGAAGGCCGACATGAAGTACGTCACCAGCGTGGAGCGCCTGGCGATCGAGCGGGGGCGGGCCAAAGGGATGGCTGATGGGAGGATCGAGGGAAAACTCGAGACGCTGTCACGTCTTCTGACCCGCCGCTTCGGCCCCCTGCCCGACTGGGCCACCGCGCAACTCAAGACCGCCACGGCCGAACACCTCGACCTCTGGGCCGACCGCGTGCTGGACGCCGCATCGCTGACCGACATCTTCGGCGGCCATTGAGGCCCTGACTTTCGCCCGCGGCAACGCATCGACCAGCTCAATCACATGGCTTGATATTCATGCTACAAACAAGCATGATCATGCCAAGAACCAGCTAATGCCCCTGGCCGATGCTCTCTTCTCAGACCGGCAGGCGCGCCTTTTCCGCTGGTTGTTCGGTCAACCTGAGCGAGCCTTCTTCTTGAACGAGCTGCTGCGCTTGACGGGGCTGGCCAGTGCCTCGGCGCAGCAAGAGCTGGGGCGCCTGACCGCCGCTGGCGTGGTGCTGAGCACCCGCAAAGGCAACCTGCGTCTGTTCCAGGCCAACCCGGGCAGCCCCGTCTACCCTGAACTGGTGTCGCTCACCCGCAAGACCTGCGGGCTCGAAGCCCTGCTCATGCATGCCCTCGCGCCCCTGCGGCCCAAGCTGGTCCATGCCTGGATCTACGGCTCGGTGGCCAAGCGGGAAGACACCTCCGCCAGCGATGTGGACGTCATGCTGGTGGGCGTTGATCTCACCCTGGCCGAAGTACTGGAGCACTTGCAAGCCGCAGAGCAGGCCTTGGGCCGCAAGATCAACCCCACGTGCTACACCCTGCAAGAGTTCATGCAGCGACGAGCGGATGCCGATTCCTTCGTGAGCCGGGTGCTGGGCCAACCGATCATCGATCTGCTTGAGGGCGGGCGCCTTGGCCACTGATCAGCTGGCCAATCTGGCCCGCATAGGGCAACTCAAGATTGAAGCGCGCAATCCCGCAGAGGTTTCGCGCATGTTGCGGCTTGCCAAGACACGTCTGGCGGACGCTCAGTTGGCGGGCGTCTCGGTGGATGGACGCTTCTCCAGCTGCTACGGCGCCGGGCATGCTGCCGCTCTCGCAGCCCTGCGCTGGCACGGCTACAGAAGCGAAAACCGCTTCACCGTGTTCCAGTGCCTACCGCACACATTGGGCTGGCCGGCGCACCGCTGGCGCGTGCTGGATGCCGCGCACCAGAAGAGAAACCTGGCCGAATACGAAGGCTACCTCGACATCCAGGAAAGCATGGTGCTGGAACTCCTGGCCCTGGTGCGCGAACTGATCACCGATGTCGAGAAGTTGACCCTGGGAACATGACTGAGATGTTCAGGCCCCTCAAGGACAAGGCCGCCTGAAATTCGACCTCTAAGCCGACCGCCTGCTGGACACCGCATCGCTGACCGACACCTTCGGCGGTGGCGGCCACTGAAACCGTCCAGCGCAAGAAGATCTGAGCCCGTCGACGGGCACCGAGCCGCGAAATCGCGGCGATGTTTCTACAACAACGAACGTGTATCCCTCCTTCCCCAGGAACTGAGGTTGACATGGAAAACAGGTCGCAAGACGCCGTTGCGGCACACGACCCGTCGTCGGTCCTGAGCAAAGCCGTGGCGCGCGCCGCAGAGCGGATGGGCATCTCGCGCGCCGCGTTGGCCAAGATCCTCGGCGTGAGCGCGGCCACGGTGATCCGGCTCTACAAGGGCGAGTACAAGCTTGACGAACGCCGCAAAGAGTGGGAGGTGGCCCTGATGCTCGTTCGCGTGTTTCGGTCCCTCGACTCCATTGTCGGCAAGGAGCAGACGGCTCGCCAATGGCTCACCAGCCAGAACCGGCAGCTGAACGGCCGCCCGGTCGAGCTGCTCCAGCAAGCACAAGGCCTAGTTCGTGTCGTCCACCACCTGGACGCCTCCCGTAGTCTTGTCTGAGACCTCTGCCTGGCGCGGTTAAAGTTCCGGAAGAGGCCCCCTTCAGCGCGCTGCGCATGCGGCACGACACCCAGCGCCGCTTCGCCGCCAAGCGCGAGCTTGTGCGGCTGCTCTACACCCAGGGCTGGCCGCGTCAACGGGTCATCGATCTGTTCAGCGTCATCGACTGGATGCTCACCCTGCCCAAGCCGCAGGAGCAGCAGGTCTGGCAAGATATCGAGCAGATCGAAAGGAAGGCCGAGATGAAGTACGTCACCAGCGTGGAGCGCCTGGCCATCGAGCGGGGGCGGGCCAAAGGGATGGCTGATGGCAGGATCGAGGGCAAGCTTGAGGGCAAGCTCGAGGGCAAGCTTGAAACC